>Ga0126374_10000396_pt1 | contig 10844 bp, 12 predicted proteins | sample PanSoiMetPlot_12_FD_89874 | JGI IMG/M metagenome (GOLD analysis project Ga0126374, IMG submission 89874) | Tropical forest soil microbial communities from Panama - MetaG Plot_12 | ecosystem: Environmental > Terrestrial > Soil > Tropical forest > Bulk soil | place: Panama | collected 2016-02-17
AAATTTTTTGTTGTAAGGCTGCTGATTTTGGGACAAAATCGCGGCTCAGGAGAGGTATGCGGTTAGCTCGGGTCCGTGGCGGATTGCCCTCAGTGTTAATGAGGCCCGAGAATAGACGATCGCACCAGTAACGTTCATTTTTCTAATCGTGACTTCTCCTGTCGAAGCTATGAGCGCTTCCCTCACCGCCTGCATTGGGCCTGACGGCGTCCACTGCCTGGGTCGTTCATGTAGCTGGAAAACCCTTGGTTCGGCAAACGGGAATCCCAAGCAGGGTTTCTCTGTGGAGGACTCGTCCCGAATCACGTAGGTGAGGGATGTCATATTGTGGCCGAATTGTGGGGCTAGATCCACGCGCGCCGGAACGAGCAGGTTTCGCGAAAATGGCGCCGATGAGGCGGGCGTTGCCCGTCATTTTCACGTTCTTTCTCGAGCTTGCTGTCTTCATCTTACCTGCGGCCTCGCAAGAAGAACCTTTTGCAAGGAATGTGTTGATACTCAACAGCTTTACCAACCGCGACAGCTTCATAGAACTAGAACCGTTCAAGGCGAGTGTACGAGCACATCTCTCGATGCCTGTGAACTTTAACATTGAATACCTTGAATCGACGAGATTTGGCGACGATGGTTATCGAAGGAGCGTCAGTGAAGCACTTCGCCACGCTTATTCGAAGCCCAGAATCGATCTCGTCGTCGTTGGATCCTATCCGGCGCTGCAATTTGTCCTGGATTATCGTGAGCGCATGTTTAGAGGTGTGCCACTTGTTTTTGTCGGCGTCGATCGTACAAGAATCGAAGGGCAAAAGCTTTGGCAAGGCGTTACGGGTATTACCTCCACCGCAGACGTTCGGGGTTCTTTGAACCTTGCGCTGCGCTTCCATCCAGACACTCAGAATGTCGTCGTCCTCGGCGGTGTCTCGGAATTTGAAAACTATTGGATGAAGCGGTTTCGCGAGGAAGTTCACTTGAATCATGAGAATTTGAAATTGATCGAGGTTGCCGGACTTCCACCTCGGGTCGCGCTTGATCAAGTCGCTACACTGCCTGCACGCACCATCGTATTCGCTCAGATCGCCCCCCGGGATTCCGCCGATTCTGACCTTAAAGTGTTTGACCTGATTCGAGCAATTAGCCGGCGTTTCCCGACGTATAGCATTTTCAACTACTGCTTCGATCGTGGGTGTGTTGGCGGATCTTATCCGGATCAGGAAGAAGACGGAAGGAGAGCGGGTGAAATTGCTGCACGCGTGCTCCTGGGCGAGAAGCCCGAAAACGTTGCAATCGAAGCGGGCACCGCGATGCGACCGGTGCTTGATTGGAGGGAGCTGCAACATTGGAAGATTCCAGAGTCTTTGCTACCCCCGGGCACCGTGGTCTTATACCGGGAACCTACCCTCTGGGAGCGCGGCCAGAAATACTTCCTGGCAGCTATCGGGGTGATTGTGGTTCAGGCTTTGTTGATATTTGCATTGTTCTGGCAACGAGCAAGAAAGCGAAAGGCGGAAGCCGTCCTTCGTGAGAGCGAGAAACGCTTCCGAGTGATGGCAGATACCACGCCCTCGCTAATCTGGATGTGCGACAACCAGGGGAAGGTCACATACCTGAATGAACAGCGGCTTTCGTTTACCGGTTCAGACCCAAATGCAGGATACGGTGGGACGTGGACCGCTTACGTTCACCCGGACGACTTGAGAAATGTACTGGATACTCTTTCAAGGGCCTTAACAAACCACCAGCCGTTTTCGAGAGAATACCGGCTTCGCCGTCAAGATGGAGTGTATCGGTGGATGTTCGACGTGGCATCCCCGAGGATTGATGGGGACGGATCGTTTGCAGGATTTATCGGCTCGGCCGTCGACGTGACCGAACAGCGAATAGCACGAGAAACGCTGGAAAAGGTCAGTGGGCAACTGATCGACGCGCAAGAGAAGGAACGAAGACGTCTTGCGAGGGAGTTGCACGACGATATTTGCCAAAGACTTGCTATGCTCTCGCTCAAGATTGAGAAGGTGACCAGAGGTTGGGGCAACGGGCGGATGCCGATGGGCGATCAGTTGGAGCAGATCTGGCAACAGTGCTCGGCCCTGACGGGCGATGTGCAGGCCTTGTCGCACGAACTTCATCCCTCGATTCTGGATAATCTTGGTCTGGCCACAGCAGTCAAGAGCTTTTGTCGCGAAGTGTCTGAACAGAGTGGAGTGGTGGTGAAGTTTGCCGTCAGAAATTTACCAGACTCTGTGCCTCGGGAGGTGTCGCTTTCCGTGTTCCGAGTTGTCCAAGAGGCTGTCCACAACGCAATAAAATATAGCGGCGAAAAGCATTTCGAGGTGCGTCTGGAAGTAGAGTCTGAGCACCTTGAACTCGAGGTCCGTGATCAGGGTGTGGGGTTTGATGCCGCCAACACGAAGAACGCCAGCGGATTGGGGCTGGTCAGCATGGCTGAACGAATCTACCAGGTGAACGGCACCTTCGAGATCGATTCGCAGCCAAATGCCGGGACGCGGATTCGCGCGCGTGTGCCAGTGGCCGCGCACGCGGAGGCAATAAACGCTGCTGTGAGTTGATTTTGGGACCGGAGGAAGAGATGGCCCGAGTAAGAATTCTGCTGGCAGATGATCACACCCTATTCTGCAACCTGCTCCGTGATCTGCTGGAGCCGGAGTACGAAGTGGTGGGCAGCGTGAGCGATGGGCGGGAACTCTTGAAAGCAGCCGACTCACTCCGTCCCGATGTGGTACTGGTGGACATTGGAATGCCATCGCTCAATGGTCTCGACGCAGGGCGGCGATTGAAACAGGCAAATCCTAGGGTGAAACTGATCTACCTCACGATGAATAACAACATCGAATATGCGCGAGAAGCACTCCAGGCTGGGGCGTCGGCATTTATATTGAAAAATTCGAAGTCGTCGGAGTTGCTTCACGCGATTCGTGATGCGTTAAAGGGTGTGCCTTACGTGGCCCCGGAAATCCGGCGAGCCTTGAATGAGGTTTTTCTTCGAGACCCGAAGGCTGTGGACCGCCCTCAGCATTTGACCGATCGCCAGCGGGAAGTGCTGCAGATGCTCGCCGAAGGCCGCTCCTTACGAGAGATTGCCGGCCTCTTGCAGATTTCCTACCGGACCGTGCGGTTCCACAAGGTTCGGATCATGGAAGAATTGGGAATATCAAAGAATGCAGAGCTCGTTAAGTACGCCATAAAGCATGGGATGATAACGCCCGCATAGCCGATCACAGCCAAGTATTCCCTAACCCCACAGTTGCGTCGACACCTGTCAAAAGAGACAGATGCCAAATGCTCAATCGGGTCTATCTTCATTCGCAAGGCCCACGATTTCTCTCCGCGTGCCTCTTGAGGAACTATTGTGGCCACGATTCGTGTTTTGCTTGTCGATGATAATGGAGAAATGCTCACAGACCTTCGGGATGAACTGAGCGCTGAATTTGAAATCGCCGGAACGGCCGACAGTGGAGAGGAAGCCATCCGAGAGGTCTTGCGCCTCGATCCGGATGTTATCGTGCTCGACATCACGATGCCGGTCATGAATGGACTTCAGGTAGCTTCATCCCTTCGCGGTATGCAGCGGCGAACAAAAATTCTATTCCTGACCATCCACGAAGAACCTGAGTACATTTCGGCGGCGTTTTCTGTCGGCGCTTGCGGCTACGTGACGAAGCGACGACTGGCAAGCGACCTCGCCCTCGCCATCCGCGAAGTGTCTGTCGGTCGTAATTTTCTCTCGCCTTCTCTGCACAAATAGGACTTTGACGCTCTGAACCAAATTTCCAATAACGGTTCTTGTGGATGAGCGTTGCTGAAGGAACTCCGCTGGGGCCAACCTGCCTGCATAACACCCAGCATTACCGCGACCGCACGCACTCCTGTTCCAGGATACAAGTTCCGGAAAGGAGCTGAAAATCCAACACTCGAACTCAGGGCGAGTGGATTGCTTCGGGCGCTCGGCTGGGTTGCCCGCTCCGACAGCTGCGCAGCGACATAATCGTTGCGACCTGTCAAAAGCGACAGGTGCCTTTTTTTGTCCCCTGTCTACCATGTCATCAGAGGACATGAACACCAGCCTGCTAGAGACGTGTTAAACCATCGGGTCTCCCGAAAGGTCTTTGCCTGCGGAATCGCAGGACCTGATGAGTATCATCCATGGGACCATCAAGAAAATAGATAAGACGACCAAGGCAACCGTGGTGAAGACGAGAAGAAACGGGAAAAGACTGCCCTTTCTTCGCAGGGCGACCGAGGTTTCTACATGTGGACGAACAGCTTCGTAAAGCGGCTTCTGCGACCCACGAGCCTGATCTTTCGGCTATGCCTGTTTTGCCTCGTGGCGGCCGTTCCTGTCCTTCGTGCCCAGTCCGACGAGGAGTTTGATTCTTACAAGCTCAAGCTCGGGGGTTTTTGGGTTTACGCAAACCCATCAGGCAGCCTGCAGAGTTCGGTTCAGACTGGTATGGGCCCTATTGACCTGCAGAAAGACCTGGGCTTTAACAACTACTCGACCTTTATGGGAAAACTCGACTGGAAGTTCACGCACAAGAACCATCTTTACATCGCCGGAGAAGCCTTCAAATCATCGCGGCAGACGGTTCTTACTCGAACGATCACGTTCCAAGGGCAGACCTTCGAGGCTGGTCTGACAACACAGAGCAATTTGGACGCGCCCATGTACGTTGTAGGCTACCAGTACGACATTATCCGCCGAAGGCGTGGCCATCTTGGACTCGGAGTTCAGTTCAATTTGTTCAATGCTACAGCTTCGATCCGTGCCGCCGCTCAGGTCACTGCCGATGGTGTTCATCACGCTGCGGTTTCGGCTTCCTCATCGTTGCTGGTGCCGATTCCCGTCGCCGGCCCGGAGGCCCGCTTCTACCTGACCAATTCTCCACGAGTTTTTGTCGAAGCCAACGTCTACGGCATGTATTTCTTTGGCTACGGCAACTTTGTTTCCTCTCAGGGAAGTTTGGGCTTCACGGTCAACAGGCATCTCACATTAAATGCAGGCTACCAGCTAGGAAGCCGGCTGGTCGTGAACAACAGCAGCAGCACCGATCGAATCGGTCTGCACCTGACCCACACGGGCGCAATTGTCGGAATGGAACTTTCTTTCTAGGGAAGAGGCACCGGTGTAAGACAGTTGAATCGTGCGTTGCTTCGCAAAGCAGCACGATCACGGGAGGAACAAGCATGGAACGGACAACGTACAACACTCAGCCGTACCGTAGGTCGAGCCGCCGAAGCTTTCTCGGGATGGCCAGCGCTGCGTGCGTGGTCGGCCCCGTGTCTCGGCTGTCGCTGCAACTCGCAGCTCCTCTGAGTGGCTCGCTAACCAAAGCACAGCGCGACCGCATGACCCCGGATGAGATCGTTGAAGAGTTAAAAAAGGGAAACCAACGGTTCCGAGCCGGAAAGATGACTGCTCGGGATTACATAAAGGAGCAGCGCTCAAGTGCGTCTGGCCAGTATCCAGCCGCAGTTGTCCTTGGGTGCGTCGACTCGCGAGTGCCTGCCGAAATCGTATTTGATGTGGGAATTGGCGACACGTTTAATGCTCGTGTAGCCGGCAATGTGGCGAATGACGACCTCCTCGGGAGCATGGAGTTTGCTTGTGCGGTTGCGGGAGCAAAGGTGGTCCTCGTCCTGGGTCACACAGCATGTGGTGCGATCAAGGGAGCCATTGACGATGTCGTGCTGGGCAATCTCACAGGATTGTTGGCCCGAATAAAGCCGGCGATTCCAGCGACGAAATTTGAGGGCGATAAATCGAGCAAGAACCCAGCCTACGTCGACGCGGTCGCAAAGACAAATGTCGAACTGACACTCGATAACATCAGGCGGCGGAGCCCGGTATTGACAGACCTCGAAAAGAAAGGGTCCATCAAGATTACGGGCGCGATGTACGACCTCGCCAGCGGTGCCGTGGAGTTCAACCGATAGCCGATTCGCCGGTTGCGATCGCTAGGCAGGTCCCGGCCCCTTTTCCTCACAGGGACTGTCACTTTGGCCAGTATCCCGGGACGCCGCAAAAAACTATACAAAACCAATTGGCACCGATTCCGACAGAAACCTGCTTCGCTAGTTGCGTAACGCGTTTCAAAGCGAGGTCACATGAAATTAAGAGTGCTCGTGCTTTTCGTTTCTAGCCTGGGTGCAGGGCTGACGGCGTCTGCCGACACCTTGCACCTAAAAAACGGCCAGACCGTTTATGGGACCTTCAACGGCCGGGCTCCGCAAGGGATCCAGTTTACGGGCACGGACGGAAGGACCCTGATTTATCCCTATCAGGAAGTGGAAAATTTGAATTTCGGTCCGATCCCCGCCCCGCCGCAACCTGCGCCGTCAGAGCGGATCTCGGTTCCTCCCGGTACCATCCTTTTCGTTCGAATGGCCGATACTCTGGACACCAGCTCGGCCTATACGGGGCAGGTGTTCACCGCAACGCTCGCTACCGATCTCGCCGCCGAGGGTTATGTCGTAGCAAGAATGGGTACGACGGTCTATGGCCAGGTGCTCGAGGCAAACTCCGCGAGGCGCGGCTCGGGGAGATCCCAGCTAAAACTCGAGCTTACGCAAATTGTGATCGGCGGGATCGCGATTCCCATCGTGACCGATGTCTTTGATTCCAAGGGAAAAAGTTCCACACGCCGCTCTTTTCGGCGCCTGTTTGGGGGTGCCGGTTTGGGGGCGGCCATCGGGGCGATTGCTGGTAACGCCGGGATGGGCGCAGCCATTGGAGCCGTAGCAGGAGGCGCGCTGTCGGTCGTGCAAAAGGGTGACCAGGTTCAGGTTCCCGCCGAAGCGCAGCTCGAGTTCCATTTGCAACAACCGGTGACACTTCCGATCGTGCAATAGAGTGGCGTTGGGCCTGAACGATTTCCAAGCTTGGAGGTTTTCATGAACTTTCGACTCGTTTTTCTCGCCTTAGGCTTTTCGGTTGTTGTTGCGACTACATTGAGTGCGCAGGAAAAACACATCAAAGATCCGTCAGAGAGCCAGGTGCTCAATACCCAAACTTACATCGAGCTCCTGCGAACAGACCTAAGTGCGCAGAGGAGACAAATCGTCAACGAGACGATGCAACTGGACGATAAACAAGCGAGGATTTTCTGGCCCATTTACAACGATTACGAGGCCGATCTCGATAAACTCGCCGACGAAAAGCTTGCCATTGTCCAAGACTACGCGGCCAATTTTCTGACCATGACGAACGAAAAGGCTGACGAGTTGGCGCAACGAGTGATGGCGCTCGACGACCAAAAGATGGCCCTTCGCCGGAAGTACTACGATCTCATGAAAAAGTCCCTACCTGCGACTCTCGTGGTCCGTTTCTTTGAGGTCGAAGACCAAATCCAGTTGCTCGTCGATCTGAGGATCGCTTCGAATCTGCCCATCATTGAAACGGCCGATCAGAAATAGCCGTAAAGGCAGCGATCGCGAGGGTGAAGAAGACAACAATGAAGAAGCCTTTAGGGATTTGCATTTTGCTTGTTTTGGCGCTCTTTTTCATAGGGTCACTGAGTGCCCAGACCGATCCTTTTCTCGGAACCTGGAAACTGAATGTGAAAAAATCAAAGTTTGTGCCTGGGCCGCCGAGGAAGAGTGAAACCCGAATCGTCGTTGCCGGTCCTTCCGGCATGAGGGTCAGCGTGGATCGGGTAAACGGAGACGGCAGCACCCAGCAATTCGAATACACCACCAACCTGGACGGCAAGAGCTATCCGATCACGGGTCAGGCGCCGTACGGCGCAGACTCGATTTCGGCGAACCTAACCGCCCCTAATACAATTCAATCCACGCTGACGAAGAACGGTAAAACGGTGGCAACGGCGACTACCATTGTTTCGAACGGTGGAAAGGTTCTCACGATCACGACAAAAGGAACGGATGCGCAGGGAAAGCATTTCACCAACGTGGGCGTCTATGACAAGCAGTAGATGAGCGCTCACCGACGATTCTTCGACAAACCACCAAGGCGGAACTGATTTCTAAGCGTTTCCCGCTCGGGCGCCAACCCTAGTCACAGGAACTTGCACCAGGATTCGCGTACCGTGCATGGGTTGCGATTCTATTGAGAATTGCCCGCCGACCATGCGCACTCGTTCTCGCATGCTAGTCAAGCCAAGTGTCGCTGCTCCTCGCGGAGGCGTGGTGTCGAACCCAACCCCAGAATCCTCAACGCACAAATCGATTCGATTACCGGCCCTTCTCAAAGTCACTCGCGCTTCGTGAGCGGAACTGTGCTTTACGACATTGCTCAAGGCCTCCTGCACAATGCGAAACAGGCACAAGTTTACGTCCTCAGGAATGTCTTTTGGAATGTCGCTGAACTCAAACTTGACCGCCAGGTTGTGCTGCTCGGAAAACCTGCGGCAGAACCCGGATATGGATGTCACGAGCCCTAACGTGGCGAGCGTCGCGGGGTGAAGCATATGCGAAAGGTCTCGTAGACTCGCAGAAAGTTCACTGGCCATTTCCACAATTACGTCCAGTTGTTGACGAGGCTTGGACGCCATCTCGCCGATGCCCTGGCGAAATCGCTCGAGCCGGATCAACAGTCGCGCCATCCGCTGGCTCAGATCATCGTGTAATTCTCGCGATAATCGTGTTCTCTCCTCCTCTTGCGCCGTGATCAAACGGCCGCTCAAACGTCGCAGTGCCTCTTCGACGCCCTTATGCTCCTCCGATAACACCGCCAGTACCATAAATGGAATGGCCGCGCACAACAAGAAAAGTTGTAGCGACACAACACTCTGAAGAGGCGTCGATCCCGCGAACGGGCCACGCCCGTGAATCGCACTCCAGATCGAGAGGAAAGCGACAATAATAATCGAAGTGCTGACACCCGACGGGCCAAAACGCAGCGCCGACCAAATCAGAAAAGGGACTAGGATATAAAACAGGGCGGGAGTAGCGCTAGGTCCCGACGTCACGGAGACGACATACCCCAAAAGGAACACTCCCATGATCAAAGTGAGGGCTTCAATCCAACGCCTGGCGGTCGTCTCGTGCTCTTTGCGCACTTGGCTCGCCCACCCCAGGATTGCCGGTGGCAAGGTCAGAAACGCCAGAGCCTCCGAGAGGAAAATGATCCGCCAGCTGGTCCAGTAGTTCCCGTGTGGAAGGCCCGCACCCATCGTTGCCGCCACGATTGGCGCAAGGATTACTGCAAAGACGCCATACTTCGTCAAGCCCTTGAGGCTAACGAGCCGCAGTTCTCCGTCGAAGAAAGAGTGGACACCAAGGGCGGCCGTCAATATTTCGGAGGCGTCGACCAGAACGAGCCAAAGAATCGAAACAAGTGCCAAGCCTGCTCTCAGATCATAAAGAACAAACCCAGCGAGTCCGGCTGGGAGAAGTACCGGCCAGAGGGTCCGAGGTGCCAGCAGCAACACGGCGGTCAAGATCGCACAACCCGGCCATAGCAGCCAGATAGGCTGCGGCACATGCATTACGAGGATGCCGCCTAGCTCCGCGGTGACATAACAGAGCAAGAAGGCAATGCACGTCAGAACGAGTTTTTGTAAGCCGTTTCGGCGTGCTTCTTGCGCCGCAAGTTGGCCGCTACTTTCCACGAGAACTCTGAGCTCCATGAGAGAGCTCTACACTCCGAAAGCTCTCAGGCCAATTGGAGTTGTGCCCCGTCGATTCTGAGCGAAGCCTCGGAGGAGACCACTGTCAAAGTAGGCAGATGAGTGTCGATTTGATTACTCTTTCCCTGCTTGACACTAGGCGACGCATCGTTCCTAGCGCAGTTCGCTTTGAATTCAGCCACGGTCTTCCACTGCAACCGTTTGTCGAAGCAAGCCGTGGGGACGTTCTAACGGCCGCGGTTTGATGCGTCGAGAGGTTGAAAAGGGAGATTAATACGACCATCTTCGCTTTGACCGCTCCCATTTCATTGCTCCAGGGCAACTCGCGGATTGCCCCGGCGCAGCGACGTCTCAAACGTGAACATGAAAACATGGATTGCGAAACGAAAATTGGGATCGCTTGGCCGGCCTTCCCTGCAAAAGCTTCTGGAGAATACGAAAAGCTCGCGATGCCCCGTACAAAAATTCTTATAGTTGATGATTTCCCACCCTGGCAGCAGTTTGTCTTCGAGATGTTCAAATCTGAGACCAATTCAAACATTATTTACTTTGCGGCCAACGGAATGGAGGCGGTCCAGAAAGCCCAAGAGCTACAGCCAGACGTAATTTTAATGGACGTCAGTCTGCCCGTTATGAACGGCTTTGAAGCAACCGGCAAAATTCGAGTTCTTTCCCCCGGTTCTAAGATCCTGTTCGTGACCGAGCGTCGTAGTTACGACTACATGCAGGGTGCCTTCGACGCCGGTGCGTCCGGGTATATTCTGAAGACCGATGCCGGTTCAGACCTCCTTCGGGGTGTCGAGGCTGCGCTGCAAAACCAGCAGTTTGTCAGCCGCAGTCTTAAGGATTGGCGGAAGGGTCCTGACGCCGGGGACTGAGGATCGTGTTGAGGGTGCTCGCACGCCTATAGGTCAGGTGACAATGCGTGCGCCTGCGTGCCAAAAAATGGAGCGTGGAGATCAAACGACTCGAAGAAAAAATCTTTCGGGCGAGCGAATAATGATTTTCCCGCGATGTTTGCGAATGGCTCCGGATCTTTGCCACTCGCTGACCATGCGGCTCGTGGTATAGGGAGTGATATTCGCGGAATTTGCCAGCTCTTCGTTGGTCACATCGAGTTCAATACCGCCCGCGACTTTCTGGCCGATGGTGGGCGCCAACTCCAAAAGCACATGGGCGAGCCGCTCCTGAGCAGTCTTCGAGGTTAAAGCCGCGTGGGTAGCGACATACCAAGAGATATAA
>Ga0126374_10000403_pt1 | contig 10792 bp, 10 predicted proteins | sample PanSoiMetPlot_12_FD_89874 | JGI IMG/M metagenome (GOLD analysis project Ga0126374, IMG submission 89874) | Tropical forest soil microbial communities from Panama - MetaG Plot_12 | ecosystem: Environmental > Terrestrial > Soil > Tropical forest > Bulk soil | place: Panama | collected 2016-02-17
CCGATCGTCGTAACCTCTCATGGATGGCTCCCTGTTCCTGGTGATTCGACAGAACACCAGCTTGGCACGTCGATGCCGAAAGGGGGCCATCCACCCCATCACTCGAATTTGCTTGCCTCGCCGAAACCACACGTCGGATGCGCCGTCGGATTCTTGAGGGATTCCGGGCCGAACACGGGGACAAGGGTATTGCCACACTCGGACGCGCACATGTCCAGCGGATGGTGAGTGCCAAGGCTGCGACACCGGGGACTGCCCTGAACTTCCTAGTCGCTCTGCGCGCTCTCATGCGCCACGCGGTCACAGTGGGATTGCGGGTCGATGACCCGACAGCGGGCGTGCGCGGTCCCAAGTTCCGATCCAGCGGCTTCTACGCCTGGACTGAGGACGACATCTCGACGTTCGAGAGAAAGTACCCGGTAGGTAGCCGGGCGCGACTCGCGCTTGCCCTGCTGCTGTACACGGCGCAGCGGCGTGCCGACGTGATCCAGATGGGCCGCCAGCATGTCCGCGACGGCCTGATACACGTTCGCCAGAGCAAGACCGGCACAACCCTAGCAATTGCCATCCACCCGGAATTGCGGGCGGTGCTCGACGCGACTCGGGCCGAGCATCTGACCTTTCTGACTACGGCCGGGGGTAAGCCATTCCACCCGGACAGCTTCACCCACTGGTTCAAGCGCAAGTGTCGGGGGGGCTGGACTGCCGGCTCGCGCCTCCGTGCATGGGCTACGGAAGGCCGCCTGTAGAAGGCTCGCCGACCTGGGATGCAGCGCGCCCGTGATCGCTAGCATCAGCGGCCATTCGACCTTGCGCGAGGTATCACGCTACACGGCGGCTGCCGACCAGGTTCGGTTGGACCGGCAGGGGATCGAGGCCCTAACGCGAACAAAAACTGTCAAACCGGCATAGTGGTTTGACAATTTCTTGGCTAACCCATTGAAATACCAGCGCCGGACATCCCCCACCACAGTTGGGGCAAAACTCTGTTCCGGTAGGATTAATCACCGGTTACGGCAAGTATCGATCACGCTCCCGGCAGCACCAGCTCTGCGCGCAGGCCGCCAATCGGGGCGGTGCCCAGGGTGAGGCCGCCTCCATAAAGGTTGGCGAGATCCACGACGATCGAGAGCCCGAGTCCGGACCCCGGCTTCGTCTCGTCGAGACGGCGCCCGCGACGGGCCACCTGCTCGCGTTGCTGCGGCGAAAGCCCCGGGCCATCGTCGTCGACCACGATTCGCAGGGTGCGGCGATCATCTCTTGGATCAGGCCTTTCCGAAAAAACTTCGATCGCGACCCGGGACTGCGCCCACTTGCAGGCATTGTCGACGAGATTACCGACCATTTCCTCGAGATCCTGCTGCTCGCCACGGAAGCGGGCGTTCTCGGGCGCGTCGACGTCCACGGCAATACCACGGTCGTGGTGGATCTTTTCCATCGTACGGGCGAGCGCCGTTGCTACGGGACGCACCTCGGTCAGAGTACCAATTGCCGCAACGCGCGCCGCGAGCCGGGCACGTTCGAGATGCCGCGCGACCTGATCGCGCATGATTTCTGTCTGCTCGCGCACCTTCACCGCAAGCGCATCATGGCCGTGGCTCGCGGCCTCGTTCATCATGACTGAGATCGGTGTCTTCAAGGCGTGTGCGAGGTTGCCAACGTGCGTGCGTGCACGTGCGACAATCTCTCGATTCGCATCGATAAGTGCATTCGTTTCGCCTGCGAGAGGTGCGATCTCGACCGGGAACTCACCTTCGAGCCGCTCCGCTGTGCCCGAGCGAATGGCGGCAAGGCCTTCGGAAATACGTTTGAGGGGCGCCAGGCCGAAGCGCACCTGGAAGGTCGTGGTCAGCAGCAATACGACCGCCAGAACGCCAAACGTGGCGACAAGTGCACTGTCGAAGCTGTGTATCTCCTCGTTGATCTCCGAAGCATCGCCCGCGACGGCGACGAGATAACGTCCCTCATCCCCGAGATCGATGGTGCGCTCAACGATGCGCAACTGCTGGCCTTCGGGCCCTTCTGCATAACCCTGCCGCGCGCCACCCGCGGGCGATGAAGGGCCAGCATCCGCAATGTGCGGCAACGTCGCGTCCCACAAGGAACGGGACGAACGTACGTCGCGTGTGGACCCGTCAAGCCGCGTCACTTGCCAGTACCAGCCGGAGAGCGGCAGATCGAATAGCGGCTCGCCAATCGATTGCGGAAATTTGCCGGCATTCTCTTCCGGCGTTGCCACGTCGGCGACGAGACTGCGCAGATAGACGCCCAGCCTACGATCAAATGCACGCTCCACGGCCGAGCGATAGATCGACGAGAGTACGATTCCGGTGACGACCAGAATCACCACGGTCCAAGTGGTCGCCGAGAAGAACAGCCGCAGCGCGAGCGAATTAAGCCGCATTGCTCGGGGGAGCGAGCAGATAGCCAAGCCCGCGCACGGTCTGGATGACATCAACGCCGAGTTTTTTGCGGACACGGCCGACGAATACTTCGATCGTGTTCGAATCACGATCGAAGTCCTGGTCATATAGGTGCTCGACCAGCTCGCTGCGCGAGACCACCCGGCCGGCATGATGCATGAGGTAGGCGAGCAGGCGATATTCGTGCGAGGTGAGCCTGACCGGATTGCCGTTGACCGTCACACGACCTGTGCGGGTATCAAGCCGCACGGCGCCGCAATTGAGCTCACTCTTGGCGTGCCCAGCCGAACGCCGCAACAGTGCGCGGATGCGCGCCAGAACCTCCTCGAGATGAAACGGCTTTGCGACGTAGTCGTCAGCGCCTGCATCGAAGCCCTGAACCTTGTCGCTCCAGCGGTCGCGGGCAGTGAGAATGAGGACCGGCATGGCTCGGCCGGCGCGCCGCCAAGCCTCAAGCACTGAGATGCCGTCCATCTTAGGCAGCCCGATGTCGAGGATGACCGCGTCATACGGTTCGCTTTCGCCGAGATAGTGGCCCTCTTCGCCATCGAAGGCGCGGTCGACCACGTAGCCTGCGTCAGTAAGCGCGGTCGCAAGCTGCCGGTTGAGGTCGGGATCATCCTCGATGACGAGGAGACGCAAGGCCAATGCTCCCACCGATGCGCCACGCCGGGCCAACGAAGCGGAATCGGCGTCGCAGCCGTTACTTTGCCACTAGATAATGGTGCCGGGAAGATAAGGAAGGCCAGCGCTCAGCGTGCAGCCGCAGCCGGTTTTGGGCGAAGTGGCCGCCCATGCATTCGGCCCGCATCGACCTCATCTTGCTGCGTCAGAATGCTAAGCGCGAGGTTCTGCGGCCGGAACGGGAACCACTTTTGCTGACTCCGTTCCGAACGTGCTAGCACTATGGCCGACCAGCAGGGGCATTCGCCGTGAGCGATGATTTCATCCTTCAAACTGAGAACCTCACGAAGGAATTTGCAGGCTTCATTGCCGTCAACAGCGTCAACTTGCAGGTTGCGCGCGGCACGATTCACGCACTGATCGGACCCAACGGTGCGGGCAAGACGACGTGCTTTAACCTTTTGACCAAGTTCATGAGCCCGAGCCGGGGACGCATCCTCTACAAGGGACGCGACATCACGTCGCTTGCTCCCGCCGCAGTGGCGCAGCTTGGGCTCGTCCGGTCGTTCCAAATCTCGGCCGTTTTCCCGCATCTAACGGTGCTCGAAAATGTGCGGGTGGCGCTGCAGCGACGACGCGGATCCTCGTTCGATTTCTGGCGGTCGAAGCGCGTGCTCGATGTATTCAACGAACGGGCGATGGCCCTCATTGCCGACGTCGGACTCTCCTCATTCGCTCATTGGACGGCGGTGGAATTGCCATACGGCCGCAAGCGTGCCCTGGAGATCGCTACTACCTTGGCGCTTGAGCCGGAAATGCTATTGCTGGACGAACCAATGGCGGGGATGGGCCACGAAGACATCGAGCGTATCAGCGCACTCATCAAGTCTGTCGCCGCCGAACGCACGGTGCTGATGGTCGAACACAATCTCAGCGTGGTCGCCAACCTTTCGAACCGGATCACGGTGCTCACGCGCGGTCGAGTGCTGGCGGAAGGCGATTACAAGGCGGTTTCCGCCGACCCGCTCGTACGCGAGGCATATCTCGGAGTTGGTCATGCTTAGTCCAAACGGCGCGCCTTTGCTGGCGGTTGACGGACTGCAGGCCTGGTACGGCGAATCGCATGTGCTCCATGGTGCCACGTTCGATGTGTTCGCGGGCGAGGTGGTGACGCTGCTCGGACGTAACGGTGCGGGCAAAACCACCACGCTGAAATCGGTCATGGGGATCGTCGGTCAGCGCACAGGGTCGGTACGCTACGAGGGTAAAGAACTCGTCGGCCTGACCAGCGACCGGATTGCGCGGCTTGGCATTGCGCTGTGTCCCGAGGAGCGCGGCATTTTTGCCAGCTTGAGCGTCGAGGAAAACCTTTTGCTTCCTCCGAGGGTCCGTACTGGCGGGCTCGAACTGCACCGAATTTTCGAGTTGTTTCCCAATCTCGAGGCCCGCCTGTCGAGCCAAGGCACAAAGCTGTCCGGCGGTGAACAGCAGATGCTCGCCATCGGCCGTATCCTACGCACCGGCGCCCGGCTTCTGCTGCTCGACGAGCCGACCGAGGGCCTTGCGCCGGTCATCATCGAGCAGATCGGAAAGACGATCGGCTTGCTCAAGCAACAGGGTTTCACCATTCTGCTCGTCGAGCAGAATTTTCGTTTCGCCTCGACGGTTGCGGATCGTTATTACGTCATGGAGAATGGTCGCATCATCGACCGGTTCGCCAATGCCGAACTCGAGGCCAATCTCGACAAGCTGCACGAGTATCTCGGCGTGTGAAGCGGAATGCCAGGATGCCAAGTCATCAACAGGAGGAAGCCATATGAAACGGCTGATTACTCTGGCGGCGCTCGCCATCGTATTCGGGTGCGGTTCTGCCCAAGCGCAATATACGGACGGAATAATCAAGATCGGCGTGATGAACGATATGTCCGGGACCTATTCCGATCTGAGCGGGCAGGGCTCGGTCATCGCAGCACGGATGGCGGTCGAGGATTTTGGCGCCGCTGCCAAAGGCATGAAGGTCGAAATCGTCGGCGCCGACCATCAGAACAAACCGGACGTTGGCTCCAACGTCGTGCGGACCTGGATTGACGTCGATAAGGTCGACGTCATTGTCGACGTGCCGACCTCCTCGGTGGCGCTCGCAGTGAACGAAATCGTACGCGACAAGAACAAAGTATTTCTCGTCTCGGGCGCGGCGGCCTCGGACCTGACCGGCGCGAAATGCACGCCCAACACGATCCACTGGACCTACGACACCTGGGCGCTCGCCAACGGCACCGGAAAAGCGATTGTTAAGACCGGCGGGGACACGTGGTTTTTCCTTACCGCCGACTATGCATTCGGCCGCGCGCTCGAACGTGACACCGCGGCGGTGGTCGAGAAGAATGGTGGAAAGGTGCTCGGAAAAGTGCGCCACCCCTTCCCTGGTACCGACTTCTCTTCCTTCCTGCTGCAGGCGCAGGCCTCGAAAGCCAAAATCATCGGGCTCGCCAATGCCGGGGCCGACACGATCAACTCGATCAAGCAGGCATCGGAGTTCGGCATCACCCAGGGGGGCCAGAACCTGGCGGCTTTGCTAGCATTCATTACCGACGTGCACGCGCTCGGCTTGCAGACCGCTCAAGGCCTGATCATGACCGAAGCATGGTATTGGGATCTCAACGACGCCAACCGGGAATTCGCAAAGAAATTCGCGCCTCAGGACAAGGGCGTGCATCCGACGATGGTCCATGCCGGCGTGTACTCGGCAGTCACGCACTATCTCAAAGCAGTTGAAGCGCTCAAGAGCGATGCCGACGGCAAGGCGGTCGTCGCGAAAATGAAGGAGATGCCGACCGACGATAAGCTCTTCGGCAAGGGCGTCGTGCGAGCCGACGGGCGAAAAATCCATCCGATGTATCTCTTCGAGGTCAAGAAACCGGCGGAGTCGAAGGCTCCCTGGGATTATTACAAACTGCGCGCCACGATCCCGGCGGACGAGGCTTTTCGCCCCCTGGCCGAAGGCGGCTGCCCGTTGGTGAAAAGCTGACACGCCGATGCGGCGAGGTCGGGGGAACGGAATACTTCCGTTCCCTGCTAGCGAGACGTGATCAGTCATGTTCGAACTGCTCGGCATCAGCTCGCAGGCCCTGTTCGGCCAACTGCTCATCGGGTTGATCAACGGCTCGTTCTACGCCCTGCTCAGCCTGGGGCTTGCCGTCATCTTCGGCATGCTCAACATCATCAACTTCACCCACGGCGCCCAGTACATGCTGGGCGCCTTCACCGCGTACTTTCTCCTGCAATACGCTGGACTGGGTTACTGGTGGGCGATTGTCCTTGCGCCCGTCGTCGTCGGACTAAGCGGTATCATCGTCGAGCGGCTGTTTCTGCAATGGCTCTATAAACTCGACCACCTCTACGGGCTGCTGCTCACCTTCGGTCTCGCGCTCATCTTCGAAGGGACTTTTCGGAATTTTTTCGGGTCTTCAGGCCTCCCCTATTCCGTCCCGTCGGCGCTGCAAGGCGGGCAGAATCTGGGATTCATGTTTTTGCCGAACTACCGCGCCTGGGTGGTGGTGTTTTCACTTGCCGTATGTCTTACGACTTGGTTCGTCATCGAGCGCACGAAGCTCGGTTCATATCTGCGCGCCGCGACCGAAAATCCGACCCTCGTGCGCGCTTTCGGCATCAACGTGCCGCGCATGATCACGCTCACCTACGGCTTTGGCGTTGCGCTCGCCGCGCTCGCGGGCGTGATGGCTGCGCCGGTCTACAACGTAAGTCCGCAAATGGGCGCGAACCTCATAATCGTCGTGTTCGCGGTGGTGGTGATCGGCGGCATGGGTTCGATTATGGGCGCGATCCTGACGGGATTCGGCTTGGGCCTGATCGAGGGGCTCACGAAAGTGTTCTTTCCGGAAGCATCCAACACCGTGATCTTCATCATCATGGCAATCGTCCTGTTGATCCGGCCAGCGGGACTGTTCGGAAGAGGCGCGTAGCGTGCAGCGCGTCGCGGAGCTCAACAAAGAACACGCGGTGCGCGCGTACGGCGAGGTCATCGCATTCGCCGCGATGGCCTGCCTACTCATTATCGCGCCGGCCTTCGCCTACCCCGTGTTCCTGATGAAGGCGCTGTGCTTCGCTCTGTTCGCATGCGCCTTCAATCTGCTGATCGGCTACGTCGGGCTGCTTTCTTTCGGTCATGCGCTGTTCTTCGGCTGGGCGAGCTATATCAGCGCACATGCGGCAAAGGTCTGGGGGCTTCCGCCGGAGCTCGCGATCCTATCGGGAGCGGTGGCTGCCGCCGGGCTCGGCGCGATCGTCGGGTCGCTCGCGATCCGTCGCCAAGGGATCTATTTTGCCATGATCACGCTCGCCCTGGCGCAGATGATGTACTTTTTTGCCGTGCAAGCGCCATTCACTCATGGCGAAGACGGCATCCAGGCGGTGCCGCGCGGAAAGCTATTCGGAATTGTCGATCTCGCCAACCAAACCAACATGTACATTACCGTGTTGGTCATCTTCCTCGGCTGCTTCCTGCTGATCTATCGCATCATCAATTCGCCGTTCGGCGAAGTCCTCAAGGCGATACGCGAGAACGAACCGCGCGCGATTTCGCTCGGTTACAGGAGCGAGCGCTACAAGCTTGTTGCTTTCGTGCTGTCAGCCACGTTCGCGGGAGTGGCAGGGGCGACGAAGGCGCTCGTTTTTCAGCTCGCCTCTTTGACCGACGTCGATTGGCCCATGTCCGGCGAAGTCATCCTCATGACCTTGGTCGGCGGACTCGGCACCTTGTTCGGGCCGGTGGCGGGCGCCTTCTTCATGGTCACGCTGGAGAACTACCTGACCACGATCGGGCAATGGGTGTTCGTCGTGCAGGGCTCAATCTTCGTCGTCTGCGTGCTCCTGTTCCGTCGCGGAATTGTCGGCGAGCTCGGCCAGCTCCTGCGCGTCAAGCTCTGAAAGTTCCGAAAAAGCCGCGGTTGCGTCGTTGCACGCGCCTTGCTACTCGTCAGCCATCAACCAAGCGGCAGGCAACCACCTGCGCCGTGCCGGCTTGCAACAAAAGCTGATCACCCTGCTCCCGACGCAGTCGCGTATCGGCCGGCAGAGCGAATGGCGCTCGTCAATTTCCCTCTCGGCATCACATCGCCACCAGCGCAGAAGCGGCCAACCCTCACGATTGATTGCGATCGAGCTCGCTAGGCGCGCGAGAGATAGCGCTGCGGATCGGCCAGAATCACGTCTCGTACGGCCTCGTGATATTTGATGTAGCCGGTGCAACGGCACAGGTGGCCGTCGAGCGCCTCGGCGATGGTTTTCTCGAGATCCGCTCGCGCTACCGGCTTCTTCGCCAGACGTTCCAGCAGGACCTGACCCTCGTTCAGAAAACCTGGGGTGCAATAGCCACATTGGAACGCAAAATGCTCGATGAAAGCTTTTTGCAGAATAGAAAGTTCGCCATTCTTCGCATGACCTTCGACCGTGCGGATGGCTTTGCCATTGAACGTAACCGCCGCAACAACGCAGGTAGGGCTGGTGTAGCTCGTCCCGTCCGGATTATCGATGATGACCGCGCAGCTCAGGCACTGCGCGGCGCCGCAACCGAACTTGGTACCGGTCAGCCCGAGATAGTCACGCAAGAAATCATTCATGGTCAAATCATCGCGCACGTCTCTCGGGCCGTAGACCCGACCGTTGATCGTAACGGTGAGCGTGGTCACTTGAGCGCTCCCTTGAGCATTGCTTGGGTCACCGGCAAGAATTGAAAGCGGTGACCAGTGGCATCGTAGATGGCGTTGAGCAGCGCAGGGACCACCGGGACCATATTGACTTCCGCCATGCCCTTGGGCCGTTCGTCCGGATCAACGGGCGGCAGCACCTCAACTTCGAGCCCCTGTAGGGGCAGGTCCGACCCGCGCGCAACGAGGTATTGGCCGAGGTTCCATTTCCCGTTGCCGGGTCCGTCCTCGTAAAGCGGCAGCGTCTCGATCAACGTATAGCCAACGCTCATTGCGAAGCCGCCCTGCGCCTGTCCGAGCACGACCTCGGGGACCAACGCCTGACCGCATTCCAGCACGCTGTACGCCTTTGCGATCCGCAATGCGCCGGTCGCGCGATTGATCTCGATGCGCATCACGTGCCCACACCCCGACGTGTAGCTTTGTCCGATCCGGTTGAAATTGGTGGGCGGAAACTTCACGTTGGAACGATCGATTCGAACATATTTGCCTGAGCCCCGGCGCACCGCCAGCGCATCGATGTCGGCCGTCCACGTCTGCCCTGCCAGCGCGAAGGTCGCTTGTGACCATGCCCAGCGACTGAAGCAATGCGCCATCGCCCCAGTCACGCCATTGCGCGCATGCGCCTTTGCAGCGACCGCCGGCAAAGCGAGTGGCGCCAGCCCCGGCATGACCAGCTGCCCGTCTTTCCAACGCGCTGTCTTCCATTCGCCGGCTTTTGAATCTTTCGGCGCGATACCCCACAATTCGAGCGCCGCCGGCCATAGACCGAAGCGGAAGATGATGCGCGCGGCCCCGGCCGCCGCGTGTGTGCCGACATGGGCGCCGATCGAGGCAGTGCTGGCTGTACTGATTGCAGGCACCCAGCGTGGATTGCGCGCCGCCTCGTCCTGCGTCTTCTGACTAATGGTGTAGGAGTCGCCGGAGGTCACGAGCGCCAGCGGACCGAATGTGTCCACCTGCGCGAGCGCGATTTCGTCAGCAACGCTACCAAGGTGCGCTGCGACTCGATTGGCTACCGCTGTTCCAATGCCGGTGCCCATCTCGACGTAGTCACAATGGATGGTGATCCGGCCTTCGGGATCAATCTCGACGGACCCCAGCGTACCATCGCCTCCGGAGCCGTAGTCCTTGGTCGCGCAAGCGATGCCGGTACCGACCAGAATTCCCGCCTGCTGTCCGCGTGCCTTCTGTTCAGCGCGCTCCTTCCAGATCGGATGCTGTTCCAGCTTATCCAGAATCTCCGGGGTGCGGATCGAAACGATGTAGGGGTTCCCCGCCAGAGTGCGGCCGCCGGTCGCCAGCGCGTTGCGGCGCCGGAACTCGATCGGATCAAGTGGCAGCGCCGTGCAGATCTCATCGACCAGCACTTCGAGCGCGGTCATCGTCTGCAAGGTTCCGTAGCCGCGCATCGAGCCCGCAGTCACGCCGCGCGAATGAAACGCGTACGTCGTCACATCGACTTTCGGGACGTAGTAGACGCCAAGCGCGGCGTTGGCGCTCACGCTCGCGACGGTGGCCGAATAATTGGCAAGGCCTCCGCCATCCAATGCATGGTCGGCGGCGAATCCGACCATCTTGCCGGTCGCCCGATCGACGCCGATGCGCGTGCGCATCTTGAAGGCGTGCCGCTTGATTCCCGATTGAAACTGCTCGAAGCGGTTGTTGGCGAGCCGCACGGGACGGTTGGGGAAGAACATCGCCGCCAGAGCGACATAAAGTGGAAATGGCGTGTGATCGCGCCCGCCGAAACCACCGCCGCAATAGGCGAAATTGTTGTTGATGCGCGCGGGCTTAAAGGACGCCTTTGCGTTGCCGAGCAGATAGGCAACGGATTCCGCGGCCTCGTAAGGCGATTGCACGCCGACAACGTGGCCGGCGTTGTCGCCGCCGACTGTCAGACTTCGAAACCGACCCAGCTTCAGTTACGCTAACGGTACATGAACCGCAAATGGAAATGACACAGTGGCAGAAATCGCAATAGCGACTCGATATTCATGAATAGAAACCGGTCGATCG
>Ga0126374_10000409_pt1 | contig 10750 bp, 9 predicted proteins | sample PanSoiMetPlot_12_FD_89874 | JGI IMG/M metagenome (GOLD analysis project Ga0126374, IMG submission 89874) | Tropical forest soil microbial communities from Panama - MetaG Plot_12 | ecosystem: Environmental > Terrestrial > Soil > Tropical forest > Bulk soil | place: Panama | collected 2016-02-17
CGCCTGTGCCGAGATCACAGGTCACCCCCTTGACCGGCTCGGACAGGCGCACCTACACCAACCGCCACGCGCCTCGGCGAGCACGCCGATGCGCCCTTTTCGCCGTCGGCCGCATGGTTCGAAACCCTTGCTGCCGACTATGGTATGCTGCCCGTCCTGCCCATCGCATCGGCAGGCAACAGAGGGGAGGACACGACAATGCCCGACACCACCAGCTCCGTGAACAACGGCGTCAATGTGGACGCCCTGGTTGCCGCGCGCCAGGCCGGCGTCCGGCGAGTCGTCGTCGCCGAACCGAACGGTGCCGAGGCAGCGCTGGTCCGCGGCCTCGACGTCCGGGCGGCGGGCACCCTCAGCGAGGTCATCGCGTGGCTGCGCGATGAAGGACCCGTCCCGCCCGCCGTGGTGCCCGGCGGTGAGGCGCCGGTCACCCGAGGCGCCGACCTCGCCGACATCGCCGGGCAGCACACCGCGAAGCGCGCCCTCGAGGTATCCGCAGCCGGTGGTCATCACCTGTACCTGCTGGGACCGCCCGGCGCCGGCAAGACGATGCTCGCGCAGCGACTACCGGGCCTATTGCCGCGCCTCGACGACACGGCCGCGCTTGAAGTAACGGCCGTGCATTCCGTCGCCGGCTGCCTACCTGAGCGTGCCTGCCTGCTGCGGTGCCCGCCGTACCAGGCACCGCACCACACCGCGTCGGTGGCCGCCCTCGTCGGCGGCGGGTCCAGGCTGGCATTACCCGGCGCGATCTCGCTTGCCACCCGCGGCGTGCTGTTTCTCGACGAGGCGCCCGAGTTCCGCTCCGCCGCGCTGGAGGCGCTACGCCAGCCGCTCGAGGAGGGGCATGTCGTGCTGCGACGCAGCCACGGCGCGGTGACCTACCCGGCCCGGTTCCAGCTGGTTCTCGCCGCAAATCCGTGCCCGTGCGGCAGCCGGCAGCGCGAATGTACGTGCGCACCGGCCCAACGACGGCGCTACCGCCTACGGCTGTCCGGTCCGCTGCTCGACCGGATTGATATCCGCCTCGCCGTCGATCCGGTGTCGCGTGCCGAGCTGCTCGCTGAGCCGGCCGGACGCCAGTCGAGCGCCGAGGTGGCCGCACGCGTCCATACGGCGCGGGCGGCGGCCGCCGAGCGCTGGCGCCCTTCGGGCTGGCAGACCAACGCAGAGGTGCCGGGCGGCGTGCTGCGCCGCCAGCCGTGGCGGCTTCCACGCGCGGCGCTGCTCGCCGTCGAGCGGCACCTCGACGCCGGTGAGCTGAGCGCCCGCGGCTTCGACCGGGTGCTGCGCGTCGCGTGGACCCTTTCCGACCTTGCCGGCCGCGTCACACCAGGGGCCGACGAGGTCACCGAGGCCGTGTTCTTCCGTACTGGCCGCTCCGCGGCGTGGGCGGCATGAGCGCCTCGTCGTCGGAGTCGGTCAGCGACGAGGTGCTCGTGGCTCGGGCGTTCCTGTGCCGGGTCGCGGAGCCCGCATGTGTCCCCATGTGGGACTTCGTGCGGCGCGAAGGCCCGCTCGTGGCGGCAGCGGCGATCCGGAGCGGTGACGTACCGGACGAGGTCGCGGCTGCCACGGCGGCGCGCCGAGCGTCCGCCGATCCCGAGGCTGATCTCGAGGCGGGCGCCCGCCACGGCATGCGACTGGTCGTGCCCGAGTCGCCGGAGTGGCCGCATTTCGCGCTGGCGGCGCTCGAGGCGGCTGTGCTACGTCTGCTGCCGTCCTATCGCGCGGGCTCCGCGCAGCGCCGGGAGGGGGGAGATCCGGTGCCCCCGCTGGGGTTGTGGGTGAAAGGCCCCGCCGACCTGGCCGCGGCTGCGGTTCGGGGCGCAGCGATCGTCGGTTCGCGCGCGGCCACCGCATACGGCGAGCACGTGACAGCCGAGCTGTCATACGGCCTCGCCGCACGCGGGTTCGACATCGTCTCGGGCGGCGCGTACGGCATCGACGCCGCCGCGCACCGTGCCGCCCTGAGCGCCGAAGGGCAGACCATTCTCGTGTCGGCAGGGGGACTTGATCGCCCGTACCCGCCAGGCAATGCCGCATTGCACGAGCGGGTCGCGGCTACCGGGCTGCTGGTCTCCGAGAACCCGCCCGGCGCCGCCCCGCACCGGCATAGGTTCCTTACCCGAAATCGCCTGATCGCATCGCTGGCCACCGGCACCGTGGTGGTCGAAGCAGCGAGCCGATCCGGCGCGCTGAATACCGCCCGGCACTGCCTTTTGCTGGGGCGCACCCTCATGGCTGTTCCGGGGCCGGTCACCTCGCCGATGTCGGCCGGTTGCCATGCGCTGCTGCGCGGCGACACCGCAGAGCGGACCGTGCTCGTGGCGTCCGTCGAACACGTACTCGAGGCGATCGGCACCGCCGGAGAGGGAATCGACACGGGGTCGGACGACGCCGCGACAACCCCGGACCTGCTGCGGCAGCGCATCGACTTGCTCGACGCCCGGGCACGGCGCGTATTCGACGGGCTGCCTGTCCGCAAGCCCGCCCGTGAGGACGAGCTGGCGCAGCGGGTGGGGCTGCCCGCCGTCGAGGTGATTCGCGCGCTGCCGGCGCTGCGACTTGCCGGGCTCGTCGAGTCCACCGACGAGGGGTTTCGCCTAGCGGCCGCGTTTCGCAAGCGGTCACCGCCGCCTCGAATGCGGGTTGCCGGTCCGGATACGGCCACCGCAGTCAACCCAGGCCCGGGCGCGCCTACTTGACCCTGCACCCGATTGCTCGCACGGTCGGGGCGTGGACCCGCGACCGACGGACTCCGCCTCGGCCGAACGCGGCAGCGCAGTGCCGGCTGAGCGCCGGGTCCGGGCCGCTGATCTGCGTGTCACGTTGCCGCCGGCGATGCAGGACGCGCTGTCGGGGTTCGAGCGGCACCTGCGTCTGGAGCGCAACCGCTCGCCGCACACGGTGCGGGCGTACGCGGGCGACCTCATCAGCCTGCTCGAACACCTGCGCCGGCTGGGCGGAACCCGGGTCGCCGACATCGACCTACGGGTGCTGCGCAGCTGGCTGGCGATGCAGCGCGCCGGCGGCGCGGCCCGCAGCACCCTCGCACGCCGCGCCGCGTCGGCCCGCGCTTTCACGGCGTGGGCGCGGACGGCGGGGCTGATCGAGATCGACCCAGGGCGCTCGCTCGCCAGCCCGCGCCCGCATCGCACGCTGCCGCACGTGCTCGGCGTCGACGAAGCCGGCGCGCTGATGGACCTGCCCGCTGACGCCTCCGCCGTCGGGCGACGGGACCGGTTGATCGTCGAGCTGCTGTACGCCACCGGGATCCGGGTCGGCGAACTGGCGCGTCTCGACGTCGACGACATCGACCGGCACCGCCGCGTGGTGCGCGTATTTGGCAAGGGCAGCAAGGAGCGCACTGTGCCGTATGGGCCGGCGGCCGAGCGAGCGCTCGACGGGTGGCTGCGGTTGGGACGTCCCGAGCTCGCTCGGCGCGGCAGCGGGGCCGCGCTTCTGCTGGGCGCACGAGGAGGACGCCTCGATCAGCGCGCCGTGCGGCGCGTCGTCCACGAGTACGCCCGGCAGTTGCCCGGCAGCCCGGATCTCGGACCGCACGCCCTGCGGCACACCGCAGCCACGCACATGGTCGACGCCGGCGCCGACCTGCGCGTGGTGCAGGAGTTGCTGGGCCACGCGAGCCTCGCCACCACGCAGATCTACACGCACGTGTCGGCCGAGCGACTGCTGCGCGCATACCGACAGGCGCACCCGCGCGCATGACCTGCTCGTCGCATCGGTCCGCCCGGCGCATGCCGGTCCGCGTTATCGCGGCCAGGGCAGCAGCCGCACCGGTCCGAGCGGGCGCAGCAACAGCAACGGATCGAGATAGACGTCGCCACGCCGAGCGCCCCAATGCAGACACCGCCCTGGCGGCCACGCCCCGTGCTGTCCGGACACTCGCCCGATCGGCTGGCCGCGCGCCACGGCCTGGCCCGCTGCGACGAAGGCGCGTACCGGCTCGTACTCGGTGCGAATGCCGTCCGGATGGGCGATGACGACCACGCCTCGCCCAGCGACCGTGCCGGCAAAGGTGACCAGCCCCGCACCAGCAGCGAGCACCTCGGCGCCCGGCGGCGTTCCGAGATCGACGCCGCGATGCCCGGCCGAGTACGGCGTTGGCGGCGGCTGGAAAGGCCGCAGCACCCGCAGCGGACCGGCGATTGGGGGCGCATAGGCGGTATCGGACGGGGCGTCAGCGGCGGCGAGGCGCATTGCCATGGCTCGGGGTCGGAACCCGGTGACCGCGGCGCCCGATCGCGGGGGCAGCAAGGACACCGCGGGCCGGACGAGCACAGCGGCCGCCGATCCCGCGGGCAGCAAGGGCGCCGCAGGCAGGACGAGCACCGCGGATAGCACGAGCGCCGCGGCCGGCGCGAGTCGCAGGGCTCGCCTGCCGTATCTGACACTCATGCCGGCCACACTGGCCCACCGGCGTGCGTGGGAGGCGGCTCGTCGCCGAGTTGTGGATAACGTGGCTGGTCGTCCACAGGCCTTGACAAATCACCGCCGAGTCCCGCCTAGGGATGCCACCGCTCAGCGAGTAGGGAGTTGTTCCGATGCCCACCGCCTCCTTAGGCGGGCACTCTCTGTCTCGTCCGACGGAAACGTCGCTGACAGGAGGATCACGATGCACCACTTCCCGACGACGGCGGCGCAAGTCGAAGTCACGTATGGCCACGAGCGCGACACGGCACAATTCCGCCCATCGGGTGGCCGATCGCACCGATCCGAACGGGGTGTCACCCGTCGGGTGCGCCGGCAGTGGCATCACGATCAGGCCGCCTGATGGCGGGCGCGGCACCCCTGACCGCGACCGGATCGGCAGCGGTGAGCCGCGCAGCCAGGACAACTGCGCCCAATAACGGCACGCAGGCCAGCGATTCGGAATCGGCACATCGACGTTTGTCGGCGCCAACCGTCAAAATTGCAGATGTGCCCCGCCCGACAACCCCCCTGATAGGCCGCGCCACCGAACTCGGCATGCTGGAGCGCAGCGTCGATGCAGCGACGGCGGGCGCCGCCAGTGCCGTGCTGCTCTCCGGTGACGCCGGAGTGGGCAAAACGCGCATCTTGGCTGAGCTAACCGCGCGCACCGAGGATGCCGGCGTCCTGAACCTCATCGGGCACTGCATCGACTTCGGCGATGCCGGGCTGCCGTTCGTACCGTTCAGTGAGGCATTCGGGCGCCTCGCCGCCAGCAACGTCGAGCTCAGCGACGAGCTGGTCGCCGAATATCCGGCCATTGCCCGGCTGATGCCGACGCAGCGGGTGATCAGTGCCCCAGCGGCCGACCCCGACGACCGGATCCAGCGCGGCGTCCTCTTCGAGGCGGTACTAGGCGCCTTATCTCGGCTGGCCGAGAAGTTCACCGTGCTGCTCGTAGTCGAGGACGTCCACTGGGCCGATCAGTCCACGCGTGATCTGCTCGGCTTCCTGCTGGCGCGGCTGCGCGATCAACCGCTGGACATCGTGATCAGCTACCGAAGCGACGACATGCATCGGCGCCACCCGTTGCGGCGCGCCGTCGCCGAATGGGCCCGGCTGCCACGCGTTGAACGGCTGCACTTGCCCCCGCTGAACGCCGACGAGGTGCGTGAACTCATCCACTCGCTGCACCCCGGTCCGTTGCCCGAACAGGATCTGCGACAGATCATCGATCGCGCCGAGGGCAACGCGTTCTTCACCGAAGAGCTGGTCGCCGCCGCGGTTGAATGCCCGCAGCAGAGCATGCTGCCCGCCGAGCTGGCTGACCTGCTACTGGTGCGTCTCGACCGGCTTTCCGACGAGGCGCGCCGCATCGCACGCGTCGCCGCGGTGGCCGGCCGCCGGGTGTCGCATGCATTGCTGGCTGCGGTGGTCGACGTGCCCGACGACCTGCTCGATGCTGCGCTGCGCGAAGCCGTCGACGCGCAGATCCTCGAACCCCGCGGTGACAGCGGCTACGGCTTCCGGCACGCCCTGCTCGCGGAGGCGATCTACGACGACCTGCTGCCCGGCGAGCGGGTCCGCATCCACGCTGCGTACGCCACGGCGCTCCAGAAGGCGGTCGACGGCACCGCCGCCGAGCTTGCCCGGCACGCCCGCGAGTCGCACGACCTGTCCACCGCCTTCGCAGCGAGCATCCGCGCCGGCGACGAGGCGATGACGGTCGGAGCCCCGCAGGAAGCGCTGCGCCACTACGAGGTGGCACTCGAGCTGCTCCCGGCGGTCCCCGAGGACGACCGGGTCGACGAGCCGCAGCTCGCCGTGGCGGCTGCTGACGCCGCCGTCGCCGCAGGCCATCCGTATCGTGCCGTGCACCTGACGCGAGAGGCGCTCGACCAATACCCGGACGACGGCGATCCGCGGCTGCGCGCCGAGCTGCTGTACGGGCTGGCGACCGCGTCGGTCGCGGTCGACGGCGACTTCGAAGTGTTCACCGCGACGTCCGAGGCGCTGCGCCTGGTGCCGGCCGACCCGCCGAGCACCTTCCGCACTCGTATCGCGTCGCTGCATGCGCACGCCGCGATGGCGCTCGACCGCCTCGACGACGCGGAGCGGTGGGCGAGTGAGGCAGTTGAGGCAGCCACCGCACTCGGCCACCCCGAGGCTGCCGCCGACGCACAGACCACCCTCGCGATGCTGCACCGTCGCGCCGGCGAGCCGGCCGCCGCAGCACGGGGCCTCGCGCAGATTGCCGACGAGGCGCGCCAGGCAGGCGAGGTCACCGCGGAGCTACGCAGCCGCTACAACCTCGGCAGCCTCTACTACGACCAGGGCGATCTGCCCCGGGCCATCGAGGCTTGGGACGCCAACATCGGCCGAGCGCGCGACTTCGGACGCCCATGGACGGCATACGGTCTCGAGTCGCGGGTCATGGCCAGCGTGGCGAGACACGCCAGCGGCGACTGGGACGTCAGCGCCAGCCTGGCCCGAGTGGACGGCGAGTCGCCGCCGGCGCTCGCCGAGGCGATGCTCGCCGCCGCGGGCATGGCGGTCGGCGCAGGACGGGGGCAGACGGCCACGCTCGAGATGGTGCCGGTGCTGCGACCCTGGTGGCAGCGAGACGGGCTGATCGCCGTCCTGTCCGGTGGGGCCGCCATCGACCTGTACGTGGACGACGGCAAGTCCGAAGCGGCGCTGCGCGTCCTCGACGAGGTGGTCGCGATCGTCGGCGAGCTGTGGCAGCAGCCCTGGTTCCTGGGCCGGATCCGGTTCTCCGCGCTGGGCCTCGCCGCCCTCTCCAGCGCCGCGGCGAGTCAGACCACAGAAGACCGCGCCGGCTCGGTCGAGCGGGGCCGCGAGCTGGTGGCGGCAGGGCGCACCACACTGCAACGCGGCCGGCCGTTCGGTGGCCGGCTGGGCGTCGAGGGCATTGCCTGGCAGGCACGCATGGAGGCCGAATGGGCGCGGCTGCGCTGGCTCGGCGGCGTCGAACCGCCGGCCGTGGACGAACACATCGGCCTGTGGCAGCGCACCGTCGAGGCCTTCGGGTACGGGCACGTGTTCGAGCAGGCGCGCTCACGTGCCCGCCTCGCCGCTGTGCTGCGCGCAGCCGGACACGCCAGCGAGGCGGCCGAACAGGCGAGCCTCGCCCGCGAAGCTGCCCGCAATCTGGGCGCCAGGCCGCTGCTCGACGAGCTGCGTCAGCTCGGCGAGTCGCGTAGCCCCAGCGCTTCGTCGAATGCGCTGACCCAGCGCGAGCGCGACGTCCTTGCGCTGATCACCCAGGGCAGCACCAACCGGCAGATCGCCCGCCAGCTCTACATCAGCGAGAAGACCGTGAGCGTGCACGTGTCGAACATCCTCGCCAAGCTCGGCGTGCGCGGGCGCACCGAGGCGGCGGCGGTCGCCCGCCGCGACGGCCTGCTGAACTGACGCGGAGGCCCACGAATTGGGCGTGGCGTACGGGTAACGGCTAGACTTCGGTGTAGCGACCCCCAAGGGGGTCGACTTCGCGTGCCCGCCCGCAACACGGGTAGGCGGCCCACCTCGGTCCGACCGGTCACTCCGGCCGGCAGCACCTGGGCCGCGACACCGGGCACCAGGGCGGCGGGTCACCCGGCCCGTCCGCGGCAACCGAGGAGCGCGCCGCGGCGCGCACGCACAGCAAGGAGGACGACCGGCATGGCCGTCGTCACCATGAAGGAGATGCTCGACTCCGGCGTTCACTTCGGGCACCAGACCCGGCGCTGGAACCCGAAGATGAAGCGCTACATCTTCACCGAGCGCAACGGCATCTACATCATCGACCTGCAGCAGACGCTCTCCTACGTCGACAGCGCGTACGAGTTCGTCAAGGAGACCGTCGCCCACGGCGGAACGGTGCTGTTCGTCGGTACCAAGAAGCAGGCGCAGGAGGCGATCGCCGAGCAGGCCACCCGCGTCGGCATGCCCTACGTCAACCAGCGCTGGCTGGGCGGCATGCTGACCAACTTCGCGACCGTGTACAAGCGGCTGCAGCGGCTCAAGGAGCTCGAGTCGAAGGAGCAGGGCGGCTGGGAAGGCACGGCCACCAAGAAGGAGCAGCTGATGCTCCAGCGGGAGAAGGACAAGCTGGAGCGCACGCTGGGCGGCGTCCGCGAGATGAGCAAGGTGCCAAGCGCCATCTGGGTCGTCGACACCAAGAAGGAGCACATCGCCGTCGGCGAGGCGCGCAAGCTGGGCATTCCGGTGATCGCGATTCTTGACACGAACTGCGATCCGGACGAGGTCGACTACAAGATTCCGGGTAACGACGACGCCATTCGCTCCGCCGCATTGCTCACTCGGGTGATCGCCGACGCAGTCGCCGACGGCCTGGTCGCCCGCGCCGCGGCGGCGGCCAACGCGGGCCGCGACGAGAAGCCCGAGCCCGGCCAACTCGCCGCCGACGAGCCGCTCGCGGAGTGGGAGCGCGACCTCTATCAGCCGGCTGGCGCCGGTACGGCCGAGACCGACGCAGCCGAATCCTGAAACGACGTTTCGAGAACCGAGGACACCGACAGACGATGGCGAACTACACCGCCGCTGATGTGAAGAAGCTCCGCGACGCCACGGGCGCGGGAATGATGGACAGCAAGCACGCACTCGAGGAGGCTGACGGCGACTTCGACAAGGCCGTCGAGGTCTTGCGCATCAAGGGCGGCGCCAAGGCCGCCAAGCGCGACGAGCGCACCGCCTCGAACGGGCTGGTCGCCGCCGCTGAGGGTGCAATGATCGAGCTGGCCTCCGAGACCGACTTCGTCGCCAAGAACGAGCAGTTCCAAACTCTTGCCGGCGACATCGTGGCCCACTTCGCGAACTCGCATGCCAGCGACGTGCCGTCGCTGCTGGCCGAGAAGCTGAAGGACGGACGCACGGTTGCCGAAAACATCGAGGCGCTCGCCGCAGTGATCGGCGAGAAGCTCGAACTGCGCCGTGCCGTCAAGGTTGACGGCCAGGTCGCGACCTACCTGCACAAGAAGGCATCCGACCTGCCGCCGCAGGTGGGCGTCCTCGTCCAGTTCACCGGCAACGACCTCGCGGCCGCTCGCGGCGCCGCGATGCAGGTCGCGGCGATGCGGCCCCGGTATCTGACCCGTGACGACGTGCCGGCTGACGTCATCGAGTCCGAGCAACGCATCGCCGAGGCGAAGGCCCGCGAGCAGGGCAGGCCCGATGCGGCGCTGCCCAAGATCGTCCAGGGCATGGTGAACGGCTTCTACAAGACGAATGTGCTACTCGAGCAAGAGTCGGTGCAGGACACCAAGAAGACCGTTAAGGCGCTGCTGGACGACGCCGGCGTGACCGTCACCGGGTTCGCACACTTCGAGGTGGGCGCGGCCTGAGCGGCCTCTGCCCAGACCGATAGGGCAGGATCACACGCACACCAGCGCGAGAGGAGCGGCCGCCGATGACCGATGAACCGACGGCGGCCCCCCTATCGCAGGGCGGCTACCGCAGGGTGCTGCTGAAGCTGTCCGGCGAGACGTTCGGCGGCGGTTCGGTCGGCGTCGACCCCGATGTGGTCCAGTCGCTCGCCCGGCAGATCGCTGAGGTGGTCCTCGCCGGCACGCAGGTCGCCGTGGTTGTCGGCGGTGGCAACTTCTTCCGGGGTGCCGAGCTGTCTCAGCGCGGCATGGACCGCGACCGCGCCGACTACATGGGCATGCTCGGCACGGTGATGAACTGCCTGGCGCTTCAGGACTTCCTCGAGAAGGCGGGCGTACCGACCAGGGTGCAGACCGCGATCACGATGGGCCAGGTGGCCGAGCCGTACATCCCACGCAGGGCTGAGCGGCACCTCGAGAAGGGCCGCGTGGTGATCTTCGGTGCCGGCGCAGGCATGCCCTACTTCTCGACGGATACCGTTGCCGCGCAGCGCGCGCTGGAGATCGGCTGCCAGGTGCTGCTACTCGGCAAGAACGGAGTCGACGGCGTGTACGACGCCGACCCGCGCACTCATCCGGATGCGGTCAAGTTCGACACGATCACCTACGACGAGGTGCTGCGGCGCGGCTTGCAGGTTGCCGACGCCGCGGCATTCAGCCTCTGCCGTGACAACGGCATGCCGATTGTCGTGTTCGGGCTGGCCGACGGGAACATCGCCCGGGCGGCCCGCGGTGAGAAGATCGGCACGCTCGTCAGCAAGACGGGCTGAGGCATCGACGGGAGAATGGTGTCGTGACCGAGCATCACAGGGTCGTCGCGCCCGGCCGAGTCTTTGGGGAGGCTCAGTGATCGACGAGACGCTCTTCGAAGCGGAAGAGAAGATGGAGAAGGCGATCGGCGTCGCCCG
>Ga0126374_10000417_pt1 | contig 10676 bp, 10 predicted proteins | sample PanSoiMetPlot_12_FD_89874 | JGI IMG/M metagenome (GOLD analysis project Ga0126374, IMG submission 89874) | Tropical forest soil microbial communities from Panama - MetaG Plot_12 | ecosystem: Environmental > Terrestrial > Soil > Tropical forest > Bulk soil | place: Panama | collected 2016-02-17
ATATCGTGGTGCAGCAGACAAAGTGTCCCTCCTCGACCACCTCGTTGAGCTGCCCGGAGATCTTGGGCAGCGTGCACACAACTGGAGTGACCGCCACGGCGGCCGAGATCCGGCGGGGCCAGCGAGGGCAGAGCGGGCCGGTGGTGGTGAGTTTGATGAAGGTGAACGACACGACGTGGGCCGTTCCGCCCTTCACCTTCCTGAATAACGCCCAGTACGAGGCCTATCAGGAGGGGCAGCTCTACGTCGACGTGCGCAGCACGGCCCATCCCACCGGAGAGATTCGCACCCAGCTCACTCCCTGAGGCGTAGAGGCTCACGCGGGGCGGTGGGGGATGTTTCCCCGCCGCTTCCGCAGGGCCTTGAGAATGGTGCGGCCCACCGGAGACGCAGGGGCGCATCTTCCCCTCAGGCTGCCTAGCTGGGCGCTTGTCTGCACGTGCACAGAGCGCGTGTTCGACACCCGAGAAGCTGGCTCGGCTACACGCTCCTCATCAGATAGGCCGGCCTGGGCAGGCTAGGGAGGCCTCGCGCCGGCGGCTGCCGCCACCGCCAGCGGTGGAGGCGACCGGGCGGCGCCAAAACGGCTATGCTTGCCCCCGCGTGTCGATTTCGGGCAGCATCATTCGACTATCGGGCGAGGGGGCACGGCATGAAGATCTTCTACGGCTGGGTCATCGTCGCCGTTGGCTTCGTGGTCACCTGCATTGGCATGGGGGCGATGCTCTCCCTCGGCATCTTCCTCCAGCCCATGACCGAGGCGATGGGCTGGTCACGCACGGGCATCTCGACGGCGGCCCTACTCAACTGGCTCAGCATGGGAGTGGGCGCATTCGTGTGGGGCGCGCTCTCCGACCGCTTCGGCACCCGGACCGTGGTCCTGGCCGGCGGCGTGCTCCTCGGCATCGGCCTGGTGACGGCGAGCCAGGCTTCCACCCTCTGGCAGTTCCAGCTCCTCTTCGGCGTGATCGTCGGCTCGGCCTCGGGAAGCTTCTATACCCCGATCACCGCCACTACCACGCGCTGGTTCACCGAGCACCGCAGCCTGGCCGTTGCTCTCGTCTCCGCGGGCATTGGTCTCGGCTCGTCCACCGTGGGACCCTTCGCGCGCTGGATGATCACCGCCTATGACTGGCGGCTCGCCATGCTCACCCTCGGGGAAATCACCTGGGTGCTCATCATTCCCGCGGCCTTCCTCATCCGTGAGCCGACAGCCGGACCGGGCGCCGTCACCAAGGGTGCCCCCGAGGGACCCGAGTTCACGGCGGCCCAGGTGTTCCGCACTCCGCAGTTTGCAGCGATCGCGCTCACCTACTTCGCCTGCTGCGCGGCCCACTCCGGACCGATCTTTCACATGGTCGCCAACGCCATGGATCACGGCGTGACGGCCATGGCCGCCACCACAGTGCTCAGCGTGGCGGGACTGGGTTCCTTGGCCGGCAAGATCGTCATCGGCCTCACCGCCGATCGGGTGGGCGCCAAGCAGACCCTGGTCGCCGGTCTCTTCCTGCAGGCTCTCGCAGTGAGCCTGTATCTCTTCACGCGCGAGCTGGGCACCTTCTACGCCCTCGCGGCGCTCTTCGGCTTTGCCTACGGTGGCGTGATGCCGCTCTACGCCATCCTGGTCCGCGAGTACTTCGGGGCCCGCATCATGGGTACCGCCTTCGGCGCCGTGGCCCTCGTGTCCACGCTCGGCATGTCCCTGGGTCCGCTGGCCGGCGGCTGGCTCTATGACACCTTCGGCAGCTACTTCTGGCTCTTCATCGGCTCGGCGGGCATTGGTCTGGGCGCGGTGGCGATCGCCTTCACCTTCCGCGCTCCGCGGCGGGTTCCCGCGGGGCTGCCCACGGCGAGTCTCGCGCATTGAGGATCGCTCCCATCCGGCCGTGGAAAGGGTCGCGCGCATGCGTTACATGCTCCTGATGTGCCGTGACGAGGAGCGCTGGAGCGCGCTGAGCCCCCAGGAGCGCGTCGACGCCTACGAAGAGGCCTTCAGATACAGCGACGAGCTGCGGACGCGCGGGGTCTACGAGACCGGCAACCCGCTCGAGCCGAGCAGCACCGCGACCACCGTGCGGCTGGTGCAGGGCCGCGTGGAGACTACGGACGGCCCCTTCGCGGAGACGAAGGAGCAGCTCGGCGGCTTCAGCATCGTGAACGTGAAGGACCTCGACGAGGCGCTCGCCATCGTCCGGAGGCATCCGCTGCTGCGGGCCGGTCACTCCATCGAGGTGCGGCCGATGAGGACCGGGCCGCCGCAGTAGATCGAGATGCGCTCGCTCGCTCGCTGGGGTAGCCTGTGCTCCGAGAGCGACCATGCGCATCGAGGAAACCTTTCGCGCGGACCATGGCCGCATCCTCGCCACCCTCATCCGCCTGCTCGGGGATTTCGACGTGGCCGAGGAGGCGCTGCAGGAGGCGTATGCCGTCGCCGTCGAGCAGTGGCCGGCCACCGGCAGCCCGGCCAACCCGGCGGCGTGGCTGGTTTCCACGGCCCGTCACAAGGCCATCGACCGGATTCGCCGCCGCACCCGCCTCGCGCAGATGCAGGGCGAAATCGCGCGGCACATCGAGCTGTCGGCGGACGAGGACGCGCCGGTGCCGGAGGATAGGCTCCGGCTCATCTTCACGTGCTGCCATCCTGCCCTCGCCCCGGAGGCGCAGGTGGCGCTCACCCTGCGCACCCTGGGCGGGCTCTCCACCGAGGAGATCGCCCGCGCCTTCCTCGTGCCCACCTCGACCATGGCCCAGCGGCTCGTGCGCGCGAAGGCCAAGATCCGCGTCGCGCGTATTCCCTACGAGGTCCCTCCCGACGATGCGCTCGTCGAACGGCTCGAGGCGGTGATGCTCGTGGTGTACCTCGTGTTCAACGAGGGCTATGCGGCGAGCTTCGGCGAGGAGCTCGTGCGTCACGAGCTGTGCGACCAGGCCATCCGGTTGGGCCGCATGCTCGTGGAGCTCCTGCCCGATCACCCGGAGACGAAGGCCCTCCTCGCTCTGATGCTCCTCCACGACTCGCGGCGGGCGAGCCGCCTGGACGATGCGGGGGACATCGTACTCTTGGAGGACCAGGACCGGAGCCGATGGGACCGCGGGCAGATCGCCGAGGGCATGAGCCTCGTGGAGGCAGCCCTGCGCGACGGCGGCCGCGCCTCCGGACGCTACGCGCTGCAGGCGGCCATCGCCGCCCTCCACGCGCAGGCGCCGAGCGCCGCGAGCACGGACTGGCGCCAGATCGCCGCCCTCTACGGGATCCTCGCCGGCGTGCATCCCTCGCCGGTGGTCGAGCTGAACCGCGCGGTGGCCCTCGCCATGACGGGAGAAATCGAGCGCGGCTTACACCTCGTCACCGAGCTCGATCGCGACGCCGAGCTTTCCGGCTATCACCTGCTACCCGTGGCGCGCGCCGAGCTGCTGCGGCGGCTCGGACGCCACACGGAGGCGGCGGAGTCCTACCAGCGCGCTCTCGATCTCGTTACCAACGAGACGGAGCGGCGCCACCTCGAGAAGCGGCTGCGCGAGATCGCCTCCTGAGGCCTCAGCCCGTCCGATCGGGCAGCGACTCGGCGATCATCCGGCCGACGACGACCATTTCCGGGCTCGTCTTCCGATAGGCGTCGAGCGCGCCCAGGACATGGGCGAACTCGTCCGTCGACGGCATGTTCATGTCGAGGTCGAGTGGCGGCAGCGCCTCAAACACCGCGGGGACTTCGGCGTCGACAGCTTCCTGCAGCCTTTGGCACGCCGCGCGCGTCTCGGCGTCGGGCAGGCGAGGGGCGAGCTCCGTCGCCACGTGGGCGAGGAAGAAGGGCCACGCGGCGAGCATCCGGTACAGCCCGGGAACGAACGGCTGCTCGCCCACCGTGGTGCCGAGGGTGACGAGCACGGCGCGCTCGCTCGGGGGGAGCGAGGTAATGTCCACGAGGGCGGGGAGCGGGCCCAGGGGATCCGGCGGTGTCCATTCCTGCCTCGCCGCGGCGGCGCCGACGGGCCGCTCTCCGCGGATCAATCGCCGCAGCAGCCCGGAGAGCATCAGGTTCACGGGGCTCACGCGGACGAAACTCGCGCAGGTGGCGCGAACGGCGGCTTCCGCCTCGTCCCTCACGCCCCACACGCGGAGAGCGTCGCGTGAGATGGGCGCGAGCTTCGGAACCTGCAGATTCTCGGCGGCCCGCCAGGCGGCACGCTGGGCGGTGCCGCTCACGAACACGGGGCGCAGCGCGGCCCAAGTCCACTCGAGCCAGCCGGGACGGGTGGCGAGATGGCGCTGGAGCGAGGAGACGTAGGGCACAGCCCAGAAGCGTCGGATCTCCGCGTAGATCTTCGCGATCTCCCCGGCAGCGTCCCGCTCGTGGAGCTCCGCCAGCATGCGCGCACTGTAGCAGATCGCGCGCGGCGAGCCAGGAAGTGGGGCATGCCTTGACAAGGCTCGGACCACGGGGCACGGTTGGGGCCCACGTTCCATCGGGACCGACGTGCCACGATGCAAGGAGGTCCACATGGCGAAGCGCAGAAAGGCCCCACCCCGACCGCAGGCCGACACGGCGACGTGCGCTCCCGGCGTCTGCAATCCGCGACGGACGCAGGGACTCAAAGCGCCCGCGCCTCCGGGCAGCTTCGTGCTCATGAATCTGCAGGGGCCGGGCGTGTTCCTGGGCGCGGAAGTGTCGAAGCAGGGAGGCACCAACGACCTCACCTTCGTGATCCTCGACATCGACGGCGCCAACGTGACGAACATGTCCTACGCCGCCGCGCGCAATCTGGGGCTGCTGCAACAGAATCCTTTCGGGCTCGTGCTGCTCCAGTCCGCCCTCGTGAAGACCATGACCATCGGCTTTCCCACCCCGCTCCGCTTCGCGCGAAGCCTGCGGCTCTCCGTGAAGGTGAGCGAGCCCACCGTGGTGCAGATCCTCGCCAACGTGATCACCGGCTCCGTGTAGTGCGGAAGGCCTTCAGAGATCGCGCGCCGAAAAGGGCCGCTTGCCGTCTGGCCGCGCTTCAAGGTAAGGTCGTGGCGGCGCGCGGCTCGCGCGCATCCCTGAAGGCCAAACGGAGGAGCCAACGCATGAGGCGTTCGTGTCGAACTGTCCTCGTATCCCTCCTCACCCTGCTGTGCGCGGGGATCTGTGCGGGTTCCGCGGTCGCCCAGGGCAAGCCCGACCTCACCGTGGCCCTGTCGAGCTTCTCCACGGAGACGCTCGATCCCGTCCTCGGCGGCCATCTCGTGAAGTACTACCTTTCCATGATGTTCGACTATCTCGTGGGCACCACCCTCGACGGTCAGCCCTCGAAGGACGGCGGCATCGCCACGCGCTGGGAGAACTCGGCCGATTACAAGCGCTGGACCTTCTATCTGCGCAAGGGGGTGAAGTTCCACAACGGCGACGATCTCACCTCGGAGGACGTGAAGTTCAGCATCATGCGCGCCATCGGACCGCGCTCTACCACCGGCTACGCTGGTCCGCTCCGCACGCTCATCCAGACCATCGAGACGCCCGCGCCCGACCGCGTGGTCATCGTCACCAAGGATCCCACCCTCATCATCCCCACGTATCTCTCGCGCTCCCTCTCCACGGAAGGCATGGTCTTGCCCAAGAAGTACATCGAGCAGGTGGGCGACGATGGCTTCGCCCGCAAGCCGGTGGGCAGCGGGCCGTACCGGTTCGTCGAGCAGGTGACGGGCTCGCACATCAAGCTCACCGCGGTGGACAATCACTGGCGCATCGGCACCCCGAAGTACAAGACCATGATCTTCAAGCTGGTGCCCGAGGAGACGACGCGCCTCGCCCTCCTCCGCCGCGGTGACGTGGACATCACCGAGGTGAGTCGCGAGCGCGTGAAGGAGCTCGAGAAGGAGAGCTTCCCCGTGCACTTCCGCCGCGAGGAATCCATCCTCACCCTCTGGTGGATCCTGGGGCCGGACGGCTGGGTCGCCCCCATGAAGGACAAGCGGGTGCGCGAGGCGATGAACCTCGCCATCGACCGCGCCGAGGTGGCTCAGTCCATCTTCGCGGGCAAGGCCGATCCCGCGGCCATTCCCCTCGGACTCTCCTGGTCCTTCAAGGAAATTGGGCTCAAAGTCACACCGGAGATGTACTACCCGTACGATCCCGTGCGGGCCAAGAAGCTCTTGGCGGAGGCTGGCGTGGGCGGCGGTTTCCCCCTGGAGGTCTTCGCTTATCAGCTCCCCGGCCTGCCCGAGGGCAAGGCCATGGCGGAGGCGGTATCCGGCTACTGGGAGAAGATCGGGATCAAGGTCAAGCTCGTGCCCGTGGACTATCCGGCATTTCGCAAGAGCTGGGTCGACAGGAAAACGCCGGGCTCGGTCGGCTACTTCAACATCGCCAATCGCGACTGGATTGGCACCTATGCGCTGCTCGAGAAGCAGGCCTACACCCCGGCCAAGGCCAACGACACTGTGAACGACCCCGAGGTAGACGGCATGATCGCCCAGGTCATGCGCCAGACGGACAAGGAGAAGATCAACACCCTGATGCGCAACATCTACGCACGGATCAGGAGCGAGCATTCGGGGATGCCGCTCGTCTACCTGCACTCCGCCTACGCCGCGGGCAAGAAGCTCGGCAAGTGGAATCCGAGCTCGGTGATGTACGACCTGTTCCTCGACGAGCTGGCCTCGGGCAAGTAGTCTGGTTCGTTTCGTCCTCTCGCGGCTCCTGCAGTCGCTGGTGGCCCTCGCCATCCTGTCCGTGGTGGTGTTCATCCTGGCGAGGGCCACCGGCGATCCCCTCCACCTCATCCTCCCCATGTCGGCCACGCCAGAGGACTACGCGGAAGCCCGGCGCTATCTCGGCCTCGACCGCCCCTACGTCGAGCAGTACCTGTCCTTCGTGGGGCGAGCTGTCACCGGCGATCTTGGTATGTCGCTCCGCGCTCGGCGGCCCGTGAGCGAGCTGATCCGCCAGCGCTTGCCCAACTCCCTGAGCTTGGCCATCTTCGCCATGGGCGTGTCGCTCGCCGTGGCCTTCCCCCTGGGCGTGCTCGCCGCGGTGAAGAAGGGCACGGCCCTCGATCGCACCGCCCAGGTCATCGCGGTGCTCGGGCAGTCGCTGCCCACCTTCTGGGTCGCCATCGTGCTCGTCGAGTTCGTGGCGGGCCGGCTCCAGTGGCTGCCCGCGGGGGGCAACGAGGGCTTCGCGAGTTACATCCTGCCCGGCTTCACCCTCGGGTGGTTCGTGGTGGCGGGCATGATGCGTCTTCTCCGCTCAGCCATGCTCGAGGTGCTCGACTCCGAGTACGTGAAGCTCGCGCGCGTCAAGGGGGTCGGGGAATCGCAGGTGGTGTGGGTCCACGCCCTCAAGAACGCGCTCATCCCGGTGATCACCTTCGCGGGCATCTACTTCGCCATCCTCGTCACCACCGCCATCGTGGTGGAGACGGTCTTCGCGTGGCCTGGCCTCGGGCGTCTCGCCTACGAGGGCATCAGCTCGCGCGACTTTCCGGTGATCCAGGCCGTGGTGCTCACCACCGCGGTCATCGTGGCCGTGGTCAATCTCGCGGTGGACTGCCTCTACGCGGTGATCGATCCACGTATTCGCTATGCGCGCTGACGTGGTCGCTCTACCCGAGGTCGCGGCGGTGACACCGCCCTCGCGCATGCGGAACGTGCCCTATGTGTCGCTCGGCATCATCACTGTCTTCGTGCTCCTGGCCGTGCTCGCCCCGCTCCTGAGCCCGGCCGATCCCAACGACCAGTCGCTGCGCAACCGCTTCAAGCCGCCAGCGTGGGAGGAAAGCGGGAGCTGGAAGCATCCCCTCGGTACAGACCGCCTCGGGCGCGACATGCTCTCGCGCATCATCTGGGGCTCACGGGTGTCGCTCGCCGCGGGGGTGGTCACCGTGCTGGTGGCGAGCGCCTTCGGCGCCGCGGTGGGGCTGGTCGCGGGCTACTACGGCGGCCGCGTGGACGCTGCTCTCATGCGCTTGACGGACGCGACCCTGTCCTTCCCCGTGATCCTTCTCGCCCTCATCCTCGCCGTCACGGTGGGGCCGAGCTTCGGCAACGTGGTCCTCGCCATCGCGGTGATCCTGTGGGCCCGCTACGCGCGGGTGATCCGCGGCCAGGTCCTGACCCTGATGCATCTCGACTTCATCGCCCAGGCGCGGCTGGCCGGGGCGGGGGCACTGCGTATCATCAGCCGGCATCTCCTTCCCAACACCCTCAACACGCTCGTCGTCCTCGTCACTCTCCAGATCGGCTACGTGATCATCGTGGAGGCCTCGCTCTCCTTCCTCGGGGCCGGCATCCCGCCCCCCACCCCCGCCTGGGGCTCCATGATTGCGGAGGGGCGCGAGTTCGTGACGAGCGCGTGGTGGGTGTCGATGTTTCCGGGGCTGGCCATTCTCCTCGTCGTGCTGGCATTCAACCTTCTCGGGGACTGGCTCCGCGACACCTTCGACCCGAAGCTCCGCCAGCTCTAGGCCGCATGCTCGTCCTCGAGATCCGTGGCCTCCAGACGCACCTGGTCACGCGCTGGGGGACCGTGAAGGCGGTGGACGGCGTGTCGTTCGACGTGGCAGCGGGCGAGACGCTGGGGCTGGTGGGCGAGTCGGGATCGGGTAAGAGCATGACATGTCTCAGCATCGTGCGGCTGATCCCGTCCGCCGGGCGCATCGTGGGCGGCTCCGTGCGATTGGACGGCGAGGAGCTCCTGAGCAAGAGCGAGCGCGAGATGCAGCAGCTCCGCGGGCGCAAGGTGGGCATGATCCTCCAGGACCCGATGTCCTCGCTCAATCCCGTCTTTTCCATCGGCCGCCAGGTGCGCGAGCCGGTGGCCATGTACCACGGCCTGCGGGGCCAAGCCCTCGGCGAGCGTGCGGCCGCGCTGCTCGCCGCCGTACGTATCCCGTCGCCCGTGGAGCGGCTCCGTGCCTTCCCTCATCAGCTCTCGGGCGGGATGCGCCAGCGCGTGGTGGGCGCCATGGCCATCGCGGCGCCGCCTCGCCTCCTCATCGCGGACGAGCCCACGACCAGCCTCGACCTGACCATCCAGTCGCAGTACCTCTCCCTCCTCGAGGAGCTCCAGCGCCGGCACGACCTCGCCATGATCTTCATCACCCACAACCTCGGCATCGTCTCCCGGATCTGCGACCGCGTCGCCGTCATGTACGCGGGGCGCATCGTCGAGATGGGTATGGTGCGACAGATCTTCACTTCCCCCGCTCATCCCTACACGCGCGCGCTCCTCGAATCCATCCCACGCTTGGGCGCGCGCACGAGCCGGCTCGCCGCCATCGAAGGCCAGCCGCCGGACATGGCGAAGCTGCCCGGCGGCTGCGCTTTCGCCCCACGCTGTCCCCACGTCATGGACCGGTGCCGCGGGGAGGCGCCGCCGGAGTTCACGGTGGCGCCAGGTCAGGTGAGCCGCTGCTGGCTGCATGCCCCCGCGTGACGGCGGCGCCGTGACGGCGGCCACACCGCTCCTCGAGGTGCAGGAGCTGACCAAGCACTTCCTGGTTCCCGGCGGCGCCCTCGGCTGGCACACGAGGCTCGTCCGCGCCGTCGACGCCGTCTCCTTCACGCTGGAGGCAGGCCGCACCATGGGGCTCGTGGGCGAGTCGGGCTGCGGGAAGACCACGACCTCCAAGCTCATCCTGGGTCTCGAGCCGCCGACGGCGGGGGCCATCCGCTTCGAGGGCGAGGACGTCGCCGGCCTCGGCGGGGAAGGGGCGAGACGCTATCGGCGTGCCGTGCAGGCGGTGTTCCAGGATCCCTACGCCTCGCTCGACCCCCGCATGCGCGTGGGAACGATCATCGCGGAGCCGCTCGTGATCAACGAGCGGGGTGGATCGTCAAAGCGGCGGCGTCGCGTGCAGCAGCTCCTGGACCTGGTCGGCCTGCCCGCTCGGACGGCCGAACTCTTCCCGCACGAGTTTTCGGGAGGGCAGCGTCAGCGCATCGCCATCGCACGGGCCCTGGCCCTGTCGCCCCGGCTCGTGGTCCTCGACGAGCCCGTGTCGGCCCTCGACGTGTCCATCCGCGCGCAGATCCTCAACCTGCTGCGCGATCTGCAGGAGCGCCTCGGTGTCTCCTACCTCTTCATCGCGCACGATCTCGCCGCCGTCGCCCACATGAGCCACACCATCGCCGTGATGTACTTGGGCAAGATCGTGGAGATCGGCGAGGCCGAGACGGTGGCCCTCAGCCCCCGGCATCCTTACACCAAGGCGCTCTTTTCCGCCGCGCTACCCATCGATCTGGACGCGCCGGCGGCGGCGGTCCCCCTCGCGGGCGAGGTGCCGAGCCCGCTCGCGCCACCGAACGGCTGCCGGTTCCACCCGCGGTGTCCCTTCGTGCTGCCCCAGTGCTCGGTGGAGGAGCCTCCGCTGCGCAGCCACGAGGGGCGACAGGTAGCCTGCCACCTCTACTAGTCTTCGCGGAAAGCAGAGTCCTCTCCCTCAGGGAGGGAAAGGGTGGAGACTAGACAGGGGCGGGGACGGCGGTGGCGTGCACCGAGAACTTCGGCATCACGTCGCGGGCGAGCAGCTCCATGGAGCGCCTCCACATCGCGGGCCGGTCCCAGTCGTGGCCGCCCATGAGGAGCGTGCCGAAGTGCCCCGTCTCGTCGCGCAAGGCCACGAGCTGATCGAGGACACGGCGCGGGCTCCCCGCAATGACGAGGGCGCGCTTGATGATGTCCATCGTGATGTCCTCG
>Ga0126374_10000418_pt1 | contig 10667 bp, 6 predicted proteins | sample PanSoiMetPlot_12_FD_89874 | JGI IMG/M metagenome (GOLD analysis project Ga0126374, IMG submission 89874) | Tropical forest soil microbial communities from Panama - MetaG Plot_12 | ecosystem: Environmental > Terrestrial > Soil > Tropical forest > Bulk soil | place: Panama | collected 2016-02-17
CACCCAGAATTGCTACCAGGATGCTCCAAACTAACCCGCCACCGCCAAAGCCGAGCTGGCCGACGACCCAGCCGCCAATGATGGCGCCTACGATCCCCAGCACGATATCGGCAATCACGCCGTATCCGCCGCCCTTCATGATCTTCCCGGCCGCCCAGCCGGCAATCAGACCCACAACGATCCACCAGATAATCCCATGTGCCATGTGATCCTCCTGGTAACAACGCTGGCAGAGTAGGCTTCCCAAGTCGTGCTGTCAAGCAAAGAAAAATAACGAAGTCAACATAGCCCGCAAAAATTGCGGCCTTGCGGATGAGTTTTCAGTTCGATACTTTTTGACGCGTACATGCAAGATGATCTGCCGTAGTCCACGCCAGAGCTGAGGTTTTGCTAATCTGCCAATCGACAGTGAAGATATTCGATGCTGTGATGGAGTACACGAACCTATTGGCGGCATAGGCAGCGCCTTCTCCTTCAGAGACAGCAGACGTCATGATCAGCGTGTGATTCTGCCATCCGTCGGTGCTGAAATATATCGCAGCGCCAAAATTGTTAGCGTCAAACTCCACCAGTCGCTTCTGTTGAGTGTCATATCCGATAAGATATTTACCTACGTACCCGGTTGCCGGCTCGGTATCCCGCTCGTCAAGCTCCAGCCATTTGCCGCCCAGAACCACATTGCCGGTAAAAGTGGCTCGGTGAGTTCGCTTGCTCGCAAACGCTCCGGCACAATCCCAGCTTCCGCTCAAAGAAAGCCCATCGGGTGGAAGCGCGGATAGGGTTTTTCCCTCTTCGACCGCGAAACTCAACTTTAGCAGCAGGATCACGACGAAAATGCTTAAACCTTTCCGATACATGACATTCCTCTCCCTGTAAATAGATATTAGATTAATAAAACTTAAGCTGCTGCATATCACATGCCTGAAATCATATATTAAATGAAATAGACCACTATGGGTTTTAGTAAAGACTCATTATGGAAATCAATATTTTGATAATTTTAAAATTATTTTCAAAATGGGATCCAAAATAGGAATATAATCACCTCCAGCATAAGCGAACTGATAGCAGCAATTTGTTACCTCATGGTCTGTTGCACTCGCTTATGACTACTGAAAAAGGATGATGACAATGACGAAATTCACCGTTCGCAAAGTCGAGACGCTCAAAACAACGAGCGCATTTTATCTTCCAGTTATTTGCGGCTAAGCCCATCGATGTAATCCCGGTGGAAATCTAAGCCCTCACAATAAATCAGCGCGCTGGGGTCTTTTGCAGATTCCAGCGCTTTCAGTAAAAGCGAATAGTCCTGCTCTACTACCATGCCTTCCGTATATACACGGGATTCGATCGTAGAGGTTTGGCCCTTTTCGCGCCAGCGCGACGGGGATGACGTCATTATCGGCAGAACCGATATCGGAGTTTTCGTTGCTGTGCCGCCGGAGGCGGTCGAGGTGCTTGATTATCTCGCCCAGGGCAAGAATCTAGGTGAAGCCGCTGATCTTCATCAGCAAAAGTATGGAACAGTTCCCGATCTGAATGATTTCCTGCAGTTGCTCGAGAGTAGCGGCCTCATAAGGACAAATCATACAGCAGGCAGTCGTGGTCCCGCTGAGAAGCATTTTCAGGCGCAACGATATCATTTCCAATCCATTTCCGAGTCGCTGGCACAGCGCATTTTCAATCCGACGGTTATCACAGTGTGCTGCTTGTTGGTTGCGGCGGCGATTGGATTGATGGTTTACATACCAGCGTTGGTCCCGCGCCCTTCAGAAATGTACTTTACTGAACATCGCACCTTGACTATTCTTTTTGTTTTCCTTTTTGCATATGTAAGCGTAGTAACGCATGAGATGGCGCATTTGGTCGCGGCTCGTGCCCGCGGCGTTAGCTCCCGCATTGGCTTCGGTTACCGCTTGTGGATTCTTGTGGCCGAGGCGGATCTGACAGGCCTCTGGTCGATCCCTAGGCGGCAGCGTTATCTTCCGCTGTTCGCCGGTTCGCTTCACGACGCAGTTATGGCGTCTCTTTGTGTTTTTGTATTGTTTGCCCAGCATGAAAACTGGTTGGCATTTCCGGATTTTGGCGTGCGGCTGCTGCGATTGTCCCTGTTGATATTGATGGCTCGCGTCGTATGGCAATGTTTGGTATTCGTCCGCACCGACTACTATTACGTGATCTCGACTTTCTTGAATTGCAGGAACCTTCTAACTGACACCGAAAATTTCCTGAGGAACCAGCTAGCTCGAATGATTCCCTGGATTCGACTCGTAGATCAGTCCGATGTTCTTCCCGCTGAGCGCAGAATGCTTTTTCCCTTTGCTATTCTTTGGCTGGCGGGCCGGATCGCAGCTCTGGCCTTCTTCATCACCATCGTCATCCCCGTCCTTGCGAGTTATGCCGCCAATTTTGTTCATGTTCTTAAGGTCGGCTACTCTGTTGATCCCTACAATTTCATCGACACAGTGATGGTTTCCATCACCGGGGCTGTCCCTTTGACTATCGGAATTTCACTGTGGATCGCCAGTTTAATTCGTTACGCGAAGCACAAACACGAAAACCCACACCCGGTAGAAATCCCAGCACCCTCGGAAAGGACCCATTGATCATGGCAGCTTCAGCTTTTGGCCAACCTCAGGTTCATCGTGGCTTTTCATCACGGATCGCGATCATTGAGGCAAATCCAGGTGCCCGCCGCACCCGCTACCTCGAAAAAACGATGCAGGAGGCTTTCGCCGCCGGCTCCCGAACCTTCGTTCTCTGCTGCGATTTCGATGAGGGAGGACCGTGGTCTGGCGTCGCCAGTTTGTTTCTGCAAATCTTCCCTGAAATTCAGGCTACGCGGCCTGATCTCATTGAGCGGCACACGCACGAATTAGTTCACATTCTCCCGCAGCTCCGGGTTTCTCTACCCGGGTGGAATGCAACTCTCACAGACATTGCGACCGATAGTGAACGTGTGCGGAGTTATTCCGTAGATCGTGCCTTTCGGGTTGTCAACGGGTTGGTGGACCTTCTGGATAATTGGAAATCAGAGGTTGAGCATGATATTCACTGGACCGTCGTGTGTGATGGCCTCGATCATGCCGGTAAAATGAGCAGTCATTTTTTCAGCGAATTGATGCGCCGGCGCGGAGAGGTACTGGATATCCACTTAGTTGCGAGTGCTGCACCCGGCGGCGGGGAAGCGCTTCGGGCATCCCTCAACTCACAAACCGCTGACCTGTTGACTTTGGATTTGCCTGAAGAACCGAAGATCCCGTTGGATTCTGGCTACGCAGCCCAACGAGCGCAAGCGCTCGAAACTCAAATTGGAAACGATGATATCGAGAAGAGAGTTCATCTTCCGGAACTGATCCGTTTATGGCGACAGGCTGGCCGTTTGGACAAAGTCTTCCGCTTAAAACTGTTCGGTCTAACCGTCTACCTCCACCTCGGCTTGTACCTGGATGCAATGCGCTACGGCGATGGCCTGATGCAAATGGCTGCCGAGCATGCAAGCGCAGATAGGGAGCTAGGGTGGCGGATCGTCATGAAGCTCTTGAACGGTTTCATGGGCACGCAAAAGATAGAGGCTGGCTTGCAGCTTGCTCGGCATGCAGAGTTGGAGCTGGCACAACAGGTCAAGCCGGCAGCCCGTATTGAACTTTGGTACTTGATGGCAATGTTATATGCGCGCTTTCAGAAGCCACGCGATTTTGCCATGGGGGAGGAATACTTGGAGCGGGGATTAATTGAAATTGAACAAGCCCATCTGTCCGCCGAGGAATATCACTTTCAGCGTGTTTTCAATCGTAACGGCTTGGCCATGATCCGCACTTTTCAGGGCCGTTACTCGGAAGCGCTTGATCTTTGCCAGAGCGGACTGGATCTCTTGAACAGCTACGTAGGCGCTCATAAGCACAAGCTGCACCGGTCAGTTCTCATTTATAACGCGGCTCAGGTCCTTGCTACCATCGGGGAACATGAGAAAGCTCTCGACCACTATTCGCAAGCCATTGCCATGGATCCAAATTACTCTGAGTACCACAATGACCGTGGAAATCTCTTGCTCGCGCTCGGACGGTTTGAGGAAGCGCGAGCCGACTACCTCAAGGCCATTGAACTGGGCGCTCCCTTCTTCGAAGTGTTTACGAATCTTGGGCAGTGCTACCGCAACCTCGAAGATTTTGAGCAGGCTGTCAAAGCTTATTCGAGAGCACTTGACATTGACCCAGGGCAGTTATTGGCATTGTTAGGACGCGCGCAATGCCATGAGCAGTTAGGGCATGTGGAGGCAGCAATGGCAGATTACGATGCCGTCATAGCTCGCGACGCCAACCTATGGGAGGCCATCGCGAGCAGGGGTGTATTGCATTATGAACTGGGAAATCTTGCCGCCTCGCTCACGAATTTTAATCGCGCACTGGAATTAGCCCCAGGCCAGGTTGGTCTTTTCAAAAATCGGGCAATTGTTCTATCTGAGCTCGGTCGACATCACGAAGCTGCGCATGACCTGGAGACAGCCCTGGGCCTCAACCCGTCAGAGGAAGAAAGGCTGGATCTGCATGCGCGGTTGGACGCAATAATGCAGAAACTCAATGCCGATGTGACGACCTGAATATAATCGTCGTTACCTATTTCTATCGGGATTGGCTGTTGTGTATGAGCCGGAACCTCGCATGAAACTATGCCTCGCATCCGAGAGTCCCACCTTAAGGTCCTATTTTCGACTGGAGTGCACTTATTCGTGGCGCAGTGCAACCGTTGGATCCACTTTTGTTGCCCTATAAGCCGGTAAATAACAGGCCGCCAGCGCTATTCCCGCCCAGAGCACGCAGACAACCGCAAATGTCCACGGATCGATGGCGCGGATGCCGTACAGGAAACTTGCCATCAGATGAGTTGTGCTTAACGCCGTGATCAGGCCAATCACAATTCCAAGCCCTGCAAGACGCGCGCCCCGTCCAAGAATCATTCCAAAGACGTCCCATCTGCGCGCGCCAATTGCCATACGGATGCCAATCTCACGCGTCCGCTGCGTGACCGAGAAAGAAATTGCCGCAAACATCCCAACGGAAGCCAGCACTAGCGCAAGAATTCCGAACGATACTAGGACAAGCATTGAAAATCTCGTTTGTGTCATCGAGTCAGTCACTAGAGTCGCTAGGGTTGCGACCTTTGATATCGGCAGGCCTGCATCGACAGAGTGAACTACCGCCCGTACAGTCGCCTCTATCTGGCCGGTATCGGATCTGGTGCGCAGTGCAAACTGCATAGCTTGCATGGAAGGCCAGACTTTAATTTCATTCTGGGTGTAGGGTACGTACATTTCCGGGCCGGGCTCTTCACGGACAGAAATGTGCCGGACGTCCGCGATGACTCCAACGATAGTTCTGGAAGGCCACGGCCCAGGCACCCCCACCTGCTTGCCGATTGGGTCCTCTCCCGGCCAAAACTTCTTGGCCATGGCGTTGTTGATGATGGTTACATGAGTCGAATCCGCCATGTCTATTTCCAAAAAGTCTCTGCCACGAAGCAAAGTTGCTCCGATTGCCGAAAAGTAGCCGGGTGAGGCAAAGGAATAATTCGCGAAGAGTTTGGCGCGGGGATCTACTTGTGGATGGTCTGGTATTTGGATGCCAGTACCATCCGGAATGCCTCCCATCGGCACATTCGAAACAAGCCCCGCCGATTGCACTTCGGCAACACCCTGTAGTCCCTGTAGTACGCTGTGATAGAGCTTCGTCATCTCATCGACATTTTTGTATTGTGAAGCGGGTAGCGATAACTCAAAAGTAAGCACGCGCGAAGGCTTGAATCCAGGATCTGCTTTCAGCAGCTGGACAAAAGTCCTCACCAATAATCCCCCTGCAATCACCAGGGCCAGGGCCAGCGCGATTTGAGAAACCAGAAGTGCATTCCGTATTTTTGAATCGGTTGGCGTAGCTCCTGATCTGTGTTGGTCCGGAAGGTGCTCCCGCAGTGCTCCAAGAGCTGGGGTTAATCCAACCAGGATTCCGGTGACAAAAGTCACCCCAATCACAAATGTCAGGACGCGCAGATCCAACCCCACTTCCTGGAGACGCGGGATATTGGATGGACCAAAATGCTTGACAGAATAGACACCGCCTGCGGCGAGAAGAACTCCTGCAAGTCCGCCCCACGTTGCCAGCAGAATGCTCTCAGTCATTAGTTGACGCAATATTCTTAGGCGGCTGCCACCTAGGGCTGCACGCAACGCGAATTCCCGCCGCCGCTCCAGAGACTTAGCCAGCAGAAGGCTCGCAACGTTGGAACACGCAACAATTAGAACTAAGCCCACGGCGCTTAGAAGCAGCAGTAAGGGGCGCCGTGTATCTCCGATTAATTGCTTCTCCAGCGGCGTTGCACGACACAACATGCCCTTTTCCCCTGGAAGATCAGCCTCAAGAGCCTTTTCAAACGAACTCATTCGCGCCTGGACTTGAGACATTGTTACCACCGGTTTCAGTCTCCCAATCACGCCAAGCACAGATATTCCGCTTTGCCGGCCAGAGATTGCAATCGGCACCCAGAGCTCTGGGTCCCCTGGCAAATTGAGGCCAAGCGGCATCTCTTTCGCTGGCGGAAACGCAAAACTCGGCGGCATCACACCGACGACGCTATAAGAAAAACCATTCAACGATATGCTGCGACCAACGATGCCGCTATCTTGTCCGAACTGTTCACGCCACAGCCGGTCACCGAGAATTGCTTCGTGCTCGTGGCCAGACTGGTCTTCGAAATTAGAGAACGTGCGTCCCAGAGATGGCGAAATGCCCAAGACAGCAAAAAATCCGGCAGATACTCGGAGTCCCTGCACCCGCACCGGTTCGCCAAATCCTGTGAGATTGAAAACGTCGCTCTGAAAAGCCCCCAGTTGCTCAAAGTCCTTCGCGGTTTGTTGCAAGGTTCGAAAGTCTCTGGCAGTCCAGGGTACGTCTTCGTCACCGAGAAATGCCGGCGCCCCACGCCACAACATCGCTATCCTCTCTGACTGCGGGTATGGCAGTGGCCTGAGCAGAATGGTGCTGACCACACTGAAGACAGTAGTACACGCCCCGATGCTTAATCCGAGTGTGAGAACTGTGATGATCGTAACACCGATGCTCTTTTTCTGGACCCGTAAGCTGTACTTAAGGTCTTGTAGTAAGCTCGCCATCTTGACCTCCGCTGACGCTGCCTTTCGCTCGACTCTGACTTGTCCGATTCTGCGTATGTTACCAAATAAAAATATGTCGCATAATGTTCATTTTGGAACTCAAAATGGAACATATAACAGATATATCGCCTGCAATCGGAAGGTTACACACCGATGGAGGTGCCTATGGTCCTGATTTGCCGCTCCGGGCCGGACTCGAGTTACTGGCAGCTGGGTCCTGACGGCAGTGGCGGCACGTGCAGATTCCTGCTCTGCCGTCTTTAGCCAACATCGTACATAGATAAGCCATTTATCCTCAATAATTTAACCTGTAACATAAAAAATCATAAAATAACGCTTGACAAAAACCTTGTACTGTTACATCATGTTGTTAGGTCACCCCAGGGTGACAGCTACTACGATCTTTGGAGAACTGAATACCTATGTTCGATCACGGACTGGAGTATCTCAGGAAGAAGCTTCCTGAGTTCGAAAAGAAACCCACGCCTCCACCCTCAACCGCAGCCGCCAGCGCCCAAACCACAGTCCAGCCCGCCAAAGCGCCTCCTCCCACCAAATATGACGAACCCGACGCTAGAGTGCTCGATTCCATCGTCGCCTTCCTTCGCCGTTACCTTGTATGCGACGACTACCAGCTCAACCTTCTCGCTCTCTGGATCGTTCATACATATTGTTTTCACGAGTTCCCAACTACTGCTTACCTTGATATCCGCTCCCCGGAATCGCAATGCGGCAAAACCCGCTGCCTCGAACTCCTCAACATCCTTTGCGACGTGCCGTGGTTAGTTACCAGCGCCGCCACTGTCACACTCAAGCGCAGACTGCTCCACCAACGCTCCTTCGAAGAACTCCAGACACGCAGCGACAAAGAGAACGTCTTCCCGCCGCCTTACGCCGTGCTTCTTGATAACTGCCATCACATCCTGGGATCATCTGAGCGCCAGCCGCTGCTGGCCATGCTCACATCCGGCGCCCGCCAGACCGCGCTCTACGCCTGCGGCGACACCGAATATTGCCTCTTCGGTCCCAAAGCATTCGCCGGAAATGGTCACCTGCCGCGATCCTTGGCTGAGCATTGCATTCCTATCGTCATGCGCCGCAAGAGACCTGCCGAAAGCGTTAGTCGCTTCAATCCTGACGCGGTCAGCAAGGCAGCCGCCGACCTCCTGGACTGGCTCAAGACGGTTCGCGACAACGCAACCCGGTTCGCCGCCAAGGCCAACGAAACACCTCCGGCGCTGCCTCCAAACCTGACGGCTCGCCAACAAGATTGCGCTGAACCGCTGCTCCACATCGCAGACGCCATTGGAGGAAATTGGCCTCAAAGAGCGCGCAACGCAATTGTTGCCGCCTTCAAACTCTCCCAGGACAGCGCTCCAGTGCAGGCGCTCTCTGATGTTCGAGCTTGGTTCTACCTGAAGAACAATCCCGAATACCTCTTTACGCGCGACCTGCTCCCGCTGCTCACCAGCATGGACTACAGGCCATGGGGATCATGGACGAACAAATCTGGACGAAAACTGGGAAAACTTCTTTTCACTTTTGGAATTTTCAGCCGCAGCTTGAAGTTTGAGGAAAACGGCAAGGAGAAGAAAATTAAAGGTTACGTGCTCAAAGACTTCAAAGATGCTTGGGAACGCTACCTCCCACCGATTGATCCCGCCGAGGCTCCGCAACCCAGCGATAGCGGGAAGTGAGGAAGTACTAACCGGAGAGGAATCAAAACCGTTTCGATCCGCATTCCGATCCAACTTAAATCTTTTGGATTGAGAAAGTTGGAAGGAAGGTAAGGAGTTTGCCAAACTTTTTTATGACTAGAGCATTTTTCACAAATGGTGTAACGCCTCGGAAAGATATGTATCAGGGCATGACTTGAGTCGTGCCGGTCCGCGCTCTGCCGAAGGCCAGCGCGCAGCCCGGGGTCCCCGGCGCACGCGATTTTTGTTTTTGCGCGCGATGGGGTGGAGGTCCTGGTATTGGAGCGGAGCGCTTTAAAAGGGGTTACTGCAAGATTGAAAATGCTTGACCTTTCATCGCTAGGACCGGAAGTCCCGTCGCATGCCCGGGAACCGGGCATGCGAAGGGATGACGGGCGGGTCTTCCGCTACTGCAGAGTGGTACTGGTTGCGCAGATCGTCGCTGTTGCTGGCTGCGCTGTTGTTGTGCTGCCCACTGACGCCAGGCATGCGATTGCCGATGTCGCGGAGCATCCTCCTCCTCCGCCGGGTGGCGGTGGCGGCGGGCTGGCGCAGTCATTAGGTGGCTTGGTCCCGTGAATTGCCTGGCCTATTGAATTTGCGCCGTGCAACTCATTGTTCTGGCCGCAGCCGTAACCGCTCGCCTTGGTTCCTCCACAACCAACCTGGATGCCGCCATAACGCGGCCGTCCCACGGTGCTGTAGTTGCCGACCTGCACTCCGGAAGGAACCGTCGGTATTCCCATGGACTGCGGATCGAACCCGGTGCTCGAGGTCTGCACCCAGTTGCCGCTCCCGTTCATCGGGAACGAGCACGCCGCGCTGGAGTCGCTGCAATTGATCGATTTGACATCGCTGGAATTTTTGACGTTGGTGAAGGTCAAGATGGGCGTCACGGTGAAGCTGGAGGAAAACGTTCCGCCCTCTGAGGTGGTCGTGGTGAAATTCATGGTGCCGGTGTCGCTCTGTGTGGCCAGCGTGGCGGTCACGTGGTAAACGCGTCCGTCCTGCAGCGTCAGATCCGGGCTGGAGGCAAGGCTAAGTCCCTTGATGGAGAGTGTCGCCGAAAAGGTGCCGCTGATGGTGGTACTGCCGCGGGAAACCAGAGTGTCGGCTTGGCCGAGCGACGAACTCAGGGGATTCCCGATGAACGATACCACTGAGTTGGTCGGCTGTGAGCCCAAAAGCAAGCTGAGATTCACTTGGCCGAAGTTGTTGAAGTCGACCTGAGTGCCGCTTCCGGTTACCCAGGTGTCATCTTCGGCCGGAAGGGCCTGGGCGTTTGCTGAAACCACAGTCAAGGCAGCGAACAGCAGTGTTGCCAGTGTAAGGCGCAAATAGCGTTGCATGGTGCCTCCTGTTCAGAAATGTCCGCTCAATGAGCGCCCATTCACTGTAATCAAGCGACGAATGGCACGGCTTCTCCGGAATTGCGGATTTGTGAGGTACCGACACAGAGGGATCAAAATGGGAATCTTCGCGCACGCGTTCCCTGGACGTGAAGCGATACTCCTGGGCGTAGAGACGTAGCACGCTATTAGCACCCTACGTCTCAGAGACGTTGCATTGCAACGTCTCTACCAGGGAATTCCTTAAGGAGCTGAGAGTCATACTGGGCAAAAAAGCCCAGCGAGACCCGCGTTTACGCGCTTTGGGTTTGAACCGCCTCGGCTGCGTCTCTTATCCCTTCACCGGATCTCTATCGGAGACGATCACGATCTGCATGTCTTTGGCGAGGTCGATCATTTTGTGTACCGGATCGCGGGCGAAGAAGCGTCCGGAGCGAGGGCGGGTCACAAAGATCTGCG
>Ga0126374_10000419_pt1 | contig 10662 bp, 9 predicted proteins | sample PanSoiMetPlot_12_FD_89874 | JGI IMG/M metagenome (GOLD analysis project Ga0126374, IMG submission 89874) | Tropical forest soil microbial communities from Panama - MetaG Plot_12 | ecosystem: Environmental > Terrestrial > Soil > Tropical forest > Bulk soil | place: Panama | collected 2016-02-17
CGATACTGTTGAACTCGCCGGCTCTTGCCACCCCTGAAATAACCCAGAATCGTTTCCGTCTTTAAGCTCGCCCTTCCTTTCCCGTTAAGATAGCACCCGTAGCTGCTCCATCGGTAATCTTGCGCTCGCTCCACTAATCTCGCTTCCACTGGGCAATCCGTTTGGGGTCGTGCTTTGATTTCTTGCTAGAACATTTACCGAAATCGCGCGCTGCCGGGGAAGTGATGCGGTTCGACATTTTCAGGAATTCCTGCTGAATAATGAGGCCATGGACACGACAATCTCAGCAATCGATACTATCGCGCTCCGCATTCCGTTGGACATCTGGGGTCCGCCGCCAATGTCTCAAGGTGTGCCGCGCACGCATGTTGAAAGCCTTTATGTACGCGTGACGACCAGTGGCGGTGTGGTGGGCTGGGGTGAATCATTCGGCACAGCCCGTCCCATGGTTGTCGCAGGGTTCGACAGCTGGATCAGGCGTCTCGCCATCGGACAGAGCGCCTCGGATGAGGAACTCGTCCCACGCATAGAACGCATGCTGCTTTCATTGAGCCGCTCCGGTCCGCTAGCCCACGCACTCGCGGGACTCGACATCGCGCTGTGGGACATTCGGGGGAAACTTGCGGGGGTTCCGGTGTCGACGCTTCTTGGCGGCGCCAAGCGAACGCGCGTTGAATGCTATGCCTCGCTGCTGCAATATTCCGGCAACCCAGAATACATTAAGCGCAATACCGCGCGCGCACTCGAACGCGGCTATCGCCAGATTAAGCTGCATGAGCGCACTCCCGAGGCGGTGGCTGCCGCGCGCGAGGTGACGGGCCCGGACATTCCTCTCATGGTGGATACGAACTGCGCTTGGACCGCGGCCGAAGCCGAGGCGGCGGTCGTGGCGGTGGCGCCGTACAAGCCGTTCTGGGTCGAGGAACCGATCTATCCTCCGGAGGACTTCGAAGCACTCGCAAACCTGCGCATGATCACCGGCGTACCGTTGGGGATCGGGGAGAACTCAACCAGCCTGCGCGAGTTTCGAAGGATGGTCACCATCGGCAAGGCTGATTACATTCAGCCCGCCATGGTCAAACTGGGCATCACCGCCATGACAAAAGTAGCAGCCGAGGTCGAACAGGCGGGCGCCCTCTGCGTGCCGAACGCCTTTTATCTGGGACCGGCTTTCCTAGCGGTACTGCATTGCCTAGCGGCAAAGGAAAAAGATTCTCCGCTCGAGCGGATGTTTGCCGATTTCGGCGCGACTCCTTTTTCCAGGACCGTGCCGGTGATCAACGGCGGAGTTGAAGTTCCGCAGGGCCCTGGTCTCGGCGCGGACCCGGAGGACGACCTGATTGCACGGTTCAGAGTGTAAATCCGGGTCAGTCTTAAGGGTCATTACGTCCCCCCACTGCTCCGTAGTCCCTACTTTGGCGCTACTCTGATTGTGATCTCGTAATCGCCTCCGAAGTAGTCAAATCCAGAGAGAAGCGGTAAGTTAATTTATCCTGTTGCGCTACACCTAGCCCGCGGGCTTAAAGCGATATGGAAGCGTTTGAGGCGACTTACAAAAACGAACTGAATCGACATGGCTACGCTTTCCAATATAGCGTAATCCGAAAAGCTGAAGAATTGTATGCCGCTAATCAGTCCAGATGGGCTTTCAAAGCAGCTGAGTTTCCTGTGCAAGTTCGCGGGAGAAACACACACATCGATTTTATATTTGAGCACTGTGATAAACCCATATTTTTGGTTGGAGAGTGCAAGCGTGTAAACCCGGCACTTTCCAACTGGTGTTTCACCCGTTCACCATACACTCGCCGTAATGCACAGAATACAAAACTTACTATTCAAAGCACTTGGATTACTGAAACTGCAAGCCAACGTGTCTTGGCTTGGGATTAGCTCAGAGACGTCTGAGCAGATCTATCACTTGGCTTTTGAGACAAAGTCGGTACGGCAAGGAGATTCCCAAGGGCAGAAGAAGGGGGTCGTTCTCGACAACGCAGCGGAGCAAGTGAGCTTGGGTGTCAATGGGTTAATCGAATTTCTTGCACGCCACCCTTCATTGCTCGTTGGTCGGGGAAAAGTTCACATTGTTCCAGCCATATTTACGACCGCCGAACTTTTCAGTTCCGACGTCGATTTGGGCTCGGCAAATCTTCAAACCGGAGAACTGGAAACAAGGTCGATCGCCTTAACGAGTAAAAATTGGCTCTGGTGGCAATACAATACCTCACCTACTCTATTACACTCACAACCTACCAAGGGAATAGGGGGTTCAATTGAACATATTCTCGAGTTGGAGTTTTCGAGGAGCATAGCGGTTGTCGGTTACGAAGGTATACAGCAATTTCTAGCACGCGATTGGTGGTTAAATAGCGATTAAACAAATCCTCTATCGATTTGCCTTTTACTGTTACTATTCGCCGAACAGGAACCGATCCCCAAACAAGTAGGGGCAGGTTTTAAACCTGCCCCTACAAAGGATATGAATCAGAAATCGTCGAAACTCTACGCCTTCCCCGCCTCCTTCAACGCTCGTAAGACATTTTCCGGGCTCAGCGGCAATTTGTTAATGCGCACTCCCGTTGCGTTGTAGATTGCGTTGGCGATGGCGGCCATCGGCGGGACGCAGGCGATTTCGCCGGCGCCTTTGGCGCCGTAGGGTCCGGATCCGGGGTAGCCTGAAACCAGAGTCGTCTCGATGCGCGGCATCATGTTGATGGTCGGCATCAGATAATCGACGAAACTTGGGTTCATGGTTCTGCCGTCTTTGTCAAAGACGACTTGCTCGCAGAGCGCCTGGCCGATGCTCATAGCCGCGGCGCCTTCGATCTGACCTTCGGCGGCGGCTTTGTGGATCGGTTGGCCGATGTCGTGGACGGCGACGTATTTAAGAATCTTAACGTTGCCGGTGCTGGTGTCGACTTCGACGATGCAAGCGTGGGCGGTAAATGGCTGAGAGCTTCCGTGCGCCTTTTCCTCGGCCACCGCCGCGACATTGTCGAAATAGCCGCGGCCGATGACTTCGCCGATCACGTTGTGCGCGTTGGTGGCAACGGTCGCCAACGCAACCGTTTTCGCCGGCGTGCCTTTGACGCGAATCTGTTTGTTTACTATCTCCAGATCGTCCGGGCTGCACTCCAGCTGGGTTGCCGCCATTTTGAAGATCTGGTTGCGCGCGTCGATGGCTGCGAGTCGAGATGCGGTTCCGGAAACCAGGATGCCCCGGCTGCCGACCGTGCCCGCGTCCCACGGGCTGGCGTCGGTGTCGACATTGACCACGGTTACATCGCTCACTGGAATGCCGAGCTCCTCGGCGACAATCATTGGAATACCAAAACCGGGGATGGTGCCCATGTCGATCTTGCCGATGTGCACCGTCACCGAGCCGTCTTCGTTCACTTTAACGATCGAGCCGCCGCCGGGGCCGGCGCTTTCGATCCACGAACCGGTGGCGAGACCGATGCCCTGGTTCTTGCCGAGAGCGGGCGCAATGAGTTGCGCCCCTACCTGCTTGTAGCCGATTTTTTCCGCGGCGATTTTGATCGTTTCGCCGAGGGAAACATCGCGCAGCTTGGGCACGCCGACGATCTTGTCGCCGGCCTTCGGGATATTTTTCAGTCTGAACTCAATCGGGTCCATGCCGAGCTTGGCGGCGATAGAGTCCATATGCGATTCGACGGCGAACGCCGCTTGCGGGCCGCCAGGGCCGCGCACCGGGCCGCAGACCTGCTTGTTGGTATAAACGGTATAGCCGTCAATGTGACAGTTAGGCATCAAATACCAGCCGCCGAGCATGTTGGTGCAGCGGCCGCCGGCCTGGACGCCGAAGCCCGAGTAGCCGCCGGCATCGTAAAAAACTTTGCCGGTGCGGGCGACGATGGTGCCGTCTTTTTTCACACCGGTTTTAATGTACATGCGCGCACCGGCGCGAATGGTCGTCGAAATTGTTTCTTCAGCTTTGTCGAGGACGATCATCACCGGCCGCTTAGATTTGATGGCGAGGAGACCGCAGATCGGCTCGATGGCAGCGCCCGACGTGATGCCGCTGCCTTTGCCGCCGAAGCCGCCACCCAAGCCGGCGGAGATCACACGCACGTTGTTGAGCGGTAGACCGAGCATTTTCGCGGTTTCCTGGCGTACGGGGAAGGGCGCCTGGGCGTTGGCCCAGACGGTGAGCCGACCGTTGGGTTCCATCTGCGCCGCAGCGATGCGCGGCTCCAGATATTGCGGATGGATCATCTTGGTTTCGTACACTTCGTCGACGACGAGATCAGCTTCGGCCATCGCTTTTTCTGGATCGCCGACATGGACGACGGTGTGGCCGCAAATGTTTTTCATCTTTGCGTCCGCCGGAATGGTTTTCGGAAGCGGCATGTCGTCATGTAACACCGGCGCGTCCGGCTTGGTCACTTCTTCTGGGTCGATCACCACCGGCAACGGCTCGTAGACAACTTTGATTTTTCTGAGCGCCTGTTTGGCAATTGCCAGCGAGTCCGCGGCGACTGCTGCCACCGGGTCGCCCATAAATCGCACTTTGCCGCGCGCGAGAATATGGCGGTCGATGTAACTGCGGCCGTATCGCACATTGGGCGCGTCAGCAGAGGTCACAACCGCATGAACACCGGGGAGCTCCGCGGCTTCGCTGGTGTCGATGCTTACGATTTTCGCATGGGCGTACCGGCTGCGCAGGATGGCACCGTGCAGTTGATCTTTGAGCATCAGATCGATGCCGTAAACGCCTTTGCCGACCACACGCTCGACGCCGCCCATCCTGGCGGGGCTGGAGCCAATAACTTTGAATTCAGCTTTTGCCATAATTAGTCTCTCCTTAAGATCGAATTCATGAACTAATCACATCCGGAAATTTGCTCTCGCCGGTGTTTTGTTTGAGGCCAAATCCGAAATTCGAATATCGAAATCCGAAACAAACGGAAATCGGAAAACGCAAAATTCAAAGTCCCAAAACCGGCCCGTTTAGAAATTTCTGCTTTTTGGTCATTTGTATTTGTTTCGGATTTAGAATTTCGTGCTTCGAGTTTTCTCCCTTCAGCTAGAGTTTTTGTGCCGCGAGCTGGATCGCGTCGACGATTTTGTTGTAACCGGTGCAGCGGCAGATATTGCCTGAAACGGCTTCTTCGATATCTTCCGGCGTCGGATTTTTGGTCCGGTCGAGCAGCGCTTTAACGGACATGATAAATCCCGGCGTACAGTAACCGCACTGTACCGCGCCGGTGTCGATAAACGCCTGTTGCACCGGGTGGAGCTTGTCGCCGTCGGCCAAACCTTCAACGGTAGTGATCTCTGCGCCGATGGCATCGGCCGCCATGGTTACGCATGAGTTGATTGGCTTGCCATTGTAGATCACCGTGCAGGCGCCGCACTCGCCGGTGTTGCAGCAGAGCTTGGTGCCTTTGTATTCCAAAGTATCGCGCAAAAATTCCAACAACGATGTGTATGCTTCCGCGCTAGCGCTGACGGATTTGCCGTTGATTGTCGTGCTTATTGTAACGCTCATTAGACTACCTCCTTGCCAGTTGCGGCTTTCCAGCTTTGTTCCAGACCGCGGCGGGTAAGAGCTTCGACGATCCAGCGGCGATACTCGCCGCTGCTGCGCTGGTCGTCGATGGGGCTCGATTCCGACGCGGCCGTGGCCGCGGCTTCTTTTACCAGCGTGGCAGTAAGCGGCTTGCCGCGCAGCATCGCTTCTGTCTTGGTTGCTCGAATCGGTGTCGGCGCAACGGCGCCGAGGCCAATGCGAGCGTCCTGTAAATTACTTTTCGCGGCATCCGGCGTGACAAGAACAGCAACGCCAACCATCGCAATGTCCATCGCGCCGCGCACGGCGTGCTTCAAATAAACACCGCGGCTTCCTTGCGCCGGATAGGGAACCTCGATCTCCGTCAACAGGCCTTTCGATCCAATGCTGCTCTTGCCCGGCCCCTGAAAAAATGACGCGAATGGCTCGATCTTTTCGCCCTCCGAGAATGCCAGCTTGCCCTTGGCTTCCAGCACAAGAAGAGGCGCCAGCGTTTCTCCTGAAGGCGATGCGCGGCAGATGTTGCCACCGATGGTTGCCGTGTTGCGGATCTGCAGCGACGCGAACTGGTGGCATGATTCCCAGAGAACCGGCAATCGCTCGCGCACCAGTTTATTCGTCTCCACCTCGTGGATTGTCCAGCGGTCCGATGCGCAGGCTTGCGCCGTTTTCCTGTATCGCACCCAAGCCGGGGATTTTTTTGATATTCACCAGGCAGCCCGGCTCCTCCTTATATTTGATGTCCACCATGACGTCGGTGCCGCCGGCGATCACCTTGGCTTCAGCGCCGTATTTAGCCAGCAGGGACAGAGCTTCGCTTATCGTTTTGGGTTCAAAATAATCCATATTCGTTGCCTCACACCAAATAGACTTGTTTCGAAATTATCGCAAGTTCGAAAACTTTCATAGCTCAACTCGCCGTTCTATGGCAAGCTCCGCCGAGTCGACTTCAGGGTCTGGTCAAAGCCTTGGTGAGCAGATCAAAAATCCCTCTAAATCTCCCTTTAATAAGGAGACTTTATCAACCCACAACGTGAAACTGACTTTCACGTTAGCCTGAGATTACCTCTGAACTCTTTCCCTTGACGTCTGTCTTAAGTTCATTGTACGAACTTCGAAGGAATCTTTTGAAGAGAGAATAGAGCAGCGGTCGCAGGAAAATTCGGATCCGGAGGTAAAGGGTATGGCATCAGAACTCATAGAGGTCGTAAATCCAACAGCTGCCCGAGTTTTCAAACGGGGCAAGCTCGCTGCTAGAAGTTATGGCAGTTTAAACCGCAGGCGCATCGGTTTGCTGGACAACAACAAACCTAATGCGGACAAATTTCTTGGCTATGTCGGCGACCTGCTCAGACAACGCTACGACGACGTTGAGCTCATACCCAAACGAAAAATGACCCGCACAGGAGCGGATTGTCTTCAGGAGCTGCTTGACAGGTGCGACGTAGTCATCAACGCCTTCGCCGATTGAGGGTCTTGCACGTCGTGGAGTGTCCACGACGCCGTTCAACTGGAAAAGGCGGGCATCCCGACTGCCACCTTGGTGACTGATGAGTTTCTGGTGCTTGCGAAGACTGAATCTTTGACCCGGGGCATGAGCGATTTGCCGCTCATAAAGCTTCCTCATCCGGTGGGCTCGATTTCTCTCGATGCCTTAGGCTCCTTGGCGGAATCAACCATCGGTGCGATTGCGAACGCGCTAACAACCGGCACTGTTTACTTGGATTGTTCAACGAATGACGAAGGAAGATCTGATGGCGAGGCGCTCTCGTCGCTGCAAGTGCCGGCGGATCCGGGTCTGATGTTTCAATATTTCATAAACAGGGGTTGGTCGGATGGCCTGCCGATGCTTCCACCGACTCAAGCCGCAATTGATGAAATGATCGCAGGCAGCGGACTTGAAAAGGAACGAGTATTGGGCGTCATTCCTCCTCTAAATGGCATTGCGACGGTAGAAAAAGTCGCCGCCAATGCGGTGATGGCCGGTTGTTTGCCGGATTATTTTCCGCTTGTTGTGGCCGCAGTGAAGGGTGTGCTGCAGTTGGGATTTAATCTGGACGGAGTGCAAACCACGACCGGCAACGTCGCCCCTCTCATAATTATCAATGGACCGTGTCGAAATATCCTGCAGATCAACTATTCAAGCAACGTCTTGGGGCAGGGCTGGCGTGCCAACGCTACGATCGGTAGAGCCCTCCGGCTGGTGCTGAGCAACATCGGTGGCGCGACGCCGGGCTTGTACGACAAGGCCACGCTGGGTCAACCGGCAAAATATACATTTTGCGTCGCTGAAAACGAGGAAGATAATCCCTGGGAACCGCTCACCGTTGAGCGTGGGTTGCCGCGCGATACAGACGCTGTCAGCGTCTTCGGTTGCAGCGGCATAAACAGCGCCGTCGATATGGCGAGTCAGACGGCAAAGGGACTTCTCAAGACATTTGCTCTCACCATGATAGGAGGATTTACCAGCGGCGTGACCTCCACCGAGACGATGCTGATTGTTTGCCCGGAGCACGCGGCGATTCTGTCAGAAGGAGGCTACTCGAAGGCGGCGATTCGCGAGGAGCTTTTTACAGCGGCACGCGTTCCGCATGAAAAAATCTCCGATGAAAATCTGGAACTGTTGTCGAAGAGGAGACCATCTTGGTTTCAGCGCAGTAGTTCGTCGGAGGTAGGCGTGGTGGACCGACCGGAAGACATATGGATTGTAGTTGCCGGAGGAAAGGGAGCGAAATCAGCCTATATACCGGGTCGCACCGGCACCCATCTCCAGACAACTGTAGTCGCAGATCAGACGCGCATGGCCGCGCCGGTCGATTGTGATTGTACATAGTATCTCGCTTGGAGAGAATTTCTCATGCAGCGTTGCGTTGATCTTCTTGTCATGGTTTTTTTGCTCTGTCTGATGCCGGTTCCCGCCGACGCGCAGATCAAGTCGATAGTGATCGGTGAAGGGGTCCGCGGCGCCATGTACATGCCGGCGTACATCGCGGAGGAAAAAGGCTACTTCAAGAAAAAAGATCTCGATACGAAAATTGTGACCTTTAGCCGCAGCAACGACATCAATGCGCTGGTTTCAGGCGACATTCACTTCGATCAGACTTCGCCGGACAAGGTGATCCATAGCGCGCTGGGCGGATTCCCGGTGAAAATGGTGATGGCAACCACCCGCGGGTTGAATCTCGCCCTCGTCGTGCACCCGTCGATCAAATCGGCCTCTGATCTAAAGGGCAAGTCGGTGGCGATCACCAGCTTCTCGGGACTTCCTTACACCGGTCTGCTCCTGTGTTTGAAAGAACTTGGCATGACAAAGGAGCAGGTCGTTCCCCTCAATATCGGAGGAAAAGCGGCTCGCTTCGAAGCTCTGGTGAACAACAGAGTCCCGGCCGCAATTCTCGATCCTCCGTATACGACCATGGCGGCCAAAGAAGGTTATAAGTTGATCGTTGATCTCGCGCCACTCGACGTCCCTTACCTGCGAAACATTGTCGCGGTCTCGGAAAAATCTCTGCGCGAGGATCCGCGCACGATATCGAAGTTCGTCGAAGCTTTATCGGAAGGAATTCAGTTCTATCGCAACAAGGCCAATAAAGAAGAAAACATGCGAATCTTGGCCAAGTATCTGCGCGTTCCATTGGATAAACACCGCGCCATGGTCCAAGAAGGCTCCCAGCCCTATCGGGACATGCTGTTGAGAAAGCCCTATGCCGATCCAAGCGCGATGAAGATTCTCTTGGAAATCATCGCCGAATCCAATCCTAAAGCAAAGAACGTGAATCTCGCTTCCTTAATCGACTCTTCCTATGTCGAGCGGCTAGATCGGGAAGGACTTTTCGGCAAGTAGCGCGGGGGAGCACAGTCTCTGGTAAGCAGGTCAAATATTGAAGGCTTCTCATGAGCGAGCAAGAGCAAATTTCGCCGGTCATGCGCGAGCTAAGCGTCTACATCGCTTCGGCGCTGCGCCGGCCGCTTCCTGCTGCGGTGGTCGAAAAGAGCAAACATCACATACTCGATACGATTGCCGCGATGATGTCCGGGTCGCGCCTCGCGCCTGGAAGAAATGCAATCGCCTACGTCAAAACGCTCGGGGGAGTGAAGGAAGCTTGCGTGGTGGGGAGCAGCATCATTACCACTGCCGTGAACGCCGCGTTGGCCAATGGTATGCTTGCCCACGCCGACGAAACCGACGACTCGCATGCGCCGTCGTTGACTCATCCCGGCTGCGGCATCGTGCCGGCGGCTCTGGCTATGGCCGAGCGTGAGCGGCGGAACGGCGCGGCGCTTATCCGAGCCGTGACGCTCGGCTACGACATCGGCTGCCGGTTGACCCAATCCCTCGACGCTTATGAGTTCCGCAACGATGGCCATTCGACCCACAGCTTCGGACCGTTGTTCGGAGCCGCCGCGGCGGCCGGGGCGTTGGCCGGCTTACGGGAGCTTCAGGTGCGCCATTTACTCTCATTCGCAGCGCAGCAAGCGTCGGGCATCTCGTGCTGGATGCGCGACAGAAAGCACGTTGAAAAAGCGTTCGACTTCGGCGGGATGCCCGCTCGAAACGGCGTCACCGCAGCCACGATGGTTGCCCATGGATTCACCGGCGTGGACGACGTGTTCGCAGGTGAGCGTAACTTCTTTGTGGCCTACGGCCGCAAGCCGGATCCCAACGTGCTGGTGCGCGGTCTCGGCGCGACCTACGAAATCATGAATACCAATATCAAACGCTGGTCGGTGGGCTCGCCGATCCAAGCGCCCCTTGATTCGCTGCTCGATCTCATCCGGGAGCACCAAATCAAAGCCGAAGATGTCGAGAGACTTGTAGTGCGGGTAGCGCACCAGGGCGCAAACACCGTAGACAACCGTGCTATGCCCGACATTTGCATGCAGCATATGTGCGCCATCATGTTGATCGACGGCAAGGTCACCTTCGCGTCGTCCCATGACGAAAAACGCATGAGCGATCGGCAAGTGTTGGGGCTCCGCGAGCGCATCGAGCTTCGCGGCGACGACGCGCTGTCCGCGGCGATGCCCAGCCGTCAGGGAATCGTCGAGATCAGCCTCCGCAACGGGCGCCAGCTCCGGCAGCATACCAGGGCTGTCCGCGGGACGGCCGAAAATCCGATGACGCGCGCCGA
>Ga0126374_10000421_pt1 | contig 10650 bp, 7 predicted proteins | sample PanSoiMetPlot_12_FD_89874 | JGI IMG/M metagenome (GOLD analysis project Ga0126374, IMG submission 89874) | Tropical forest soil microbial communities from Panama - MetaG Plot_12 | ecosystem: Environmental > Terrestrial > Soil > Tropical forest > Bulk soil | place: Panama | collected 2016-02-17
AACAGAAAGTGGAACCAGGTGGAAAAATGAATAAAGGCAAAATTGTTCAAGTCGTCGGTCCGGTGGTAGACGTCGAATTCACGGAAAAACTGCCCGGCATTTACCACGCGCTGACCGTCGAATACAAAGTTCATGACCGAGACGTCCACCTCACACTCGAGGTGCAGCAGCACCTCGCCGACAACTGGGTCCGGACCGTGTCCATGTCGGGCACAGAGGGTCTCAAGCGCGGTTACGAGGTCATCGACACCGGGGCGCCGATTTCCATGCCCGTTGGCGAGGGGGTGATAGGGCGAGTTTTCGATGTGTGCGGCAAGCCGGTAGACGAACGCGGGCCAGTCAAGGCGGAGAAGTACTATCCCATCCACCGCCCGCCGCCCCGACTCGTGGAGCAATCGACGTCTCCGAGCGGAAGGTGACTTCTACATGAAGGGTGGGATCGACGAAGTCAAACCGAATTGAGGAATCGCGCTAAAAATGGCCGACACGCTGAAATTGGAAATCGTCACGCCGGCGGGCATAGTGTACTCCGAAGACGTGGAGATGGTCACTCTGCCAGGGGTGGCGGGCGAGATGGGGATTTTGCCACAACACGTTCCGCTGATTTCGCAAATGGTGCCGGGCGAAATGATCGTGCACAAGGACGGCCGCGATTCGTTCGTCGCGACGGGTGAAGGACTCATCGAAGTTACCGCCAACCGCGTTTCCATCCTGACGGACCTCGCCATTCCGGCCGACCGCATTGACGAAGCGAAAGCCGAAGAAGCGCGACAACGCGCTGAAGCCCGTCTACGCGAAAAACTCTCGGACGAGCAAGTCGCTTCCGTCAACGCCTCGCTCACTCGCTCCTTGGCCCAGTTGCGCGTCAAGCGACGACGACGTGTGTAATATGGCTCCCGCTGCGATTCCATGCCCGACTGCCTAATGGAAGAAAAGAAATGGATAAAATAACGTCGCCCCGATGGGACAAAACGGGTATTGCCCACGAAAGGAGTATGAGAATCATGGCAACTATAAGAAAGGAAATTAGTGATGACGGCCAAGTTGGAAGGACCGAGAAAAATGAATTTTTTTCTGAGAGATGATTATGGCGCTCCAGCAAGTTTATCTCGTCCGCCACGGAGAGACGGAATGGAGTTTAAGCGGGCAGCACACCGGCAGCACCGACATCCCGCTCACGGAGAACGGCCGTAAGGTCGCCAAACTGTTGCAGCCGCTACTTGCCAGAGAGACTTTCGCGCTGGTTCTGACGAGCCCGCTTGAGCGCGCGCGCACGACTTGCGAGTTAGCCGGCCTGGGCGAGCGCGCTGAAATCGATCGCAATTTGATGGAATGGAACTATGGCGAGTACGAAGGCCTAACCCCGAAACAGATCCATGCGAAAACGCCCGGCTGGATGCTTTTCAGCGACGGTTGCCCTGGTGGGGAACGTCCTGATCAGGTTGGCGCTCGGGTCGATCGGGTGATCGCAAGAGTCCGCGCGGTGGAAGGTCATGTGGCCCTTTTTGCGCATGGGCATATTTTCCGAGTCTTTGCGGCCCGGTGGCTTGGACTTCCAGCGACGGCGGGATGTCATTTCCTTCTCGATACGGCGACCTTAAACATCCTGAGTTATTATCGAAACATTCCGGCGGTGAAGCGCTGGAATGCCCCGCTCGTGCCATAGAGGAGTACTCACACGAAGGACACGAAGAGCACGAAGAAAAGAAGAGTTGACGGAAAAGAGCCTAGCGCGGCAAAAAGTGCAGCCCCTCCTTCATCCTCCCCCGCTTTTTTGCGGGGGAGGAAAGAGGTAGGGGTACATATGCTCCTGAATCTTCGTGGTGTCTGTTTCTTTGTGTCGCCGCGCAGCGAGATTTGTAAAGAAAACAATAGGAGGACGCAATGCAAAATCCACTAACCAATAAAGAGCTGGAACTGATGAACGCCTATTGGCGGGCGTGCAATTACCTTTCGGTAGGCATGATCTATCTCAAGGACAACCCGCTGCTCAATGAGCCGTTGAAGACGGAAGATGTGAAACACCGGCTCCTCGGCCACTGGGGCGCGAGCCCGGCGCTGTCTTTCGTCTGGGTGCATCTCAACCGGATGATCGTCAAACACGACCTCGACGTGATTTTCGTGGCGGGGCCGGGCCATGGCGCGCCGGGGGTGCTGGGGCCGGCATATCTCGAAGGCACCTATTCCGAGATCTATCCGGACAAGAGCGAGGACGCGGAAGGAATGCAGAAGTTCTTCAAACAGTTCTCATTCCCCGGTCACATCGGGAGCCACGTCACTCCCGAAACTCCCGGCTCCATCCACGAAGGCGGCGAGCTGGGTTACAGTCTCTCCCACGCCTACGGCATGGCGCTTGACAACCCCGATCTCATCGTTGCTTGTGTGGTGGGTGACGGCGAGTCGGAGACCGGGCCACTCGCTACGGCGTGGCATTCCAACAAGTTCATCAATCCCGTACGCGATGGCGCGGTGCTGCCGATCCTGAACTTGAACGGTTACAAGATCGCCAACCCCACGGTCCTTGCGCGGGTCAGCCACGAGGAGTTGGAAGCGCTGTTTGTTGGCTACGGCTACAAGCCCTATTTCATCGAAGGCGACGACCCGACGGCCATGCATCAAAAGATGGCCGCCACATTGGAGGAAGCGATCGGTGAGATCCGTGCCCAGCAAAAAACGGCGCGGGAATCGAACAACCCCTTCCGCCCGCGCTGGCCCATGATCGTGCTCCGTTCCCCCAAGGGATGGACCGGGCCGAAGGAGATCCGGGGACACAAGGTGGAAGGTTCCTGGCGCTCGCACCAGGTGCCCTTTGCCGATGTGCGCGACAATCCGGCGAACCTAAAACTCCTGGAAGACTGGATGCGCAGCTACAAGCCCGAGGAGCTTTTCGATGCGAACGGCAAGCTCATGCCCGAACTCAAGGCGCTGGCGCCCAAGGGCAATCGCCGCATGAGCGCCAACCCGCACGCCAACGGCGGGCTGCTGCGCAAGGAACTCAAGCTTCCCGACTTTCGCAAATATGCCGTCGAGGTTTCCACCCGAGGCACAACGCAATACGAGAACACCAAACCCTTGGGCGAGTTCCTGCGCGATGTCATGAAGAACAATATGACCAGCTTCCGCATCTTCGGCCCGGACGAGACCGCCTCCAACCGGCTGCAGGCGGTTTACGAAGTAAGTAAGAAGACCTGGATGGCAGACTTGCTGCCGGAGGACGCCGACGGCGGCGAGCTCTCACGCGATGGGCGCGTCATGGAGATGCTTTCCGAGCATACATTGATCGGCTGGCTGGAGGGTTATTTGCTCACGGGCCGTTATGGTTTTTTCCACACCTATGAAGCCTTTGCCCATGTCATCGATTCCATGTTCAACCAGCACGCCAAGTGGCTGGACATCTGCAAGAACCACGTGCCGTGGCGCGCATCGGTCGCTTCCGAGAACATCCTGCTGTCTTCGACTGTGTGGCGCCAGGACCATAACGGGTTTTCTCATCAGGACCCCGGATTCATTGATCTAGTGACCAACAAGGGCCCATCGGTCACACGCATCTATCTGCCGCCCGACGCCAACACCTTGTTGTCGGTCGCGGATCATTGTCTGCGTTCGACCGATTACATCAACGTCATCGTGGCCGACAAGCAGAAGCACCTGCAGTTCACCACCATCGATGAGGCGATCATTCACTGCACCAAGGGCATCGGCATCTGGGCGCGGGCGAGCACTGACGCAGGCGAGGAGCCGGATGTGGTTTTGGCTTCCTGCGGCGACGTGGCCACCATGGAGGCGTTGGCCGCAGCCGCTATTTTGCGCGAGCGGGCGCCCGATCTAAAATTGCGCTTCGTCAACGTGGTGGATCTGTTCAAGCTTCAGCCGGCATCCGAGCATCCGCACGGCTCGACGGAGCGCGAGTTCGACAGCCTGTTTACCACGGACAAGCCGATCATCTTTAACTTCCACGGCTACCCCTGGCTCATCCACAAACTGTCGTACCGTTTCAAGGGGCACGAAAACATGCACGTGCGCGGCTATAAGGAAAAGGGCAACATCAACACGCCGCTCGAGCTGGCGATGCTGAATGAGACCTCGCGCTTCCACCTCGTGATCGATGTCATTGATCGTGTGCCGAAGCTGCGTATCAAAGCGGCACACATCAAGGAAGAGATGAAGGACGCGATCATTGACAACCTGCGCTACGCGCACGAGCACGGCACGGACCGGGCGGAGCTCGCCAATTGGGTCTGGCCATACTAGGGAGGGACGAGTGATGAGGGTCGAGTGTCGGGGGGATGAGAGTGGCGGCCGGCATGGAGACCTTCGGCGCCTCGGCGCCGCTGAAAGAATTATAGAAGAAGTTCGGCTTTAATGCCGAGAATATTATTCAGGCAGCCAAAGAGCAGATTACAAAAGCGAGGTGACGTATGCGACAGCTCATCAGTCGCGATCGTTATGAAGCCGTTCTGTTCGACATGGACGGGGTGATCACCGACACCGTAAGCATTCACGCAACTTGCTGGAAAACGATGTTCGATGAATTTTTGCAGAAATGGGCGACCCGAAACGCCGAACCGTTCCGTTCCTTCGACGTCGTCACCGACTATAAACTCCAGGTGGATGGAAAGCCGCGATACGAGGGAGTGCGCGATTTTCTCAACTCTCGGGGCATCGCCTTGCCTGAGGGGACACCGGAGGATCCGCCGACGGCTGAGACTGTCTGTGGTCTCGGCAACCGAAAAAACGAATTGGTCAATGAACTGCTGGCGTCGACCGGTGTCGAAGCTTATGCAGGCACGATTGTCTTCCTCAAATATCTGCGACAGATCGGCATCAAAACCGCGGTGGTGACCTCAAGTCAGAACTGCCAAGCGGTCCTGGAGGCGGCCAAAGTCGACGATCTTTTCGATGCGCGTGTTGACGGGGATGTGCTTGTCGAGCAAGGTCTTGCCGGTAAGCCGGCGCCCGATTCCTTTTTGAAGGCTGCCGAGATGCTTGGGGTGATGCCGCAGCGAGCCGCGGTGATCGAGGACGCCATCTCTGGCGTCAGAGCGGGCGCACAAGGCGGATTTGGGCTCCTGATCGGCGTGGCCAGGAAGGGCAACGCGGAGGAATTGAAGGCACATGGCGCCCATGTAGTGGTTAATGATCTGGCGGAGCTTCTCCCTTAAGAAATTTGATAAGGTAATACAATGCTCCATCACGAACGTCTCAGACCGCCACCTGAGGACTATCCCCCGGACGAATGGAATTTGATTGAAAAGAGTTTTCACCCCGAATTTATCGCCCAGATAGAAGCGGTCCTTGCTTTGGGCAACGGTTATCTGGGTATGCGCGGAGCTCCTGAAGAAGGAAGTCCCTGCGTGCAGAACGGCACGTTTGTGAACGGATTTTATGAAGCGTGGCCGATTGTTTACGGGGAAGAAGCCTTTGGTTACGCCCGGACGGGTCAGACAATACTTAACGTGACAGATGCCAAGATCATCCGACTGTTTGTAGATGACGAACCTTTTGAGCTCGCCACTGCCAACATGCGGCATTATGAACGGCTCCTGAATATGAAGTCTGGCACCCTCGATCGCGAGGTCGTTTGGGAAATGCCTTCTGGCAAGCAGGTGCAGATCAAGTCCCGGCGACTCGTATCCTTTCAACAGCGTCATGTAGCGGCGATCTCGTATGAAGTGACCCTGCTGAATGCCGAGGCGCCTGTGGTGATTTCCTCGGAGATGCTGACGCAGCAACCCGGAGTAAAAAAGGGCGAAGATGACCCGCGCCAGTCAAAGGTCTTCGTCGGTAAGGTACTCCAACACCGCGCGAGCTATGCGCAGGAGCGCCGCATCGTTCTCGCCCATGGCACGGAGCTAACCCAGATGATCCTGGCCTGCGCGATTGACCACGATCTGAAGACTGACTGTCCGCATTCCTACAAGACCAGTTATACGGAGGATCTTGGTCAGGTAGTTTTCACGATTGCCGCTCAACCGCGGCGCCCCATCCATCTCACAAAGTACATGGTGTATCACACTTCGAAGACCGCGACTCCCGATGCAGTGTGCCGCCGGGCGGAATGGACTTTGGATCGAGCCGTTGGTCAAGGCTTCACCGGACTGTTGGCAGAACAGCAGCGCTATGTGGATGACTTCTGGCAGCGCAGTGACGTACGGGTGAGTAATATCAGGGCGGAAGTGACGAGGCTCACAACCATCGAAATGCAGCAAGCGATCCGCGTCAATTTGTTTCACATTCTCCAAGCCTCAGCCAGGGCCGAAAACAGCGGCGTTGCCGCCAAGGGATTGACGGGCCAAGCCTATGAAGGACAGTATTTCTGGGACACGGAGATCTACCTGCTTCCGTTTCTGATCTATACGTCGCCGCAGACGGCCAAAAACTTGTTGCGATTCCGTTATGGCATGCTGGATCAGGCACGTGCGCGCGCACGCGCGTTGAGCCACCGAGGTGCAATGTTTCCCTGGCGAACCATCAGTGGAGAGGAAGCCTCGGCCTACTTTGCCGCGGGGACCGCTCAGTACCACATCAACGCCGACATCATGTACGCCTTGCGCAAGTATGTGAACGCCACCGGCGATGAAGAATTCCTCTTCGAGTGCGGCGCGGAAATGCTCGTGGAGACTGCGCGCCTTTGGTACGATCTGGGATTTTTCTCGGTCCGAAAGGGTGCTAAGTTTTGCATTAATGGCGTGACCGGACCTGATGAATACAACACGGTTGTCAACAACAACACATACACGAACTTGATGGCGCGAGAGAATCTGCGCTATGCGGCCCAAACGGTAGAGGCGCTTCAGGTTAAGAAACCGGAAACCCTACAAGCCCTCATCCGAAAGACCGGCCTGGAGCTAACGGAAGTTGAAGCTTGGAGAAGGGCAGCTGACCACATGTACGTTCCGTTTGATCCGACGACCGGGATCTATCCCCAGGACGACAGCTTCCTCGACCGGGAACCGTGGGACTTTAAAAATACCCCTGCCGATAGGTATCCGCTGCTGTTGTTCTATCATCCGCTTAATATCTACCGCCAGCAGGTGATCAAGCAGGCGGACGTGATTTTGGCGATGTTCCTGCTCGGGCATGAGTTTTCTCTAGAGGCGAAAAAGCGGAACTTTGAGTTCTACGATCCGCTCACGACCGGCGATTCGTCGCTCTCATCCTGTATCGAGGCGATTGTCGCGCTCGAGATCGGCAAGTTCGATAAGGCTGTGAGCTACGGTCGGGCAGCCTTGCTGATGGACCTTGGAGACGTTGGCGGCAATGTCAAGGACGGTTGTCATATCGCCTCGATGGGCGGCACCTGGATGGTTTTCACTTACGGCTTCGCCGGGCTACGAGACTATGATGGCAATCTCTCGTTCCGGCCGCAGCGTCCACCAGAAGCTCAGTCAACGCTGCAATTCTCATTAACCTATCGGGGCCAGGTTCTGGACGTCCACATCAGTCCGGATTCGACAACCTATACTTTGCATGAAGGGAAGGAGCTGGTTATTTATCACGAAGACGAAGTCATAACGCTCACGCAGGCAAATCCCGCAGTCATCCGGCCAACCTTGAAGCCCGGATGACCAATCGTCAATGCCCTGGAAAGGTTGGGTACAGTGCGTTTGGCAGTGAGAATTTATCGCGTGAGGGAGACCTTGGAAAATTTTAAATCCGAAACTCGAAATCCGAAGCAAATTTAAATACCGACGAAGGCCGGCATCCAGGTGGCGCGCGGAGTCTGATCGTGGATTTACAGTTCCGCGGAGATGACGATTTTGCGGCTCCGCTACTTAGTTCGCAATTCTTTTTGAAGGGGAGCGTAAGCTCGTAAAATCATTGGGTGCTTCGGGTTTCGGATTGATCTCCTGAGCAGGGGAACGGGCAATGAATCACGACATCAGACCGTTCAAGGTGCCTCCATTCCCCCGAGGTTATCGCGCCTCGGGCTTGCTTCTACATCTTACATCACTGCCGTCATCCTACGGGATTGGCGACGTGGGACCGGTGGCATTAGCCTGGATCGATAAACTTTCTGAAGCAGGACAAAGCTGGTGGCAGGCGTTGCCGCTCGGGCCGACCGGCTACGGCGATTCTCCATATCAGTCGCTATCGTCTTTCGCCGGCAACGGACTGCTGATCAGTCCGGACTGGCTCATCGAAGAAGGACTGCTGCAACAAAGCGAATGCGCGCCGCCCTTGTTCCCGTCGGCGTCTGTGGATTATACCGCGGTGATCACGTTCAAGCGCCGGCTGCTCGAGAGAGCCTGGATGAATTTCCAGGTCGCTGGCCGTCCGGATCTGCGCATTGCCTTTGAACAGTTCCGTCAGGAGCAGGCGCATTGGCTCGAAGATTACGCGCTCTTTCGCGTCTTGAAGGAGAAGTATAACGGCGCCTGGTACATCCACTGGCCGGCCGACCTGGTTCGTCGCGATCCCGCAGCTTTGGCCCGAGCGAAGCGCGAGCTGACGAGTGAAATCCAGCAGGTTTGCTTCGCGCAATTTTTGCTCTTCCGCCAGGGCGAACGCCTCATGCGACACGGTCGGGCAAAAGGTGTGCGCCTGATCGGCGACCTCCCTTTTTTCGTTTCTCCCGACTCTAGTGATGTCTGGGCGAACCCCGAGCTCTTCTTGCTGGACAAGCATCGCCGGCCCACTTTCGTCGCCGGCGTGCCGCCTGATTATTTCAGCTCACAGGGACAGCTCTGGGGGAACCCCGTCTATAACTGGGAAGTGTTGCGGCAGAGCGGTTATCGGTGGTGCATCGATCGCATACGTGCGCTGCTCGCTTTTGTGGATGTCGTCCGTCTGGATCACTTCCGCGGTTTTAGCGCAGCGTGGCACGTACCGGCCGGAGCAGCCACCGCCAAGACAGGTGAGTGGGTGGTCGGTCCGGGCGCGGATTTTTTTGATGCGGTAAAAAAAGACCTGTGCGGGCTGCCGTTCATCGCTGAGGATCTCGGTGTGATCACGCCGGACGTTTCCGAGCTTCGCGATAGGTTCCAAATCCCCAGTACTCGTGTCCTACAGTTTGCCTTTGACGGTCATGCCGATAATCCGTATCTTCCCGAAAATTTCGTTCCGAACGCAGTCGTCTACACCGGCACACACGACAACCCCACGAGCCGGGAGTGGTACGAAGCGCTGCCCGCAGTCGAACGAGAGAATTTGCGGCGTTATTTGAAATCGCCGCAGCTTCAAAGCGCGGCCGTTGCGTGGGAATTGCTGCGCGTCGCCTGGCCGTCGATCGCTGCGCTTGCAATCGCGCCTTTACAAGATTTGCTCAATCTCGGGGCCGAGGCGCGGATGAACGTCCCCGGCCGCGCGGACGGCAATTGGACGTGGCGGTGTACGCAAGAGATGTTATCGGGACACGAGTTTGAATCGTTATACGAGTTGACGAGAAACACAAACCGCCTGGCTAAAGCGAGCTGATGTGGGCGGACGGATTTTTTCATGACCTGTGCCGCGGGCGCGCGATCTCCGGGAATTTCAAAGCCGAGATTGAGCAAAATGCCGGAACCCATCACAAAAGGCCGGAGTTCTCCCCTGGGTGCGATTGTTTCTCGAGAAGGAGCGAACTTCAGCGTCTACTCGAAGCACGCAACCGGAGTCGAGCTCCTCTTGTGCGATCGCGCTGACGACGCGCGCCCAGCGCGCGTCATTCGCATCGATCCGGCGATGAACCGCACCTATCACTACTGGCACGTCTTCGTGCCTGGCGTAAAAGCCGGACAGATCTACGGCTACCGGGTTTCAGGAGCATTCGATCCATCGAGCGGAATGCGTTTCGACGACCGCAAACTTCTCCTGGATCCTTACGGGATCGCCGTTGCCGTGCCGCAAAATTACAGCCGCGATGTTGCGCGACAGAAAGGCGACAACACCGGAAACGCCATGAAAAGCGTCGTGGCGGATCCGTTGGCCTACGATTGGGAGGGCGACAGGCCGCTTAACCGGCCGTCCTCCCGGACCATCATTTATGAGACGCACGTCCGTGGCTTCACCCGCCATCCGAGTTCCGGGGTCGCGGCCAACAAACGGGGCACGTTCGCAGGTCTAATCGAGAAAATTCCTTATCTGCGTGAGCTCGGTGTGACTGCCGTCGAACTGATGCCGGTGTTTCAGTTCGATCCTCAGGATGCTCCGCTCGGGCTGGTCAATTACTGGGGTTACGCGCCGGTCTCGTTCTTTGCGCCGCACCAGGCGTACAGCTCGCGCCAGGACCCGCTCGGCCCATTAGACGAATTTCGCGACATGGTTAAGGCGCTGCACCGGGCCGGGATCGAGGTCATTCTCGACGTGGTCTTCAACCACACAGCGGAAGGCGACCATAGCGGGCCAACGCTGAGTTTTCGTGGCCTGGACAACAGCACTTACTACATTCTCGATCAGGATCGCGCGCGTTATGCCAATTACAGCGGGACCGGAAATACGCTCAACGCCAATCAGCCCATCGTTCGCCGGATGATCGTAGATAGCCTCCGTTATTGGGTCGAGGAGATGCATGTGGACGGCTTCCGATTCGATCTGGCGGCGATCCTCGGGCGCGATGAGTCAGGCCAGTCGATGCGGAATCCGCCTGTACTGTGGGACATTGAATCGGACCCGGCGCTTGCGGGGACAAAGCTCATTGCCGAGGCCTGGGACGCGGCCGGCCTCTACGAA
>Ga0126374_10000425_pt1 | contig 10622 bp, 11 predicted proteins | sample PanSoiMetPlot_12_FD_89874 | JGI IMG/M metagenome (GOLD analysis project Ga0126374, IMG submission 89874) | Tropical forest soil microbial communities from Panama - MetaG Plot_12 | ecosystem: Environmental > Terrestrial > Soil > Tropical forest > Bulk soil | place: Panama | collected 2016-02-17
AGAGAGCCCATGAAAAGATCAATATTGACGATCGCGATGGCAGTCGTGCTCACCGCACCGTTAGCGCGAGGAGCGGAGTCCGTTCATCTGACAGTTGGATACCAGCCCTATGACACGATTTCCTACTCTGCCGTAGTCATCCGCGGCCTTGAGCTCTGGAAGAAACACCTGCCGCCAGGCAGCACGGTCGATTTTGAGAGTGCGCTTCAAGGCGCAATCATCGTCAACGCGATGCTCGCCGATAAGCAGCAGATCGGTTATCTCGGTGATATGCCCGCAGTGGTTTCGACCACAAAGACCAAGCAAGCGCCGATCAAACTTGTGGCCTCGACCGGACTTTCCGCCGGACAGCGCTGCAATGTCATCATGGTGCGGGCTGATGCGCCAGAATTCAAAACGCCGGAAGAAGCGGTCAAATGGCTCGACGGCAAAACGATCGCAACTCCTCGCGGCAGCTGCGCAGACCGGTTTCTCCGTCAGGTTATCGAGATGGCGGGCATCAAGCCCAAGGAGGTGCTCAACCAGTCGATCGAGGTGATCGCCACTAATTTCCGAGCGAAGCGGATCGATGCCGCAACTTTGTGGGAACCTTCAGTATCGCGCATTGGCGACTTCGTTGGCGAAGGTATCGCACGCGAGGTGGTGACCGGTCATAACTTCAATATGCCTGACGGCGTGTTTATCGCGATGCGTGAAGACTTCATGAAAGCAAATCCGGAAATCGTGAAAGCCTGGCTCGAAACCGAACTCGAAGCTCAGCTTTTCCTGCTCGATCCGAAGAACTGGGAAAAAGTCTCCGACCTTGTACGCAGCCAAACCGAAGGCATTACGACCAGGATGGCCTGGTTTTCATTATTCGGAGCGGTGCCTCCGGAACGCGGTGGATCACCATTGCGCGACGAAAAACCATTCACTTTTGACACGCGTGTGCGCCAACACCTCGATACCATCTACACGTTCTTGCACGGTGCGAAAGTGATTGACGTCGACAAGGCCCCGGAAGGTGCAATTGACGATTCAGTCGCGGTCAGTGTGGCGAAGAACAAGAGCCAGGCCGTTCCAATCGGGGTGATCAAACCACTGGCTGTTTCGCAAGCCCCCAAATGACCGTTCAGCGTGCAAAATGCGGCCGGCGCGCGCCATAGGCGCCGCCTTGAGGGGCACTCGCAGTGACCGTCATCGAAACGCCGTCGCAAAGCCGGACGACCCAGGCGGCAGACATCAACAGCTTGGCATTGACGCTATTTCGCGTGCGTCAGTGGTTCACGCAATCGTCGCCATATCTCGGGTTCCTGGGCGTCGCCTCGCTCTTGCTCGCCTGGTACCTGCTCACTGAGTTCTTCAACGTACCACGTTTTAACAAGCTGCCTGGTCCTGTCGCCGTCTGGCGCGAGTTCACCTCACCGTCGCCCACTTTCGGCATCTCGATCTACACGCCCGAATACTACATGCACATAATCTGGAGCATCTGGCGGGTGCTCCAGGCGTTCTTCTGGGCAACCGTTCTCGGTGTGCCGCTTGGCTTGTTTATGGGGTGGAAACGCGCATTTCGCGATTACACCTTTCCGGTGCTCGAAATCGTCAGGCCGATCCCTGTATTGGCTTGGGTTCCGGTTGCGATTCTGATTTTTGCCGGCATTGCCAGCCGCGAGGCACCTGTGATTTTTCTGGCCTTTCTCGCAACTTTTTTTGCAACCGTTCTCAACACCATGCTCGGCGTCGAATCGATCGATGAGGTCTACTTTCGCGCGGCGCGCTGTCTTGGCTCAAAACCCCGTCATATTTTCTTTCGCGTCGTGCTACCCGGCGCTCTGCCATTCATCTTCACGGGGTTGCAGATCGGTGTTGGCGTCGGGTGGTTTTCGCTGGTGGCGGCCGAAATGATTTCGGGCGAGTACGGGCTCGGCTTTCTCATTTGGGATTCATACGTATTGAGCCAATTTCCGGTGATCATCATCGCAATGCTGACGCTTGGCGTTGTGGGTTACGGATTTAGCGCCATTATTCGCATCATCGGCGCAAGCTTGATGCGCTGGGCGGACCGGAGCGGGGTATGACGCCGGTGGCCGCAAGGGGCGCAATAAACATCCGGAACGTCAGCAAGATCTACGATCCAGATGGCGCAAATGTGCTTGCCGTCGATAACTGCTCAGTCGACATCTCGCCTGGCGAGTTTTGCGTAATTGTCGGGCCGTCGGGTTGCGGAAAGACGACCTTGCTGAATGCCATTGCCGGGTTTCACGATATCTCCAGCGGAGAAATTTCCCTCGATGGAAAACCGATTTGCACGCCCGGCTTCTCCGCCGAGCCTGGAGCCGACCGGATTGTGGTCTTTCAGAACGGAGCGCTTTTTCCCTGGAGTACCGTTCTCAACAATGTGGCCTACGGTCCGGTGGTACAGGGCACTGCATCGAGCACAGACGCAAAAACGAATGCACAAGCTCTACTTGCTGAACTTGGTCTCTCAGGAATTGGCGACCGCTATCCAAATGAACTGTCATCCGGGATGCGCCGCCGCGTCGAGATTGCGCGTGCCTTGATCAATGACCCCAAGGTGCTGTTGCTTGACGAGCCCTTCCGCGCAATGGATGCGCTGACAAAAGGCGTAGCTCAAGAATTTCTGCTGCAAGCCTACGACCGTGTGCGCAAGACCGTATTCTTCATCACGCATGACCTGGAAGAAGCGATATTCCTCGGCGATCGCGTTCTGGTGATGACAACGCGGCCGGGCCGGATCAAGCAGACACTGCACGTCGACTTTGGCCGGCCACGCAATTACAAAATTCGGTCGTCCAAGCAATATCTCACCCTCAAGAGTCAAATTTTCGAAGCCGTGCGCGAAGAAGCCATACGGGCTTTTGAGGCCGGCGAACGGGAGCTCGCCTAAATCGGGGCGACTGCAACATTGGTAAAGAACAGCACCACTTTAAGCCTTCGACGGGGCCTTCTCTCCGTCCTCGGACTTCTGGCGTTTTGGGAGATCGGCCGGCGATTGCATTTTCCGTTTCTTTCCGCAGTTCCTGCGCCCACCGAGGTCTTCGCCTCGCTCGACCAGATCGTCGGAAACAGCAAGTTCTGGAGCGACTGGATTGCGAGTTTTTCCCGCGTGCTGTCTGGATTCGCACTCGCGCAACTGATTGGAATTCCGGTTGGGCTTTTGATGGCCATGAGCCGCACGTTGCGTTATCTCTGGTTCCCGCCTCTTGAAATCTTGCGCCCGATTCCACCACTTGCCTGGGTGCCGACATCGATCATTTTTTGGCCGACCACCGAGTTAAGTATCATTTTCGTCATTTTTCTTGGTGCCTTCTTCACTGTGGTCCTAACGGTGCTTGGCGGCGCAAGAGCGATCGATGAGCGCCTCATTCGCGCGGCGCGATCATTCGGGTCAAAACCGCGCGACATCTTCTGGCGAATCGTGCTGCCAGCGACCTTGCCCAGCATCATCACCGGAATGGCGGTCGGCATGGGCGTCACTTGGGAAGTCGTGGTCGCGGCCGAGATGATCGCCGGCAAGTCCGGCCTTGGCTATTTCACTTGGGCTTCCTATGTCGGCGGTAACTACCCGCAGATCATCGTTGGCATGGCAAGCATCGGGATCGCCGGCTATCTTTCCAGTGGCGCAATTCGCGTGCTCGGAAAACAGGCCACTCCCTGGCAACGGCAGATTTGAAATGGCCTCGATGCCTGCCAGGCGCGCTTTGCTTGAGGTCAAAGATCTCGCAAAGAGCTTTGGTTTTGGGCCCTTGCGCCAACAGGTCCTCGAAAACTGCTCGTTTGGCCTGCAGTCGGAACGCCTTACTGTGCTGATTGGGCCCTCTGGCTGCGGCAAGAGCACCCTGGTCAATATTCTGGCGGGATACGAGGCGCCGGACGCCGGAGAGGTGAGATTGCTTGGCACGCCAGTCGCCGGCCCTTCCGCAGAGCGACTCGTCGTTTTTCAGGAAACGGCACTATTTCCATGGATGACAACGTTCCAGAACGTGATTTATGGACCGCTGGTCCAACGCGACAAGCGACGTGACGAAATCGAGGCCAATGCAATTGTCTTGTTGGAGCATGTCGGGCTAAAGGATTTCAAAGACAAATATCCGAGTCAGCTGTCCGGCGGCATGCAACGGCGGGCTGAGCTTGCGCGTGCGATCATCAACAATCCGAAACTAATGATTTTGGACGAACCTTTCCGTGGTCTGGATGCAATGACGCGCGAACTCATGCAAGAGTATTTTCTCAAGCTCTACGAGGGCCGCAAACAATCGGTCTTCTTTGTTACGTCTGAAATCGAAGAAGCGATTTTTTTAGCCGATCAGCTGTTAATCATGAGTAATCGGCCCGGTCACATTATTAAGACCATCGATGTCGATCTGCCGCGTCCCCGCACAGCCAGCCTGCTCACCTCCGCCGAGTATTTGCGATACAAGGACGAGTCGCTCGATGTTCTCCATGGCGAGGCGGTCAAAGCGTTTGCAGAAGGCAGCAAGGCGGCCGCCGACTTTCTCGAGGCTTATGCTGATCAGAAACGATAACGATGAGCGGTGCAGTACGGAGGTCCGAGGCGCAAAACTCGTATCCAAAAAGTGTGCTCAGGTCACACTGCAGTGCATCGAGTAAATCGCGACAATGGGAAACCAGTGTTTGTCTCTATGCCCAATCTTTTGGGTCGGGTGCCATGTCGGTTCCGCGAGCGGTGCATTGGCGGCACAATAAAAATTTGATCACCGCGGTTGCAGTTGCGCGGTACGACGAATGGTCCGAAATGGACTCACCGGGCAGCCACTAATTGTTTGATCTAGTGATCAAAACTCGTTCGGGCAGCACTCTCCATCATCGGAGCGACGCGAAATCGACGGGTCGTACCATTTCGGGCTCATTTTGCCCATTTTACCGTCCTTGGTACGACAATGTCGTACTTTTTGGCCAAAGGCGAAAATATTACGATAGGCCCGAGGCCCGCACGTTAATCTCGGCCCGGACCATTTCGGGAGGAGCTAACTTCAGATTCGCAAGTGCGATTTCACCGTCAGTGACGTAGTGATTGACGCGCTCGATGTGTTGCCCTGCTTGAATTTCGCTCACCTCCCCGATGACTCGGCTATTCCGCAGCTCAGCGATGATAAAATCCCGCTCAGCATTCGTATCCGCATCGGTCGCGTGAGTGATCTGGAACGTGAGCTGAGTCAAAGAGAACCCGGTATCCTTGGTCCCAGCTCCGATCCAGTAAACGTGGGCATCATGCCGTGGCCGATCGGTGTTAAGCCAGAATTTGGCCGTCCCCCATGTGGCCTCGACGAGCGATGTATCCAAAGCCCAAAATCGAATGTGATGGCGCTTCCGTGGGCTACCATCAATTGCCTTCTGGAAGCCGATGTCCTGGCCCCGGCCGAAAAGATAAAGCGTGCTGAACGGGGCCATAGGATATGACGCGTTGAGTACGAATGCTCGGACTATATGCCACGAGCTTCTCAAACCCAACCGGTCAGCCTCTGACCACCCGGCGCGTGCAAATGCATCCCGAAGTTGCCCAAGGGTGCCGACAAGCACGAAATTGACGGGATCTCCGGGCAAGCCGTCGCCGGTGATTGTGTAGCGAGGCACGCGTTTATGTTGGAGGACTTTTAGGCCCATCCGAACGATACGTGGAAGGACAACGTATGCTGCGATTCCATAGGTAGCAGCCAACGCCAGAAACCAAGGCAGCCAGCGATCCGTAAACTCGAAGACAACAAAAACAATAAACCAGACGCTGAATAGGCCTAGCCCTAAGACGGCCAAGCGCTGCAGAAAACGCTTCAGAAGTCTCATTTACGAGCCATCATGATTCTGTGACGCAAAGCGTTTCGCTTGGCGAGCGGCCATGCGCCGGCTGTCGTGACTAAAATGCCTGGAAAGTTCTGTCGCCTCATTCCACCACCGGACTTAACGACATCGTAGCGGGAGTAGTTAGGTTGTAGGAAGGGGTGGCAGTTTGCTATGCGCCTGCCCTCGAAAGCGGACGTTTGAAGTGCACTAGCCGATGTCCGGTATGGACCAAAAGCGGACATCAGGCGACTTATTCGATCACCTCGTCTGCGCGGGCGAGCAGCGCCGGCGGCACTGTGATGCCGAGCGCCTTGGCGGTAATCAGGTTAATTACTATCTCGAACTTGGTCGGCTGCTCGACCGGCAATTCGGCCGGCTTTGCCCCGCGCAAAATCTTGTCGACGTAGTCGGCAGCGCGCCGGGATAGATCAGGGAAGCTTGGTCCGTAAGCGATCAGACCCGCCGCCTCAATGCTTTCGCGCGAGGCCTGCATCGTCGGCAGGCGCGCTCCCAGCGTCAAGGTGTTGATGCGGTTCCAGTTGCTGAACGTGAGCAAGTCTTGACAGACATAAAGTGCGTCGGTGTCTCCTTTGAGGGCATCGATGGCGATCGCGATATCCGGTACTCGCCGAATTTCCGAGGTAGTTACGCCGAGGCCAAGAAGCCGGCCGGCTGCTTGATACTCAGTCAACTCTTGCACAATCACTGGATTGTCAACGTTTCCCATGATCGCCACACGTCGCAACCCGGGAACAAGCTGGCGCAGCAGATCGAGCCGCTTGCCGGCAAGATCAGTTGCCTGGACTGACAGTCCGGTGACGTTGCCGCCAGGTCGCGACAGGCTCGCGACAAGCCCGCTGCCGACCGGATCCCCTGCCGCTGTAAACACGATTGGGATTGATGTGGTCGCCTGTTTTGCGGCGGCGATTAGGGGTGTTCCCGAGGTGACGATGATATCAACCTTCCGCCGAGCAAAATCACCCGCGATATCTGCGGCAAGGTCGCTGCGTCCTTCTGTCCAACGATATTCTATTATCACGGTGCGGCCTTCGATCCAGGAAAGCTCGCGCAGCCGCCCAACAAAACCCGCCACCCGTTTGGCTTCGGCCGCGGCGGTGCCCTGGCCCATATATCCGATGATCGGCAACTTGCCCGGCTGTTGCGCACGCGCCGCGAGCGGCCAAGCCGCCGCGCCGCCGATCAAGGTGAGAAACTGGCGCCGTCTCATTGGTTTGGCCCGAGACCAACGACAGACATTATAGGGGTCCTCTTTGGATAGGGGTCCTCTTTGGCTCAAAAACTGGCATTTTAGGTTGACTTGCGATCACCGAGCTGCAGTTGACCCTTCGTCTTTTGTCAGCGCAAGCCGTCGAAGTAGATCCTGTGCGAACTGCGAAAGCGAATCGTCTCGCGCGCCCATGACCACGATGCGATCCCCACGGCGGGCCGATTCGACCAGCATATCGCCACACGCGCCTCGGTCTGGAAAAGCAAAGGCCTTCCGGCCGCACCGCTGGATTTCGCAAACAATATCGTCGCTGCTGACGCTGCGGTCGACCGTGCCGCCGAAATAAACGGGCTGCGGCATAACGAGTACGTCCTCATCGCGCAATCCGTTTGCAAAACAGCTCACTAAGGCATTTCTCATCAAACGGATTGGGCCGTAGCCGTGCGGCTGAAACATCAACAGCAAACGGCCGGGAAACGCGTGCAAGGTTTCGAGTGTGGCCGATATCTTGTCGGGGTTGTGGGCAAAATCGTCGAGCACGGTTATTTCATTTGCCGCGCCCACGACCTCCAGTCGCCGACGAATGCCAGCGAACTCGCCCAAATAAGCCGCGGCCGCCGCAAGGGCCACGCCGCACGCCTTCGCAGCTCCCAGAGCGGCGAGTGCGTTGGCCACATTGTGGAGTCCTGGAACCTTCAGATCCACCTCGATGACCTCACCGGTTTCGCGAGCCTTCATTTGGAAGCTGATCCCTCGGGGCGAATGAACTGGCGCAGACGCAAGGAGGTCGGCTTGCCCCGAATTCAGACTGTACGTAAACGCTTGCCCCGGCTTCAAACCGACCGAGAGTGCCGCTGTTTCTGCGTTATCGAGATTGAGCACCACCGTCTGTGCATTCACAATGAAGTTCCAGAAAAGGGTGCGAAGCTCGTCGAGCGACTTGTGGTCCAAGGAGATATTATTCAGGACTGCGACACGGGGCTCGAAAAGCGTAATCGAGCCGTCGCTCTCGTCCAACTCACTGACAAAAACCTCGCCCTGGCCGATCTTGGCGCTGGCAAAAGGTGAGCCCACGTCAATGAAGTTTTTCATATCCGCGCCATTCATGATCGTTGGATTCATTCCCGCACGGTGCAGAATCCAGCCAAGCATGCCAACCGTGGTGGACTTGCCGCTCGTGCCAGCGACACCGACGCCTAAGGCGGCAGAGTTGAAGAGTTCAGCGAGCAGCGTCGCTCGAGTGGTGACGGCGGCCCCAATACGACGCGCGGTTCGCACGTCGGGGACTGACTCCTCCACAGCAGCAGACGTAACCAGAATCTGACTGGGTCGCGTAACGCCGCTGCCATCCTGTGGATGGAGCAGCACACCGTTGGCACGCAGAAAATCAAATCTTTTGGCGTTGCGCCCCTGATCATGTGCTCGGTCAGAACCCTCAACCAGTCCACCCCTGGCTTTGATGAGCAAAGCGAGCGGGGTCATTCCACTACCCCCCACGCCGCAAAAAAAGTAATCTCCGAGCTGGTGGGCCATTGGCAAAATCTAGAAGGGTTGCCGATGAGGTGCAACGTAGGCTGGGCGCTTGGATGAGCAAAGGGAGGTGTAGAATCGGCGTGGTCGCGCCGGCTTCGCGCATGTCTCCGGAAGTTGCTCAGCGAGTGCCGATGCTGGCCAGATCGCTGTATCCCGACAGGACTCCGAAGATCGTTTTCCACCCGCAGTGCTTCGCTTCGCAGGGTCATTTCGCCGGTGACGACGAAACGCGCGCACAGGCGTTCCTCGATATCGCTAACGACGAGAGCTACGACGCAGTGTGGTTTGCGCGTGGAGGTTACGGTTCCTGCCGCGTGGTGGAAGCAGCCATGTGTGGGTTGAAGGAGCCGTCCAGACGGAAAGCCTACATGGGCTACAGTGATGCCGGTGTGCTCCTCGCCGCCCTTTACCGGGCGGGGTTCGAGGCCGTAGCGCATGGTCCCGTGGCGCAGGACATCCTCCGAGATGGAGGAGAAGCAGCGATTGCGCGAGCGCTCGCCTGGATAGTCGACAGGTCACCGGAAACGTTGGAGCCCACCGTAGGCCGCGTGATGCTGACAGCGGCATTTAACATGACGGTTCTTAGCCAGTTACTTGGCACACCGTTGCAGCCTGACCTCGACGGACATGTGCTCATGTTGGAAGAGGTAGGTGAAGCACTGTACAGGATCGATAGGTCGCTATTTCATATTACCAGTAACCCCAAAATCAGGCGGGTGTCGGGAGTCATGCTCGGCCGGTGCAGCAGCATTACACCGAACGAACCTGATTTCGGAATGAACGAGGAAGAGATTGCCCGTTACTGGTGTCAAAGGTCTGGGATCCCTTGGATGGGCCGCGCTGACATCGGGCATGACACCAGCAACAAAGTTGTTCCCTTCGGGACAAGCAGCAATCTATATCGATCGCAGTCCGCGTTCGCTCGCACAAAACGGTAAGATACTCGCGGTCACCTGTTCGGTCGCAGGTAGCTCTGGTCGAAGCGAACACGTTTTTAGACATCCTCGATTGGTACTTCGTCGACTTTTCGACCATGCGCATCCAAGATCATGACGAACCAGCCGCTCCAATCCCATCCTGGCATGGCGGGTCCATGTTTGAGGTTGCGCGCCAACACTAAGGCATCTTCGCGAGCGGCGGCGTTGCCCGACAAATCGATGCCTTTGTGATTGTTCAGAACTTGTTTGCCGTCACTGAGATGGAAGTAATAACGAGGCATGGCGACAATGTCCGTAACGGAAGACTACAGGTCTGGACCCCCGTGAGCGATACCGCGGGGATCACGATCGTACTAGGCGCGCCCGCCGAGGGACAGTGCCCCGACAATCGACCTTTTGTACCGCAGCCGATGGGCTCCCGCGTCTTTGCCGTCCAGCTATCGCTTGAATCCTAGAGATGACACTGGCGTGACGACGATTTCTCTTCTCAAAATTCAGATGTTTGATGTCGGCGACGGAATTGAGGTTGATGTTGGAAATAGAACCTTTGAGCCCAGCCCCTTTTGATACCAAAGTGTTGCCCGTATAGTAATTAACGACTTGGCCCGCGTTTGACGGCGCCACTAAATTCGTCGTCGGCCCGAACGTGACCACGAGGGCGACAGGTGCGCCCAACATCTTCATCTTTTCGGCCATGTAGATAGCGGCGTCTGCTCCGAGAGACTGCCCCATAATGATGATCTGCCCCTTACTGCTTTTTTGCAGCCGGGCGGTCTCTTCTGCTAGCGGGTTGTAAAAATCGTAAGGATAAACAGTGGCGCTGTAACCGCGTTGGACCAGTTTTCGTCAAGGACGCCCAGTCCGGTGGAAAAAATGCCGGCCAATCCTTTCAACAGATAAATATGTGTGTTGTGGCCGGATGCTTGAGCTCTGCCGGACAAAGCCGTGATGGCAAGCAATACTGCTGCGAATAACAATGATTTTCGCACGGTCTCCCTCCTTCCGCGAATAAACTATTTATTTCATGTGTTCGAATCTAATTAATAGCAATCGCACTGTTCCGATAGGTTAGTTGGTCTCACCCGTGCTATGTCATGTGCGTCAACCGAACGCTAGATCTTGCG
>Ga0126374_10000426_pt1 | contig 10605 bp, 11 predicted proteins | sample PanSoiMetPlot_12_FD_89874 | JGI IMG/M metagenome (GOLD analysis project Ga0126374, IMG submission 89874) | Tropical forest soil microbial communities from Panama - MetaG Plot_12 | ecosystem: Environmental > Terrestrial > Soil > Tropical forest > Bulk soil | place: Panama | collected 2016-02-17
AGGATTTGTGTATACGGTGATCAACGGCGGTTCGTGCATTGGTCAATCAACGGAGGAAGCGCCAATCGTCTTTGTTTCTAAATCGTCCAGACTCGTCGCTTCCGCCTTGGTACATTCTGCACCTTGAGTTGTGTAAAAAGGGACGAAATGTGGAAGCGTAAACGGTCAGTAGATCAGTTGCACGGAAAGGATTTATTGGATCGCGCACACAAGCTTGGTATTAGATTTACCAGCATTTCTGAGGACAGCATCAAATCTCAGATCCGTGAGGCGGAAAAAGTGCTTCGTGAGCGTGGCGCGAGCGTTGGGACGAAACCTTAATTCGCAGCGCGTTCGGTCGAGTGTACGTATTTTAGGTACCGTTATGATCGTAACTGATATCGGCCTGCCGATCCAGGACTTCGTCGCGCGATTGAACTGCGCAGTTACGACGATGAGATCGCGGTAGAGAATTGATTCAGCCATGGGTGACCTCCGTGTTGTATTAAACCCTGGTGCTACAGCCCCCCAGCAATCAGTCAAACCGGCTGACCCTATAAATTTATTAATGGACGGTCAAGCACGGCTACGGTGATTTTAGGGATCGCGCGAAAGCCTTTCAGTAAAAATAATTCCAAAACTGAAATTTCATCTCGCGGTGAGCAAGAACTGATGCCCGATGGCGTGACAGCTATCGGCGTTCCTGCACGAATAGTTTCTTGGTCTGATTGACTAAACTGCTGTTCCGCTTCCGAGTTCCACACTATAGCCCGATCGAGCTACAGCATTAATGTACGGCGATGAGCAATAAACGGAAGCCGAAGCACACTTTCATCTCCAATCATTCCTAAAAAATCAGGGAATTGGAGATGGCCCTGCATTTGCGTTCACCGCGTTCGACCCCAGATTCTACATAGATAGGAAAAATTTGAATTAAGGAGGCGGGTTTATCATATGAATAAAAAGCTAGTTTTTGTTGGTAGCGCTTTAGCACTAGTCTGCTTGAGCGGGGCATCTTACGCAGAGACCTTTGGAAATTCCCCTAAAGGTTCAATTGTCGTCGTCAGTAAGCAAGAGCTTTTTCCTGGAGCCGGATATTTTCATGAGAAGTATGTCTACACTCATCCGGATTGCGAAGGAAATGTTCCGGTGGATTATTATGGCCCAGAGATTGATCCGAGCGACGAGCACTTACTCTCAGAGGAGCAAAGAATGTGCGGCGAGAATCGTTGGTTCGGTGATGGGAGCGGGGGGTCGGGCGACTAGAGGACGTTAGTTATCGCATTTGCACGTTGTCCGCTGAGACAAACCCTATAGGGGAAAAATTAGGAGGAAACGATGAAATCGAAAGTGGCAGTAATCGCATTGGCCACCGCGTTGAGTACACCATTGGTGCTAGCGAATCCGAGTATTGCATCTGGACTCTGGGGCACCTCCCTTGTGCCTCCGACAAGGACGTACCTGGAAGCGGAAATGCGTTTTCGCGCGAGCACTATAAAAACGGAAGCCGAGGTGGAATTCGGACAAGGAACGTTTAATGGAGTTGCAAAAACCAAGCTGAGTGCCGAAGTAGAGATGCTTTTGGTGAATCCTACCACGGCTCCAGACGCTACATCGATTGATGCAACGATTCATTTAGGCACGGCGACGTGCACATTTACCAATGACCCGCGTGTGACGGGGCCATTCACTATAGGTAAGCAGACATTCTACGGAGTGCAGTTTCAGGGATCGCTGTCGGAATCTGGAACTGATCCTGTGGTTTCAAAAGGTCTCGATTGCGGCGGGACGATTCCTGCAGTCGCGCTCGGAGACACCGCTACTGCCGATATCACCGGGCTTCCCACAGGCACTGCGATACCGACTCTGAGCGGGCAATTTCTAGACGAATAAATCTGTCTGAACCTAAACATTGGGGCCTAGCACTCACGAATGGTGCGGGCCCACTTTTTTTTGTAACTCGTGTTTTGTGACACCGCAGGATCAGCTTCCAGACTGCTTTGTTCTTGCGTTTGGACTCTTCCTGTAACGCCGTAACCATGGCCGGGTCAAGATAGGTAATCACCGCGCCCTCGGGGATGTTCTGAACGGCGAAGGCTTGCATGGGCTCAATAAGCTGTATGGTGGTGCCGGACTTGATTGCGTTCACTATGCGGCGATGCGTCAAGCGGCGGAGCAGATGAATAAGATCCTCAGGATTTTGGAAGAACACAGATAACGTTTAGATTTGCTGCTTCAAGAGCGAGCAGGTTTGAGCCATCGCTAGGCGGGTTGTTAGATGTGAGTTGCCTAAGGACTTGTCTGACTACGAGCCGCGGGAATCTTTTTAGTTAGGAACTCAAGTACCAGGGAACATCGATCACAATGACTCGCTGGTTTCCTTTCAGCAGAAGCAAGGCTTTCAACAATGTGGCGCGCTGGTTGTGGAGTAAAAAATAATACCATCTCTCCTCTACCAACTCCGGCACCAAAACGGCGATCTCACGATCGGGATTTTTTTCTTCGAGGTCCAACACGTAATCCACAATGGGGTTGATGATGAAGCGGTAAGGCGATTTCAATACAATCAACTTCGGAACGGCGAGACCGGCTTGTTTCGCGGGTTCCTCGACAAACTGGTTCCAGTCTTCGCGCAGCCGCTGGCTTCCTTCACCGCAATCAACGTGCAAGCCTCGAATATCCCGCGATAGGTTCAAAGCAAAACACAGCCCCTTTCGAGCAATCTTATCCCACCGAAGTATCGGCACGACAGCTATCGGTTGCCTCAAAACGCTCAAGGCCAAAGGCTGGGCATTGGCAATCTTCACTCGTTCACGGTTGTAGTGTCGGCGGATGGAAAGCATCAAAATGATGATCGCGGGAATCAACAGCGTCGTTACCCAGGCTCCTTCCGCAAACTTCGAGACAGTCACCACAATGACTGTAGCTGCCGTAGCGATAGCGCCCAGGCCATTCACCGCCATGCTCATCGTGGATCTCGGCCCGCGGTTTTTTCTCCAGTGTGCCACCATTCCGGCCTGAGAGAGCGTGAACGCCAGGAAAGCGCCGACCGCATAGAGTGGAATCAGGCGGTCCGTTACGCCGCCAAACAAAATGAGTAAAAACGTCGTCAAGAAACTCAGTACATAGATGCCTTGGGAGTACACGAGACGTCTTCCACGCGACGCAAAAGAGTATGGAAGATAGCCATCCTGAGCAACCGCGCGGCAAATGCGTGGAAAATCCGCAAAGGCGGTATTAGCCGAGAAGGCTAAGACCAGCAGAATGGAAGCGATGGTCAAATAGTAAAAGATGCCTTTTCCCGCGACCGCTGCTGTGAGCTGGGAAAGTACGCTCTCATAACCCGGCTGTCCTGGAGGGGTTGCGCTGATGTGATATGCGTTCACAAGGTATGCGATCCCTGCGAGCAATGTAATCAATATCATAATCACAGCCGTCAAGGTGCGCTGTGCTGTCTTAACCACCGGCTCTCGAAATGCCGTCACACCGTTACTCACCGCCTCGACTCCGGTCATCGCGGTGCAGCCGCTGGAAAATGCCTTGAGCAGCAGCCAAGCGCTGACTGCCGCGTGCTGCGGGGGAAACGGTGGCGGAGCAACCTCTGACGTCGGCTCGCCGAGTGCGCCAACCGCCTTGAGCAGTCCGAGAGCTAACGTCGTGAACATCGTTGCAATGAAAAGGTAGCTTGGAACCACGAACACTGCGCCTGTCTCTCGAACGCCACGTAGATTTACAACGGTGATGACCAGCAAGCTTGCCAAGCACAGGAGCAGCGTGTGCGACTGCAGGGACGGAACCGCCGATATCAGCGCTCCCACGCCGGCCGAAATTCCTACGGCTGCCGTAAGCGCGTAATCAATCATAAGCGCCGAGGCTGCAAGTAGTCCCGCCGAGACACCAAGATTTTCATGTGCCACGGTATAGGAGCCGCCGCCGGTGGGATAGGCTTCGATGGTTTGACGGTACGAGAAATAGACGATTAGCAGGAGAACAATGATGCTCGCGCTGATCGGGACGATAAAGGGAATCCCGGCAACGCCCAGCGGGATGAGCAAAGTGAGAGCCGCTTCGGGACCGTAGGCTGCGGAGCTGAGCGCATCTAATCCAAAGACCGCAATGCCTGCCGCAGGGCCAAGCTTTTCTCCCCTTTCTTCAGAAGACTTGAGCGGTCTTCCGAAGAGCACATCAGTGATGGACACGATCTTTCCTCTTTAACTAAAGTTGTGCCCATCGCATCAAGCTTTACAAGTGGCCTTCTGGTAAAATCTGCGTGATCTACAAACCCCGAGTTTAGAGTTACTTTAATCCCGGATCCCGCACTACGAACTGAAAGGTTTGCTCCTTACTCATAGCTTCATTCGGCGCGGAAGCCTAGCGGGGATGTGTGTTAGGGAAGGAACTGTTTCTTTAAGGACTTCCCAGCGATCCTGGCGGGGTTGGAGGTACGGTTTCTACCTCACTACCGAGCTTGACCAGCGTTAACGAATGCGTATTAAAGTCACTGCAACCTTGGAGCCCGATAAGGAGGGTTATATGGAACTTTTTAGACGGCTCGTTATTGAGGAAGACGGTCAAGGACTCGTGGAATACACCCTGATGGTTCTTTTGGTCGCGCTGGTCTTTTGGGTTGCGATTAGAGACACGAAAATTGGCGATCAATTATCTACGAGTTGGAATCAAATTAAGAGCTGCCTCGCCGATACGAGCAGCTGCGGCACAGGATCCTAAAGGTTGCTGCGCCTCGACTGGAAAACACAGCGCAACCACGATCAGGGCAAACAGTTAGGTTTAAATAAAAAGCCCCAGCGAGTACCGCACGGCTCGCTGGGGCTTGTTTGAGCGAACGGGGGGATCACCGTCTGCTCAAGTCGTTTTTAGATCACTCTCTACGTGCCCCTTATCTCAAGCTGAAGAGCCGTCAACTGTGCTGATCAACCCACGCTTTGGCCAGTGCGAGACCGTGCGCCTCCGCCTCTTCCTTGCTCGGGAAAACTTCACTTGGCTCGAACCTCTTTATATCGATTGTGCGCCTGCTTGGCTCGACGATAGAGAAACAGCGCCCCGCGCATACCACTTGTTGCCGTAGCCATAGGTCAAAAGGGCGGAACCCGAGACCCAATAATCTTTGTATCGCTCCGTGCGGAATAGCGAGACCTGAAAGTAATTTCAGTAGCAAACTGCTTGTTTTTTCTTCCCATAGTGCGGTAGAAATCCTGCCCAATTAGCACCTAATGATTAATCGTTAATTTGGGGATTCGCTGCGCCACCTTCACAAGGTCGAACACCCCGAGTCCAAGAAATATAGGCGTGTTCAACGAAAGGGGGATGATTTTATGAAAAGGAAAATTTTTGCATTTGCGCTTGTTACAGTATTCGCCTTTGTGGGTATGGGAGCACTAGCAGCTGATAGTAGTCCGGCGGACAAACTGGTCGGTACATGGGAAGGGACATTGGCAACAAAGGATAATCCTAGTCCTCGGCTTGTTGTCGAATCGGTTAAGCGAGACGGAGACCAATGGGTCGGTGTTGGCAGATTCGCGATTACGGACAAAGGCCCGGGAGGGAAAGTCGACTTAAACATCACGGTGAACGGGAACGATGTTGCCTTGGAATTCTTCACCCCTGGCGGAAGAAACAATCGCGTTCAACTGAAGTTAGTAAGCGACAATGAATTGACTGGGGACATGCGGATCTTCACTGATAAGAGTAGAATGGTGAATGCCGATATCAAACTTAAAAAAATAAACTAGTAGCCTTTTGCCCGCAGTCCAAGCGCTACGATACCCAATGGCGTCGGTGGCCTTTTTGTCACCGATCATTGGCGTCTTCCTGAGAAAGACATAGCAAAAACAAATCAGAGGGCTCGCAGCATGCCTTCTTTCATCTCTTGCGCTTGCGCTGTCGTTTTATCAAACAGACTCTGAAAACCGGAACGTTTCCGAAGACGACCCAACGGAAGTTGTTGAAATTCCAAGCAAACAGGTTGCCAATGCAGTTTCGATAACATAAAAGTTAATAGAAAGTTAGATTATGGCGAAACTCAGCCACCTGGATGATCAGGGCCGGGCGCGGATGGTCGATGTATCCGACAAAGAAGTAACCAGCCGCGTGGCTGTGGCGCGAGGCGCTATTCAGATGCGGCCCGAAACGCTGGACCTGATCTTGAAGGGTAAAGTCGAAAAAGGCGATGTCTTCTCAGTCGCTCGCGTTGCTGGAATCATGGCCGCCAAGAAGACCTCTGAGCTCATTCCCATGTGCCACCCCCTTGCCATCACCTCGGTGGAAATCGATCTGACTCCCGCCGAGAATCCCAGCCGTGTCGAAATCGAAGCCATCGTGCGCGTGAGCGGTAAGACCGGCGTCGAGATGGAGGCCATGACCGCCGTTTCGGTCGCGGGTTTGACGATTTACGACATGTGCAAGGCAGTCGATCGCGAAATGTCCATCGGCGAAATTCGGCTAGTCAAAAAAAGCGGCGGCAAAAGCGGAACGTTCATCCGCAAAGAATAGGGCCTCATCTTCTTTGAACAACTTTAACACCTTCAATGATTTGCACGGCTTGAACGTTCGCGGTTGTGGTTCCAATCGTTCAAACAGGTCAAGCCGTTCGACCCGGTTCTAACCCAATCGGCGTGCGACATATTTTCCTCAAACCCGGCCGAGATCGTCCAGTCCTGAACGGCCATCCTTGGATCTTTTCCGGCGCCATCGCGACGGTTGAGGGGGATCAAGAAACCATTGGCGTGGCCGATGTCTTCGATGATCGGAAGCAGTGGATAGCACGCGGGCTATACAATCCAAAATCGCAGATCCGCATTCGCGTTCTGACCTGGGAGAGGGAACCCATCGATCGAGACTTTTTTTCTCGCCGGATGGTCCAAGCGCTTGCGCTCCGAGAAAACTATCTCTCCACCACAACCACGGCTTATCGTCTCATCAATGGCGAAGGCGATTTCATCCCCGGCTTGGTTGTGGATCGCTACTACGATTTCTTGGTCTGCCAGTTCTTTAGCTCCGGCATAGACCGGTTCAAGCAAGACATTGTCGCCGCCGTGTCGGGGCTCGTTCGGGCTAGGGGTATCTTTGAGAGGAGCGAGGGAAGAGTCCGCGACGAAGAAGGTATTGAGCCTTCAGTGGGCGTCCTGTCCGGCGAAGCTCCGCCGGAGCTAATTTCCATTGACGAGAACGGATACAAGTTTCTCGTGGATGTGAGGCGAGGACAAAAAACCGGGTTCTTTTTAGACCAAAGAGACAACCGTGTCCTGCTATCATCACTTGCCCGGGGGCAAATCGTTCTCAACTGTTTCTCGTACAGTGGCGCTTTCTCAGTTTATGCTTTAGGCGGCGGGGCGAAAAAAGTCATCTCTCTCGACTCCTCCAAACCTGCACTAGAGTTAGCGGAGCAACATCTGGCATTGAACGGCTGCGCCACAGAAAAGAGCGAACTCCTGAAGGCCGATGCTTTTATCTATCTTAGGGAATGCGATACGAGTTTCGATCTGGTGGTCTTGGACCCGCCATCCCTGGCGCACAAACGAATCGATGTTTCGGCCGCCACAGGTGGATACAAGTTTCTCAATCTTCACGCTTTCAAGCGCATCAGACGCGGCGGACTTCTTTTTACGTTCTCTTGTTCACAACATCTGTCCATTGACCTGTTCCAAAAGGTCGTCTTTGGCGCCGCCGTCGATGCGGGACGCAGGGTCACTGTTCTCAAAAGGCTCGGCCAACCCATTGATCACCCCGTGAGCCTTCACCATCCTGAAGGGGAGTATCTGAAAGGTCTCGTTCTCCGAGTATTGGACTGAAGCGGCTTCTATGGTAGAGCAGATTCGGCGATCCGAAATTTCGCATCGGCCCGACAACATGTTCCAGCATCGAGGTGCTTATGGCTCGCTACCAAACCATCAAGGATTGGCCCGCAGACGACCGGCCCAGAGAGAAGCTGCTCCAAAAAGGCCCCCAGGCGTTGAGCGACACCGAACTCCTGGCGATCATCCTTAGAAACGGGAACGCCAGCACAGGCGAGAGCGCCATCGATCAGGCCCGTTCGCTGCTGAGCGGGTTTGCTGGTTTTAGAGGCATTGATGAGGCAGCGTTCAGCGAACTCAAAAAAGTAAAAGGTATTGGCCCGGCCAAAATCGCGCAGATCAAGGCGTCTTTGGAGATGGCGCGTCGCCTCGGGAACCATAAATGGGAGTCTGGCCAGCCATTGCGCTCCTCGGAAGACGTTTTCCATCATTTTCGCCACGACCTCGAGAAAGAAAAAAAGGAGCTTTTCTACGTTATTCTGTTGAACAATAAGAACAAGAAACTGCGCGAGGTAAAAATTTCTGAAGGCTCCCTCACCGCCTCACTGGTCCATCCGCGTGAAGTTTACAACCCGGTGATTCGCGAATCCGCCGCCGCCGTGATCTTTGTCCACAACCATCCGAGCGGCGATCCTGCCCCTAGCCAAGAAGACATCGAGATCACTCGCAGGCTCAAGCAAGTGGGCGAGGTGATGGGTGTTCGCGTGCTAGACCACGTCGTCATTGGCCACGATCGCTATTTTAGCTTCAGCGACCGCGGGATGCTGTAAGTCATTATCATTGTTCTTGTTTCGTTTTTCCGGGATCCGCTCGTTAGAGTTCATTTCATTTTGGAATATTCCCGCTTAGTTTAACTTCAATCGGCGCGACGTTTATGGTAGTATAGACGTGAAATGTCTCGACCAAGCTCCGTATCACCAGCATGACGGCCCTTGAAATCGGCAGGCCCCGCCGGAGCATCGGCTTCAATAGAAACATCATCTATGTGCTCCTGATCGCCGTTCTGATCGCCGGCGGCTACTTCATCATTCCCAAGTTTGAATGGCACAAACCGCAAATCAAAATCACACCGGACACTGACACCATCGGCCTTGCGCCCATCGAAATCGAAATAAGCGAACAGGGCGCCGGTTTGAAATCTGTCTCCGTCGCACTGACAACGGGCGGCACGGAAATACCGCTGGTCACTGAGAGCTATGACCAGCCGACCATGCAAAAGAAATTTACCCTTCTTTCATCGAAACTTACCGGTGTCAAAGAGGGGCCCGGGGTTTTCCGCGTCAGTGCCCGCGACAAATCGTTATGGAACTTTTTTCGCGGCAACGAAACCGTGGTGCAAAAAAGCGTCACCATCGATATCACCCCCCCGACTATCGAGCTGATAGCCGATGATCCCTACATCAATTTCGGTGGATCCGGCCTGATCGTTTACAAAACATCTGCCGATGCGGTGCAAAGCGGCATCAAGATTGGCAATTATTTTTTCCCCGGCTACAAAGGTCAGACGAAAGACCCTAATGCAATCATTGCTTTTTTTGCCCATCCCTACAATGTCCCGCCGGAGGAAAGGGCGGTATTGGTCGCCACCGACAAAGCCGGCAACACGCGACAGATGAAGCTTTCTTACACCCTGAAGGACGTCAAATACAAAAAAAGCACGATCCCGATTGCCGATGAATTCATCCAGACCAAAGTCGCACCGTTACTGAACGACGTGGGCTCACGCCAGGGAAATTTCAAAGACGTTTTCATCAAAGTCAATCACGCGTTGCGCCAAGCAAACGATGATAAGATACGGGCCATCGGCCAGAAAACTGCCAGCAAGATTCTCTGGAGCGGTCCTTTCACGCAGCTTTCCAATTCGAAGGTGGAGGCTAATTTTGCCGATGCAAGGACGTACATCTATCAAGACCAAGCGATCGATACCGCCTATCATCTCGGCTTTGACCTCTCCGTGACCAAGCGATACCCGGTGGAGGCGGCCAATAGTGGAGTCGTAAGCTTCGTAGGCGATTTGGGAATCTATGGCAATGCGGTTATCATCGATCACGGCTTGGGCCTTTCGACCCTGTACGGCCACTTGAGTTCGATCGATGTCAAGGAAGGCGAGGCCATCAAACAAAAACAAATCATCGGCAAGACCGGCGAGACCGGTCTCGCCGTAGGCGATCATTTGCATTTCGCTACGCTGCTTCAGGGAGTGCCCGTCCTGCCGAAGGAATGGTGGGACCCTAAATGGATCCGAGACAACATTGATCCCAAATTAGATCCGTCAGCCGCCGAAACTGCCGAAGAAGCGAAACCCGCTCCGAAACTCGCCCGCAAGCACCGTCGTTAACGCTACGGAGGAATCGATTTACGAGTGTTCGGAACCCTGTGGGAGCGCACAAGGACACGCCTTTCGAAGCCAGTTTTAGCCCACTTGGATAAGCTTTATTTTCGCGGCGTGGCCACGGAGAATTTTGACCTTCGACTTTGGTACGACAAAGTATTTGGCAAGAAGAGCTATGACGGCTTTATTGGCCTTGCCCTTTTGTGGCGGCGCGCAAACCGAGACATGATAGTCCCTGGCAGGAAGTTGTGTGACGCTTTCTTCCGTCGCTTGCGCTTTTACCTTTACCCAAATCTTCGACGGCACGCCTTACCCTACCGTCGCCAGAATAGGAATCAAGTATTGAGGAGATATAACTGAATCTAGTCTCGAAAACCCTGGATTCAGCGCTGCTTCAGATCGAGGGATTCCAGGTCCTTCTGGTAGGCTTTTAACAGATCGGTGGAAGTGAGTATCCCGCAAACCGTGCCATCATTGGCAACG
>Ga0126374_10000428_pt1 | contig 10602 bp, 8 predicted proteins | sample PanSoiMetPlot_12_FD_89874 | JGI IMG/M metagenome (GOLD analysis project Ga0126374, IMG submission 89874) | Tropical forest soil microbial communities from Panama - MetaG Plot_12 | ecosystem: Environmental > Terrestrial > Soil > Tropical forest > Bulk soil | place: Panama | collected 2016-02-17
AAGCAAAACAATTAGGAGGAAGACCATGAAACGACTCATCGGAGTTCTGGTGGGTGCGCTGGCGGTGCTGGTGTCTGGATCGGTGATTGCTGCGCAGGACCTGCTGGTGCCAGCCGGAACACTGTTGCAGTGCACGATGGACGAACCGAACTTCTCCTCGAAAACCGCGGCGATAGGCGATCCTGTGGTGTGTCACCTGAGGACCATGCAGGAGTTCGGCAAACCAGTGTTCCCGAGAGGCAGCATGCTCGGTGGACACCTCGAAGCGGACAAGGAGCCCGGCCATTTCGTCGGTAAGGGCTATCTGAAGATCACTTTTGACCGCGTGATCCTGCCGAATGGCGATTTGCCGGTGCCAGCCAAGGTGATCCAGGCGAGGGGCTACAAGGTAGACAAGGAGGGCGACATCGATGGAAAAGGCCACGCCAAGCGGGACGTGGTCGAATGGATGTTGCCGCCGCTGTGGCCTTGGAAGGTCGTCGCGCTGCCCATGCGTGGGCCGCGGCCGACGCTAAAGGGGGAGGAACCGCTCGAATTGCGATTGATGGACGACATCGTGATTCCGCGGACGCTGGCTTATGGACCGGCGGCCAATTCGAACCGTCCGCCGTGGGCCTCCTCGAAGAAGCCGAGCGCGATGAACGAGGCGCAGCCTGGCTCTGTCGAGCCCGCGGTGGAGAAGAGCGTCCGGGCCACTCTGAGTGAGACAACGCCGGCGGGCGGTGGTGAGCCGGTTGCGCGTGTCACCAACCTGGTGCTGAAGTCGAATGCGATCTACGAAGTGAGCAAATACCGCGTCAATGGCGATGTGCTCGAATTCGTCGAGCTCAATGGAACCAGAGGCGCGGTGGATGTGAACGACGTGGACTGGCGGAAGACGACAGAAATGACGTCGCGAGTGCGGTCGGTGGATCCGCCGGTATTGGCAAGGCAGACGAACTGAAAAATTGGGGCTGACCGGAGGAAGCAAAAGACCAGCTGAGGCCGAATGCGCAGCCGGAAGGGAGGGGTGTGGACGTTTAGTCAATGAGAAGAGACAACCTGGCAAGCCGCCAGACGGAAGAACTTGGCCCTACTGTATAATTAAAGCTGGGGGAATCAGCTTCCAGATGACCGATGGGACGAAAGGGAAGGCGTCGGCGGAGACGCGCCGGCGCAGAAGGCTGCGATTTTACCGGACCCGCGGCCGAGAGCTGTGGAGCATCGCCAAAGCCTTGGTGTCCACGGAGCATCCGTTTTTGGCCCACGTCATCCCCATGCGGCGCTGCAATCTCGACTGCACCTACTGCAACGAATTCGATGATGAGTCAAAGCCGGTGCCGCTCGACGAGCTTCAGAAACGGCTGGATATCCTGGCGGACATGGGCACTTCGGTCATAACCATCAGCGGGGGCGAGCCGCTGATGCACCCGGAGCTCGACGAGGTGATCCGACATATCCGCCGACGGGGAATGATCGCCGGGCTGATTACCAACGGGTTCTTCCTGAACAAAGAGAGAATTGAGCGGCTGAACGAAGCCGGGCTCGAGCACCTGCAGATCAGCATCGATAATGTCGTCCCCGATGAAGTTTCGAAGAAGAGCCTGAAAACACTGGATGGGCGGCTGGAGATGCTGTCGGAATGGGCGGTCTTCCAGGTGAACATCAATTCGGTCCTGGGCAGCGGCGTAAAAAATTCAGAGGATGCGCTCGCGATTGCGCACCGGGCCTTGGAACTGGGCTTTACCAGCACGGTCGGAATCATTCATGACCATAGCGGCCAGTTGAAACCCTTGGTGCCGCGGGACCAGGAAATCTTTGAAGAGGTTATGACCCTCGGGAAGCGGTCGTTCTCGAGGTTCAATCACTTCCAACACAATGTGGCGCGTGGAAGAGAGCACGACTGGAAGTGCCGGGCCGGTTCGCGCTATTTGTATGTCTGCGAGGATGGATTGGTGCACTGGTGCTCGCAGCAGCGCGGGTACCCCGGCGTGCCGCTGACGGATTACACCGCGGAAATGCGCCAGCGGGAGTTCCTCACGCACAAGGGATGCGCGCCACGCTGCACCGTTAGCTGCGTGCAGCAGGTCGGAATCCTGGACAATTGGCGAGCGCCGCAGACCTTGGAGCCGCAACCCGTCGCCGCAAAAAAAAGCGAGTTGGTGCGCATCGCCAAGGGCAGCGCCTGAGGAAGGGCGGGCCTAAAGGGGTTGGTCGCCTTTATAGCGCTCTCGGATTCGTTTGGCCCTAGGGTCCGCCGCCTCTTGTCTCTGCCCGAGCGCCGCGAAACGGAGGCCGGAAGAAGGCGGGCCGACAGAACCCGGTGGCCCTTTCCACGCGGAGCGGTTCCTAGAAAACTCTAGAAATAAGAAAACTCCAGAAATAAAGAAAGCCTCCAGAAGCTCCCGGCGGCGACACAATCACGGCCAATCGGGGGACGGTTCAAGTTGCATTTCGCGAACAGCGGGCCGAGGAGCCCGTTGACGGTGCTCCACCGGCTCTCGAAAAATAGGGGCATGCCCGCTGCAGCCATTGAGACCGAGAATCTGTCGAAGGAATACCCCTACGGCTTCCTGAACCTGAAGAAGAGGATGTCACTCGAGAACCTGAACCTGCGGGTGGAGTCTGGCGAGGTCTTCGGGTTCCTCGGGCCGAACGGGGCGGGAAAATCCACGACCATCAAACTGCTGATGAGGCTGATCTTTCCGACGTCGGGCAGGGCCCGAATCCTCGGTAAATCCATCGAGGATGTGTCGACGCACCAGGTCGTCGGCTACCTGCCGGAGCAGCCGTACTTCTACGACTATCTGACCGCCGCAGAACTGCTGGATTACTTTGCCCGCTTTCACCGGTTGACGGCCAGCGACAGGCGCGAGCGCATCGAAAGGATGTTGAAGAAGGTCGGCCTCGAGACCGCGAAGAGAATCCAATTGAGGAAGTATTCGAAGGGAATGCTGCAGCGTGTGGGAATGGCGCAGGCCATTTTGCACCAGCCGGAAGTGGTGGTGCTCGATGAGCCGATGTCGGGGCTGGACCCGCTCGGCAGGCGCGAGGTCCGCGACATTATCCTCGAGCTGAAGCGCGAGGGAAGGACGGTGCTGTTTTCGACGCACATTTTGTCGGATGCGGAGATGTTGTGCGACCGCGTGGGAGTGATCGTCGGGGGCAAGCTGCGCGGCGTGGGAACGCCGGGAGAAATGGTAGGGATGCGGACGCAAGGAATGGAGATTTTGTTTGAAGTAGAAGGCGCGGCCAAGAAATTTGCCCTAATGGATCGTGCTACACGAACGGGAGAACGCTACCGCGTCGAGGTGAGCGAAGGCGAATTGTATGGCGCACTCAACGAACTGAACAGCGTGGGGGCGCGAGTCCTGTCGGTGGCTCAAATCAAACCGACGCTCGAAGACTTTTTCATGCACCTGGTCGAGGCCGACCGCGCGCAGGCATCCGCGGTCGAGGTAAGCGGAAAATGAAGAACGTCTGGATTGTGGCCACGAACACGTTCCGGGAGGCGGTGAGAGACCGCGTATTGTACAACCTGGTATTTTTTGCGCTGCTGATGATGGGGGCCGCGATCGTGGTGGGACAGATTTCGATCGGGATCGAGCAGACCGTGATTGTAAGCCTGGGACTTGCGGCAATATCGCTGATCGGGCTGTTCATCGCCGTGTTCATTGGCGTCGGGTTGGTCTCAAAGGAGATGGACAAGCGGACACTGTACGCGCTGCTGGCAAAGCCGGTGAAGCGGTGGGAGTTTCTGCTGGGAAAGTACGCCGGGCTGGTGATGACGCTGACGGTGAATACCGGAGCGATGGCTGTGGGACTGTACGCGGCGTTGTGGGCGGTGAAGCACCCGCTGGTCCCCGCGGACGCCTATGTGTTTGTGGCCGTGTACCTGATATTGCTGAAACTGGCGCTGATTGTGGCGCTGGCGATGCTTTTCTCGTGCTTCACGACGCCTTTCCTCGCGATCCTATTCACCGCGGGAATGTATGTGGCAGGCGTCTTTGCCTATGACTTGCGGACGATTCAGGCCATCAATTTGAACCCGGCGACGGTGAGAATGGTGCGGGCCATCTCCTATCTCCTGCCCAATTTCCAAAATTTCAATGTGACGGGAGCGGTCGCCCACGCGAGGGGAGTGCCGGGGACGCTCGTCGTGCATGTCACGCTATACACGCTGGTGTACTCTGCGGTGGTGCTGACGGGCGCGTCGGCGGTGTTTTCGCGACGGAATCTGAAATGACCGGAAGAATGATCGGCGGATTGGTGCTGATGGCAGTGCTCGTCCTTGGACTGGCGGCAGTCTGGGTGCTGCAGGAGAGAATTGATGCCGAACAAGGCCAGCTGCGTCTTGAGCAAGACGACTTGCTCCTGCGGTCCGGGAGCATGGTGAAAAGGTTGAGCCTCGAATACGCCCCGCTGATGGGCGCGATCTACTGGACGCGAGCGGTGCAATATTACGGCGAGAAGCATCGCTTGCGAGAGCGGGGCCTCGACTTGCTTTGGCCGCTGCTGGACATTGCCACGACGCTCGATCCGAACCTCTTGGTGGCTTACCGCTTCGGCTCGATGTTTTTGAGCGACGCGCCGCCAAGAGGCGCGGGACGACCTGATCTGGCCGTGAAACTGCTGGAACGGGGAATTCAAGCGAACCCGAACGACTGGCAGCTATACCAGGATTTGGGCAACGTCTATTACTTTGACGCCAAGGATTATGCCAAGGCAGCGGCTGCCTTTGAGGAAGGCAGCAAGAATCCGAATTCCATGATCTGGATGAAGGTGCTGGCGGCGAAAATTGCAGGCCAGGGGCAATCTCTGGACACTTCTTATTTCTTGTGGCAGCAGGTGTACGACACCACGACGGACGAGCTCATTCGAAAAAACGCGGCGTCGCACCTACGCTTGTTGAAGGTGGATCTTGATCTTCGGGCACTGGACCAACGGCTGGACGAATACGAGAAGCAAACCGGGAAACGCGCCAAGCGGATGAGCGAACTGGTCGAAGCGGGATTGCTCAAAAAGCTGCCCACAGATGCAGACGGGTTTCCTTACGTCGTAGGAACAAGCGGCAAAGCGGAGCTCAATCTGAACAGTCCGCTCCTCGAAGAGAAGCTGGTGAGTCCCAACTAGCAAAGGAACCTATTCCGGAACGCATAGAAGGGTCATACGCGGGTCGATGAGGAGCTTGTGGACATCGCTTGGGCTGGTGAAGGAGAAGGAGGTCTCCTCGCCAGAGGTAACCACGGTGCCGAGAAACACGGAACGGCCCGCGCCCGCGCTGGAATAGAGAGGCACTGGGGCGATGAAAGAGCGCGGCACTCCCGACTGATAGAGTTTTCCGCGAACTTGAAAGACCTTTTCGCCGCGGCGCGAAGTGAATTCCACCTTGTAGTGAGGAATACCGGTTCCGCGAACGTACTGATCGAAAAACCAATCCATCGAGTGCCCGCCCTCGAGGGCCATTTTGGGGGTCATTACGGCCTCAACCTCGCGTTGAAATTGTGCCGTGGACAGAGGCTTTTGTGCGTACTTCGTGACAAGCGATTGGAGGAGGGCGTTGAAGCGAGCGTCGGGATCCTTGGAGTTTGGCTGGTGGAGCATTTCATGGAGCATGTGGATGATCCAGGGGCCCTTGGCATAGACGACCTCCTCGTAGGCTTCAGGGGACTTTGAAGACGAGAGGCGGGTACCTATGGCAACGGGCCCGACGTCGGCGGGGGCAAAGTCCGCCGTCGAGGGCCTGGTGAGGAGCGTCTTGCGGTAGCGGTCGAGCCAGAAATGGAGCGGGCGATTGGCGGTCTTCTGCGAGTCGGCAAAAAGGAGGGCGAGGTAAGAGGCAATGGATTCGGTAATCCACTGGTCGCGGTAGCCCGACCAGCCGACGACGTTTCCCCACCATTGATGGGCGACTTCATGGACGGGAACAAGGTCGGAGAAAGCAGCCTGGCCCGCGGAGTTCAGGCCCACGCGCTGCTGCGCTTCGTGAGGAAGAAAGGAAAACGTGGAGAGATACAGGAGCCCCGGCCATCCCTGGCCAAAGGTTCCAGGGATTTGCGACACGCCCAGGTAGCGAAAAGGGAAAGGGCCGCTGAACTGTTCGTAAAAATGAATGGAAGCGTCGACCTCGCGCGCGACGGACTTCAGCGCATCGGCGGGACTCGGCGGAAGCATCTCGAACGACAACCTGGGCGGGAAGCCTTCCGCAGGAGAGATACGCAGCTGCGGATCCACTTCGCTCGGCGTGGCGTTTACCAGGCGCGCGAGCAGGGCCTGTTCGAGCTGCCTGTTGGCGTAGACCTCAATGGTGTGGTTTTCGGAAGAGACCGATGCGACGGAGTACTCACCGAGGTTAAAGCCCGCTTCCGGAACGGGAAGGGCCGTTTGCCAGCGTGCCGCGTGGAAATCGCCGTCATCGTGCTCGTCGGACTTTTCGCCAGTGGCGACGAGGCGAAAACGCTTTGGCCAGCGAAGATTCAAGTCGTAAAAGGCAAACTGGGAAGTATCTCCGAAATGCGGATACCAGCTATCGCGGGCGCTGACGAAGAGAACATCGTTGCCAACGTTCTCGATGACGTTGCCGCGGTAGCGAATGCGCAGGGTGAAGGTGTCGCCGGTTCTTGGAGGGTTTGGCAGGAAGATGCAAAGAGTGTCATCGCCGCGGGAGCGAAGTTCCTGCTCGGTGAGGCCCTCGTTTTGGAAATAAGTCAGGGGCTCGCCGGAGGCCAGGGCGATGCTCTCGACTTTGAGGACGCGGGCGAGTTGAAGGAAAACGATGCTTTCACCGCCCCGGAAGGCGCGGAAATCGACCGCGGTGTCGCCTTCGAGGGAAGTGTCGTCGTGGATGGCTGTGCTGATGTGGTAGCGCAGCGCTTCGAACGGAAGACCGAGGGAAGAAGAACCCGGGAGCGAATAGGAACTCCAGACATCAAAGTAGCCAGTCTTGTTGACGACGCGCGGCTGGCCAAGCATAAAATTCTCGCGGCGCATCTGGTCGATCAGGATGTCGAAGGGTCCGCTGACAACGCCGTCGACGCCAGCGTGAAAAAAGTGGCGAGGTGGCGAGGAGAATCGTTCGACGACGATGCGGAGGGAGTGCGTGGGGTTGAGTTGCGTGATTCGGGGAACCCAAAGATCGGCGAAAGGCGGGTCGGAGGTGGGCTGACGGCCGGCACGAGTGAGCTGCGCGATAAGCTCCTGCGCGGTGTCGTCTGTGAAGCGCATGTAGACCGAGACAAATTGCTGGTCGAGAACGGGGGCGCCGAGAAAGCGGGCCAACTGCTGCTTTTCGACAGGATCCCGCGGGAGAGCAAGGGCGTGGCCGAGTCCGGAGAAGACCACGCCCGTGATGCGGCCCTCGAAAGGTTCGTAAAAGGCAATCTTTCCCTCCTCGAAGGCGAGGACGACATCGGCTTGACGCAGCTCAACGCGGTCAGCGGCAGACACGGTGTAAACCTGATGCGAGTCAAGGCGAAGGGCATTGAGCGCGGTCAACAGCTCGCGGGGAGCAGGGCTGGTCGCCGGGCAGGAGCAGGGCACGGAAAAAAGACAAGCAAGGAGCGAAGCAGGAGCGGCTAGGGCGAAACGCATACAAGAAGTGTAGTCACATTCGGCATGACGGAACAAGGCGGCGAGGCGCATGGAAGTGCCGAGGTTTAGACTAGAAGGGTGCGGGGAATGAAGAAATCCGTGGTTTTGACGGCCTTTCTCGTCGCGCTCGCGGCTCCGGCGCGCGGCGACAAGATTGTGCTGAAAAATGGCCGTCAGATTGTGGCGTACAACGTGGTGGAGGACGGAGAACGAGTCCGCTACGAGACATCCGCGGGCGAACTATCGATTCCGAAGTCCATCGTCGATCACATCGAAAAGGGCGGACTGCTGCCGATGAAGCAATCGCCGGCGGAAGCGGCGGCGAACATCCCTCCACCGGCAATGGAAACCAGCGGGGATGGCTCCGGGATCGACCAAGCCGCGGTGCACGACGGCGAAATCGACCAGAACTACATCTGGCGACTCGACGTCGAGGCGAGAAAAGGCGGAAAGCCGGCGAATGAACGCGCGGCACTGGCGCACCATGCCGCGGCGCAGTTCGAATTGTCGCAAGGCGATTTGGAACATGCCTTGGGCGATGAACGAACGGCGTTGAACTATGTCCCCGATCAGCCGGTCTTGATGGTGGATGTGGCATATCTGTACCTGAAGAAGAGCGAGTTCAAGCAGGCGGTAGATTACCTGGAGCGAGCGAAACAGTTGGCGCCGACGAGCGCGGCAGTCTACAAGCTGGAAGGCTGGGCGTATTACGGGATGAACCAGCCGGAACGGGCCGTAGCGGAATGGAAGAAGGCCATGGCGCTGCAGCCGGACGCGGATACACGGGCGGCACTCGAAAAGGCGCAAAAGGATAAGGAGGAAGAGGAGAACTACAAGGAAAACGAGAGTGCGCATTTCCAGCTGAAATATCACGGAAGCGCGGAGCCGAAACTGGCCCTGGAAGTCTTGCATACACTCGAAGAGCATTACGTGCAAATTTCGTCGGAACTGAACTACGCGCCGCCGGAGCCGATCGGGGTGGTGCTTTATACCCAGCAGGGATTCACCGACATAACCGAAGCGCCAGGATGGGCCGGGGCGCTGAACGATGGGAGAATCCGCGTGCCGGTGCAGGGGCTGACGGACGTGAATTCGGAATTGTCGCGAGTGCTGCGACATGAATTGACGCACAGCTTCATCCAGCAGAAGACGCACGGGCGCGCGCCCATATGGATTCAGGAAGGCGTGGCGCAATGGATGGAAGGGAAAAGAAGCGACGAGAACGCGGGCGTGCTGGTCCAGGTTTACGAGCAGGGGCAGGCCGCGCCACTCGGAAGACTCGAAGGGTCGTGGATGGGCTTGCCGAACGATATGGCGCGCTATGCGTATGCCTGGGCGCTGGCAAATGTGGAGTACCTCGTGGAAACGCAGGGAATCGGGGACCTTGAGCGAATCCTCGAGCGGATCGCGGCTGGCGGATCGACCGAGCAGGCGCTCAAAGAAGTGCTGCGCGATGACTATGGGGACCTGATGCGGTCGACGGTGGAGTACTTGAAGAAGAACTACGCAAAGTAGGAATCCTGGGCCTCCGAAGCCGGTGCTCCAGTTCTCGAAAAGCGCGGGTGCGTCCTCGACCCGGTCGAGCTTGACTGAACGTTCCGATCCTCCGGCGAACCACGACGGTTGCCCTCAGGATGACAAACTCCTTGCTCGGAATGGGAACTAGCCGGTGGCTAACAGCGCGGCGAGGAGAGCGGCGCGCTGGGGCATCGTCTCGACGAGGACGTGTTCGTGGGCGGAATGGGCGCCGTCACCGACGGCCCCGAGACCGTCGAGCGTGGGAATGCCGAGCGCAGCGGTGAAATTGCCGTCAGAGCCGCCGCCGGCGGCGGCTTCACCGAGAGAGAATCCCATTTGTTTTGCGAGTGATTTGGCGCGCGTGAAAAGCGCGGAAGCGTATTTTCGCTCCATGGGCGGGCGATCGAAGCCGCCGTGGATTTCGAGCTTTGCGCCGCGATGGATGGGCTTGAGAGAATCGAAGCGCTTTTCGAGGGCGCGCATGTCGGATATGCGCCAGGCGCGTAAGTCGAGGGTGGCCTTGGCGCGATCGGCGATGACATTGGTGCGCGAGCCGCCCTCGATAATGTCGACGTTGACGGTCAGGCCGCGGCGGAGATCGTTCCACTTCTCAACGCGGGCTATCTGCGCGGCGAGTTCGTGAATGGCGTTGACGCCGTTTTCCGGAGCCAGTCCCGCATGAGCGGCGCGCCCGTGGACAATGAGTCGGACTTCGCCGACGCCTTTGCGCGAGGTTTTGACAAGGCCCCGTGGCCCGAGAGAAGGCTCCATGACAAAAACGGCGTCGCTTCGGCGGGCGTCGGCTTCGATGCGCGAGCGAGACGACTGGCTGCCAATTTCCTCGTCGGAGGTCCACAGGAACACAAGGCGCTTCCGGAAGGGGATTTTTGATTGCTGGAGGGCCTCAAGAGCGAAAAGCGCTTGAACGATGCCGGCTTTCATATCGAAGGTGCCTGGGCCAAAGGCTTTGCCGGAAGCCACGCGGAAAGGCATGCGGGTGAGCGTCCCAGACGGATAGACGGTGTCGTAATGACCGAGGACGAGAAATTGGCCGTTGGCGCGGGAAGCGGAAGGAGGCCAGACAACCCGCAAGTGATCGCCACGTTGTTTTTGCTTGAGGACTTCCACCAAGGTGCCGCGAAGCATCCACTGATTGGCGAGAAAGCCACAGCAGCGGTCCGCTGGCGGCTTTTCAAGGCTGGGGGACTCAAGAAGGGTCAGTTCGCGAAGCGTGCCGAGCATATCCCTGAGACGCGGCCGCAAGAGCGCCAGAAGAGTCTGAGGCAAAGAGGTCGGGGCCATGAGTGACGAATGCTAGCAACGGGGCAAGCCGAGGGCAACCGAAGAGCGGTCGGCGAGGTAGGTAGCTGCAGGGTAAGAAAGAAGTTAGTCTATGCGTAGCCCAAGATTGCTTATAATAAGAAGTTTGCAATATGAGGGAAAGGCCGCTCACAGAGGGCGGGCGGCACAGGAGCGGGAATGCAACTGGATATCAACGAGATACAGAAGTTTCTG
>Ga0126374_10000429_pt1 | contig 10599 bp, 10 predicted proteins | sample PanSoiMetPlot_12_FD_89874 | JGI IMG/M metagenome (GOLD analysis project Ga0126374, IMG submission 89874) | Tropical forest soil microbial communities from Panama - MetaG Plot_12 | ecosystem: Environmental > Terrestrial > Soil > Tropical forest > Bulk soil | place: Panama | collected 2016-02-17
CACCTCCTCGGTGCCGCGCGGCGCGTCGCCTGCTCGCCGCACCCCGGCGAACACGCGCCAGCCGTTCGCCACAAGGCGTTGCGCGCACGCCGCGCCGATTCCCGACGATGCTCCTGTCACGAGCGCGGTGCGCATCAGTCGAGCAGCCAGGCCGCGACCCTCGCGCGCAGCTCGCGCGGGTAGCCGCCGTATGCCTGGATCGAGAGCGCGCGCTTGTAGAACGTGTGCAACGGGTGCTCCCACGTGAAGCCGATGCCGCCGAGCACCTGGATCGCGCGCTCACACGCTGCGACGGCCGTGTCGCCGGAGTAGCTCTTCGCCGAGGCCACTGCAACCGCTGTCTGTTGGTCGTTCTCGGCGACACACCACGCGGCCCAGTACGCGAGGGACCGGGCGAGCTCCGACTCGACGTATGTGTCCGCTAGCGGGTGTGCGACTGCTTGGAAGACGCCGATCGGACGATTGAACTGCTCGCGCGTCTTCGCATGCTCGACGGCGAACTCGAGTGCCCGCTGTGCGATGCCCGACGCCTCGAGCGCGAGTGCCGCGAGCCGCTCGTGCTCGGGCGCACCCGGGTCGAAGAACTCCTCGCCCCGGTTCGCGCGGCCGGCTTCCTCGAACAGGACGGCCCGATCCAGGAATCCGAGCTCGGCCAGCTCGTCGCGGCCCCAGCCGCCGTTGGCGAGCACGTCGCGCGCCTCACGGCGGAGCAACTCCTGGTCCTCGGTGAAGGCGAACTGCATCAGCGTGACCTCGGCAGACCGAGCACGCGCTCGGCGATGATGTTGCGCAGGATCTCGCTCGTTCCCGCCTCGATGGTGTTGCCGCGACTACGCAGCTGCTGGTAGCCCCAGTAGCCGTCGTCCTCGCCGCCGAGGATCTCCATTGCGAGCTTTGTCAGTCGCTGGTTCTGCTCCGACCAGTGGAGCTTCGAGCCGGACCCCTCCGGGCCCGGGATGCCGGTCTCCATCAGCGTCGTCAGCGAGCGGTAGTTCGTCAGCTTCAACGCTTGCAACTCGATCCACTCTTGGGCGACGCGGTCCCGGATGAACGGGTCGTCTGCGGCGCGTTCCTTCGCCAGCGCGACCACGCGTTGCACCTGGGAGTCGAGCACGCCGGTGAGCGCGAAGCCGAGCGTGCCGCGTTCGTGGAGTAGCGTCGTCATCGCGACCTGCCAGCCCTCGCCGACGTCTCCGAGCAGGTTCTCGGCGGGGACATGCACGTCGCTGAAGAAGATCTCGTTGAACTCGGCTTCGCCCGTGATCTGCCGGAGCGGCCGCACCTCGACGCCGGCAGCGTGCATGTCGACGATCACGTAGGTCAGGCCGGCGTGGCGCTGCGAATCCGGATCACTGCGGCCGAGCAGGATGCAGAAGTCGGCGAGGTGCGCCAGCGACGACCAGACCTTCTGGCCGTTGACGACGAAGCCTTCGTTTCGCCGCTCGACGCGTGTGCGCACCGCGGAGAGATCGGAGCCTGCACCCGGCTCCGAGAAGCCCTGGCACCAGATCTCCTCTGCCGACAGCATCTTCGGCAAGTAGCGGCGCTTCTGCACTTCGGTCCCGTGCACCATGATCGTCGGCCCGGCCATGCCGAGCGCGATCACGTTCATGTGGTTTGGCGCACCGGCCTTGGCGAACTCCTCCAGCGCGATCGCCTGGTTGCTGTAGGCCTCGCCGCGACCGCCGTACTCCTCCGGCCAGGTCAGGCCGGCGAAGCCGGCGTCGTAGATCTTCCGGCTCCACTCCAGGCCGGGCTCCGCGGGAAGGCTGCCCGCCAGCCAGGAGCGGACGCGCTCGCGAAAGGCGGCTTCGTCCGGGCTGTCGCGCAGGTCCACCGCGTGGATTAGACCACGATCACGGAGCGGATCAGGTCGGGCGACGACCTGAGCTCGCCGAGGGCGCGCGGCGCGTCCTCCAGCCCGATCCGGTTCGTGACCATCCCGGCGAGGTCGAGCCTGCCGTCGAGCGCCCACTGCACGAGTCGCGGAAAGTCCTCGTGCGGTAGGTGGTCGCCGCCGTGCGAGGTCCGGACCGTGATCCGTTTGGCGAACAAGTACGGCAACTCGACCTCCGCCTTCTCGCCCGACGGCGAGAGACCGATCAGCACGGCCGTGCCGCCGCCGCGTAGCAGCTTCAGGGCGAGCTCGAACGTCGAGCGCCGGCCGACGACGTCGAACGCGAAGTCGACCGGCCCCTCCCCGACGTCGGTCGCGCCGAACTGAAGTGCCCGCTGCTGTTTCGCCGCGTCGAGGTCGATCGCACGAATCCGCGACGCGCCGGCGATGCGCGCGCCCTGCACGACCGAGAGGCCGACCGCACCGCAACCGATGACGGCGACGCTCGCCCCTTCCGGAACCTTGGCGGTCTCGAGCACCGACATGACGCCGGTCGCGACGGCGCAACCGATCAGGCACGCCTGGTCGAGCGGCAGCTCGTCGGGCACCTTCACCGCCGCGACGGCGGGAATCACGGTGTGGGTCGCGTACGTCCCGGTCCGGAGAACGGGCGAAAGAACGGCGCCGTCGGCTCGGTGCAGGCGGCCCAGTGCGGCGGGCGGCCGCCTGCACCCTCTCGGCAGGCCCCGTGCGCACCGCTCACACAAGCCGCACGCCGTGTGCCAGCCGAGAACCACTCGATCCCCGACAGCGAGCCCGTCCACGTCCCGGCCCACCGCGTCGATCGTTCCCGCGCCCTCGTGCCCGAGCAGAACCGGCAGCGGATGACCCCAGCCGTCCTCCTCGACCACGTGGAGGTCGGTGCCGCAGACGCCGCTCGCCTCGATTCGAACGCTCACCTCGCCGGGTCCCGGCTCGTCGACGACGATCTCCTCGAGCGCGACAGCGCCCGGTGCGCTCAGGACGATTCCGCGATCCACGAGGAGTCGAGCTCGTTCACCGAGCGTGCGCCCAGCAGCGCGAGCGTCACGTCGGTCTCGGCCGCCAGCTGCTGGATCAGGGCCGCGACCCCTTCCTGACCGCCGACCGCGAGCGCGTACACGTAGGGACGTCCCACGAGGACCGCGTTCGCGCCGAGGGCCAGCGCCTTGACGACGTCGGCGCCGCCGCGGATGCCGCCGTCCATGAGAACGGTGGCCTCGGGCCCGACCGCGGCGCGAACCTCCTCGAGCGCGTCTAGTGCAGCGACGGCGCCGTCGACCTGACGGCCGCCGTGGTTCGACACGATGATCCCGTCGACGCCCGCCGTCAGCGCGCGCACGGCGTCCTCGCCGGTGAGCACGCCCTTGACGAGGACCGGAAGCGACGTGAGCTCGCGGAGGTACGTGAGGTCGTCCCACTGCAGCGCGAGGTTCGGGAACATCGCCAGCATCGTCCCGGCCGCGACGAGTGGGTCCTCGTCATCGGGCAGGAGGTCGCGGAAAACGGGGTCGCTCGTGAACTGCGCGATGCCCTCGCCGTCGCGGAACGGCAGGTATGCGTTCCGGAGGTCGCGCGGGCGCCAGCCGAGGATGAGCGTGTCGAGCGTGACCACGATCGCCGCGTACCCGGCCGCCTCGGCGCGCCGAACGAGGCTCGCAACGACGTCGCGGTTCCTGACCCAGTAGAGCTGAAACCAGCGAGGGGCGTCGCCCATCGCCTCGGCGATCTCCTCGACCGAGTGCGAGGCGGCGGTGGAAAGGAGGAACGGGACGCGTGCGCCGGCGGCGGCGCGAGCCGGCGCCAGCTCGCCGTCCGGATGGGCGATGCTGAGCACGCCGACGGGTCCGAGCATGAACGGGAACGGCGCCGGCGTTCCGAGCACATCGACTGCAAGGTCACGCTCGACATGGGCGCCGAGCATGCGCGGGCGCAGGCGACGTCGCTCGAACGCCTCGCGATTCGCGCGCATCGTCGACTCGGCGCCGGCGCCGCCGGCGATGTAGCCGAGCGGCCCGGGGGCGAGGCGCTCGGCCGCGCGCGCCTCCCAGTCGCCGGCGCCGACCGGCCACGGCGATTCGCCGCTGACGTAGATCTCGTTCTGAACCTGGGTGCCGTCGAAACGCATGTGCGCGGTCGGACGGTCATATCATCCCGCGAATCCGATGGCGCTCTTGGCGGTAGAGAACGTCACGTGTCGATTCGGCGGCATCCTCGCGCTGAGCGACGTCTCCCTGGAGCTGAAGCAGGGAAAGATCGGCGGCTTGATCGGCCCGAACGGCGCCGGCAAGACGACGCTCTTCAACCTGGTCACGCGGCTGTACAAGCCGAACGAGGGACGCATCGTCTTCGACGGCAAGGACCTCGCTCGCACTCCGCCGTACCGGATCGTTCGCCTCGGGATCGCGCGCACGTTCCAGAACGTCGCTCTCTTCCCGTCGATGACGGTCGTCGAGAATGTGCTCGTCGGCGCGCACTCGCGCTGGCGGCCGTTCACGCACCGGGGGAGCGAGGCAGAGGCACGGCAGACGCTCGAGCAGCTGTCGCTCGGCGACGTCGCCGAGCGTGAGGCTGCGGGCTTGCCTTTCGGCACGCTCAAGCGGATCGAGATCGCGCGGGCGCTCGCGGCGCGACCCACGCTGCTGCTGCTCGACGAGCCGGCAGGAGGCCTGAATCACGAGGAGGTCTCGGAGCTCGGTGCGCTGATCCGACAGATCCGCGACGAACGTGACCTCACCATTCTGCTCGTCGAGCACCACATGAACCTCGTGATGTCGATCTGCGACCGCGTGCACGTCCTCAACTTCGGCAGCAAGATCGCGGAGGGGACACCACACGAGGTCCGGACGGATCCGGTGGTGATCGAGGCGTATCTCGGCTCGGACAGCCGGGCGGCATGAGCGAGCTGCTCGAGCTCGACAACGTTGCCGCGCGGTACGGGCCGATCAGCGCGCTGCACGGGGTCTCGCTCCACGTCGGCGAGGGTGAGATCGTGGCGCTCCTTGGAGCCAACGGCGCGGGGAAGACGACGACACTACGTGCCGTCTCGCGCACGGTCCGGACGAGCGGCGACATCCGCTATGAGGGGAAGTCGATCGTCCGGCGAGCGCCGGACGCCCTCGCGAAGCTCGGCATCGCCCACGTACCGGAGGGTCGGGGGCTCTTTGCGGAGCTCTCCGTCTGGGAAAACCTCCGAATGGGCGCGTATGTGCGCGGCGAGCGGCGGACGATCAAGCAGGAGGCGCCCCGCGTCTTCGGCTACTTCCCGTGGCTCGAGCGCCGAGGACACCAGCAGGCAGGCACGTTGAGCGGCGGCGAGCAGCAGATGCTGGCACTTGCGCGGGCTCTTGTCTCTCGTCCACGTCTGCTGCTGCTGGACGAGCCCTCCCTGGGGCTTGCGCCGACGGTTGTCCAGGAGCTGTTTGCGGTCGTGCGCCGCCTCAACGAGGAGGAGGGCTTGACCGTCCTCGTCGTCGAGCAGAACGCGAACCTTGCGCTCGAGAGCTCCGCACGCGCGTACGTGCTCGAGGTCGGCAATGTCGCGATCGAAGGGTCCAGCGAAGAGCTGCGCCGCCATGAAGGCGTGCGCAGGTCCTACCTCGGGTATTAGGCCGTGCTCGCGTTCACCTGGCCAGAGTTCTTCCAGCAAATCACGAGCGGTCTCGCGTCCGGCGCGATCTACGCGAGCCTCGCGCTTGCACTCGTCCTCATTTACCGGGCGACCGACGTCATCAACTTCGCGCAGGGTGAGATGGCGACATTCACCACGTACATCGCGTGGATGCTGATGCAGCACGGCTTGCCGTACTGGCCGGCATTCGTGCTCACACTCGTAATCGCGTTCGCGGGCGGCTTCGCGATCGAGCGCGTGGTGATCCGGCCGGTCGAGAATCGCCCGGAGATCGTCATTGTGATCGTGACGATCGGGATGCTCATAGCGATCAACGGGCTCACCGGCTGGATCTGGGGGTCCGAGGTCAAGGCGTTCGACAGTCCGTTCCCGAATCGCACCGTCGACGTCGCCGGCGTCGCGATCTCGTTGCAGGACGTCGGCACCTTCTGCGTTTGCCTCGCCACGGTGCTCGTGCTGTGGCTCTTCTTCAGGTTCACGACTCTCGGGCTCGCGATGCGCGCGGCAGCAGTCAATCCCGGCGCGAGCCGCTTGCTCGGCGTACGGGTCGGATGGATGCTCGCGATCGGCTGGGGGCTCGCTGCCGCGCTCGGCGCGGTGGCCGGGATGATGGCCGCTCCGACGACGTTCCTCGACCCGAACATGATGCTCGTCATCCTGATCTACGCATTCGCGGCGGCGGTTCTGGGAGGGATCGACAGCCCGGTCGGCGCGGTCGTCGGGGGGCTGACGCTCGGCGTGCTCGTGAACCTGCTCGGCCGCTACGTCGCGTTCGTCGGCGAGGAGCTGCGCCTTCCGACCGCGCTCGCGATCCTCCTGACGGTGCTCGTGATCCGCCCCCAGGGGCTCTTCGGCCACGCGGTGGTGCGGAGAGTGTGATCGCCCGGGCCGCGCTGATCGCGCTGCGCTTGCTGCCGGTTGCAGTCACTGTCGTGCTGGTCGTGCTCATCGGGCAGCGCGCCGGAGAATTCCGCCTGGACGAGTTCACCTACGTCGCGATCTACTTCGCGGCCCTGCTGGGCTTGAACATGCTCACCGGTTACAACGGTCAGATCTCACTCGGCCACGGCGCGTTCATGTGCATCGGTGCTTACGTGGCGGCGGTCGCGGTCCTGGGGCGGCCGGGCCTCGCGCTCTACGGCCATCATCCGCCGGACTGGCTCCCCGTGGGTGACGGGATGCGCCCCGTCTTCACAATCCCGCTCGCGTTCGTGCTCACCGGTGCGGTTGGATTCCTGTTCGGGATCCCCGCCCTTCGGCTCGCCGGCGTCTCGCTCGCACTCGCGACGTTCGCGATGGCGGTCTCGTTGCCGGCGATCGCCAAGAAGTTCGAGAACGTCACAGGTGGCGGCGGCGGCGTAAACCTGCCGCTGCCGCACACGCCGTTCGGGTGGGACATCTCGACGAAGCGGTGGCTGTACTACGAAGCCTGGGGCGTGGCCGCCGTCCTGTTCGTGCTCTCCTGGCTGCTCGTGCGCGGACGTGTGGGTCGCGCCTGGCGTGCGATCCGCGACCGTGAGGTAGCTGCGACCGCATCCGGGGTCAGCCCGGCGGTGTACAAGACGCTTGCGTTCGCCGTTTCCTCCGCGTTCGCAGGTGCTGCCGGAGCGCTGCTCGCCATCCAGGTGTCGTACGTCAATCCCGACACGTTTCCGATCTCGCTCTCGGTCCTCCTGCTCGCGAGCGTCGTGATCGGGGGGCTCGGGTCGCTCTCCGGGGCCCTGTTCGGGGCTCTCCTCTACGAGTTCCTCCCGATCTACGCGCAGGAGCCGCCGCTCGTCCACTTCGCTTTCGGGAAGCAGGCGCCGGCGGTGGTGTTCGGGGTCCTCCTGATCCTGATCATGTACGCGCTTCCGGGCGGATTCGCGGGAGCGATTCGGCGCATGTTCGCACCGTTAACAAGGTTCCTTCGAGAGCGTCAGAATACGCGGGAACCAATCCTGGAACCTGCGAGGAGAGGGGAAGCATGAAGAAAACGCTGGCGGTGATGGCGTGTTGCGTGGGCGCCGCCATCGCAACGCTGTCTTCGGCGTCGGCTGCGCGAGAAGGGGCAGGCTCCGCGGCTGCGACGCCCGGCTTCACGAAGTCGTCGATCGTCATCGGCGGAACGTTTCCGCTGAGCGGTCCCGTTTCCGGGTACGCGCCGATCGCGCGCGGAATGGAGGCCTACTTCAACTACGTGAACAACCGCAAGGGTCCAGACGGAAAGACGGGCATCCGTGGGCGCAAGATCGTCTGGAAGTACTACGACGACGCGTACAACCCCGCGAACACCGTCCAGCTCACGAACAAGCTGGTGCTCGAGGACAAGGTCTTCGCGATCGTCGGCACCCTCGGCACCGAGGACAATCAGGCCATCCGCCCGTTCTTGAACGAGCGGAAGATTCCGCAACTCTTCGTGTCCACGGGCGCGAGCTACTGGGGGCTCCAATACAGACAATTCCCCTGGACCATCGGCTGGCAGCCCGATTACATTGCCGAGGGTCGCGCCTACGGACAGTGGATCGCGAAGAACAGCCCGAACGCGAAAATCGCGGTCTTCTACCAGAACGATGATTACGGCAAGGACTACCTGCGTGGGGTGAAGATCGGTCTGGGTGCGAAGAAGAGCCTGATCGTTTCCGAGCTCAGCTACGAGGTCACCGACACGAGCTACGCGTCGCAGATCGCGCGACAGAAGGCATCGGGCGCAGACACCTGGGTGCTGCTGACGACGGCCGGAACGCCGACGGTTCGCGCCATCGCGACCGCGAAGGCGTTGAATTGGAAGCCGAACACGTTGGTGATCAACTCGGTTGCGGCAACCGACGCCGTGATGGCAGCGGTCGTCGATCGTGTCGGCGCGGACTTCGTCAGCGGTGCGATCAGCAGCGCGTATCTGAAGAACGTGTCGAATCCGAAGTACGCAAACGACCCAGCTGTCAAGCAATACCGCGCGTTGCTCGCGAAGTACGGGCCGAGCGGCGCTGACTCGAACAACGGCTTCTACTACTACGGTGTCGCGAAGGCTTACGACACTGCGAAGGTGCTCTTCAACGCGGGGAAGAACCCGACGCGCGCGTCGCTGATGCGTGCGGCCCTGAATATGAACTGGACGAATCCCTATGCGATCAAGGGTGTGAAGGACAAGACGACCAGGTCGGATCACTTCCCCCTCTCGCAGATCAAGCTGGCGCGCTACACGAACGGCACGTTCACCGAGTTCGGCCCGCTGATCAAGGGACGCTGACGGAACCCGAGGGGCCGGCCCTGCGCCGGCCCCTCGCCGCCATGGACTTCTCCCTCACCCACGAGCAGGAGCTGATCCGCGCGTCGGCGCGTGAGTTCTGCGAGCGCGAGGTCCTGCCACACGCGCGCGACTGGGACCGCACGGAGGACATCGACCATGCGATCGTCGCCAAGCTTGCCGGCGTCGGCTACCTCGGCGCGTGGGGGCTCGACACGGTCTCGTACGCGCTCGTGATGGAGGAGCTCGGGCGCGCGGACTCCTCCGTGCGCGGGATCGTGTCGGTGAACGTCGGGCTCGTCGGCAAGACGATCCTGAGGTGGGGCAGCGAGGCGCAGAAGCAGGAGTGGCTGCCCAAGCTCGCGTCCGGCGAGGCGCTCGGCTGCTACGCGCTGACCGAGCCCGGGGCGGGCTCCGACCCGTCGAGGCTCGTGACACACGCCGAGCGCGACGGCGACGAGTGGGTGCTCTCCGGGTCGAAGATCTTCATCACGCTCGGCTCGTGGGCCGGCGTCGCGCTCGTGTTCGCGCGAACCGGCGGAGAGGGCGCCCGCGGCCTGACGTGCTTCCTCGTCCCGACGGAGTCGGACGGATTCAGCGCGACGCCGATCAAGGGCAAGCTCGGGCTGCGCGCGCAGGACACGGCCGAGCTGACGCTCGACGGCGTGCGGGTCCCGGGCGAGAATCGCCTGGGCACCGAGGGCGACGGCTTCAAGGTCGCGATGTCGGCGCTCGACAACGGCCGCATCTCGCTCGCGGCGGGCTGCGTCGGCATCGCGCAGGGCTGCCTCGATGCCTGCCTCCGCTACGCGGGCGAGCGCCAGCAGTTCGGCAAAACGATCGCATCGCACCAGCTCGTGCAAGAGCTGCTCGCCGAAATCGCCGTCGAATGCGACGCGGCCCGCCTGCTCACCTGGCGCGCCGCGGCGCTCGCGGACGACGGCGTACGGCACACACTCGAGTCGTCGGTCGCGAAGTACTACGCCAGCGAGGCGGCGGTGCGCGCCGCGAACGCCGCGGTGCAAGTGCACGGGGGTTACGGCTACATCGACGAGTATCCCGTCGGCAAGTACCTGCGCGACGCCCGCGTCACGACGCTGTACGAAGGGACGAGCCAGATCCAGAAGCTGATCATCGGACGAGAGCTCACGGGCGAGAGCGCCTTCGTCTAGGAGGGCGGCATGACGAATCTGCAAGGAAAGGTCGCGATCGTCACCGGGGCGGGACGCGGCATCGGCCGCGAGCACGCGCTCGCGCTGGCACGCGCGGGTGCGAACGTCCTCGTCAACGACCTCGGCGCGTCGCTCGCGGGAGAGGGCGCCGACGAAGCCCCTGCGCACGCTGTGGTGCGTGAGATCGAGGCGCTCGGCGGTGCCGCCGCTGAGAATGGCGAGAACGTCGCCGACTTTGCCGGGGCGAAGCGGATGGTCGACGCGGCGCTCGAGTCGTTCGGGCGGCTCGACATCCTCGTCAACAACGCCGGAATCCTGCGCGACCGCATGCTCGTGAACATGGAAGAGCACGAGTGGGACGCGGTCGTCGAGGTACATCTGAAAGGCCACTTCGCCCCGACCCGGCATGCGGCGGCGCACTGGCGCGAGCGCTCGAAGGCGGGCGACGAGGTCCGTGCACGCGTGATCAACACCTCGAGCCCCTCCGGCGTGTTCGGCAACGTCGGGCAGGCGAACTACGGCGCCGCGAAGGCCGGCATCGTCGGGTTCACGCTCATAGCGGCGCAGGAGCTCCGGCGCTACGGCGTGACCGTCAACGCGATCGCGCCGAATGCGCGCACACGCATGACGGAGGCCGCCTTCGGCGAGATCCCGCCGCCCGACGGTGGCTTCGACCCTGCGGATGCGGCAAACA
>Ga0126374_10000430_pt1 | contig 10596 bp, 10 predicted proteins | sample PanSoiMetPlot_12_FD_89874 | JGI IMG/M metagenome (GOLD analysis project Ga0126374, IMG submission 89874) | Tropical forest soil microbial communities from Panama - MetaG Plot_12 | ecosystem: Environmental > Terrestrial > Soil > Tropical forest > Bulk soil | place: Panama | collected 2016-02-17
AACAAACCGGCGGACGCGCTGGTCGCCGCGGCACCGGCGGCGGGAAAGATCGAACTGGTCGCGAGCGTCGAAACTGCTAACAAAGTCGGCGACGGTATTAACGAGATGAGCGCAATCAAGCCGGCATCGCCGGAGAATATCGTCCAGGTCATACCGCCGCAGCGCCAGAGCCCGGTGCAGGTCTTCGTAAGCCGTAAGCAGGGCAAGGTGTTCGTGCGGCAAGACTTCAAACCGATATTTGAAGCGCCGGTGACGATTGCCGAACCGGACCGGCCACTCGGCACTCATGTCTTTACCGCCATGCAAATGCAGGAAGACGGCGCAGCCATGCAATGGACCGCGGTCACGATCCCGAGTGGCTATGCCCGCGCGCGCGATACCGCCGTAAAGGCGGCAGCGCCTACGGCGGCGGCCGCGCTAGATCGCATCGAAATGCCGCAAGAGGCTATCGACCGCATTGCGGGATTACTAGCGGTAGGCTCCGCACTTATCGTCTCGGACAATGCCCTGAGCGACGAGACCGGGCTCGAGACCGATTTCATAGTACTAACGAAATAACCCCGGCTTCGAAGCCCGAGTTTTTTTGTCGGATGAAACTGAAAAGGCCGATGTCCGCTCTTCCCCCAAGAGCAGGCATTTGCGGCGCACTAGCCCATGTCCGCTAGCAAACATGTGCAGCGCAAAAGGCCATGTCCGCTTTAGCGGCACTGAATGGGACATATTGGAATACCGCTTTAGTCCAAAAGCGGACACTGAGACTCGTCCACAGCAGCTTTACCTCCACCTTTTCCGCAAAATGATGGGACCAAAGTCCAACGAACGTGATGCGGCCGGACTAGTTACTATATGCGAGATTGATGAATGCGAGACGCTCGATGCGGTTCATCGTCGCATTGTCTGTTTGCATTGTGGGCGGTGGGTGCATCTCCGCCTCCGCGCAAACATGTCCCGGCAATTCGGAAGCCCTCGGCACCAGCCGCGTGTTGACCATCAATCCCGGCGAATTCACCCTGCTTGGCACCATCCAGTACAAGCAGACGCTGCCGCTGAAGGACCACGAGGTGGTGATTACCTTCGACGACGGCCCGCTGCCGCCCTATACCAACAGCATTCTCGACACGTTGGCGTCGCAATGTGTGAAGGTCACCTATTTCCTGGTCGGCCAGATGGCGCATGCTTATCCGTCCGTCGTCCGGCGCATCTACAACGAAGGCCATTCCATCGGCACTCACAGCGAGCACCATCCACGCGCCTTCGAGCGCCTGTCGATGCGGCGGGTTGAGCGCGAGGTCGACGACGGCATCAATTCTGTTACAGCCGCACTCGGCACCGCTAAGGCGCTCTCGCCCTTCTTCCGCGTGCCTGGCTTCGGCAGCACCAATGCGATCGAACGATTCCTGGAGGGCAAGCACCTTGTCGTCTGGAGCGCGGATGTCGACACGGACGATTGGTGGCGCCGCAGCACCCCGGAAGCGATCGTGCAGCGCGCCATGCAGCGGCTGAACGCGAAAGGAAGCGGTATCATTTTGATGCACGACATCCATAAACAGACGGCGATGGCGCTGCCGATCCTTCTCAAGGAGCTCAAGGCAAGCGGCTATAATGTCGTGCACGTCTTGGCCGCTGGCGAGCGGCCGACATCAATCCCTGAACCAATTGTCTCATCGACCAGTGACCGGAAACCCTTGCCGGCTGAGCTCACCGACACCTCCGGCGGGAAACATGCTATGGCCACGCGGCAAAACCACCGCATCAAAAAGCACAGCGCAAGCAAGCACCGTCCGGCGCACTGGTACTACCCAAGCGGCTCAAATGTGGACCGCATGTCCGCCTTGGACCATTAGCGGAAGGGTCTAAGTGTTCGGCGTAAATTGGTTGAGGTCATAAAGGCCGACCTTCGTTTCGAGGTCGGCCACATGCGCGACGTTATATTTCGACCGGCTCGATGTTGCTCTAACGCTGTATTGCGGCGATTTAGAAACATGTCCGCTTTGGGTCAAAAGCGGACAATTTTCAGGCGGACTTGGCAAAGCTAAGACTCAGTGGTCCCGAAGCCAGATGAGCCGTTTACCGAGATTTTCCCCGCGGTAAAGTTGCGCGATAGCGCCCGGGCAATTTTCAATGCCCTCGGAGATTTCTTCGCGATATCGCAGCCGGCCCTGGCGAACCCATTCGGCCAATCGAGTCACCGCTTCTTCGTAGCGATGCTGATAGTCAAGAACTAGAAGCCCGGCAATTCGCGCACGCTTCACCAGAATGTGGCGCTCGACTCGGGGACCGGTTGGCGGTGGATCCCAGGTCGCGATCGAAGCTGTGCCGCAAATAACGACGCGTGCGCCAACTGCAAGCTGAGTTAGCACCGCATCGCTGATCGCGCCGGCCGTATTGTCGAAGTAGACGTCAACGCCACGCGGACACGCTTTGCCCAGTGCATCGGCAAGGCCACCGCTCTTATAGTCGATCACCTTGTCGTATCCGAATTCCTCGCGGCATAATTTGCTTTTGATCGGGCCACCGGTGATGCCAACAGTGCGGCAGCCCATCAGTTTCCCAATCTGCCCTACGGCCGAGCCAACCGCGCCGGCCGCTGTTGAAACCACGACAGTGTCACCGGGCCGCGGCTGGCCGACATCGAGCAAGCCGAAATAGGCGGTGACGCCGTTCAGTCCCAGCACTCCAAGCGAAAGTGACAACGGCAGATCGCCTTCCTTTACTTTACGTGTGATCGTGCTGCCGTCCGAGATCGCGTACTCCTGCCATCCCAGCATTCCCATGACAGTGTCGCCTTCCCGATAGTTTGGATGACGTGAAGCCACGACCTTACCTGCCGCGAACGCCCGCATCACCTCGCCGATGCCGACCGGCGTAGAGTAGTTCGCGACGGCGGACACCCACCCGCGCATTGCCGGGTCAACGGAAAGATATTCGTTGCGAACCAGAAACTGTTTGTCGGCAATCTCCAGGACCGGTGCCTCGGCAATCTCGAAGTTGTCCGCCTGCGGAATGCCCGCTGGACGTGACTTCAAGCGAACTTGACGGTTGACATGCCGCGTCATGATGCACCCCGAGGAAGTCGTCCTGCGAGTTAGAATATATCTTGCACTGTCCGCTTTGGGCCAGAAGCAGACACGAGAACAGTGACGCGCAACGCAAGCAAACACCGGTTAGTTGATCTGGGCTTTGCTGTGTCTTGGTGCCTCGCATTGCACAATCAAATGTCGCACGATCCGATGCGACGGGAGAACACCAGCATCGCCCAATGCATATTGAGGGCAGGCTTTGACTTGACCGTGTGGAATCGCACGGTTTCGAAGATGCAACCACTCGTCGAGCGGGGGGCAAAGCAGGCGGTAAGCGCGAAGGAGGCGACGAATGGCGCGGACGTGGTTGTTACCAGCCTTATAGCTCGTTGAGCGCAATCTCTCGATGGGAGTCGATGCGGGCATGCGCGAACAGGATTGGAGTTCGATCCACGAACTTGCGCGAATGAAAGCCGGACTTGACTAGTTGATCGCGTCTTTTTCCATTAATGCCCGCTTTGGGTCAAAGCGGACATGTGCGGTGCAAAAGGGCATGTCCGCTTTAGCCCCGAAAGCGACGCTGAGTGCGTTTATTCAAATGTCTGCTATGGGCCGAAAGCGGACATTGGTGCGGCTATTCGATCACTTCGTCGGCGCGGGTTCAGGAAACAGCGCCTGAGGCGCGCGGCAAGATCACCCTGATTTCCGCGAATTTACCGGGCTCCGTATCGACCTCGATTGAGCCACCATGTTGCTTGACGATGATGTCGTAACTGATGGAAAGCCCCAGGCCAGTCCCTTCTCCGGCGGGTTTTGTCGTGAAGAATGGATCGAACATCTTCTCCTTCACGTCAGGCGGAATACCGCTGCCGTTGTCGCGGATCCGAATCTCAACGTGATCGCCGAGATTCTTGGTTGCGGCAGCAAGAACAGGCTCGTAGTCGTTCGCCTCCGCTTTGCGCTTCGTCGCTGCGTAAAAGCCATTCGAAATCAGGTTGAGAAGCGCCCGTGTAATCTCCCGCGGGAATAGATCGACCTCACCGGCGGCCGGATCAAATGACCGCTCCAGTTTGATGTTGAAGCCGCGCTGTTCAGCCCTTGCATTGTAGTAGGCACGATTGAGACTTTCATCGACCAGAGCGTTGATATCGGTGGACCGTTGCTCCGCCGAGCTTTGACCTGAATGCAACAACATGCTCTTGACGATTCCGTCAGCACGCTTGCCGTGCTGCACGACCTTGTCGAGATTGCTTCGTAATGTATCCATCAATTCATTAATCTCGCCGCGCCTCTCGTCGTTAACGCTCACATCCGCGAAGGCCTCCTGCAGCTCGACAATAAGTTCGGCAGAAATCCCCGAAAAATTGTTGACGAAATTGAGTGGGTTCTTCATCTCGTGCGCGATGCCCGCGGTGAGCTGACCAAGCGAGGCCAGCTTCTGCGTCTGCACCAAGCGGTCCTGTGTGGTGTGTAGGTCCTCCAGCGATTTGGCGAGCTTGCGCGTCTGCTGTTGTTCGGCCTCGAACAGCCGCACGTTTTCAATGGCAATAACTGCTTGGTCGGCGAAAGTCTGAAGCAACGCGACCTGTCGCTCCGTGAAGCGCTGAGCTTCGGTTCGGCGGAGTGCGATCGTGCCAATCGCGATACCTTCTCGCATCAACGGAACGCAAAGTATCGTATGGAAGCCCCAGCTCCGTGCGTTTTCGCTGCTCTCGGGATACTCGCGCGTCTCACTCTGCAGGTCAGTAATATGAATTGTCTGTCCATCGATAAGCGCCCGACCCGCGGCCGTCCCGCGAACCAGAGGAAGGGACTCGACGCGAATAGGCCCATGATGGGCGAGGAGAACGAGCCGTTTGCCGTCGGGCTGCCAAATGGCAGCGTCATACGCCTCGCACAAACGCGCGGCGGACTCTACGAGCGTATCTAGTACCAGTTCCAGGTCGAATGTCGATCGGCTGATGACCTTGAGCACGTCGGCGGTAGCGGTCTGCTGTTGAAGAGATTCTCGCAGCTCGTTGAGCAGCCGCGTGTTTTCAATGGCGATTACAGCTTGCGCGGCGAAGTTTTTGACCACCTCAATTTGCTTGTCCGTGAATGGCAGCACTTCCTGACGATAGATGGCTATCTGACCCACCACCTCGTTGTTCTTAAGCATGGGCACATTGAGCATCGTGCGAGCGCCCGCCAGCTCGAGAATGGCGAGCCTTCGAGGGTCTTTGACATAGGCTGGGTCAATGCGAACGTCGGCGATCTGAACCGCCTGTTTGGTCCGCGCTGCTCGGCCAAGCGCGCCCTCGCCAAGGGTGATAATTGGCTCGCGCCGTAAGACCTCAGCATAGGCGGGCGGCGCTCGGAATTGGGCGACGGCTCGCGCACAATCGCCTTCTGACAAAAACAATGTACCGAACTTTGCGCCGCAGATGCTAGTAGCTTTCTCCAGCATGGCCTCGAACACAGGCCCCAAATCGCCCGGGGATGAGCTGATCACCTTGAGGACGTCCGCCGTGGCAGTCTGCTGCTGCAATGAATCACGCAGCTCGTTGAGCAGCCGCCCGTTCTCAATGGCGATGACGGCTTGGGCTGCGAAGTTGGTCACCAATTCAATTTGTTTGTCGGTAAAAGGCCGCACCTCTTGACGGTAAATGCCGATTGCGCCGATGACCTCCGCCTCCTTAAGCATTGGCACAATCACAAGCGTACGGGCACCCCCATATTTGACAATCGGACTGTCTGCTGTCCCCGCCGCGTCAGCAATGTGAACGGGCCGCCTAGTGTCAAGAAGAAGATTGAGATCATGGACTTGGCCTAGCTGAATGACCGGGGTCTTCTTGTTAAATTTTACAAACATGGGTGGGGCATTATGGAGGGCGACGCGCCGAAACACGTCACCTTCAATGAGCAACATGGAGCCGAAGGCCGCGTCGCAAATTCTGGTCGCGTTCGCAAGCATGGTCTGAAAGACCAGATCGAGTCTGCCAGATGAGCTGGAGATGACTTTCAGCACCTCGGAGGTTGCGGTCTGTTGTTCTAGCGACTCGGACAGCTCCTGTGTGCGTTGCCGTTCAGCTTCAAATAGCCGCACGTTTTCGATCGCGATGACCGCCTGGTCGGCGAATGACCTGATGAGTGCGACCTCCTCCTCGTCAAACGCCTTTGCTTCACGGCGCGCCGCCGACAGAGACCCAATAACTTTGCCTCCCCGGATCATGGGCGCAAAGATCACGGAGTTGAAACCTAGATTGCGTGCGAATTGTTGGGTCGCAGGCGGGGCGGTAGAATTGCCAAGTACAGGCACGTAATGAAGCACCTGTTTCGATAGCATCGCGCGGCCGCCGCCCGTGTTCTCATCCACCGGCTGCGGAAAATGCTTGCTGAGCAGCTTGAATTCCCGTTCACTGCCAGCGGCCGCTAGGTGAACCATTCCGTCCTTTAATACTTGCACCACGGCAAGGTGCGTACCGAACAAACGTCGTAAATTACGTGCAATCGCATCGAACACCGGTTTCGCGTCAGTAATCGACCCAGCTATCGACGCCAGAATTTCTCCGGTCGCTATCTGCTGTTCACGCGCCTCTTTCAGTTCGCGGGTGAGCCGCGCGACCTCCTCGCCGGCAGCAGCGGCCGCTGCGTGGGGTGAAGTCTTTGGCGCATTAGGACCCGCCGAAGTCTTCCGTCGCTGCGCTTTGTAGCCTGCTTTAACGCGTCGTCTCATTGCCGCCCCAAGGCGTCGGAAACAATCATGGTATCGGCGCTACCTACGCATTTGAAGGGCCTACGAATGTTCGCTTTGGGGTCAAAGCGGACATGTGCAGTACGATAGCGCATGTCCGCTAAGGGCCAAAAGCGGACGTCCGCAACGCACAGAGTCATGTCCGCCATTGCCCCGAAAGCGAGAATTATACCGTAAGCATAAAAAGGACTGACCGACCAAAAATATAGGCCACCTATCGGTGGCCTCCTCAACTCCGAGACTTCGTTACGTCCGACTACATTCCAGCGGCCTTCTTGCGCTTGTCGCACTCGCTCCAGTACTGCGGCCAAGTCATTCCCGCTTGCACTTTCCCTGCGGCCTTTTCAGCCTTCCACTCTTTGCCGCAGGCCCGCTCGCGAGCATATTCGGCCTGTTTGGGATCAGCTGGTTTCCTTGCCACCGGCTTCGGTGCTGCTGCCGGTGCAGCTGTTGTCGTCGTGGCGGTAGGCGTGGCAGCTTCAGCTCTGCACTTCGCAACGAAATCTTTTTCGGTGATCTTCGCCGCTTCGTTCGCGGCCTTGTTAGCGCGCCACTCCTCCTGGCAGGCCTTGACCGTTTTCTTCTGCGCAAACGAAGGCGTTGCGGAAAATGCAACGCCAGCAAAAATGAGAACAAAGCAACCGAGGAATGCTGATCGTTTCTCCATATTCAAGCTCCAGGTTGTTCAATTCGCATTTGAATTGAGTGCATCACGAAATCGAGTTGGACTGAAGTCTAACCGCTCCAGAATTTACGGAAAAGTTATGCGGCGCCGCTTTGATTCATTGGACCACGGTCCAATAGCGCACGACCGGGGACGAACGACAAATTCTCGTTGAACGAGGCAGCACGGTCCTGTTGGCCGCAACCGCAGCATTCTCAAGGAGCGCAAGATGGGAAGTCTTGATGACGTTCTTGGTTCGGCAGTGCCGCAAGGCAGTTTGGCAAAGCCATTGATGATCGCGCTTGGCGCTCTTCTTGCGTCAGGTGCTCTCTTCAAAAACGCGAACCCCGCCACTACGCCGCCGGGTTCACCGAAGCCATCGTCTCCCCAGCCAGGTGGTGACGTGCTTGGCGGACTGGGCGGGCTGCTCAACCAGTTTCAGCAAAGTGGCCTTGGCGACGTGATGAAATCCTGGATTGGGCCTGGCCAGAATCAGCCGATTTCTCCAAACCAGCTCGGTTCGGCGTTGGGCCCGCAGATCATAAAAATCCTGGCGCAGAAAACCGGTATGTCGGAGCAAGAAATCACCACGCATCTGTCCCAAATTTTGCCGAATGTCGTCGACACGCTCACGCCGAATGGTCGGTTGCCGACGCAGACTGAACTGATGAATCTAAGGTGATCCATGTCCATCATGAGCTGGATCATACTCGGCCTGATTGCCGGTTTTGTCGGCAGCAAGATCGTCAACAGGCAGGGCCAGGGATTGATGCTTGACATCGCGTTGGGCGTTGTCGGCGCAATCGTCGGCGGAGTGCTATTTTCTTTTTTTGGTGCCACCGGAATAACCGGTCTCAATCTTTATAGCATGCTCGTCGCGGTAGTCGGCTCTGTGGTCGTTCTATGGGTCTATCACGCATTCGCTGGCGGTCAGGCAGGCTGAGCCTGGCAGGATCTTCTCGGAGCTGCGCCTAGCTAAGTGTCCGCTGGGTCAGAAGCAGACATTTGCAATGCAAAAAGCCATGCCTGCTTTACCCCCCAATAGCGACACAGATTGCGTTTTTCGGCATGTCCGTTTCGGCCAAAAGCGGGCATTCCGTGTCTAGCAGATTTTTGCGATGCAGCAGCTCTAGCAGACTCTTGGAAAATAATTGGACCTTCCTACATATCAGTCGCGCGGGCTCGCCCGACGCCGGTTCCCATTACATCGATGATTTATTTCGAGCCGGCGATGGCTCGAGACCGTTCGCAATGGTGAGTCTGATGTCTCGTCGTCGGCGCGTGTTCGTAGATACGCCCAAGGGGCGCCGCAGCGCCGGCTTTAGCGTGCCCGAAAGCGCGGTGGCCGCCGACGTGTCGATGGCGCTTCGCAGTCGGGGCTGGTCGCCATACGCACTGCGCCTCGATCCTGAGCAAAACGCGTGGATCGCCTTCGTGATGGACTGGCGGCGCGCGGCTTGATTTTCCCGCTGTTGAAGAGCCGACCCCACGCCCGTGGCTATTTCGCGGACACAAATTCCTGCTTTCCCCCAATCAGGAATGCCGCTAGCATCCAAGCAGGATCGCGGTACATCCGGGAAATCCCGGACCCAAGCCGATCTTTCACGCACTTGGATCAAAGGATGATTCCCGGCTGTTCGCAGCAACAGGGAGTTATTGATCATGTGCGACTACAGCCTCCACTTTGTCGCATCGCGTCCAGCACGCGTGGGCGACAAGCTCGTCTCGACCCGATTTCGAACCTCGCCGACACGCGGCTTTGCCGCGATCGGCGAGCCCACCGTGGCCGTTTGCCTGCTGCCTGGGACCGAAGTTGCGTTTGAGCGAGACGTGGAATGCGACGCAGCATTTCCATTCATGCGCAATCGCAGTCTCAAACAGAAGGTCGCGCGTTTCCGGCAGGTCAATCCAGAGCAACCTACTAGGCATCACGACGCACTGGAGTTCGCCGACGGGCAGATCGCTTTAGTCACGGACCTGCGCGAGGGTCAGCGCGCCATCGTGCTGCAGCTGCCGGCGCCGGAGCGGGCACCTGCTGGTTCCGGTTCAATCCAGGAGCTTTCATTCGACCACGCCGACGCTGCTCGATGGAGGTAGACTATGAAGAATACGGATTTCACTGAACAATGGACCGCGATGCAGAAGATGGTTCTGCCAACTTCGGCAATTTCGGCCCCGCTTCGAGACAATGCGCAACGTTTTTGGGAAAACCAGGATAAGGTTTTGGACAGCATGCAGGCGCTTGCCAATGCCTGGTTCGAACGGCGCCATACCGGGACTCACAAAGCGCGCGAAGCCGCAGAGCGAATGTGCGAAACACACACATTCGTCGATCTCATCCAGGCGTATCAGGATTGGGCTGGCGGAGCGTTCGAGCGGATCATGGCCGACGGACTTACGTATCAGCAACAAATCATGGCGATAACCGGCGCGCTCGCATCGCCGCCATTAGCGCCTTCGCCAACTGAAAAGGAGGTCGAACTCCGGCGATCCGAGTCGAGAGCCCCGACCCGCTCCAAGACTACGTGATTGGTGTCCTGAGGAAGTCACCCGAATGTCCGCTTTACCCCCGAAAGCGGACATTTGCGGTGCACCAGCTCATGTCCGCTAAGGGCCAATAGCGGCCATCCACGTAGCGGCCGGTGATTGCCTCAGACTGCGCAATCCAGACAACCTGACCAAAATTTTTCGCGGGTTCCACCAGCAATATTTTTCCCAATTATCGCCTTTTAATTGCACCCCCTTCACTTTATCGCGCCCCCTCAATTCGTTGGTTAAGTAAGGGGGAGTTCCCGAATGTTGCGTCAAATGAGCGCCGCGTTCTGCGGCGTGGTGATTATTTTTGCTTGTTCTGTTCCGACGAAAGCCGCCGTGAAGCCTGCACATTTGGCGACCCGCACGCAGGCGCATTCCGACGTCACCAAGCTGCCGCCATTCATAGGCGCTGCCTCTACCTACAATCCGTTTCGTCCGGGCCCCGGCGAAGGCGGCAAACTAACAGCGTCTGGCGAAACCTACAGCGCGAACAGCTGGACTGCGGCCATTCAAACGAAGCTGCGCGGGTTCTTTAGTGGCGTCTTCTCAGGAAAGGCCTATCGCCCGAGGTTCGCGCTCGTCGAAACGGCGGACAAGCGAGCGGTCGTCAAAATAAATGATGTTGGGCCGCTCAAGCCAGGGCG
>Ga0126374_10000434_pt1 | contig 10576 bp, 9 predicted proteins | sample PanSoiMetPlot_12_FD_89874 | JGI IMG/M metagenome (GOLD analysis project Ga0126374, IMG submission 89874) | Tropical forest soil microbial communities from Panama - MetaG Plot_12 | ecosystem: Environmental > Terrestrial > Soil > Tropical forest > Bulk soil | place: Panama | collected 2016-02-17
GACGAGGCTCGGTCGAGCTTCGAGACGTTCGTCCTGCTCGGGATGGGCGGCTCGTCACTCGCGCCGGAAGTCCTGAAACGCACCTTCGGTGCGAAGAACCTGCACGTGCTCGACACGACCCATCCCGCCATGCTCCGCCACGCGGAGGAGTTCCTCGACCTCTCGCGGACGATGTTCATCGTCTCGTCGAAGTCCGGAACAACGCTCGAGACGCGTTCCCACTTCGACTACTACTGGGAGCGGGTCGGCCGCGACGGGGAGCAGTTCGTCGCTGTCACCGACCCGGGCTCGGAGCTCGAAGGCCTCGCCCACGAGCGCGGCATGCGCGTCTTCGCCGGCGAGCCGACGATCGGCGGGCGCTATTCGGCGCTGTCGCCCTTCGGCCTCGTCCCGGCCGCGCTGATGGACATCGACCTCGGCCCGCTGCTCGAGGGCGCGGGTCAGATGGCGGACGGGTGCCGCGCCGACATGAGCCCCGGTCTGTCGCTCGGGCAGGAGCTCGGCGACGGCTGGCGCGCCGGGCGCGACAAGGCCTGCATCCCCGAGACGACTGGGAGCTTCGGCCTGTGGGCGGAGCAGCTGATCGCTGAATCGACCGGGAAGCAGGCAAAGGGTCTCGTCCCGGCGCCCGGCGAGAGCCCTGACGGCCCGGATCGGCAGCCTGCCGACGTCCGGCTCCCAGAGCCCGGGGCGATCGGCGCCGAGTTCTTCCGCTGGGAGTTCGCGGTCGCAGTCGCGGGCTCGATCCTCGAGATCAACCCTTTCGACCAGCCGAACGTGCAGGCGGCGAAGGACAAGACGAAGGAGGTGCTCGCCTCCGGCGAGGATCCGCGGCTGCCGGCGGAGGGGTCACTCGACGACCTGCTCGCGGGAGCGCAGCCGCCGAACTACGTTGCGATCCAGGCGTTCATCGATCCGATGCGAGAGCGTGAGCTGCAGCCGCTGATCGACCGCGCACACGAGACCGACTGCGTCGTGACGCACGGCCTCGGGCCGCGCTATCTGCACTCGACCGGGCAGCTGCACAAGGGCGGACCGCCGACGGGGTTGTTCGTCCAGGTGGTGGACGACACGGGCCCGGAGATTCCGATCCCCGATCAGGGCTTCGGGTTCGGGCGGCTGATCCGCGCGCAAGCCGAGGGCGACTTCCGCTCGCTCCGCGGCCTCGGCCGCAAGATCGTCAGAGTACGGATCTAAATGGAACTGGGAATGATCGGGCTCGGCCGGATGGGCTCCGGGATGACGGAGCGCCTCCGCGAGGGCGGCCATCAGGTCATGAGCTACGACCCGAACGTCGACTCGCGCACGGCGGCCTCGCTCGACGAGCTCAAGCAGCAGCTGCAGGCGCCGCGGGCGTTCTGGCTGATGATCCCCGCCGGGAAGATCACCGAGGACGCGTTCGAGCGACTGCTGCTCATCGCCGACGAGAACGACGTGATCGTCGACGGCGGCAACTCGAACTTCCGCGACTCGCAGCGGCGCTACGCGGAGGCGCAGAAACGCGGCATCCACTTTGTCGACACCGGCGTCTCGGGCGGTATCTGGGGACTCGAGGTCGGCTTCTGTCTGATGACCGGAGGCGACGACGATCCCGTGAAACGGCTCGAGCCGATCTTCAAGACGCTGGCGCCGGAGGAGGGCTACGCGCACGTCGGCCCGGCCGGCGCCGGGCACTTCGTGAAGATGGTGCACAACGGGATCGAATACGGCTTGATGCAGGCGTATGCCGAGGGCTTCGAGGTGATGGAGCACTCCGAGTTCGAGCTCGATCCGCTCGAGATCTCCGGCATCTGGCGGCACGGGTCCGTCGTGCGCTCGTGGCTGCTCGAGCTGCTGCACACGGCGTTCGAGCAGCACGGGTCGGAGCTGGGCGACATCGCCCCGTACGTCGAGGACTCAGGCGAGGGACACTGGACGATCAACGAGGCGATGAACGAGAACGTCCCCGTTCCGGTGATCGCGGCCTCGCTGTTCGCGCGCTTCGCGTCGCGCGACGAGAGCAACTTCTCGGCGAAGGTCACCGCCGCGCTGCGACAGCAGTTCGGCGGTCACGCCGTCCGCGCGCTCCAACGCGCGAAGACGAGCAGCGACTCCCGCTAGCAGTGGCGACGACGGAGGAAAACCCGCTGCTGGAGGGCCTGCAGCTTCGGCGCACGCCCGATCCCTGCATCCTCGTCATCTTCGGGGCCTCGGGCGACCTGACGAAGCGCAAGCTGTTCCCGGCGCTCTACTCGCTCGCTTTCCGGCATCTCCTGCCGGAGAAATTTCTCGTCGTCGGCGTCGCGCGCACCGAGGAGAGCGACGAGGACTTTCGTGACCGGATGAAGGAAGCGGTCCAGCAGTTCTCGCGGGACGAGTTTCGAGACGACGTCTGGGACACGCTGACCGACGGTATGCGCTACATCGCCGCCGACTTCAGCGACCACGAGCAGCTCGACCGGATGGCCGCGATGATGCGTGAGGTCGACGAGCAGCGCGGCACCGCCGGGAACCGCGTTTTCTACCTCGCGATTCCGCCCTCGGCCATCGAGCTGATCGTGCGCGAGATCGGAGCGCACTCGCGAGCGATGGGCTGGAGGCGCTTGATCGTCGAGAAGCCGTTCGGTCACGACCTCGCCTCCGCCCAGCACCTCAACACCGTGATCGAGGAACACTTCGAAGAGAGCGAGGTCTTCCGGATCGACCACTACCTCGGCAAGGAGACCGTGCAGAACATGTTGGCGCTGCGGTTCGCCAACGGGATCTTCGAGCCGATCTGGAACAGGCAATTCGTCGACCACGTGGAGATCACGGTCGCCGAGTCGATCGGGATCGAGGGTCGCGCTGCCTACTACGAGCAGGCGGGCGCGATCCGCGACATCTTCCAGAACCACCTCCTACAGCTCCTTGCGATCACAGCCATGGAGCCGCCGATCGACTTCACGGCGGACTCAGTCCGCAACGAGAAGGTCAAGGTGCTGCGTGCAATGCACACCCCCGGACCGAAGTCGGTCGTCCGCGGGCAGTACGGCCCGGGCTACGTGGAGGGCGAGGCGGTCGTCGGGTACCGCGAGGAAGAGGGCGTCGATCCGCAGTCGATGACCGAGACGTACGTCGCCGCGAAGTTGTACGTCGACAACTGGCGTTGGGCCGACACGCCGTTCTATGTCCGCATGGGCAAACGGCTGCCGCGCCGCGAGACGACGATCGCAATCGAGTTCAAGCGTGCACCGCATCCGCCGTTCGAAGAGGTCGCGGCGGAGGGGCTGCAGCCGAACGTCCTGCTCGTGCACGTGCAGCCGGACGAGGGAGTGTCCCTTGCGATCGGCGCGAAGGTTCCCGGTCAGGGTCTGACGATTCGCACGGTGCACATGGACTTCCTCTACGGCGGCGCGTTCCGCATGGGGCTGCCCGAGGCGTACGAGCGTTTGATCCTCGACGCTTTGCGCGGTGACGCGACGCTGTTCACACGCATCGACGAGGTCTACGAGCAATGGGCGCTCGTCGACGCGATCGTCGCAGGCTGGGCGCGCGACCGGCCGGCGTTCCCGAACTACGCCGCCGGCACGTGGGGCCCACCCTCGGCGGAAGAGCTTTTGAAACGCGATGGGAGATCGTGGCGCCGGCATTGACATCGATCCGGGAGATCGAGCGCGAGCTCTCCTCGCAACGGTCGGAGCCGGATTCCGAGACGCCTTACCAGCGCACGAGCGTGATGACGCACACGGCGTGGGTCCCGCCGGAGTGGGTCGAGGCGGCCGAGGACGTGCTCAGCGGGCTCGCCGAGCGCCATCCCTCGCGCACCATCGTGCTCTTCCCGCAGCCGCTCGAGACCGACGGTCTCGAAGGGCAGGTCGAAGTGGACGTGTATCCCTCCGGCGAGGGGCGGCACATCTGCACGGAGACGATCCGCATCCGCCTGAACGGGCCACGTGCGACCGCGCCTGCGAGCGTGATCCAGCCGCTGCTGCTGCCGGACCTGCCGGCGTTCTTGCGCTGGCGAGGTCTACCGCCCTTCGGCGCGCAGGAGTTCGAGCAGTTGATCGACGTCGTCGACCGGCTGATCGTCGACAGCACCGAGTGGCCCGATCTGCCCGAGAGCTATCGCGGCCTGCCGGGGATCTTCGACCGGGTCGCCGTGTCGGACATCGCCTGGGCCCGCACGAGCAGGTGGCGCCCGATGCTCGCCTCGCTCTGGCCGGACATCGAAGGCGTGAAGCGCATCCGGGTCGAGGGCACAGCCGCGCAGGCGCAGCTCCTCGCGGGTTGGCTGCGGTCGCGCCTGAAGCATCCGGTCGAGCTCGAGCACGAGCCGTCCGACCGGCTCGTCGGTGTCGACCTCGACGGCGAGCCGGCGCCGTTTCCGCCGGGCGATCCGCCGTCGGGCGCGGACGTGCTGTCCGAAGAGCTCGACCAGTTCGGCCGCGACAGGATCTACGAAGAAGCCGTACGCTCAACGCTCACATGAGCCGGAACGGGACGCGCGAGGAGTGGCTGACCGCCCGGCGCGAGCTGCTCGACGCCGAGAAGGAGCACACACGGCGCGGCGACGAGCTCGCCCGGATGCGCCGGGAGCTCCCCTGGGTTCGTGTCGACAAGGAATACGAGTTCGACACCGACGAGGGCAAGGGGTCGCTGGACGACCTGTTCCGCGGACGGTCGCAGCTGCTCGTCTATCACTTCATGCTCGGACCGGAGTACCAGGCCGGCTGTCCGTCGTGCTCGGCGATCGCCGACGGCTTCGACGGCTTTGTCGTCCACCTGATGCATCACGACGTGATGTTCACGGCGGTCTCGCGCGCGCCGCTCGACCACATCCACACATTCAGGCAACGGATGGGCTGGACGTTCCCGTGGGTGTCCTCGTCCGGCGACGACTTCAACTACGACTTCGGCGTCTCGTTCACGGAGGAGCAGCAGCGCGGAGGTCCCGTCGAATACAACTTCCACGAGGTCGACCAACGGCCGCGCCTCGATCCCGACGGCCCCGTTTCGGTCTTTGCGAAGACGGTCGGGACCGACGTCGCGACGTTTCTGCGCGAGGCTCCTGGAATGAGCGCCTTCGCGCGCGAGGACGGGATCGTGTATCACACGTACTCCGCGTACGCGCGCGGGCTCGACGGGCTGTGGGGCATGTACCAGTGGCTCGACCGTGCTCCGCTCGGCCGCAACGAGACCGGAGTGTGGTGGCGCCGCCATGACGAGTACGACGACTGACTTCGAGACGCGAGTCAAGCCGCTGATAGCGGACATCCCCGGCTGGCTCACCGACGAGGAGGGCGAGGCGCTGTACGAGCTCGCGCGCTCGTGCCGCGGCGACGGGGTGATCGTCGAGATCGGCTCGTGGAAGGGAAAGTCGACCGTGTGCCTCGGGCTCGGCTCACAGGCGGGGAGCGCCGTCCCGATCTACGCGATCGACCCGCACGCCGACCATCGCTTCGGCGACTTCAAGACGAACGTCGAGCGCGCAGGCATTGCGGCGCTCGTGCGGCCTGTGGCGTCGCTGTCCCAGCCCGCGGCCGACACGTTCGACGAACCGGTCGAGCTGCTGTTCGTCGACGGCTCGCATGAGTACGACCTGGTGCTCGAGGACTTCGAGAAGTGGGTGCCGAAAGTCGTCGACGGCGGTTGGGTTGCCTTCCACGACACGACCTGGACGGTCGGCCCGCGCAAGGTCGTCGGGCAGGGCGTCTACCGCTCCCGGCGGTTCAAGGACGCTCGCTTCGTCGTCGGCTCCACCACCGTGGCACGCAGGGTTGCCCGCAACTCCCTTGCCGACCGCGCGCACAACCGTTACGTGCTCGGCGTCAAGACGGCCTTTTGGCTGGGCTCCTCGGTGCTGAAGAAGGAGCGGCGGCTGCTCCCCAAACGTGTCGAGCGCCTCGGCCGGCGCGTGCTCAAAGCGATCCAATGATGCAGCTCGAGGAGCACGCCGACGCGGCGGCGTTCCTCGAAGCAGCCGCTTCGGTGCTCGACGCCGACGAGGCGCGTCACAACCTGATCTACGGGATCTGCTCGACGCTCGTCGACTCGCCGCGGGTCTACCGGGAAGCGCACCTCTGGACGGTTGCCGACGGCGACCTCGTCGCAGCCGCTGTGCTGACGCCTCCGTTCAACATCGTCGTCGCTCGGCCGCGCCACGACGAAGCGCTTCGCTATCTCGCGCGCCGCCTCCAGGGGCGCGTCGAGCTGCCCGGCGTGACGGGCGCGGTGCCCGAAGGTGATGTGTTCGCCGAAGCGTGGGGCTCGCCGCGCCGGCTCCGCATGAGCCAGGGGATCTACGCAGCACGCCGCGTCGACCCGCCCGCCGTTCGGGGCCGCGCGCGCGCGGCGGTTGTCGGTGACCGGGAGCTCGTGCTCGACTGGCTGCGCGCCTTCGAGGCGGAGGCGTTGCCCGAGGATGCGCCTCACATCGATCTGGAGGAGGCCTTCGAGCGACGCATTCGGAGCGACACCGCCGGCCTGACTCTCTGGGAGGACGAAGACCGGCCTGTCTCCCTCTGCGGGTACGGCGGCCGCACGCCGCACGGCATTCGCATCGGCCCCGTCTACACCCCGCCCGAGCTGCGCGGCCGGGGCTACGGCAGCGCCGTCACCGCGCACGTGACGAGAGAGCAACTCGACTCCGGCCGCGACTACTGCTTCCTCTACACCGACCTGTCGAATCCGACGTCGAACAGGATCTACGTGAACATCGGCTACGAGCGCGTCTGCGATTCAGCCGAGTACGCGTTCGAGTAGCGCAGTTACTTTCCGCCTCGCACGACGCGGAACTTCGGCTTCGCGACAACGATCTTCGACGGGTCCGACCAGGACATCTGCTGCGCACCTGTGGGGAGATTCAAGTTGAAGCCGCGCACGCGATACCACCAGGTCCCGGCGGGCAGGGGCAGCACGGTCGACGTGCCGAGGGTCATCGTCCCGAGCGCGCCCTGATTCTGTGGGTTCGGCTGCGGCCTGAAGGGATAGAGCGTCTTGCTCCACTGGACCTCGTATGCGGAGGCGCCGAGCGCCGGCATCCAAGCGACAAGGGGGTACCCGTAGAACGCCTTGCTGCTGCGACCCGCGGTCAGCCGTCCGCTCGGCGACAGGCCCGAGGCGAACAGCTCGCCCGCGGCGGTGAGCGACGGCTCGCTGTCCTTGCCGAAGCGCGCGACGCGTCCGGCAGCGCAGACGTCCTGCGGCAGCTCCAGATCTTCGTACAGCAGGTTGCCGCCGGTCCGGACGATGGGGTCGCCCGGGGCGTGCGCGAACTTCAGCGGTGCCGCAAGTCCGAGCGTCCCGCCACTGATCGTGACGATCGTCGCGGACTCCTGGTTGCCCGCGTCCCCGATCAGGACGGTGTCGCCCGGCGCGAAGCCAGAGGCGTCGACGGCCGACACCGAGACGCCGCCGAGCGCGCTCGCGCTCGTCGTCGCAGTCGTGATCGCGCCCGGCGAGACGGCTGCGACTGCCACGACCGTCCAGTAGTAGCCGCCGCTCGGCCAGTCGGTGTCCCACAGGTCGACCGGCGCGCCGAGGTTGCCGCTGAACTTCAGCTGCTGCGGCCCGGCGGGCGCCGAGATCGTCGACGTCGAATCGGAGTCCGCCGGGACAGCCGTTGTCGGTGTCGCTGCCGGCTGCGACTCAGTCGACGTGACCTGGAGGCCGTCGAAGGTGAGGCTGTCGGGCTCGCTGCCGTCACGGAGATAGGTCAGACGCGCTGCGGGAATCGCCGCCGCGCTGCTCGGGAGCGCGAGCGAACCGTAGGGACGCGGTGCGTAGGCCGGACCGCCGACGATCGCGCCCGTGAAGACGCGGTTCAGGCATTGCCGGTCGGTGAAGACGTAGACGCGGAAGAGCTCGGCTTTCGCTCCGTCCAGGGCGGTGTCGCCGCTGAAGGTGAACGCGGGCATCAATCGATGCGCCGGCGAGGACGGGTCGCCGTTCGCGATCACGTCGGACACGGTGTCGCCGAGCTTGATCGGTCCTGTCGTGGAGGTCGGGTTGGTTGAGCTGTAGATCGAGCTCCAGGGGCCGTACGTCACGGCCGGAAGCTGGTTCTGGCGCGCGGAGGGGTCGTTGTCCATGCGCAGTGCGCGGATGCGCCAGCGGATCGTTCCCGTCCAACTCGCGGAGGAGTGGAAGGTGTAGAACTCGCGCTCGTCCAGGACGTTGGTGAGCGACATCTCCATCTTGGCCGTCGGGTTGTTGATGTCGACGAACCAGAGCTGGTACATGTCTGCGCCCTCCGTCGGCGTCCAGCGGAGCAGGCCGGGCTCGCTGGGCAGCGGCTTCGGCGCGGCCGCAGGCTCGATGTCGAAGCCGAAGGGCGTGCTCCACGGCGTCGACGACGAGCGCTTGATCGCGCGGACGCGGGCGAACAGCGCATGCGGGTTGCCGGTGATCCACGGGAGCGTCAGCGTCGGCGCGGCGACCGGCGTGCTCAGATTCGACGCCGTGTAGAGCAGCCCGCTGTCACGGAAGGTCGAGCTCGTGGAGAGCTGGAACTGGTAGCGGAGTGCGCCGACAACCGGGTTCCAGGCAAAGGACGGCGTCCGTGGGAAGGACGTTGCGACCGGCTCGTCGGCCCGCAGGAGGAACCCGTGCAGCTGGGTCGGCGCTGTGCCTTTCACAGGCGTCGCCGCGCCGGCCGCCGAGGTGGCGCCGAGCAGGGCGAAACAGAGTGCCGCAAGAGCGAGGACGCGCATTTCCTCCTCGTTTGTCGGCAGTGCGGGTGCAAGCGGCTGCCCCTCGAAGGAGGGATGCCTATGCGGGTGAAAGCGCCGCAGCAAGCCGTTCGCCGGCCGTGAGCACGAGGGCGTCGGCGCCTGCACGGCCGACGAGCTGGACCGAGGCCGGCAGCCCATCCTCCGCGGTGCCGGCCGGCAGTGCGAGGGCCGGCCACGCGAGAGCGTTGAACGGCAGCGTGTTGCGTGTGAGGGTCGACCGGAGGGCGCGGTCGCCGACGCCGGTTCGAGGCGCGACCCAGGGCAGCGGCGGCGTCAGCAGGAGGGCGAAGCCCTCGAGCAGCTCGGCGCACCGCGCTCTGTACTCGTCGCGGGCGCGGGCGGCGAGCCTGGCTTCCGCGTCCGACACCGCCAGGCAGCGCTCGATCTTCGTCGCGACGTTGTCACCGTAGAGCTCGCCGTTCTCCTCGTAGAGCTCACGGTGCACGTCCGCAACCTCGCGCATGAACAGGGCGTCGACCTGCGGGCGGGGCCACTCCACCGCTCCCCGGCGAGGGAAGTGCGCGGCAGCCTCGCGCGCTCGCTCGGCCACGAGCGGCTCCGCCTCGTCGGTCCACGCGAAGGCGACATTGACCTGCTCGAGCGACTCGAGCTCCGCGCGCGCGAACCCAGGGACGAGCGCCTCGAGCAGCGCGGCGCAGTCGGAGACCGTACGCGCCATCGGCCCGACGTGGTCGAAACTCGGGGCGAGCGGGAAGCAGCCGTCCGTCGGGACCAAGTCGTACGTCGGCTTCAGGCCGACCGTGCCGCAACACGCGGACGGGATCCGGATCGAGCCGCCGGAGTCCGTCCCCAGGGCCGCGTCCGCGAGCCCGGCCGCAAGCGCCGCCGCGGAGCCGCCGCTCGAGCCGCCGGCGATGCGTCCCGGTGCGATGGGGTTCGGAACCGCTCCGAAGTGCGGGTTCTCCGATGTGATCCCGTAGGCGAACTCGTGGAGGTTCGTCTTGCCGACGTTCCCGTAGCCCGCCGCCTCCAGCCGCTCCAGTGCCTCGGCCGACCGTGTGGGCACGTGGTCGGCGAAGACCGCGGAGCCGTAGGTCGTCGTCAGACCCGCACTGTCGAGCAGGTCCTTGACGGCCAGCGGGATGCCTTCGACGGGCGCGTCCGGTCGCGCCAGGAAGATCGCCACGTGGCGCCTAGTCGAAGTGCAGGTAAATGAGGGACACGCCGAAGGCGCCGAAGAAGATCAAGATCGAGATCCCGAACAGGGCCCAGCCGAGGACGACGTTCTTGTGGGCGACCTCCGGCGTCGCCTCGACCGGCTCGCTCGTCGTGCGCGGCGGCAGCGGCTCGCTCATCCGACCACCGGGTCGAGCGCCATCGCGACGAACAGCAGCGCCAGGTACAGGAGCGAGAAGTGGAAAAGCACCGCTGCGCGTCGCGGAGTCGTGTCCTGGCGGAGCCGCAGTGCGAGCCAGAGGAAGACGGCGCCGAGCGCGAGCGCTGCGACGAGGTAGACGACGCCGAGCGTCCCCCAGACGAACGGCACCGCCGTGACGGCGACGAGCACGAGCGCGTACAGGACGATCTGGCGCGTCGTCTCGCGGACGCCGCGGACGACCGGCAGCATCGGGATCCGCGCGGCCTCGTAGTCGCGGCGGATCAGCAGTGCGAGCGCCCAGAAGTGCGGCGGCGTCCAGAAGAAGACGATCAGGAACAGCCAGAGCGCCGGCAATGTCAGGTTCCCGGTCACGGCGGCCCAGCCGACCAAGGGCGGCACAGCGCCCGCCGCGCCGCCGATGACGATGTTCTGCGGCGTCGAGCGCTTCAGCCACACCGTGTAGACGAGCACGTAGCTGAGCAGCCCGGACAGCGCCAGCACCGCCGACAGGAGGTTGACGGTCAGCGACAGGAGTAGGAAGCTCGCC
>Ga0126374_10000436_pt1 | contig 10561 bp, 10 predicted proteins | sample PanSoiMetPlot_12_FD_89874 | JGI IMG/M metagenome (GOLD analysis project Ga0126374, IMG submission 89874) | Tropical forest soil microbial communities from Panama - MetaG Plot_12 | ecosystem: Environmental > Terrestrial > Soil > Tropical forest > Bulk soil | place: Panama | collected 2016-02-17
CTCTGGCGAGGACGCAGTGAGGATAGGCGTCTGGAACTCGAAGAAGCCCGCCTCCCGCATGCGGTTGCGCAGCGACCAGATGATCGCTTGCCGCTTCATGATGTTGGCGTGCAGGCGCTCGCGCCGGAGATCGAGGAAGCGGTATTTGAGCCGCGTCTCTTCCGGATAGTCCGGCTCGCCAAATACCGGCAGGGGCAGCTCTTTCGCTTCCGACAAGACCTCAAGGGTCTTGATTCTGACTTCGACCTCCCCGGTCGGCAGGTTGGGGTTGATGGTCTCCTTGGAGCGGGCAACGACCTCGCCGTCGACGCGCACCACCCATTCAGGCTTGAGCGTCTCGGCACGCGTAAAGGCGGGCGACTTCGGATCGGCGACGGCTTGGGTGATGCCGTAGTGATCGCGGAGGTCGATGAAGAGAAGACCGCCATGGTCGCGAACGCGATGTGCCCAGCCTGAGAGGCGGACGGTCTTGCCTACGTCCTGTTTGCGAAGCTCGCCGCAGGTGTGGGTGCGATAGTCGTGCATCGCGGGGGATGGCCTCGGGGATTGGTCGAGGCAGGGGTTTTGTAAGTGCGCGGGAACAGCGCATGGGATGGCGTCCCTGTCAAGGCGGCCGCATGAGTCACACCCCCTGGAACGATGGCTTGGCACATCGGTTTCGCTCCTAGACCCAAACCGTTGGGAGAAACGCCATGTCAAAGCTCCATACCGGCGCACTCACGGCCGCCGCTGTCGCAACCTTGTTGTTCGGCTCCGGCTTCGATCAGGCCTGCGCCGCCGCCGGCACCGACACACAACAGCAGGCTGCACCACAAAGCAAAGATGCCCCAGGCGCAGACGACAACCGTCAGGCGCTTCTGGCACAGCAGGACGGAGTGATCAAGCCGCCCCCGACCGGCGACGAGAGCATCCACACTGAAGTCCCCAATCCCAATGCCGGGCCTCGCGATGAGATTTCCCCGCCGCCCCAAATGCCCGGCGGCGAGAACGCAGAACCGAAATAGGTGCGGAAGAGAACGAAGCGAGTCTGTCCGCTTCAGCGTTCGGCACCAACGAGGGAGAACAAGATGCCAGACCTGCCCCCGGTCAAGAGCAACTGCCCTCGCCGCTTGGGCTTTCGCCGGGCTCATCACGCTCTGTTCTATTGTGTCGTCGCTTGTGCATGGAGTGGCGAGCTTCGAACAGGCTAAAGCCTCGCTTCACGGCGTGATGGCTGCGACCACGCCTCGCTAGCCGGATAACACTCTCGTCTTGCGTACAGAATTCGATTCCAAGCCGGCGTATTCCGCGGGCATGACCGATCGACGCCCTATCGCGTTGACGCTGCTCACGATTGGCAGCGCGCTTAGGACAAACCGGACGCAAAACCAAAGCTCTTACGCTTAGCGCCCCTTGGCCTCTCGCGCACGCTTGGGCTATATCCGCCCCCATGAAGCTAATCTCCCGCAACGACGAACTCGCGGAAGCTTGCGTCAAACTCGGCCACGCCCCCTTCGTCGCGGTTGATACCGAGTTCATGCGCGAGCAGACCTTCTGGCCGCGGCTCTGTCTGATCCAGATGGCGGCAAACGGCAGCGAAGTACTGATCGACAGCTTGGCGCCCGGCCTCGACCTCACCCCATTGTTTGAGCTGATGGTTAGTGAGCGGGTGCTAAAGGTTTTTCACTCGGCGCGGCAAGATATTGAAATCGTGCACCATTTGGCGGGCTTGATACCGCACCCGATCTTCGATACCCAGGTCGCCGCCATGGTGTGCGGCTTCGGCGAAGCGGTGAGCTACTCGATGCTGGTAAAACGGCTGCTTAACCGCAACCTGGATAAGACCTCGCGCTTCACCGATTGGAGCCGCCGCCCCCTATCGGAGCGCCAGCTCACCTACGCGCTTGGCGACGTCCTGCATCTTCGCGACCTTTATCCGAAGCTCAGGGCCCAGCTCGACAAATCCGAGCGTGCAAGCTGGCTCAATGAAGAGATGGCGGTGCTGACCGACCCTGAAACTTACGAGCTTCATCCTGAGCAGGCGTGGAAGCGGCTCAAGATGCGCGTCAAAACCCCGAAGTCGCTCGCCGTGCTCATGGAGCTTGCCGCCTGGCGCGAGCGCGAGGCGCAGACGCAAGACGTGCCCCGCGCCCGCATCCTCAAGGACGAAGCGCTCTACGATATCGCGAGCCAAGCGCCGCAGACGGTGGAGGATCTCGGCTCCTTGCGCACGCTGCATAACGGCTTTGCTCGCTCGATGCGCGGACGCGCCGTGCTCGAGGCCGTGGGGCGCGGACTCGGCCGCGATCCCAAGACCATACCGCCGATCGAGCGGGGGGAGCCAATGCCGCCTGAGGCACAAGCCGTGGTCGATCTCTTGCGCGTGCTGCTAAAGGCCACGGCAGGCCGTTATGGCGTTGCGCCAAAGCTCATTGCCACGAGTGACGAGCTCGAGCACATCGCCCGCTCCGACGACGACGATGTGCCGGTGCTGCGGGGCTGGCGGCGAAAGCTGTTCGGTGAGGATGCGCTTGCGCTCAAGCGCGGTGAGCTTGCGTTGGCCATCAAAGACGGAGAGGTCGCGGTGCGCCAGACCGGTGCGCTAGCGGCGGAACAGCCAAACGGCAAGGCTTAACAAGAGGCTCACGATGATCGCCGTGGTGAACGGCGCGTAAAAATAGAAATTACCGCGGTCGATCACGATGTCGCCGGGCAGCCGTCCCGGCCCGTAGCGAATGCTGAGGAAGGTCAACACCGCGACGCCAACCAGAAAAACGAGGAGGCCCGCTACGAACTTCATCCTCGGCCCCTACGGCTCTCGATCCGCATCTTGACCGTGGCGCGCACGTCCGGCGGCAAATCCTCGAGCACGCCGAGCAGGCTCATCAGCTCGGAGCGGAGCCCGTGGATCTGATCGATCAGATTGAGCAGCACCGGCACATCCTCCTCGGAGAAGCCGAGCTGGTCCTCGAGATTGCAGATCAGCGTAGCCCGCGCGAGATCGGCTTCCGAAAAGCTTTGCGCGGTCTCCTCGGCCGGCTTGATCAGACCCTGCTTGACCCACACGCGAAGCCGCGTGACCGTCAGGCGCTGCACTCTGGCGACGAGGTCACGCTCGCTCAGCATCAGGCCCGCTCCCTGAGCTTGCGCCGCGGATCGTATCGGTGAGCCTCGCGCCAGGTCTCGGCGAAGCCCTTGAGATCGTCGTCGATCCGCTCCGGCAGGACGACGCTAAGCTTGACCAGCTGATCGCCGGTGCCTGATTTCGTCGTGATACCGCGGCCCTTCAGCCTCAGCGTCTGTCCGGTGTTCGATCCGGGCGGGACCGTGGCGAACACGCGGCCGCCAATGGTCGGCACCTCGACTTTGCCGCCAAGCACCGCCTCGTCGAAGGTGATCGGCACCTCGACGATAATGTCGTCGCCCTCGCGCTTGAATACGGGATGCGGCCGGACACTGATCTCTATCAGCGCATCGCCGGGCTCGCCCTCGCCGATGCCGGGACCGCCCTTGCCCTTTAGCCGCAGCACTTGGCCGTCGGTGACGCCGGCGGGAATCGCGACGTCGAGCGTGCCCCCGTCTGGCAAGGTGATGCGCGTCTTGGTGCCGTTCACCGCGTTGAGGAGATCGACTTCAAGGCGATATTGGGCATCGGGCCCGCGCATAGAGAATCGAGCACCGCCACGTCCGCCCTCGCGCGTGCCTCCACGCTCGCCGAACAGATCGCCGAACAAGTCGCTAAAGGCGCCGATATCCTCGAAGCCCGCCGTCGAGCGATAGCGCGCCCCGTCCTGGCCTCCGGCATATTCGCGGTAGTAGTGCTGCTGCGGCCGCTCTTGCCCAGACGCGTCGATCTCGCCCCGGTCGTACCGCCCGCGCTTCTCGGCATCGCCAAGGATGTCGTAGGCGGCGGTGATCTTCTTGAACTTCTCCCCGGCCGCCTTGTCGCCGGGATTGAGGTCGGGATGCAATTTCTTGGCGAGCTTGCGATAGGCCTTGGTGATGTCCCCGGCACTCGCCGTCTTCGGCACGCCAAGAACTGAATAGAGGTCTTCTGCCATCGCCGAGTCTACTATTGGAGTGAAATCAACGGTCAGTGGTTACTGGATTCCCGCTTTCGCGGGAATGACAAAGTGGGCCATCATTTGGGGAGGGAGCCTTCCCTCGGCAAGCCGAGGCTAGCTCGCAGCGAGCTGGAATGCCGAGCCCACGCGGATCTCGGCCTCGCGATGGAGCAGATTGGCGAGGTCCTTGAACCTCCGCTCGACTCGCTCCCCTTCGAGATTCGAATAGGGTTGCGGTAGCGTCCAGACCAGCCGATTGCCTTCGTAGGCGATGGGCGTGTTGGTGAGAACGCCCGGCATGGCGGCTGAGACCATATGCGCGGCGCGGAAGGCGGCGCCGAGTATGCGCGCCCGCTTCAGCATGTCCTTGTCGACCAGCTCGATCAGTTTCTGGCTGAGCTCGTCTTTGACCAGCCCCTCGTTGCGGTAATAGACGGTGAGCGCGAGAAAGGCGCGGCCTGGATGATCGACGCCGACAAACGTGCCGTGCGCGATGAGGTTGAGGCTCTGAATGCCACGATAGTCTGGGTGCGCGCGCCAGCCGATATCCGAGAGCAGGCAGGCCGCATGGCGGAGCCGCCTCTGCTCGGGCGTCTCCACAGGCCCCGGTGCGCGGAACAGGGCGTCGGTCCAGAAGCACAGCTCGTAGGCGCTGTCGACTGAGCGTGACCAACGGCGGGCGATGTCGTCGCAGGCCGCAATCAGCACGTCCTTGCGCTTCTCCTCGGGGCTTAAGAGGCTGTAGAGCAGGCCTTCGCGGATGCCGAACACCGAGACCACGACGGCGCGCGGCTTCATCTGTCTGATGAGGCGCTCGAGCACCAAGGCACCGTAGGGAATGGTCTCGCGCCGTGCGCTGGAAATATCGCGAATGCCGGCTAGCGAGCTTTGCGATTGGTGATCTAACAGGGCGGAGAATCTCAGCGCGTCTTCGGCGGCGATGCGGTAGTTGTGCATGACGCTCAGCGGATAATTGGTCTGCGTCATGTGCAGCCGGGCGAGCGCCCGCCACGTCCCGCCGATGGCGTAGAAGTCGCGGCCCCTGCCCTTCTCGAGCCAGTCGACCTTCGACAGCGCCTCATCGACGATGTCGCGCGCCTTTTTAAGACTGCCGCCGGACGCATCGATCAGGCGTAAGCCGCCAAGCGGAAGGGTCGCGGCATCGGACATACGTCCGCCTCTTACGTCGATCAGCTCGAGGCTGCCGCCGCCAAGGTCTCCGGCAAAGCCGTCGGCGGCGTGGATGCCCGACACAGTGCCGAGCGCGGCAAGTTCGGCCTCCTTGGTGCCGGAGAGGACCGTGATCGGGTGGCCGAGCACCCTTTCGGCCTGAGCGATGAATTCCGGCCCGTTCATGGCTTCGCGCGCCGCCGCCGTAGCGATCACCTCGACATGCTCGACGCCGAGTTGGTTGATCAGGGCGCGGAAACGTCTGAGGGCTCTTAGCGCGCGAACGATGGCATCCGACGCCAGCCTTCCGGTGGTGGCGAGCGTGCGTCCCAGTCCGCACAGCACCTTCTCGTTGAATAGTGGGGCGGGCGCCCGTCCCGCCCCTTCATAGACGATGAGACGCACCGAGTTCGAGCCGATGTCGACCACCGCGACGGGGCTCAGATCGTTGCTGTGGAGCATGACCTCTCGTTTGGTGCGTGCGTCAGTTCGTCACTCGACTAGGCGCGTAAAGCGCGGCGGCATGTTCTCGGTAAGAGATGTGCCGCGGCCGGATAGGCTGGGATTGGTCATGAAATAGTCCTGAGCGCTGAACCGTTCCTGGTCTTTGCTGGGATGGATACGTTCAGAACTTCCATCGGGCCGCACCCGCCAGCTCTGCAAATTGTCCTTGAGGTTCGCCACCATGATCTGGTCGAGAATCTGCTCGTGCACCGTCGGGTTGAGAATCGGCACCATGGCCTCGACGCGACGGTCGAGGTTGCGCGGCATCATGTCTGCCGAGCTGATATAGACCACGGCCTTTCGATTCGGAAGGCCGTGTCCAGCGCCGAAGCAATAGATGCGCGAATGCTCGAGGAAGCGGCCGACGATGCTCTTGACGTGGATGGTCTCCGATAAATCGGGGACACCGGGCCTCAGGCAGCAAATACCGCGCACCACGAGATCGATCTCGACGCCAGCCTGGCTCGCCTCGTAGAGCGCATCGATGATCTCGGCATCGACGAGCGAGTTCATCTTCATCCAGATGGCGGCGGGTCGCCCGGCCTTGGCGTGGTACATCTCCTCGCGGATGTGGTCGAGGATGCGCGCCCTGATGCCTCCGGGCGACACCGCCATCAGCTCTAGCTCGGCAGGCTCGGCATAACCGGTGACATAGTTGAAGATGCGCGAAACATCCTGACCGATGGTACGGTCGGCAGTAAAGAACGACAGGTCGGTATAGATCTTGGCGGTGACCGGGTGGTAGTTACCAGTGCCGACGTGGCAGTAGGTGACGAGTTCGCCCATCTCGCGCCGGACGATCAGGCTGAGCTTCGCGTGAGTCTTGAGCTCGATGAAGCCGTAGACCACCTGGACGCCGGCGCTTTCGAGGTCGCGCGCCCATTTGATGTTGGCCTCCTCGTCGAAGCGGGCTTTGAGTTCGACTACGGCGGTCACCGACTTGCCGGCTTCCGCGGCATCCTTCAGCGCTTCGATGATCGGGGAGCTCTTCGACGTGCGGTAGAGCGTCCACTTGATCGCCACGACATCTGGATCGGCTGTCGCCTGCTTCAGAAATTGAAGCACCACGTCGAAGGACTCGTAAGGGTGGTGCACCACGATGTCCTTCTTGCGGATGGCGGCGAAGCAGTCGCCGTGATGCTCGCGAATGCGCTCAGGGAAACGGCTGACGAAGGGCTGGAACTTGAGGTCGGGCCGGTCGGCCACGATAAGCTGATTGGTGTCGGCGAGTCCAATGAGGCCCTTTTGCACGAAGCTCTCGCGCTCCGAGACCTTTAGCTCCTGCATGACGAAGCGCTGGAGCCTTGAGGGCATCGAGGCTTCGATCTCAAGCCTGATGACCGAGCCGCGCCGCCGGCGCTTCAACGCCGATTCGAACAAGCGCACCAGGTCCTCCGCCTCCTCTTGGACCTCGATGTCGCTGTCGCGTAGCACGCGGAACGCGCCCTGGCTCCTCACCCGGTAACCGGGAAAGAGCCGCGACACAAAGATGGCGACAACGGTTTCGAGCCTGATGAAGCGGATCGGCTCTTTCGGCTCGCCTCTGCTCGGCAGACGGATGAAGCGGGCAAGCTGGGGCGGGATTGGCAACAAAGCGTGCATGGCGCGCAACGAGCCTTCACGCACGAGCTCGAGTCCAAGGGTGAATCCCAAATTCGGAATGAAAGGAAATGGATGGGCGGGATCGACGGCGATTGGCGTCAGCACCGGGAAGATGTGATCGAGGAAATGCTCCTCGAGCCACGCGCGCTCCTCGTCGGTGAGCTGATCTGCGTGGAGAACGTGAATGCTCGCTTCGGCGAGTAGCGCCTCGAGTGTTACCCAGTTCTCTTGTTGCTCGGCGGTCAGTTCGGCGACCGCGCGATTGATGCGATCAAGCTGCTCCGCCGGCGTGAGTCCATCCTCACTTGGCGTGTCGATGCCGGCACGGACCTGTCCGCGCAACCCCGCCACGCGCACCATGTAAAACTCGTCGAGGTTCGAGGCAGAGATCGAGAGGAAACGCAGCCGCTCGAGCAGCGGATGGCGCTCGTTCTCGGCTTCCTCGAGCACCCTTTGATTGAAATGAAGCCAAGACAGCTCCCGGTTATAAAAGCGACTTGGTCCGAAGGCAGCGATCCCTGAAGTCGGTTCAGGGTGCTCAACCTTCTTTTGCAGAGTCATTGCTAACCTCTTGAAAACATGGCACCTATAGCGCCTCCCCGTTTTTGCGGTGCCGCGCGCCGCATGTTACCCCAAAATCTGTATCAAGTGCGTTACGGAGCGGTCGGCAACGCCTAGTCGGTCGCGGCCCTCCCCGCAAGCGCCTCGACGACGAGCTGGCGGTTGATCTTGCGCCCCGTGCCGAGCGCCAGGCGGTCGACTGCCTCGACCGCAGCGGCAGCCGCTTGCAGCGAGCGGTCGACATGAAGGGCGAGAAATTCGAGCACCTTTGGGTCGACATCGAGCTGCCGGTCGGCGAAATGCTTGAGCATCACCATCCTGAGCAACGCGTCGTCAGGCGCGCCGATCTCCACGATGGGAACAGCCTTTAGCCGCGACGCTAAGTCCGGCAACGAGATGCTCCAACGGCTCGGTGCGCCGCGAGCCGACAGCAGCACGAAAAGCTGCTTTTCCCGCGCGAGGTTCAAAAGATGAAACAGCGCCCGCTCGTCATAGGCGCTGCTGTCGGCATCCTCGACCACAAGGGGCGTCCCCTACCGCACGTCATCAATGAATTTCGTGTCGAGCATCTTCGCATCGAGAAGCCGCGCGCCGGACCGCGCCTGCCAGACGCGGGCGAGATGCGTCTTGCCGCTTGATGGCGGTCCGATCAGGAGCCGTGCCGGCTCCTGCCACTTGGGCCACGAGTCCACCAGCTTCACCGCCGCGATATTGCAATCGCTGACCAGGAAGTCTTCGGCGCCAAGTGCCGCCCGGTGCGGCAAATCGAGCGTGAGCTGCGTGAGCGTCACGAAGCCCTGACCCCAGAGCGCTGCTGCGATTGATCGAGCCCAGGTGTTGTCCTCTTGTGTGGCGGGAGCGGTCGAGGCGCGGGCTCGTAGCTCGCCATGTGCACGAGCCAAGCCCAGAAGTAGGCCGCGGCCGACACAATGGTGAGCGCGCCAGTGACCCAGATCAGGAGCTGCACCAGGGGATCAAGGCCAAGGCCAAGCCCGAGCTCGGCGAGGACGAGCCCCGCGAGCACGATCTGGGCGAAGGTGTTGACCTTGCTGATCAAGAGCGGGTGCATGGTGAGAGGCCGCGACAGCATCCAGGACAGCACGACCGCGCCGACGATTAGGATATCGCGGCTCACCACAGCGATGACGAGCCAGACGGGTAGATGACCGGCCAGGCCGAGAGTGACGTAGATGCTGACGAGTAGCGCCTTGTCGGCGATCGGGTCGAGATAAGCGCCGAGCTCGCTTCGCCAGCCATAACGCTTGGCGACAAAGCCATCGGCGGCATCAGACATGCCCGCCGCCAGGAACAGCAGAAAGGCCGCCGTCATCTCATGCGTGATGATCAGCCACACCACCAGCGGAACGAGCACGATCCGCGCTAGCGTGAGGCTGTTGGGGATATTCACTAACATTCCTCCCAGGGGCCGTGCTTAGGCCTATCGCCGCTTGGCTGGCCTAGAAGTCGCGATTTTAGCAGATTCGAATAAGAGGGCGTGACCTCGGGGCGCGTCGGGTTCTAACGGGAGCGGAGCACGAAGTTTCCATCCTTTTCGCCGAACTCGAAGCCGTTTTGGCCAAGCTCGGTCTGCAACTTGCCGAGCGAGCCGGCGTAGTCGAAGGTGATCGAGGCGGCGCGGGCCGACAGCGAATTGACCTCAAGCCCCTGGATTCCGGCGATGTTCATCAGGCGGCCGCGAATGTCCTGCCAGTCCTTGAGCCCCGAGAACTCGACCTGTGCAACCACGTTACGCGGGACTTCCGCCGGCTCCTTCGATTTCTCATCGGTCGCCCCTCCCTCCTCATGTTTGACCTCGGTCGCAGGCGCTTCGCCCTCCTGCGACACCTTCCACCGGTTCTCCAGGACACCGAAGACGATCTCGGCGGCGTTGCGCGCCGCAGCCTTAGCATCGCCCGACAGCTTGTCGCTCTGCTCGAAGGTAACGGCGCCCACAGCGTCGGTGCCGGCGAGTCGCGTCACGAACTGGCCGTGATCGATCTCGCCGACGGCGATGACCAGAGGCCCATAGCTGTAATCCTCCTGCATCGAGGCAAGCGCCTGGGCGTCCCCTGCCAGCACCGACTTCACTGTGGCTGCATCGAGGTTGGGTCTCGGTCTCAAGATCGTGGCGGGCGTCACGCTGTGCGAGAGATCGAGACCTTCCCACGCCTCTCGCCAGCCTTCGGGCCCTTCGCTCTTCACGCTTCCACCATCAATCATGAGGGGAAGGATAGAGACCGAAAGCGCGCGGTCCTCGCTGAAGGAGATGTTTTGATTCTGCAGAAACTGCTTCACCGCCTTATCGTTGAGGCTAATGTCGAGCACGGCGAGATAGCGAGTGGTGGAGTTCTGCTCGCTTCTGATCGACACGCCGCTGACCATCGCGTCGATGTCGTCCTTGCTGAGTTCCGGCAGTGAGGCAAAGGCGCTCGCCGGCATGATCCGCTTCAGCACGGTCATGACCGCCCGCTGCTCTGACTGGGCCATGCCTGTGTCCCGCGCCGCCACGGCGTCCTTGGCCGTAACGTCGACCGAGATCTTGGCGACGGAGTAGAGGCTTTCGGCCGCTTGGATGGGCGCGCAGGCGGAGCCCGCAAGGATGAACGCAAGCAAGGGAGCCGAAGCCCTACCCTCAACCCTGAACCTTGTTCGCCAGAACGCCATATGATTTTGCTGCAAGA
>Ga0126374_10000437_pt1 | contig 10561 bp, 8 predicted proteins | sample PanSoiMetPlot_12_FD_89874 | JGI IMG/M metagenome (GOLD analysis project Ga0126374, IMG submission 89874) | Tropical forest soil microbial communities from Panama - MetaG Plot_12 | ecosystem: Environmental > Terrestrial > Soil > Tropical forest > Bulk soil | place: Panama | collected 2016-02-17
AAGGAACGGCGATCAGGATCACTCTGCCTGGGACTCCGCCCGATGGGTACGAGTTGAAAAGAAACGCATTGATTACCGCAAACGACGCGGCAAACCCCATTGTAAATAAAGTGAGGTGAAGCGGGTCGCAGTGTAAGATGTCACCCAGTTTGTGAAAGACCCCCATGGCCGCGAAGCTCATCAGGCCAAGCAATATAAAGATGTAAGCGCAGTACATAGCTTTTTCTACCCCTCCTTTAAGCTTTCAGGCTGCGGCGAAAGATTTCGGGGGCCCAGGTACGGGTTCCAGTGGGAGGCGATCCAGCCCCCATCAACTACCAGGGTCGCGCCGGTGATGTAAGAGGCGTCATCCGACGCCAGGAATGCCACGGCTGCAGCAACCTCTTCGGGCCTCGCGATCCTTCCCAGGGCCGTCCGGGCCTCGCGATCAGCCAGTTCATATGGGTTGTTCTTAATCGCGCTGAATGCGGCGGTATCAGTGGCCCCAGGACAAATCGCGTTCGCGCGAATTCCCACACGACCATAATCAATCGCCACAGACCTGGTGAATTGCAGAATCGCGGCCTTCGCCGTGCAGTAGGCGGCGCCTTCGGCAAAGGGATTGATCCCGCCGATCGAACTCGTGTTGACAATGGCTCCGCCCTTGCGTTCGATCATTTCTGGGATGCAGCGCTTCGTCATCAAAAAGGTTCCCCGGACGGTAACATCAAACTGCTGCTCCCACTTTTCCAAACCGGTATCAAGAACATCCCCGGACTGATCGCTCACCAATGCCGCGTTATTAACCAGGACATCAATTCCCCCCCAGAGTGAGAGCGCTCGTTCGACCACTAGGTCCGGCGCCTTCTCGTCGCCCAGATTCGCCTCAATCCAGCGCAACTCGCCGGGCAGGTCACGAAATTTCAGCGCCGCCTCAGGATCGGGCATCTTGATGTCGGCATTCAGCACTTTGGCGCCCTCGCTGGCAAAGCGAAAAGCGCAGGCGAGACCGATTCCTGAAGAACCAGCCGTGATAATTACGATCTTGTCACGAAATCTCATGATCGAATCCCTGCCCTTGTATAAGGCTTACCCGCGACGCCGACATCCAACCGGTGAATGGAATGCCCGCCGGCGACGGTGGCATAGACGCTCTTTTCCCAGAAGCACAGGTTGGTAACTTTGGTTCCACCTGCTGGAACCTCCGCGACCAATTCGCCCTCAAGTGTGATCACATCCACTGTCTCGTTAAGCCAACGCGCCACCCACAGATGGTCGTATTCATCGAACATAATCCCATCCACCGATGAATTCGGGAATTGGTAGAGAGTTCTATCCTCGCTGAGCGATCCATCAGCGAGAAAGTCGTAAGCAAGAATTCGATTGGTCATGGTTTCGGCGACAATGAGCTGCCGCTGATTCGGTGAGACCGCGAGTCCGTTCGGATACCTCAATCCGGTAACCAGTCGTGTTACTTTCCGATCCATACCTAAGCGGTAGACTGACCCAATCGGCGCATCCGGCGTATCATCCGAAGGGTCCGAAAAATAGACATTGCCAGCCAGATCAAGACAAACATCGTTCGGGCTGTGGTAGAAAGTACCTTGAAAGTTATCGGTTAGTACCTCAATCGAAGCGTCGTCGGGATGAAACCGTAATATTCGTTTGCCGCCAGCGTCAGCCCCGATAACATATCCCGCCGCGTCAACTTTCAATCCGTTCACTCGCCCGCCTGTTTCGCAGAAAACACTGACCGTGCCCTCCGGAGTCATCTTGCCCAGCGTGCCCTTGCGAAGGTAGTTCACAAAAAATAGGTTACCTCGAGCATCGAAGATCGGGCCTTCGGCAAACTCGATATTGGCGACTACGGGATAGGGTGTGATGTTAGTTTGAAGAGGTGGAGCCGTCATACCATTTCCTGCCATGCTTACCGTTTCCTTTCGAGGGAAAGAAAACTGACGCCGTAGCTATCCAGGTCAAAGCCGATGTTGGCGTTTTCTATCGGTCGAGTAAATGGCTGCTGCCATCGAATGCGGGCGTTCTCATCATCACTCGGCCCGGCCGCATCCAGCACGGAGCGCCGCATGACAAGTCGCGCCGTGTCGCCTTCAAGCTTCAAATCAAGTCGCGCCGGTTGATCGGAGAAATTCCAGACCAAAATGTTGTAAGCCTGAAGGCGCTCATCATAAGCGGCGAATCCATGAAGGTATGGGTCGCTCGATTGCAGGCGGAGCCGCCGCCCGCTCAGTCGGGATAACAATTTGAAGGCGAAATATGCGGGCCGCACTCTGTTTTGAAAATCGAAGAGACCATCGAATTGAGGCATCTGGTTCCACCATCGCGCCATAAATGCGGTTCCATCAACCGACATGAACTTGGAGAAGACCTCCGGCTGAACATGGTAATCGCGAATATGGTAGTAGCAGGAGTAATCCAGCCCCGACTCTTTCATCAGCCAAGCTACTTCAGCGATGAGGCATGGCTGGAAGCGAGGGTCGAGACTGGGATTACTCAGCGACATGTTCCACTCATTCAGAATGGTCTCCGGATTTAGGGAAGGGTACTCCTTGAGAAGCGCCTTGACCCCGTCAATCGTGGCTCGAATCTTGATCGGGTCGCTATGATAGGTATGCCAGGAAACGAAGTGGAGTGGAACCTTCTCTTTCTCGCAAAATTCGAGCAGTGACGGAAGTATCGGGGACTTGTAGTTCGCCAGCGCGGGGCCGCCGACGCGGGCGTTCGGATCGGCGCGCAGGATCGCGGCCACGGTCCGCGCGTAGTACCGCCGGTAATTCTCCGGCGTAAAAAGGTACGGACACCCACCACTCTCGCCAATATCCGGCTCGTTAGCGACCTCCCAGTAACGGATCCCGGCGCCGCGTTCCCGATAGTGCTTAACCAGGCTATAAATGAGTTTCTCCCATTCATCATAATCAATAGGATCAACAACTTTATGATCAACCACCGGGAATAACAGTTTCGGCTTGATTGCAATGGACATCAGCGGAGTTGCGCCGACACTGACGATCAGGTCCACGGACTGATCCAGGGTTTTGAAGTTGTAGCGCCCTCGTTCGGGCAGCAGGTCGAAGTATTCCTGAATGAACAACCTGATCAACCTGGGACGTAAGGCTCGAACCTCAGCCGCGCGATCAGCCCACATCGGATTCTCGGATAGCCCTCCCTGCCCAAGAGCAATCCGGTCTATCTCTAATAACTCCAGCCGCTCACTCAAACTCAACCGCATAGAAACAGGCCGGGGTTGCGCATCTAAAATTCCCGCAGACAAAAGTATGAAGAGTAATAAGTTCAGCGCAATTTTCATCTATGCCTTACCCAATGATGAATTCAGACCAAGACATTCCAGTGTGGGACTGTGAATTAATGCTTCGATCTCTTCCTCCTTGAGTCGCGGGAGATTGGTTCCTTCGACCATGTGATTGAAGCCGCGCAGCGCCTCGATAGTCGCGTCCGGCGTGGTGAAGGGGAAATCGGAGCCGAAGAGTAGCTTGTCCAGTACCCCATACTCCTTCGCCAGGATCAGCGCGTTATAGAACTGCCAGGGACGGTAATGCAGCGCCGATATATCCGAGTAAAAATGCGGTTGTTTGCGGATCAGGACAAGCGTGTCTTCGATCCAGGGGTGGCCCATATGAGCGATCACCATCCTGAGCTCCGGGAACTGCATGGCGACATCTTCGAGCAACACCGGAAACGCGTACTTCAAGGGAGCCTTTCGCGGAAAGGTAGCGCCTTGATGGATAAGAATGGGTACCTTCCGCGCCTCGCAAAACTCATAGACTGCAATTAAACGGGAGTCGGTTGGGTGAATATTTTGATAAATCGGGCCAAGTTTCAGACCGCTTAGCCCGAGTTTATCAATCGCATGTTCCAGGTCCTGAAGCTTATCAACCGCCGGATCAATCGAAGCGAAGCCTATCACCTTTTCGGGATGCCGCCTGACGTATTCCGCAATGTACTCGTTCGGCGAGTACATGCCGGAATGAAATGCGCGCAGACCGAAGACGATCACCTGGTCAACATTCGCCATCGCCTGCCAATGCGACTCCGGTGGAGTGTGCAGGTTCAGCCGATGCCCGCGCGACCTTGCATTGGCCTCTTCGACAAAGGTCTCTGAGAGGTGCCCAGGATACTCCCAGATGTGACTGTGGCAATCAACAATCATCAGAAGTAGAGTTTCATTGCAGCCTGAATAATGCGCGGGTCACGCGCCGCCAGAATGCGTCCGCCATTGCTCCCCGGATCAACCGTGGTTGATGGGTTGCGGAATTGCGGCGTATTCCAGGCGTTGAACAACTCAAGCCGGAACTCATGAGAAACGCGCTCTGTAATGCGCGTGTTTTTCAGAATCGCGAGATCCCAGTTTTTAATTCCCGGCCCGCGCAGGATGTTTCGGCCCGAATTGCCGATAGTCCCCGAGGCAGGCACTGTGAATGCCGAAAGGTCGAAGTACCGGTCAATAGTGGGAGCGTCAAGTTTCCCCGACCCAATGCGATTTGGCCGCCGGGCATACTCAAACCCGACACCAGCCGGGTCCGGAGATCCGAGTGTCGGTGTGAACGGAAACCCCGACTGGTACTGGACGATTCCGTCAAGCCGCCAGCCCCCGGCGAATTTGTTTACCAATGACGACAGGCCGTCGCCAAAGCGCTTTCCTTTCCCAAAAGGAAGCTCGTAATAGAAGCTGGTCACCAGCCGCTGCGTCGTATCAAGCGAACTGAGCGCTCGATCAAGTCCCGGGTTTCGCGGATCAGCGAAGCTACTACTGACGTCATCAATCAGTTTCGACCAGGTATAGGCCGTTAGCATTGAAACACCACTGGAGAATCGCTTCTCCAGCTTGACCTGCATTGAATGATAGATGGAACTCCCACTGTTCTGATAATACCCCCCACTGCTGAATCTTGGAAATGGACGCCTGCTTTGGATATCCCCGGTTCCCGGCGCCACGAAATTGAAGGGCAATGTCCGCTCCAGCCGGGTTCCTTTGCTTCCCACATAAGCCACGTCCAGGGCGAAGTCGGGCAGCAGTTCGTGCTGAACCGCCAGATTCCATTCCTGCTGGTAAGGGGAGCGCAGCTTCGTATCAAAGGTGTTGAGATACCCCGTTCCGAACCCGAAGGGGGCGTCGAAGAAATTGACCGTCGTTAAGGTTGGGACCGGCGTCGAGTTATTCTTGGACTCGTCAAGGATGAATGGCAGGTTGATAATCGGGGTGCTGACCGAAGGATTACCACGCTGCAACACGTAGAAGATACCGTATCCTGCCCGGACTACCGTGCGGTTGTTATTGAAGGGACGATAAGCAAAACCTACACGCGGAGCGAATTGCTTATGGTCTATTTCTTGCAGGTCGTTTGGCTGACCGGCCTGCTGCGCGGTGACAATCACATCCCTGAACACAGGATAGACGATTGACGCCACCTGCTGTGTGGTGAGATTGATCTGTCCGTTAGGGAGAGTCGAGACAACGACTTTTCCAAGACTGGGGTCGAATCTACCTGCCTGCGCCTGATCTGCCCGCGGCGGCAGATTAAACTCATACCGCAACCCCAGGAACAAGGTCAGCTTGGGTGTTATCTTGAAATCATCCTGGACATAGAAATGGTATTCGTTATCCGTCAAACCAAAATGATTGCGCGGGAAGTCCCTGACGCCGGAGTTGGGATACCCGAGAAGGAAATCCGCGAATCCATTGCCGCTATAAACTCCGCTGTAATTAAAGCTGCCGCGTGAGAATGCGGCGTTCGTGGAGCTAAGGTGGAACCGGCGAACATCCGCACCTATTCTGGTATTGTGACGTCCACGAATCAAGGTCAGATTATCCGTGATATGCCAGGTGTTAGTCGGATTAACGATGGGGGCAAATGCTAGACCATTGATAAGTGTACCGAAGCCGGTGACGCTAATATTGGGAAACCCCGGGAAGTTTATGCTTGTTTGATCAAATCCCTTGATCCCCGCCTGGACAGTCACATTGTTGCCTAATCCTTGTGGTGAGTTCGCATTATATAAGCGACCATATCCGAGCCGCGCCTCATTGAGCAGGGCCGGCGTAAAGACGTAGGTGTAACTAACGGCCGCATTCTGCGTTCGCGTGTCTTGAAAGACGGTTCCATTGGTTGGCAGGTTGCCGGGACTAACGCGTGATTGATCGTTGATCGAGTATCGCGCGAAGAAATTACCTTTGCCGATCCGGCGATCCACCCGAATACTATATTGATCATAATCGTTCACGGAACTAGCGGCGTACTGTAACGTCCCGGTCGAATTGTTCGGAAGCGGCACAAACCCCAGCAGGAATTTACTCGTGTTCGAGATGCGATTGTCCGGTATCCGATTCCCAGGGAATGGCTGTCCGGTCAGCGGGTCTTTTATCGTTGCGCTGAGCGCTGAAAAATTGCCGCTCCGAAACGCCTGCCCCGGAACCAGGGTGTTGCGGGTTAAGCCTCTTCGGATGCGAAGGCCTTCGAAGCCAAAGAAAAAGAACGTGCTGTTTTTCCCGTTGAAACGCGGCAGTTGAACGGGGCCGCCGACGGCGCCGCCGAACTGATTCTGTTTGTTCGGGGCTTTGCTGAGCGCAAAAAAGTTTCGCGCGTCCAGCTTATCGTTCCGCAGGAATTCAAACAGAGACCCGTGGTATTCGTTGGCGCCGGCTTTGGTCGTGGCGTTGATAATGGCCGACCCGCGGCCGTACTCGGCTGAAAAAGAATTCTCCAGAACCCTGAACTCCTGGATTGTATCCACGGAGGGGCGGAATTGTACTCCGTCGAACAACTGTTCCTGGTTGGTTATCCCATCCAGTAAAAACTCGGTCTTGTTTGTTCCTCCACCACCCACTTGCACCGTGGTAAACCCAGTCTGCTCCCCCACGTTGCCAGTCGTCTGGCTAGTAAGAACCCCCGGCGTCAGCGCCGCCAGTTGCGTGAAGTCGCGGCCATTGAGAGGCAGGTCGACGATCCTTTTGTTGTCGATCACCTGCCCGGCAGACGAACTTTCAGTTTCAACGAGCGGCGTCGTTTCCCTCACAGTAACCTGAGTGGCAATCTCTCCCACTTCCAGCTTGAAATCAATACGCGCCTTTTGATCCACCTGCAAGGTGACATTGGGCATCACCGCCTGGTTGAAACCTTTCAATGTAGCAGTTACCTTGTATGAGCCAATAGGTAACAAAGCAATGACATAGTCTCCATTACTGTCGGTGGCGGCGCTGCGAGACAGGTTGGTTTCAATGTGGAGAGCGCTAACAGTCGCTCCCGGAACAACAGCGCCACTGGCATCCCGAACAGTTCCCAGGATCGTTCCGGCAGGCGCCGCCTGCACTGAGGGAACGACCATGATGGAGAGCAGAATTGCGCTCACAAGCAGGCCCGCTATTAACAATCCACGTCTCTTCATAATTTGTTCCTTTCTTCCGCACTAACAAGGGAAATTCGTTTTGCGCACAGCGTGATCGTATTTCAGATTTGAGGCTGCATTCAGAACTGGCTCGTGAACTCGGTCCTGCTATGCATCAATACGTCAGATCTGAAACATCACCCTGGATTTTCATGATCAGATTTCGAGGCGTATTCTTTGGTGGATGATTTGCCAAGTCAACAGAGGCTGCAAGTTTCCGTCCAGATATCTGGACGAATTGGCATGATAGCTGGTAAGGGCGCGAATTTTGACGGTTTCCGGCTCAACAGGCTGCTGTTTTTGCGCAGACCCGCGGAAAGCTTTACTCAGCGCTTTGGGAAAATACTGGCGGCATAATTCTTCAGAACATCCGCCACTGATTGGATATTGGATAGAGGGATCTGACCAAGAGTGCCTGTGACGCTTAAAGCGGCAGCAAACTTGCCATCACTATTGAAAACGGGCGCCGCCACGCATCGCACTTCAAGTTCTTCTTCTTCATCATCAATTGCAAAACCTGACTGGCGGACCTTTTTCAGTTCCTGCCGCAACCTGCGGGGGGAGATAATGGTTTTTTTCGTATAGCGAATGAACGCCTTCTTCGAAAGGAACCGCTCGAGCACATCCTCGGACTCATAGGCCAGGATCACTTTGCCAACGCTTGTGCAATGCAGGTCCATTCTTCTGCCGACGTAAGTATCAAAGCAGATCACACTCGGCGACTCCACCTTCTGGATGCAGACCCCCTGATCTCTGTCCAGGATAGCGAGATGTGAGGTCAACTTCAGATCGTCCACCAGCGCCCGCATATGCGGGAGAGCCAGGTCGGATAATGCTATTTTTTTCATCATCCCCCGTCCGAACGCATAAGCTTTCAGTCCCAGAAAATAGTTATTAGTCCAGCTATCCTTTTGAAGGTAGCCGAGCCTCTCAAGCGTCCCCATCAATACATGCACGCTGCTCTTGGGAAGCCTCAGCTTTCTGCTCATCTCCGAGATGTTCAAGCCTCGGCGCGAAGAATCCAGGGTTTCCAGAATTGCGAGCGCTCGCTCGACTGCCGTGGAGCTGGCGCTGAGCTGTTTATCTATGTGATTAGCCATAGGTTCCAGTATTCTGAACGGATTCGAAATGAAAGTCAGCCGGACTCCGAATGACCAGAGGGCTGCGATACAAGTATCCATCAAAGCCAAGACACAGGCAAAGCCAAGACACAGGCAAAGCCAAGACACAGGCAAAGCCAAGACACAGGCAAAGCAACTGACTGTGCGGACGGGCAATTGGTCAAGGCCCAAATGTGCGGGCGATTCGTGTGACACATCTCTCCCTCATTCTCAATCGCGCATGTGCGCCAGGTAGATGCTTTCAAAATGAAAGAGCAATACGATCCAAGACCAGGCGATTGCAGCGCCGCTATCTTGTACAGGCATAGAAGCGATCCGTGTCCATAGTAAAAACTCCGTCTCTCTTTATTTTCATACACTTACAGACATCCAGTGTTAACAGTTAACTTGCCGTTATTAACGATCCTTCTACGCTAGGATCAAATTTTGATCTCGAAATTTTTGGTTGGGAGAAAGACGAGCGAAGTTGTTGAAAACGCAGATGAATCGGGTTTTGGCGAAGGACAGGTTCCGGGATTTCCGGGTTGGTCTCGGTAAGCGATGGCGGGGTCTTTGCGATGTGCAGGTGAATCAACTCCATCGGATCGTCGGAGCGAAATGGCGGGGCGCCAGTTAGCATCTCGTAGAAGGCGCCGCCGAGAGAGTAAAAGTCCGTGCGATAGTCAATCGTCCGATTCATCCGGCCCGTCTGCTCCGGCGACAGGTAGGCGAGCGCGTGGCTCAGCAAGCGCCGCGACTGCGGCGTCCGCGTCTCGCCCACGGCGCGCGTAGCAAAGCTGAAATCGGCCAGACACACCTCGTCCGCCGCCGAATTGAACAGGATGCTGTCGGGATTGACGCTCTGATGGATGATCCCTTGCCGGTGCAAGTCGGCTAGGATTGTCGCGAGCTGGATTGCGAGTTTGAAGAAGGAGTCGAGGCTCAGTCGGGGCGACTCTAGGAATGACCGCAGCGGCATCCCGCCACAATCCTCCAGCGCTAGACACCAACTGTCCGCATTCCGTTCCATAATCATCGAAAGTGCGGGAGAGCCGCGAAATTACCCACTGGCGTAACCCATGTTGGTGTCCAGCGCACGAGCGTCAAGTCCATCCACACAAGCCGCCCCAGTGCGCGCCACGCCCTGTAATCTCTCTAACCCCGCGCCAATCGAAACTTCCAAAACTTGCCGGACGGCAAGCGTAAAGCTACAATTCGCGAGGTCAATCATTCTTCAAAACAATATCTCATCCCCCAGAAAAGGATTCACCATGAGGCACTGTTTGCTTGCTGTCTTGGCGCTTCTCGCCCTCGCATTCACCCAAGTCGTCGCCCAAAACAAATCTGAAAAACCCTCACTCGCCGGCGCGAAGATTTTCATCGAGCCGATGCAGGGCGATCTTCATCCGTTTATTGCGGCGGAGATCGTGAAAAAGAAACTGCCTGTCGTCATCGTAATGGAAAGGAAAAATGCGGACTACATCCTTGCCGGGTCCTTTATAAAAGGCGACGACAACAAGAACCAGGGGAGCGTCCAACTGCTTAACGTGAAGGATAAGACGCTAGTCTGGGCAGGTGAGGCAGGCGACCGATCGATGTTCTTGGGCGGTTGGAGTCGGGGCGGTCAGAGCAAGGTCGCGGATCGCATCATCAACAAGATGAAGACTGACCTCTTCTCGTTACAGCGAACCGACGCCGACCATATCCAGCGCAACAACTTGAGTGGGCGTCGCCCACCCAACCGGGGCGGACAGGCTGCGCGAGACGGCGCGGACTCCGCAATTGTGGACTCCGCAATTGCCCGCCCACCCAACCGGGGCGGACAGGCTGCGCGAGACGGCGCGAACCCCGCAATTGTGGACCCCGCAAGGGTCCGCCAAAAATACGAAGAGGCGGTTCAGAACGCGCTCGGCTTTAAGCAGGGCGTATACTTGGCCACGGAGTTTCCGGGTATCCACGGAATTTTTATTGACAACCTGATGAGCGACGACAGCCCCGCTGCTCTGGCCAACATTCAAGCGGGCGATCTATTGACGGAGTTGAACAATCAACAGGTGCGCAAC
>Ga0126374_10000439_pt1 | contig 10552 bp, 3 predicted proteins | sample PanSoiMetPlot_12_FD_89874 | JGI IMG/M metagenome (GOLD analysis project Ga0126374, IMG submission 89874) | Tropical forest soil microbial communities from Panama - MetaG Plot_12 | ecosystem: Environmental > Terrestrial > Soil > Tropical forest > Bulk soil | place: Panama | collected 2016-02-17
GCGAGCTGGGACACGACCGCGGTCAGTGACGGCCTCTACGACGTACGTGCGGTCGCCACCGACACCGTCGGGCACACGCACGCCGACCTCGTCGCAAGCCGGCGCGTCGACAACACGCCGCCGCAGACGACGATCGACTCCGGCCCGGCCGATCCGTCGAACGACGCAACGCCGACCTTCGACTTCAGCTCGTCGGAGACCGGCTCGACGTTCCAGTGCCGGGTCGACGGAGGCGGCTGGAGCTCCTGCGCCAGCCCGCTGACGACGTCGGCGCTCGGCGAGGGCAGCCATACGCTCGACGTGCGTGCTACCGACCCGGCCGGCAATACGGACGCGTCGCCGGCGAGCTTCACCTGGACGGTCGACCTTACGGCTCCAGACACGACCATCGACTCCGGCCCGCCGGCCCTCGACAACGACACGACGCCGACGTTCGCCTTCAGCTCGAGCGAAACGGTCTCGACGTTCGAGTGCCGCCTCGACGGCGGCAGCTGGACCCCCTGCACCAGCCCGCACACAACCGCCGCGCTCGCCGACGGCAGTCACACGTTCGACGTCCGCGCGACCGACGCCGCCGGCAACACAGATGCCTCGCCGGCGAGCCGCGCCTGGTCGCTCGACAGCGCGCCGCCGACGGTGACGATCACTGCACCGACGACGTACATCAACGCAGCGGATCCGAGCACGTACGGCGTGACCGCCTCGACGCCGGACGGCGACGTGACGCACGTCGACTTCTACGAGTGCTCGAACGCGAGCGTCGCGTGCTCGACTGGGACGTGGACTCAGTTCGACAGCGACAACACGGCCCCGTACTCCGGCAGCTGGACGACTCCGGGAACGGACGGCACGCGGGCGATCCGCGCGGTCGCCGTCGACGCCGCCCTCAACACTGGCGCCGACATCCGCACGATCACGATCGACCGCACGCCTCCGAGCGGCGTCACCGTCTCGTACCCGAACGGCTACGTCTCGGGCTCGTTCGCCATCACGACCGACAGCGGCCCCGATGCGGACGTCGATGCGACGACAGCGACGCTCGAGCGCGAGACCGGGGACCTCGCGAACGACGCGTGTTCCTCGTACTCGGGGTGGACGGCCGCGTCGAGCCCCGACACCGTCGCCTCCGGTCACTGCGCCGTCTACCGCTTCAGGGTCGCCGACGACGCCGGCAACTGGAGCACCGCGACCTCCTCGAACGAGGTCAAGTCGGATACGGCAGCCCCGACGAGCGCGCAGGACGATCCCGGCGCCGACCTCCGCCAGACGGTCACGCTGACGAGCAGCGCGAACGACACAGGCGGCTCGGGCGTCGCCTCCGTCGCCTTCCAGCGCCGGTCCGCCGGCGGCGGCTCGTGGACGACGATCAGCACCGACTCCAACTCGCCGTACAGCATCCCGTTCGACACGACGACCGTCGGCGACGGGCTCTACGACTTCCGCACGGTCGCGACCGACCTCGCGGGGAACACCGAGACGGCGCCCTCGGTCGTCGCGAACCGGCGGATCGACAACACGCCGCCGGCCGCCAGCATGCTCAGCCCCGGTGACCCCGTTCGCGGCACAGCGACGCTGACGTCGACGACGAGCGACGGCGGCTCCGGAATCGCGGGCGTGACCTACGAGCTCGCCCCCCACGGCGGCGCGTTCAACACGCAGCCGGCGAGCTGGGACACGACGCTCGGCGCCGACGGCTCGTACGACCTACGCGTGGTCGCAACCGACGCCGCCGGGAACTCCACCAGCTCGGCGCCCGTCACCACACGCGTCGACAACACGCCGCCGGCGCTGACTTTCTCGAGCCCGACCACCGGCGCATCGGTCAGGGGCACCGTTCCGCTCACGGCGACCGCGAGCGATGCCTCGCCGGCGAGCCCCCCGATCAGCTTCTTCTACAAGCTCCACAGCGACCCGCCGAGCGCGTACTCGGCGACCGGGGCGTCATGGGACACGACGTCGCTGCCCGCCGGGGACGACCTCTACGACCTGCGCGCCCGCGCGACCGACGACGCGTCGAACACGACGACGCTGGAGAACACCAGCATCCTCGTCGACAACGTCCCGCCCGCGGTGGCGATCACGGCGCCCGCGCCGGCGATCAACGGCTCGCTCCCGACCCCGACGAGCTTCAGCGCGACCGCGAGCGACACCGGCGGCAGCGGCGTCCAGCAGGTGCAGTTCTTCGAGTGCTCGAACCAGAGCACCGATTGCTCGACCGGCGTTTGGAGCCCGGTCGGCATCGTCCCTGCGCCCGGCCCGTACACGGTCTCCTGGAACATCCCGGCGACTGACGGCAACTATGCGCTCGCGGCTGTGGCGACCGACAACGCCGGCCACTCTTCCAGCGACATCCGCAATGTCAGCGTCGACCGCACGGCGCCCGACACGACGATCCTCGGGAACCCGGCCGACCCGTCCAACGCAGCGGCCCCTAGCTTCACGTTCAGCGCGAACGAGGCCGGTTCGACCTTCGAGTGCCGGATCGACGGCGGGAGCTGGACGCCGTGCACGAGCCCGGACAGCCTCGGTGGGCTGAGCGACGGCGCTCACACCTTCGACGTCCGCGCGACAGACGCCGCCGGGAACACCGACGCCTCGCCGGCAACGTGGACGTGGCACCGCGACACGACGAGCCCGACGGGGACGCTGAACGACCCCGGCGCGAACATCCGCCAGACGGTCACGCTCACCTCGAGCGAGACCGACCCGCTCGCCGGCGGCTACGCGGCCGGGCTCGCGTCCGTCTCCTACGAGTACTCGTCGGACGGGTCGACCTGGGCGACGATCGGGACGCTTGCGTCGGCGCCGTTCGACAGCCTGCCCTGGAACACAACGGGCGTCGCCGACGGCGTCTACCAGCTCCGCATCGTGATCAACGACGTGGCCGGCAACTCGGCCTCGTCCGCGGCCGTCACGAACGTGCGGATCGACAACACGCCGCCGACTGCCAGCCAGGACGACCCCGGCCAGTACCTGCGCGGCACCAAGACGCTGACCGGCTCCGCGGCCGACTCGGGGTCGGGCGTCGATCACGTCGACTTCGAGGCGGCGCCCGCCGGCAGCGGCTCGTGGACGACGGTCGGCACGGACACGACCGCCCCGTTCTCCACCGGCTTCGACACGACGGCAGTCGCCGACGGCCATTACGACTTCCGAACGGTCGCCTACGACGTCGCAGGCAACCAGGCCGCGTCGACGCCGGTGTCGGACCGCCTGGTCGACAACACGCCGCCGACGGCCACGCTCAACGACCCAGGAGCCTATCTGCGGGGCGCCGTCAGCCTCAGCTCGAGCACGAGCGATCCCGGCGGCGCGAACGCGTCCGGCGTCGCGAGCGTCGCGTACGAGTACTCCACCAACGGCGGCGCGACCTGGCTGCCGACCGGCTCGACGTTCGACTCGACTTCCGTCGCCGACGGCAACGTCCAGCTGCACGTCGTCGCGACCGACGCGGCCGGCAACACGACGACCTCGGCGCCGCTGACGAAGCTCGTCGACAACACCAAGCCGAGCACGACCGACGACGCGCCAGGCGGCTGGAACTCGAGCGCGGTGACGGTGCACCTGACCGCGAACGATGCCGGCTCCGGGGTGAACGTGACCGAGTACAGCGTCGACGGCAACCCGACCTACACGGCGGGGACGAACGTCCTCATCCCCGCCCCCGCTGACGGCTCGAACGACGGATCGCACACGATCGCGTACTTCTCGGTCGACAACGCGGGCAACATCGAGAGCGTCAAGAGCGCGACGGTGCTGATCGACGCGACGCCGCCGGCGTGCCCGTCCTGCTCGGCAGCCGATTACCTCCGCGGGACGGTCACGCTCAGCGCCACCCCCGCAGCCGACGGCTCCGGGATCAAGTCGGTCGCGTTCGAGTACTTGCCGGCGGGCGCGGGAACCTGGACGACGATCGGCACGGACACCACCGGCCCGGCGCCCTACACCACGCCGTGGGACACGACCACAGTCGCGGACGGCCACTACGACCTCCGCATCGTGATCACCGACAACGCCGGCAACGTCACGACCTCCGACCTGCCGGACAAGGTCGTCGACAACACGAGCCCGAACGTCGCGACCGTCGGCGCGCCGACCGAGGGCCAGATCGTGACCGGCACGGTCTCCATCTCGGCGTCCGCTGCCGACGCGACCTCGCCGATCGCGTCGGTCGAGTTCTCCGTCCGCGGCACGTCCGTCGGGACGGACACCACCGCGCCGTTCTCGTTCAACTGGGATACCACCGGCGGCCCCGACGGCGCCGCGACGATCCAGATCGTTGTCACCGACATGGCGGGCAACTCCACCACCTCTGCCGTGCGCAACGTCACGGTCGACAACGTCGCGCCCGCGCCGACGCTCGCCGATCCCGGCCAGAACCTGAGCGGCACCGTCTCGCTGAGCGCGTCGTCGGATCCCGACACGACCCAGGTCGACTTCGAGCGGCGCCCAGCGGGCGGCGGCTCCTGGGTCACGATCGCGAGCGACTCCTCACTCCCGTGGGGCACATCACTCGACACGACGACCCTCGCCGACGGCCTCTACGACCTCCGTGCTGTTGCGACGGACGGCAGCGGCCACACCGGGACAAGCCCGATTCGGGCGAACGTCCGCATCGACAACACCGCCCCGACCGGCTCGGTGACGGCGCCTACGGCGAGTGCGACCGTCGGCGGCCAGAACGTCGCGCTGAGCGCATCCGCTTCGGACGGCGGCTCGGGCGTCGCGTCCGTGAGCTACGAGCTGCGACCGACCGGCGGCGGCGCGTTCACGCAGATCGCCTCCTCGTCGAGCTCGCCGTTCGGCGCGACCTGGGACGCGACGACCGTCGCGACCGGCAGCTACGACCTCCGCCCGGTCATCACCGACCGTGCCGGCAACACCTTCACCGGTGCCGCCGTCACGTTCTCGGTCGACGTCACGGCGCCGACCGTGACGCTGACGAATCCGGGCGCGACGATCTTCGGCACGGTGACGCTGAACGCGACCGTCACGGGCAGCGGAGCGACGAGCGTCGTCTTCGCCGCCACGCCGACGGGCGGTGCGACGTGGACGACCCTCGGCACCGACACTGCCTCGCCGTGGAGCATCCCGTACGACACGACGAAACTGGCGGACGGCGTCTACGACCTGCGCGCGACCGTCACCGACGGCCTCGGCAACACGTCGCAGGACGTCGTCAGCGGCGTGCGCGTCGACAACATTGCGCCGCAGGTCGTCTCCTCGACCCCGGCCGACGGCTCCACCGTCGCCTCAGCGGGCGCGATCTCGCTCGTCGCCAGCGAGCCGGCGACACCGGTCGGCGTCACCCTGGACGGCAACGCGACGGTCGCTCCGGTCGTGAGCGGCACGCACATCGACTACAACACCGGCGCGCTCGCCGCCGGCTCGCACACCCTCGCCGGCGAGCTCCAGGATGCGAGCGGCAAGCGCCAGCCCTTCCGCATCCACTTCACGGTCGGCTCCGGCCCCGTCGCCAAGAACACGAGCCCGTCGGCGCCGACGACGGTCACCTCGAGCGACGGCTTCGCGTCCGCGACGATGCCTGTGGGCGCCTGGTCGAGCTCGGGCAACGACTGGATCGTCCTTCGCATCGCGACGGCACCGGCGCCGAGCGGGCTGACGAACGGCTTCGGCCCCGGCCCCGAGGCACTCGACGTCACGGCCTACTGGGCGCTCTCTGGGGCGCAGGTGCACGAGTTCGCGCAGCCGGTCGAGATCGTCGTCCACTCCACGGAGACCGGCCTTGTCCCCGCGACCTTCGAGAACGGCGCGTGGCGCGTGATCCATCGCGTTCCGACGCCGGGCGTCCTTCCGGCCGGCTGGACGGACGGCTTCTGGACGGGCGCAGACGGCGTCCACATCCTGACCAGTCACCTGTCGCTGTTCGCGCTGTTGAAGGACCTCGAGGCACCTCAGGCGCCGCAGAACGTCCGCGGCTACGTCGGCCCGGACGGCCTGACGATCCGCTGGCTGCCGGGCACGGACAACAGCGGGACGTACGACTACGTCACCGTCTTCGGCGGCTCGACGGACACCGGCCACTACGGACCGGATTACACCGCGGCGACCGTCGCCGGCTGGCAGCCGGGCGACCCGCGGATCTTCCGCCTGCAGGAGACCGACCTCGCGGGCAACCAGAGCGGCCTCTCGGCGCCGCTCGTTCAGCTCCCGTCGCTCACGGGCCTGACGCTGGATCAGGCGTCGGCGGCACTCGCGAAGCTCGGACTGACCATCGGCTCGGTCACGATCGGCGGCGCCGGCAAAGCCGGGACGATCACCGGGCCCGAGGGTCTCGCGCTCGCGCCGCAGGGCGCCGCCATCGACGTGACGGTCGCAGCCGGCGGCACCGCAGGGAGCCTCGTCTTCAAGGTCGTCACTGCGCCGAAGTTCAAGCCGGCGACGCGGAAGCGGTTCGCTGCACGCGTGGTGCTCACGCGGGCGGCGAGCGTCACCGCGCAGCTCTACAGCCCGCGCCGCGTCCGGCTGTACACCTGGCACGCCAGGCTCCGAGCGGGCTCGACGATCCTGCGCCTGCGGATCCCGCGACAGGTGCGGCGGCCGGGTATCTACACCCTCCGCTGGACCGCGCAGGCCGGCGCCGAGACTGCGACGCGGACGCTGAGGTTCCGCCTCGTCGGCCGCCGGGCGCCGGCGCAGAGGACTCAGATCGTCCTGGCAGGAACCGCCGCGAAGATGGTGGGCGGCCGCCTTGGCAGGCAGGCGAAGCTCGTCACCAGCGTCGACCCCACGTTCGACGCGGCCGGGAACCGGAACCGCGACGTGCGCGTCGTCGTCGTCGACGCCGACGAGCTCGGGGTGGCGACGGTGCGCGACCTGCACATCGTCTTCCCGTCGACGAAGATCGTCGCGCTCGCGGCCGGCCCGAAGACGATGGAAGCTTCGTTGAAGGCCGGAGCGACGATCGTCCTCCCCCGCTCGACACCCCCGGCGACGCTCGCGAACATCGTCAGGCGGCTCGCGGCGAAGCGCGGGGTCTGAACCAGCCGCTGCACGCGCAGCGTCAAACAGAAAGGCTGGGGTCAGGCCCCTGCGGGGTCAAACCCCTCCACGCCATCGCGGCGAAGCTCGGGGTCTGACCCCCGACAGGGTCTGACCCCAGCCGCTGAATCCGCAGCGTCAGATGGAAAGGCTGGGGTCAGGCCCCTGCGGGGCCTGACCCCTCTCCGGGCAGCCAGAGCGGTTCTGCTGTTCCGGCGTCCTTGTTCGCCCAGCGGGCGGCGATGAAGAGGAAGTCGGAGAGCCGATTGAGGTAGGTGAGCACGAAGGGGTTGATCCCCGTCTCGCCGTCGGCGACGAGCGCGTCCCTCTCCGCTCGGCGGCAGGTCGTGCGCGCGACGTGCAGCCGCGCCGCAGCCGGCCTGCCGCCCGGCAGCACGAAACTCTTCAGCATCGGCAGTTCGGCGTTGAAGTCGTCGCAGAGCTGTTCGAGCCGGTCGACGTGCGCCTGCTCGACCCGGAGCCGGTCGGCGACGCCGTACGGAACGGAGAGATCGGCGCCCACGTCGAAAAGGTCGTTCTGGATCCGCTCGAGCGGCGCGCGCAGCGCCCCCGGTAGTCCCTGCTCGGCCAGCACGACGCCGACCGTCGAGTTCAGCTCGTCGACCGTGCCGAACGCGCCGATCCGGCAGTCGAGCTTGGGCACACGCGAGCCGTCGCCGAGCGACGTCTCGCCCTTGTCGCCGCCGCGGGTGTAGATCCGCGTCAGCCGGACCGGCTCCTCGCGCTTACGACTTGACGGCAAGCGTCCGCTCCGACAGCCCGAGGATGGAACGCGCGATCACGAGCCGCTGGATCTCGCTCGTCCCCTCGTAGATCTCCGTGATCTTCGCGTCGCGGTAATAGCGCTCGACCGGGAACTCCTTCGTGTATCCGTACCCGCCGAGCACCTGGATCGCTTCGGCCGTCTGGCGGCGCGCCAGCTCCGACGCGAAGAGCTTCGCCTTCGCTCCCTCCTCGGTGTGAGGACGACCCTGCTGCTTCAGCCAGGCGGCTCGGTAGGTGAGCAGCCGCGCCGCGTCGAGCTCCATCGACATGTTCGCGAGCTTGTGCTGGATCGCCTCGAAGTGGCCGATGCGTTGCCCGAACGCCCGCCGCTCGAGGGCGTAGGCGCGGGCGACCTCGTACGCGGCCTGCGTGATCCCGAGCGCCTGCGCAGCGATCCCGATCCGGCCGCCGTCGAGCGTCGTCATCGCGACACGGAAACCGCGGTTCTCCTCGTGCAGCAGCCGGTCGCGCTCGACGTGCGCCCCCTCGACGACGATGTCGTTCGTCACCGAGGAGTTCAGCCCCAGCTTCTCCTCGTCGCGCGTCACGCGCACGTGCTCCGCGTCGAGGATGAACGCGCTGACACCGCGCGCTCCGGCCGTGCTCTGGTCGGTGCGCGCGAACAGCAGGAACGTCCCCGAGTAGCGGCCGTTGGTGATCCACTGCTTCGCGCCGGTGATCGTCCAGCCGTCACCGTCAGGCTCGGCCTTCGTCCGCAGCGCACCGGCATCGGAGCCGGCCTCCGGCTCGGTCAGCGCAAACGCGCCGAGATGCTCGCCGCGCGCGAGCGCCGGCACGAAGCGCGACTTCTGCTCGTCGGTCCCGTACGCGAGGATCGGAAGCGTGACCGCGCTCGTGTGCACCGCGACGGTCACGCCGACGCCTGCGTCCGCGCGGGAGAGCTCCTCCAGCACGAGGATGTACGAGAGGAAGTCGACCCCGGCGCCGCCGTACTCCTCCGGCACGCAGGCTCCCATCAGCCCGAGCTCCGCGAGCTTGCCGAAGAGCTCGCGGGGGAAGTGGTGGTCGCGGTCCCACTGCGCCGCGTGCGGGTCGATCTCCGCTTTGGCGAACTCGCGGGCGAGCGCCTGGATCTCTTTCTGGTCCTGAGTGAGGTCGAAGTCCACTCGGGACGAAGGGTAGTTCAGGCGGCCGCGAGCTCCCGACGGATCGTTCTCAGCGCGTCCTCGGCCCGGACGAACGCGTCCACGACGTCCGGGTCGAACTGGCGCTTCCGCTGGGCCAGAATCTCGGTTCGGGCCGTCCGCCAGCTCAGGGCACGCCGGTAAGGGCGGTGGCTCGTCATCGCGTCGAGCGCGTCCGCCACCGCGAAGACCCGGGCGCCGAGCGGAATCTCATCGGCGCGCAGCCCGTCGGGATACCCGCGCCCGTCCCAGCGCTCGTGATGCGAGCGGACGACCTTCAGGCCCTCGCCCTGGAGGAAGGCGACGCCCGAGAGCATCGCCTCGCCCAGGACCGTGTGCGTCTGCATCCGGCGGCGTTCGGCCACGCTCAGCGGACCGGGCTTCCTAAGGATCCCGTCCGGGATCCCGATCTTGCCGACGTCGTGCAGGAGGAACCCGTACGGCGTGCTCGGGTCATGGACGACTGCCTTTTCCCCGACGACGCGCGCCAGCGCCGTCGCGTAGCTCTCGACGCGCTGCGAATGCGCGCGCGTGCCGGTGTCCTTCGACTCGAGCGCGCTTGCGAGCGCGGAGACCGTCTCCATGTAGGCGCTCTGGAGCAGCTCCCGTTGCCCACGTTCGAGCTCGAGCATGTGGCGCAGGTCGCGCGCGTACAGGAGCAGCGCCTCGTCCGGGCCTGCACTGCGCTTCGTCGCGGCGCGGAACGGCACGCCGTAGAGCCCGCCCGCCAGGCGCTCGGCGACGGCGAGCAGTTCGAGCGGGCTGAACGGCTTGCGGACGAACGCGTCTGCTCCGACACGCCGAGCCGCAGCGCTCGTACCGCCGGTCGAGCCGGTCAGGAGAATCACCGGGATGCTCTTCGTCGCGGGCTCGGTCTTCAGCTCCTCGCACAGCTCGAGCCCCGTCGTCCCCGGCATGTTCACGTCGAGCACGATCACGTCCGGGCGTGCCGCGCGGATGCGGCGGCGCGCGCTCTCGGCGCGGTCGGCTTCGACCACGTCGACGTCCGCGACCTCGAACGTCGTGCGGAGCAACGTCCTCAACGCGGGATCGTCATCGACAAGCAGGATCCGCAAGCTGCGCGACCTCCCTAGTTCCCGTTACCGCTTTTTCGGCAGCGGCTGCGCTTGACTTGAGTCACCTCTGAAGGAGACCCGCGCGGATGCGAAAACCTGCGAGCTCCGCGCGTTTACGCGTTGTTATCCGTATTCGTAGAATCCCGAACCGGACTTCCGGCCCAGGCGGCCCGCCGCGACCTGCTCGCGGAGAAGCGGGCACGGTGCGTAGCGGTCGTCTCCGAGGCCCTCTTGCAGGACCTCCATGATCGCCACGCAGGTGTCGAGGCCGATCAGGTCGGCGAGCGCAAGCGGGCCGAGCGGATGCGCGAACCCGAGCTTCGCGATCGTGTCGATCGCCTCGGCTTCGGCGACGCCGTCGTGAAGCGCCCACGCCGCCTCGTTGATGAACGGCATCAGGATCCGGTTCGAGACGAAGCCGGGGAAGTCGTTCGCGACGGCCGGCGTCTTGCCGAGCTCGCGTGCGAGGTCGGTGATCCGCGCGGCGGTGTCGTCGGACGTGTCGCGGCCGCGGATGACCTCCACGAGCTGCAGCACCGGCAC
>Ga0126374_10000440_pt1 | contig 10551 bp, 9 predicted proteins | sample PanSoiMetPlot_12_FD_89874 | JGI IMG/M metagenome (GOLD analysis project Ga0126374, IMG submission 89874) | Tropical forest soil microbial communities from Panama - MetaG Plot_12 | ecosystem: Environmental > Terrestrial > Soil > Tropical forest > Bulk soil | place: Panama | collected 2016-02-17
CGAAGTGGACTTCTTCAAGGACCATGCCGTGCTGTTCGCGCTCGTCTGTGCGGGCATCGGGATCGGCTACGGCATCTACCTGACGATCTGGCTCCTCCGCCAGCCGGCGGGCACCGAGCGCATGCGCGAGATCGCGCGCGCCATCCAGGAGGGCGCCAGCGCCTATCTGAAGCGGCAGTACATGACGATCGCCCTGGTCTCGATCGTCCCGTTCCTGCTGCTCGGCTTCTACCACAAGCTCGGCTGGGGAACCGCGATCGGCTTCCTCGTCGGCGCCACCCTCTCGGCGGCAGCCGGCTTCATCGGGATGAACGTCGCGGTGCGCTCGAACGTACGGACGGCGGAGGCGGCGCGGCACGGCCTCAACCCGGCGCTCAACGTCGCCTTCCGAGCCGGATCGGTCACCGGGCTGCTCGTCGTCGGGCTCGGCCTGCTCGGTGTCGCGGGGTACTACTGGGTGCTCACGGGCTGGATCGGCAACTCGCAGGAGTCGGCGATCGACGACCTCGTCGGGCTCGCGTTCGGCGGCTCGCTGATCTCCGTGTTCGCGCGACTCGGCGGCGGCATCTACACGAAGGCGGCCGACGTCGGCGCCGACCTCGTCGGGAAGATCGAGGCCGGGATCCCGGAGGACGACCCGCGCAACCCGGCCGTGATCGCGGACAACGTCGGCGACAACGTCGGCGACTGCGCCGGCATGGCCGCCGACCTGTTCGAGACCTACGCGGTCACAGCGGTCGCCGTGATGCTGCTCGGGCTCCAGTTCCCGTCGTCGAACCTCGCGCTCTATCCGCTCGCGCTCGGCGGGATCTCGATCATCGCCTCCGTGATCGGGACGCTCTTCGCCCGCGTCGGTCGTGGCGGCTCGATCATGAACGCCCTCTACCGCGCGGTCCTCGTCGCGACCGTCCTGTCTGCGATCGGGTTCATCCCGGTCACGATGGCGTTCGACAACGGCAAGTTCAACTTCACCGATCTCTACGTCTCCGCGGTCGTCGGCCTTGTCGTCACCTTCCTGCTCGTCGCGATCACCGAGTACTACACGGGCACTCGCTGGCGCCCCGTGAAGCTGATCTCGTCGGCGTCACAGACTGGTCACGCGACGAACATCATCTCCGGTCTCGCCGTCGGGATGCAGGCAACTGCGCTGCCCGTGGTCGTGCTTGCCGCCGGCATTCTCGTCGCGCATCACTTCGCCGGGCTCTACGGGATCGGCGTCGCCGTGATGGCGCAGCTCTCGATGACGGGACTAATCGTCGCGCTCGACGCGTACGGGCCGGTGACGGACAACGCCGGCGGCATCGCCGAGATGGCGGATCTCGACGAGTCAGTTCGCGCGATCACCGATCCGCTCGACGCGGTCGGCAACACGACGAAGGCGGTGACGAAGGGCTACGCGATCGGCTCGGCAGCGCTCGCTGCGCTCGTCCTCTTCGATTCCTACACGACGGGCCTACACGACCAGGCGGATCCCGGCAGCGCCTTGTCGGCGATCACCTTCAACCTCAGCGACGCCTGGGTGATCGCCGGCCTGTTCATCGGCGGGCTGATGCCGTTCCTCTTCGCGTCGCTCGCGATGCAGGCTGTCGGGCGGGTCGGCGGCCAGGTCGTGACGGAGGTCCGGCGCCAGTTCCGCGAGAACCCAGGAATCATGGAAGGGACCGCACGGCCCGAGTACGGACGCGCGATCGACATCGTGACGGGCTCGGCGATCAAAGAAATGCTCGCGCCGGCGCTGATTCCGATCCTCTTCCCGGTGATCGTCGGGATCATCAGCGCGCGCATGCTCGGCGGGCTTCTGATCGGCACGATCGTGACGGGGCTGTTCCTCGCGATCGCGATGACGTCGGGCGGCGGTGCCTGGGACAACGCGAAGAAGCTGATCGAGGACGGGGCCTACGGCGGCAAGGGCTCGGAAGCACACGCCGCCTCCGTCACCGGCGACACCGTCGGCGACCCCTACAAGGACACCGCGGGCCCGGCGATCAACCCGATGATCAAGATCGCCAACATCGTCGCGATCCTGATCATCCCCCTGCTCGTCTCGATCCACGGCTGAGTCGAACTGCTGGGGTCAGCCCCTCGGGGTCTGACCCCTGGCTTTAGATTCACGCTGTGAGCACCCCTCAGCGCAGCGGCCGGCGGCGGCGCGCACAGCGGCTCGAACGGGTGCTGGGTACGCCGGCGCTGTTCGCGACGGCGTACGGGAACGTCGGTTCCTCGATCTACTACGCGCTCGGACTCGTCGCCGGAATCGCGCTCGGGCTGACGCCGCTGGTGTTCGTCATCAGCGGGCTGATCTTCGCCGCCACCGCGGCCACGTACGCGGAGGGAACGGTCCGCTACCCCGAAGCAGGCGGCTCGTCGAGCTTCGCGCGCCACGCCTTTAACGAGCTCGTCTCGTTCGTAGCGGCGTGGGCGCAGATGCTCAACTACATCATCACGATCGCCATCTCGGCGTTCTTCGTCCCGCACTACCTCTCGATCTTCTGGGGCCCGCTGCGGGAGAACCCGTGGGACATCGTCGGCGGCGTCACCGTCGTGGTCGTGCTCGTCCTACTCAACATCATCGGGATTCAGGAAGCGGCAAGGCTGAACATCTTCCTCGCCGTCGTCGACTTCGCGACGCAGCTCTTGCTCGTGATCATCGGCTTCGCGCTCATCTTCAACGCCCACGTCGTGTTCTCCGCGAACATTCACTGGGGCGTCGCGCCGACGTGGCAGAACTTCTTCCTCGCGATCCCGATCGCGATGATCGCCTACACGGGGATCGAGACCGTCTCCAACCTCGCGGAGGAGGCGCGTGACCCGCCGCGCGACATCCCGCGCGCGATCTCGTGGGTCGCGATCGCCGTCTTCGCCATCTACTTCACGCTGCCGCTGATCGCGCTGTCGGCCCTGCCCGTCCAGAAAACCGTGCACGGCGGCTACCAAACCTTGCTCGGGCTGCCGCCGAGCCAGGGCGGCTTCGAGAACGATCCGGTGCTCGGTCTCGTCGAGAACCTGGGGATCCACGGCGCCCTGCTCCACACGGCCAAGATCTACGTCGGGATTCTGGCCGCGACGATCCTCTTCATCGCGACGAATGCCGGTGTCATCGGTGCGTCGCGGATCACCTACGCGATGGCGAGCTACCGCCAGCTGCCGGAGATGTTCCGCCGCCTCCATCCGAAGTTCAAGACGCCGGCCCTGTCGCTGGTCGTCTTCGCCGGGTTGATTCCGATCATCGTCCTGCTGCCGGGCCGCACCGCGTTCCTCGGCGACATGTACGCGTTCGGCGCGATGCTGTCGTTCACGATCGCGCACCTGTCGGTGATCGCCTTGCGCATCCATACGAAGAACGACGCCGAGGCGTTCAAGATCAAGCCGAACGTGCGCGTGGGCGGCATCGACTGGCCGCTGTTCGCGCTGTTCGGGGCCTTCGGCACCGGCGCAGCGTGGATCGTCGTGGTCGTGCAGAAACCCGGCCCGCGCTGGGCCGGGCTCGGCTGGCTCGCGGTCGGTCTGGTCGGCTACGTCGTCTACCGCCGGCTCATTCTCCACCTGCCGCTGAAGGAAACGATCCACGCTCCGATGATCATCGGGCCCGCCGCCGCGCTCGAGTACCGGAACATCCTCGTCCCGGTGAAGCCCGGCCGCGAGTCGGAGGAGGCGATCGACTTCGCCGCGCGACTGGCCGCCGAGCGGCGCGCGTCCATCGCCGCCCTGGCCGTCATCGTCGTGCCGCTCGAGTTACCGCTCGACTCGACGCTGCCCGACCAGGAGAAGCGCGCGGATGTCGCCCTCGACGCCGGCTCCGCCATCGCCGAGCTCTACGGCGTCAACTTCAACGAGCGGCTCGTCCGTGCACGCAGCGCGGGCCGCGCGATCGTGGACGAGGCGGCGCGACGCAGCAGCGAGATCATCGTCATGGGCGCGCCGCGGAGCGGGCGCGGGGAAGTCTTCAGCGACACCGTCGACTTCGTGCTGAAGCACGCGCCGTGCCGCGTGATGGTCGCTGCGGGCCGCCGCGCGGCGTGAGCTTCTACCGCAACGCAATCGCCGTCTTCGGCGTCGTCTTCGTCGGCATCGGCGTCGCGCTGATCGCGGTCACAGCTGTCGAGGGCGGCGGCGCTCTCGGCTACATCCTCGGCGTCCTCTTCGTCGCGCTCGGTCTCGGTCGCCTCTACCTGCTCCGAGCCCGGCGATAACCTTGTGCCCTTCCCAGCAATGCACGTCGGCTTCTAGCCCGCTATCACACTGCGCCAGAGTCCACCCTCGCTCTTGCCAAGGCCGCCAGCCCTGGCTGCGAACGAGTGTGACCTCTGGCTTGGTGCGAGCGACCTAGAAGCTCAACAGCATCACTGGAAAGGGCACTAGCCAGTGGCGCGCAAGCTGCCCCGCCTGCAACGGGTCCTCGACGCCCCGGCGCTCTTCTCGATCGCCTACGGCGAGATCGCCTCGTCGATCTACTTCGCGCTGGGGATCATCGCGCTGCGCGCGCTCGGCTTCGCACCCGCTCTGCTGTTCGCGACGGGTCTCCTGTTCCTGATCGTGTCGCTCTCCTACGCCGAGGGCACCGCCGCCATCCGCGAGACCGGGGGCGCAGCGACGTTCGTGCGCATCGCTTTCAACGACTTCTGGGGATTCGTCACGGGCTGGGTGCTCTTCCTCGACTACCTGATCGTGATCGCGCTGTCGGCGCTGTTCGTACCGCATTACGTCGCCGGTGCGTTCTTCACGAAGGTCCACCGCCCGTGGGACGTCGTGATCGGCTGCGCCATCATCGCCGGGATCGCAGTCGTGCGGCTCGTCCATCGCACGCGGCTGCACCGCTGGGCGCTCGTTGTCGCGCTCGTCGATCTCGCCACACAGCTCTTGATCGTCGTGCTCGGTTTCGCGCTGCTGTTCTCGCCGGACGCGCTGAGGGCCGGCACCTCGCTGGGGACCTCGCCGACGTGGCACTCGCTCCTGTTCGCGATCCCGCTCGCGATGCTCGCGTACACCGGGTTGGAGACGGTCGCGAACCTCGCGGAGGAGGCGCGCCGTCCCGGCCGGGACCTGCCGCGCTCGCTGTTCAGCGCGATCGGCCTCGTCGTCGTCCTCTACGTCGCAATCGCGGTCGTCGGCCTCTCGGCGTTCCCCGCGGAGCACGGGACGCTGCTCGGCAGCAACTGGCTGCGTGCACCGCTGGTCGGAGTGGCGTCGGCAATCCGGGCGGAGGTCCCCAGCTGGATCGGCGACCCGCTGCAGGTGTTCGTCGGTCTCTCCGGGGCGCTGATCCTCCTCACCGCTGCGACGACCTCGATCTCCGGCTTCGGCCGCCTCGCGTACTCGCTCGGCGAGCATGCGCAGTTACCGCGGAAGTTCGGGATGCTGCGGCAGCGGACGCTGGTCGCGCCGCAGTCGATCGTCGCGGCTGGGGCGATCGCGATCGCGCTCCTCGCCGGGACGGCCGTGCTCGCGCATCCCGTGTTCTTCCTCGCGAGCCTCTACAGCTTCGGGGTTCTGCTCGCGTTCACCGCCGCGCAGCTCGCCGTGATCCGGCTTCGTTTTACCGAGCCCAACCGACGCCGGCCATATCGCGTCCCGCTCACCGTGGGCCGCGTCCCGATCCCGTCGGTCGTGGGCGCGATCCTGACGTTCGTCGTCTGGATCGACGCGATCGCGACGCACAAGGGCGCGCGCTACGGCGGCGCCGCCTGGCTCGCCGTCGGGCTCGTCGTCTACGTCGCCGTCCGGCGGTCGCGCGGCGAGGGCCTCTTCGAGCCCGTGGTCTCGGCCGACGAGCACCGCGGCCTCGCCGAGGCCGAGTTTTCCAAGATCCTCGTGCCGATGAAGCTCGGCGAGATCGGCGAGGAGATGATCGCCACGGCCGTCAAGCTCGCGCAGGACCGCGGCGCGTCGGTCGAGGCCCTGCACGTGATCCGCGTCCCGCTCGAGCTACCCCTCGACGCCGAACTCGCAGACGAGGAGGAGCGGGCCGAGGCGTCGATCGCCGAGGCGAGGCTGCTCGGCGCCGACCACGGCGTCATCGTCGAGGGCCGCACGGTCAGGGCGCGCGCGATCGGCCAGGCGATCGTGCAGGAGGCCGCCGACCAGGGCGTCGACCTGATCGTCCTCGGCTCGTCGCCACGCTGGCGGCGGCAGTCGCGGTTCTTCTCGCCGACGGTCGACTACGTCCTCAAAAAGGCTCCTTCCGAGGTTTTAATCGTCGCGTTCCCGCAGGGCGTCCTCGAAGGGGACGGAGCAGGGTGACGGGAGAGCGGGAGGTCGGACGGCCGCGCTCGCGTGGCTCGCACGGCCTCGAATGCGGCGTCGGCGAGCGAGGCCGCGGCAGGGTGTTCTAGAAGGTGACGGCGAGCTACGCTGAGCACGTGAAGCTCATCGTCATCGGCTGCGGCCGGGTGGGCTCGACGATCGCAAAGCGTTTCGCCGCCGAAGGCTGGGACGTAACCGCTGTCGACGAGAAGGAGTCCGCCCTCAACCGCCTCGGGGAGGACTGGACCGGCGGCTTCGTCGTCGGTCACGGCATGGACACCGGCGTCCTCCGCCTCGCCGGCATCGAGGATGCCGACGCGGTCGTCGTCAGCACCGACGGAGACAACACGAACCTCGTGATCGGCCAGGTCGCCCAGAAGCGCTTCGGGATCGAGTGCACCGTCGTCCGGATCCTCGATCCGGCGCGGGCGGAGTTCTACTCCTCCCGCGGGCTGCGCACCGTCTGCCCGACCTCCACCGCGATCGACGCGCTCGACGAGGCTGTCCGCACCTGTGTGATTCCCCAGCAGCAGCGCGAGGAGGCGAAGGTTTAACCCATGTACGTCCTGATCGCCGGCGGGGGCAAGGCGGGCGCGAACGTGATGCGCACCCTGCTCCGCAACGGCCATGAAGCAACCATCATCGAGCAGGACCGGGACCGCTACGAGCGGCTCGAGTCCGAGTTCGAGCACCAGGCGATGAACGGCGACGCGACGGAGCTGTTCGTTCTCGAGAAGGCCGGGATCAAGCGTCCGCCGGATCTCGTACTGGCGCTTACGGGCGACGACGAGGACAACCTCGTCATCTCGCAGCTCGCAAAGGAAAAGTACGGCGTGCCGAAGGTGATCGCGCGCGTCAACGACCCGCGCAACCAGCCGCACTTCGACCTCCTCGGCATCTCGCCGACGGTCTGTGCGACGTCGAGCATTCTCGGGCTCGTGGAGCACGAGGTGCCCGAGCACGAGCTCATCCACCTCCTCGAGCTCCGGAAGGAGAACCTCGAGATTGTCGAGGTGCAGATCGACAAGGCCTCCCCGAGCGCCGGCAAGACCGTCGAGAAGCTGAGCCTCCCGGAAGGCTCGAGGTTGATCTCCGTCATGCGCGACGGCAAGGCCGAGATCGCGGTCGGCTCGACCGAGCTCAAGCCGGGCGACCAGGTGCTTGCGATCCTCCAGCCGGGCAAGGAGGACGAGCTGCGCCAGGTGCTGCTCAAGAAGTAAGCGTCGACGTCAAGCCCGGGAGAACCGCAAGGCACCGCCGCTCCGTGCGGCAGCCGGCCTGGGTGTGGGCGACGCCGGGATCGGCGTTCCGGAGGGTGTCGGCGTCGGGGTCGGGGTCGGGCCTGGACTCGGATCCGATGGGCCCGGAGGCGGGGTCGCCGCGGGCGGGTCGGCGGCGGGCGTCCCGGACGACGCGGACACACAGACGAACCCGTAGTGATTGCCCGGCGGACAGTTGCCGCCGGGATTTGCAGACGCGACGCCGCCCATGACACCGACGCCTGCTGCTGCAGCAGCCATGGCGCAGAGCGAGACGTTGATCTTGTGTGCGCTGCGTCGCGGCGTAACTCTTGAGTTATCGGCCCGGGACACGATCTTAAGAAGTCCGTAAAGGGGTGAACCGAACGGCGTCGCCGCGGGTACTTTGGCCGGGATGGTCGCGACGCTTCTCGCCGCTGCTGCACTGCTCGCGCCGCAACAACAGCAGCTCTCGCTGCAACCGTACGCGAGCGGTCTCGGCGCGTTAACCGGGATCTCCTCGACGCCGGCAGAGCCGAACCGGCTGTACGCCGTCGAGCAGTCCGGCCTGATCAGGTACCTCGTCAACGGTCGCGTGCGCGGCACGTTCATCGACCTGCGGGACCGGATCACGAGTGGCGGGGAGCAAGGCCTCCTGTCCGTCGCGTTCAGCCCCAACTACGGGCGCAACCACCGCTTCTACGTCGACTACACCGATACGCAGGGCAACACGCGCGTCGTCGAATTCCGCTCGCGGAACGGACGCGGCCTGAGGTCGACCGCACGCCAGCTCCTGTTCGTGCGCCAGCCCTACGCCAACCACAACGGCGGTGACCTGGAGTTCGACCGCCACGGGCTGCTCTACGTGGGGATGGGAGACGGCGGCTCCGCTGGAGACCCCGGCAACCGGGCACAGAATCCGCGGGTGCGCCTCGGCAAGCTGCTGCGGATCAACCCGATCAAGCGTGGCGCGCACTGGCAGACGGTGGCGCTCGGCCTGCGAAATCCCTGGCGCTTTGCGTTCGACCGTGCGAACGGCGACCTCTACATCGGCGACGTCGGCCAGGGCAACTGGGAGGAGATCGACTATCGCCCGGCTGCCTCGATCGGCAAGCTCGCAAACTACGGCTGGCACGTCTTCGAAGGCCGCGCGCGGTACAGCAATTCGCCGCTCGGCCCGGGGCAGCTCGTCGGACCGATCTACGTCTACAGCCACGAGGACAGCAACTGCTCGGTCACCGGCGGCTACGTCTACCGCGGGCGCGCTGTCGGCGCCGCCGTGGGCCGCTACTTCTTCGGCGACTACTGCTCCGGCACCGTCTGGAGCCTCCGCATCGACCACGGCGCCGCCGCCGACGTCCGCCGCGAGCCCTTCACGATTCCGCAGCTGACATCGTTCGGCGAGGACGCCGCCGGCGAGCTCTACCTCGCATCGGGCAGCGGGCGCATCTATAAGCTCGGCGGCTGATGTTGCCGCAACTTGGCGACGACCTCTACCTCACAGACGGCGGCATGGAGACCTGGCTCATCTACGACGCCGGGCTCGAGCTGCCGCAGTTCGCGTCGTTCCCACTGCTCGACTCCGTTGAGGGCCTCGCCGCGCTCCGTGCGTACTACGCTCCCTACGTCGAGCTCGCCCGCGAGAACGAGGTCGGGCTCGTGCTCGACGCGCCGACGTGGCGTGCCAGCCGCCATTGGGGCGAGCTGCTCGGGTACGGGCCGGCGCAGCTCGCGCACGTCAACCGGCGCGGCGTCGCCTTCGTCGACGAGCTTCGTCGTGCCAGCGACGGCGTCGACATCGTGGTCGGCGGCTGCGTCGGCCCCTCCGACGACGCGTACAAACCGAGCGAGCAACTGAGTGTCGATGCGGCCTACGCGTATCACCAGCCGCAGATCGAGTCGTTCGCCGACACCCCGGCCGACTTTGTCAACGCGCTCACGCTGACGTACTCCGCCGAGGCGCTCGGCATCGCCCGTGCCGCGAACGACGCCGGGCTGCCGGTCGCGCTGTCCTTCACCGTCGAAACCGACGGCCGGCTCCCCGGCGGCGAGCGGCTCGCCGATGCGATCACAACCGTCGACGCCGGAGCGGACGTCGCCTACTACATGGTCAACTGCGCCCACCCGACGCACTTCGCCGACATCCTCGACGGGCCGTGGTGCGAGCGCGTCGTCGGCGTGCGCGCGAATGCATCGACGAAGAGCCATGCGGAGCTCGACGAAGCCAAGGAGCTTGATGCCGGCGATCCCCTGGAGCTCGCGGGTCACTACCCGCGGTTGCGCGTGCGGCTTCCGAACCTGCGCGTCGCGGGCGGCTGCTGCGGCACCGACGAGCGCCATATCGCCGCGATCTACGCGGCGTTGCGCGACTAGCCGGTCCGGCGGCGCCTAACGGTCGGCGCCTGCTGCCCGAGCGCCGCGTACGCCAGCGCCTGCAGCGACTCGTTCAGCGTCGAGAGCTCGCGTGCAATGCGCAGGAGCTGCTCACTCGTGTCGAGGTGTCGATTGAGCGCGTGCATCTCGTCACACAGCCGGTCGAGGCGCGCGAGCAGCGCGTCGAGCTGACGATCGCCGACGTCTTTTCGTTCCACGTTGCTCAGTCTAGGCCGAGCAGCTGCTCGCGCGTGTCGACGACGATCGCCCCTTCACCGAGCGCAGTCAAGACTCGGTCGCGAGCCCCCTCGCCGGACTCGACGAGGTCGACGCGCCTGTCCGCGCCGAGATGCGAGAGCGCTATGGTCGTCAGCTCCGCCGGTCCGTCGGCGAACACCCCGACCCGCAAGCCGGCCGCGTGCAGCCGTCGCAACGCGGCGGTCACCTCGGCATCGCGGCGGAGATAGACAGGTGCACGCTCTTCCGCGAAGCGCTCGAGCAGCGGACGCCAGTTCGGCAGCTGCTCGTCCAACGCTGAGACGTCGACGCGGTAACGGCGGGCAGCGTCCTCGAGCCAGTCCTGCCAGAGCGGTCCGACGTCGCCGAGCGCCACCAGGTTGACCGCGACGGCGTTCACTGCTGGCGGATGCGCAGCCAGACGAGCATGCCGAGGCAGAGGCCGACCGCGTCGATCGCCACG
>Ga0126374_10000441_pt1 | contig 10550 bp, 10 predicted proteins | sample PanSoiMetPlot_12_FD_89874 | JGI IMG/M metagenome (GOLD analysis project Ga0126374, IMG submission 89874) | Tropical forest soil microbial communities from Panama - MetaG Plot_12 | ecosystem: Environmental > Terrestrial > Soil > Tropical forest > Bulk soil | place: Panama | collected 2016-02-17
GCCTATATGCTTTCGCTTGCCCGCGATCTGCCGCGCGCCGGCCAGGCTCAGGTCAAGAGTCAATGGGAACGCTGGCCGGCCGCATTGCTGGCGGGAAAGACCGTCGGAATCCTCGGCGTTGGTCTGATCGCGGAATATCTCGCGCCGATCTGTAAGGCGTTGCAAATGTCGGTGGTCGGGATCAGCGGCAGCCCGCGTGACCCGAAGGGGTTCGATCGTGTCGTCCATCGCGGCGACCTGGAGAAAATTGCGCCCGAGCTCGATTTCCTCGTCGCGTTGACGCCGCTCACCGCCGAAACGCGCGGCATCGTCGGAGCGAAAGTCTTCGCCGCCATGAAACCAACCGCCTACCTGGTCAACGTGGCACGCGGCGGTGTCGTCGATGAGCCAGCGCTGATCGCAGCCTTGGAAGGCGGCAAGATTGCAGGCGCGGCGCTCGATGTTTTCGCGCACGAGCCCCTCCCCGCCAACAGTCCTCTGTGGAAGACGAAGAATGTAACGGTCTTTTCCCATCTCGGCGGCTATTCGCAAGGTTACGAGGATCGCGCGATGCCGACCATCGCCGGCAACATGGCAAAATTCCTGGCTGGCGATTTAACATCTATGACGAATATCGTGCGCAAGCCCGCATTTTGGAGAAACTGAACCATGTCATTATCGGAACGATTGAACACGCCGATCTCCAACGCCGAGCTTGAACGCCGTTGGCGCGCGGTGCGCGCCGCAATGGAAAAAGAAAAGATCGATGCACTGCTGATGCAGAACAATAACGATCACATGGGCGGCTATGTCCGGTATTTCACGGACATGCCGGCAACCAATGGTTATCCGAACACTGTGGTTTTCCCACGCGATGACGAGATGACCGTGGTTTGCCAGGGTCCGTTCGGCGGCAGCGAAGCAACCGCCCAAGGCGACCAGAGCTGGCGTGGCGTCAAGCGCATTCTAACGACGCCAAGCTATGCCTCAGCGCACTACACGAAAGACTATGACCCCGAGCTTGCCGGGAGCGCGCTAAAGCCGTTCGCCAATGCGACCATTGGCTATGTCGGCACCTATCAGATGTCATATGCGTTGCTTGACTACGTGAAGCGCACATTTCCTCAGGCGCGCTTCGTTGATGCGTCGGACTTGGTCGACAGGATCAAGGTCATCAAGAGCCAGGAAGAAATGGAACTCGTGAAGCGAGCCGCTTTGATGCAGGATGGCGCGATGCGCGCGGCCTTTGCGGCGGCAAAGCCGGGTATGCGCGATACTGAGGTCGCCGCTGTGGCGCAGCACTACAGCCAGTGCCAGGGCAGCGAGAATGGCATTTATCTCTGCGCGTCGATGCCGCTGGGCAAGCCATCAAAATTCGCCAATCGCCACCTTCAAAACAGAGTCATCCAGAAGGGTGACCAGATCGCATTGCTGGTGGAAGACAATGGACCGGGCGGCATGTACACCGAACTCGGCCGCTCCTGCGTCGTCGGCGCCAAAGTGCCGCAGGCGATGAAGGACGAACTCGAGTTCTGCAAGACCTCACGCAAGCTCACGCTCGACCTGCTGAAGCCCGGCACTCCCTGCAAGGACATCTGGGATGCCTTTAACGACTTCATGCGCAAAAACGGCCGGCCGGCCGAAGCACGCCTTTACTGTCATGGCCAGGGCTACGATCTGGTGGAACGTCCGTTGCTGCGTCACGATGAACCGATGACCATCGACAAGGACATGAATATCGTCGTCCATCCGACCTATATCCATGCGGGTTACTTGAACTGGCTGTGCGACAACTATTTGATCGGCGGGAACGGTCCAGGCGACCGATTGCATCAATTTCCCGAAGAGATAATCGAGGTCGGTTAGCCATGGGAGGTCCTCCGGCTTGACCGGCCTGTGCGCGTGGCGCAAAGGGTTTGTAGCTTTTGGTGGAGGAAACAATGAAAATGAAAAACATGCTGTTTGCTGCCGTTGCCGCCATGCTGGCGGTGATGGGCGTCACAAGTGCCCAGGATTTCCCGACACGGCCAGTCACGATGGTCATCCCGTTCGCCGCCGGCGGACCGCAGGACACCATCGGCCGCATCATCGCGCAGCGCATGAGCGAACTGCTTGGCCAGCAAGTCGTGGTCGAAAACGTTGGCGGCGCCGGCGGCATGACCGGTTCCAAGCGCGTCGCTGACGCCAAGCCGGATGGCTACACGATGGTGCTTGGCAGCGTCGGCACCCACGCGCAGAACCAGACTCTCTACAAGCATCCGCTCTACAATGTGCTGACGGATTTCACGCCGGTCGCTTATCTCGCGATCACGCCGATTGCGGTCATCACCCGGCCTGATTTGCCCGTGAACAATTTCAAGGAATTCATCGCCTACGCGAAAGCAAACCAGGCCAAGATGCAGTACGGCTCAGCCGGTGCTGGCTCGGCAACGCATCTAGCCTGCGTGGTGCTCGATAGCGCGATGGGCACCAAAATCACGCACGTTCCGTACAAAGGCACTGGACCTGCGATGCAGGACCTGGTCGGCGGACGCATCGACTATTTGTGCGAGATCATCGCGACCGCGAAACCGCAGATCGACGGCGGTAAGGTCAAAGGCATCGCCATAATGACCAAGGACCGCTCGCCCGTTTTGCCAAATCTCGCGACGACCGGTGAACAGGGAACCGATATTCAGGCCTACACGTGGAGCGCGCTATTTCTGCCGAAAGGTGCACCCGCCGACGTGGTGAAGAAGCTCAACGAGGCTGCCGTCGGCGCCCTTGCAACGCCATCAGTGCAAGAACGCCTCACGCAGCTCGGTGCGACCGTTGCCGCTCCCAATGAACGAAGCCCGCAATGGCTGGGCGATTTTGTCAAGAGCGAAGTCAAGAAATGGGAAGAGCCGATCAAGGCAAGCGGCGTCCAGGTTGAGTGACCAACGGTAAAAGTTGAACGGCTTGCTGCAGCGCGGAGGAGACGGGCGATGGCTGAGATCAAAATCGTCAACCCCGAGGCGCTCGGCAAGCCGCTTGGTCAATATTCGCATTTGACCCGGGTCAAAGCCTCGGAATTCATTTTCATTGCCGGTCAGGTTGGCGTCGACAAAGATGGCAAGGTCGTCGGCACTGACGACTTCGACGCGCAGTGCGTGCAGACCTTCGCGAATATTGAGGCCGCCCTCAAATCGTGCGGTGCTGGCTGGGGCAATATCGTGCAGTTCACGACCTACCTCGTGCACTCGCAGGACATTCCGATGTTCATGAAGTATCGTCTGCGCGAATTTCCCAAAATGTTTTCCAACGGCGTTTACCCGCCCAACACCTTGCTGATGGTCGATCGACTCGTGCAGGAGCCGCTGCTGGTCGAAGTCCAGGCGGTGGCCGCGCTTTAGCTATGTGGCGGGCTTCTCCATCAGGCTGACGTGACCGACGACCACGCGCCAGCCTTCAGGAAACTTCACCCATGTCTGGGTTTGCCGCCCGATTTTGCCCGGCGCCGTCGGTCGTTCGTAAAGCGTCGAGGCAACTGCAAAGTCGCGCCCGAACGTGGTGATGACCGTGCGGGACAACTTACGCCCCAGCGCGACCGGTGAACGCGCGGCGCGGAACGACTTGATCTCGCCGTAGCCATACAGATTTTCCGTCACGCCGTAGCGGACGGTCCGCGGATTGTCTCGGAAGAGTTCATCGAGGGTCGCCACGTCGTTCGATACGAGCGCCTTCTCGTAGCGTTCAAAAGCTGCCTTCACCTCGGCCATGACCTCCGGCAGATCGATTTCCATCCTCAGTCCCTCCGTAACGTTGCTGCGAAAGTCTGGTCCAAACGGCAGCCGTTCAAACCGGGTAGCTTCCGTCCTTTGTCATGACGTATGGTGGCGACAAATCAAGTCCGTCGTCTGACCAAGACGGACAGTGGGAGGAGGATTGCCGTGAAGGCCTTGAGACTGCTGCTGATCGCTTGGACGCTGCTGTGCCCCGCGCTGGCCACGGCGCAGGATTTTCCCAACAAGGCGATCCGCATGATCGTGCCCTTCCCGCCCGGCGGGCCGAACGACATCATTGCTCGCGTCGTTGCACAACGGATGGCGGAAATCCTCAAGCAGCCGATCATCATCGACAATCGCTCGGGCCAGGGCGGCGTTGTCGGGACCGATGTTGTCGCGAAGTCCCCGCCCGATGGCTACACCATTGCGATTGCGAGCGCCGGCGCGCTCGCCATCAGCCCGAGTATGGAGAAAGTCGCCTACGAAACGCTTCGTGACCTGCAGCCGATTACATTGGTCGCCAAGGTGCCGGAAATGCTGGTCGTCGCGACGAGTGTCCCTGCCAACAACATGCAGGAACTGGTAACACTGGCGAAATCGCAGCCCGGGAAGCTCAACTTCGCGTCATCCGGTCCCGGCAGCATGCCGCACCTTGCTGGCGAATTGTTCAAGCTAACCGCTGGCATCAACATCGTGCACGTGCCTTACCGAGGAGCTGCGCCCGCCGTGAACGACTTACTCGCCCAGCAAGTGCAGATGGTGTTCCTCGACCTACCGGTTCTGCTGCCGCAGATCAAAGCCGGCAAGCTCAAGCCGATTGCGGTCGGAGCCATGGACCGTGTTGCGAGCTTGCCTGACGTGCCGACCACCGTTGAAGTTGGCATGGCCCACCTTCAGACCGAAAACTGGTACGGCATGGTTGCGCCGGCCAAAACGCCGCTACAGGCCGTCGCCGTGCTCAACAAGGCCGCCGGCGAGGCGATTAAAGATCCGACCGTGGTCGAGAAACTGGAAAGCCAGGGCGCAATTCTGGTTGGCGACACGCCGGAACACTTCCGCGACTATATCGACAGCGAGACCAAGAAGTGGGCGAAGGTGATCGCGGATGCCGGCGTGCAAACGGAAAAAGACAAATAGCCCTTCGGCAGCCCTCACATGACCGAAAAATTCGTCCTGCGCTCGACGACGACTTCGCCCTTCGGCCGCAAGGTGCGGATGGCTATCGATGCTCTCGGGTTGAACAACCGCATTACAGAGACCCCCGCAGACCCCCTCGACGAGAAGGATTCGCTCCGTCAACAGAATCCGCTCGGCAAGATGCCGTGTCTTGTCCTGCAGGATGGCAGCACGATCTACGACAGCGGGATCATCATCGAGTTCCTGCAGGACGTCGCCGGCACTGAACGTCTCCTGCGGCTACGTGGGCCCGAACGCTATCGAATGCTCACGCAAGCTCGACTCGCGGACGGCATCATGGATGCATCGGTCCTCGTCGTTTACGAGACCCGTTTTCGTCCCGACCTGCCGCATTCGCCACGCTGGCTCGAGCATCAGCGCGGCAAGATTCATCGCGGGCTGGCCGCATTCGAGGAAAGCCCACCAGACCCGGGCAAGACCGATGTTGTTTCGATCGGCCTGTCGTGCGCGCTGGGTTATCTCGATTGGCGGAAGCAGGTCGACTGGCGAGCTACCTATCCAAAGCTCGTCGACTGGTTGAAAAAGTTCTCCGAACACGAGCCGGCTTTCGAGCGCACGCGCGCCAAGGAAACCTGATGACACACAATGCGGACACGGTCGCCGACCCGCCCTATTGGATGGCTTCACCCAGTAAGCCGAAACTGAAACTGCCGCCCGGCGTATGCGATGCTCACGTTCACGTCTTCGGCCCACGAAAACGGTTCCCCTTTGCGGAGGACCGCCATTATACGCCGTCCGATGCCACAAAGGAGATGCTGTTCACCTTGCATGAGCGACTCCGCGTACAGCATTGCGTGATCGTTCAGCCGGCCTGCCACGATACCGACAACTCGGTGACCGCCGATGCGACCGCGGCGACGGGTCAGGCCTACAAGGGCGTCGGCCTCATTCCGCTGACCATTTCCGATGCAGAGCTAAAGCGACTCGACGCCGCTGGTCTTTGCGGTGCGCGCTTCCACTACATAACACATCTTGCCAGGGGGCCTGGCATCAACGAGGTGGTCGCGTTCGCCAAACGCCTCGCCGATATCGGCTGGCATCTGCAGATCCATGCTGAGGCCGAACTGATCGCTGATCTCACTCCGGCGCTCAGGCGCTCACCTGTCCCGGTCGTCATCGATCACATGGGCCGCGTTGACGCCTCGCTCGGTCTGGATCATCCGCATTTTCGTGCGCTGCTCGCTTTGCTCGATGACAAGAACGTATGGGTGAAAGTCAGCGGCTCAGATCGCGTCACGCGCAAAGGTCCGCCTTATGCCGATGCGGTGCCGTTCGCTCGAAAGCTGGTGGCTGAATTTGGTGATCGCTGCGTATGGGGCACCGACTGGCCTCACCCCAACCATCAGGGACCAGTTCCAGATGACGGCGTTCTGGTCGATATCCTCGCCGAGATTGCCCCGACCGAAGCTGCGCGCCAGGCGCTGCTCGTCGACAATCCGCAGCGCTTCTACCGTTTTGCGTCGGCGCGCCGCCTCACGGGAGCCGCACTGTGAGTGGGCGCCTGCAGGGCCGGGTAGCCATTCTAACCGGCGCCGGCTGCGTCGGGCCTGGCTGGGGTAATGGCCGCGCCACGGCCGTACGCTTTGTCGAGGAAGGCGCAAAAATCTTTGCTGTCGATCGCGACCTTGGCAGTATGGGTGAAACCATTGAACGCGCGAAGACAGCGGGTGGTGAGATCGCAACGCACCAATGCGACGTGACTGACGCCGCATCGGTCGAGGCCATGGTAAAAGCGTGCCTCGAGCGCTTCGGACGAATCGACATCCTGGTCAACAATGTCGGCGGTTCGGCTCACGGCGGACCGGTCGAATTGAGCGAGGCCGCATGGGACGCTCAGGTGGACTCCAATCTGAAAAGCGTTTTTCTCACGTTGAAGTACGTTCTACCCGTGATGGTGCGTCAGAAAGCGGGCGCCATCGTCAATATCGCTTCAACGTCAGGGCTGCGCTGGACCGGGTCCGCGCAAGTCGGTTACGCCGCGACGAAAGCCGGAGTTATTCAGTTGTCTCGCGTGGTGGCGGTCCAGTATGCCGACAAGGGCATCCGCATTAACACGGTCGTTCCCGGGCAGTTGCACACGCCGATGGTTGAGGCTCGGCTTGCGAACCAACGCGCGGGCGGCGACGTTGAAGCACTTCTCAAATCGCGGCTCGAGCGCATTCCCATCGGTTTCATGGGCGACGGCCGCGACACTGCCAATGCGGCGTTGTTCCTCGCGTCGGATGAGGCACGTTTCGTCACCGGCACGGAAATCGTCGTGGATGGCGGAATGACCGCCAGGTGCGACTAGAGCGGCCGCCCTTGAACTGTGACGGCGACCGCGGAAATGCCACCTCGGCCTCGGGCTACGCGGCCTCGTTTTTGAGTCGTGCGGCATGGGTCATGAAGAAGCGTGCCTACGAGACCTTGTTGAAACGCTCGATGCAGATGCGCAGCACCTCGTCACCTGGCCGCTTCCACCAATCCTCGGCTGAGAAAATCTCAACTTCGGTGAGGCCCTTATACCCGGCATTGCGTATCAGCGTGCGAATGTGCCGTAGATTGATGACCCCATCACCCATCATGCCGCGGTCGGTGAGCAGGTCCCGGGTCGGCACCAGCCAGTCGCAGATGTGATAGGCGAGAATGCGGTTTGCCGCCCCGGCATGCGCTATCTGCGTTGCGAGCGCGGGATCCCACCAGACATGGTACGTGTCGATAGCAACGCCGGTGCCGTCCCCGAGCAAGTCGCAAAGGTCGAGCGCCTGCGCGAGTGTGTTTATGCACGCGCGATCGCCGGCGTACATCGGATGCAGCGGCTCGATTGCAAGCGGCACGCGGCACGCGCGCGCATGCGGCAGGATCGCCGCGAGACCATCCGCCACCATCTGCCGGGCGCCATTGATGTCGCGCGAACCCTTCGGAAGCCCGCCTGCGACGAGCACCAGGCATTCGGCGCCCAAAGCAGCCGCTTCGTCGAGCGCGCGCTTATTGTCGTCGATCGCCGCAAGCCGACCCGCGGCATCCGCCGCGGGAAACATGCCGCCGCGGCAGTATCCGGTCACCCGCATGCCATTGCCCTTAATGACCCGCACCGATTCATCGAGACCGAGGGTGGCGACCTGGTCGCGCCACGGGTCCACAGCTCTAAGGCCGTGCCGCACGCAGGCTTCGACCGCTTCGCGCAGATTCCACTGCTGGCGCACGGTCGCGAGATTGATCGACAGCCCGTCGGTATTCATGCCAGTCCGTGTACCGCGAGCAGCCGGTTCATGCGGGCCGCGGCCAGTTCCGGGTCGTGCAATACGCGCGCCTTGTCCGCGAGACGAAAGAGTTCGGCGAGATGGAGCAGCGAGCGAGCGCTTTCCTGCCCGCCCACCATGATGAAATGGTCCTGCAATCCGTTGAGCCAGGCCAGGAATACGACCCCAGTCTTGTAGAACCGTGTCGGCGCTTGAAAAATGTGCCGCGATAATGGCACCGTCGGCTCCAGAATCCCGTGGAAGCCCTGCAGATCGCCCGCGGACAGTCGGGCAAGACCTGCGGACGCTGCGGGTGCGATGGCATCAAAGATGCCGAGCAGCGCGTCCGAATAGCCTTCCTCGTCGCCGGCAATCAGTTCGGCATAGTTGAAGTCGTCGCCAGTATACATCCGCACGTTCGCCGGCAACTTCCGTCGCATCTCGATTTCCTTCTCCTTCGAGAGCAGTGAGATTTTGACGCCGTCGATCTTCGTCGCGTTGTCGCGGATAATGCCGAGGCAATTCTGCATGGCGGCGGTGTGATCGGCTGCGCCCCAATAGCCGGCAAGTGAGGGATCAAACATTTCACCGAGCCAATGAATGATCACCGGTTCGCGCACCTGCCGCAAAATACGCCCATAGACTTTTACATAGTCGTCCGGGCTTTTGGCGACCGCGGCGAGCGCGCGGCTCGCCATCACCACAAGCTGGCCACCCATCGCTTCGATCGCCTCGATTTGCTCTTCGTAGGCGCGGATGATGTCGTCGACGCGCACCCCTGCCGCCGGTTCGAGATGATCGGTCCCCACCCCGCAGCAGACCTTGACGCCGGGACGCCCCTTCGCGGCTTCCAGCGTATGACGGATCAATTCGCGCGCACCCGGCCAATCGAGCCCGCCGCCACGTTGGGCGGTGTCCATCGCTTCGGCCACGCCAAGTCCAAGATCCCAGAGATAGTGGCGGAAATGGACCGTCTTCTCCCAATTGATCGCCGTATCCAGCCAGGGGTCGGTGTCGGCCAGCGGGTCGGCCACGACATGCGCTGCGGCAAATGCAATGCGGTTGAAATCCTTTGTCGCCGCTTTGGAGGGAAAGACTATCGGCTCGCCTGTCGTGTACGACTCGAGCTTGCGATCGACGGTTGGCAGAACGAGCGTGGCCAAGCGTCCCTCCTAAATCTTGATGTCCGGCACGTCGAGCCAGCGACGTTCTTTCCAGCTTTGCAGGCCGAGCTCGGCAAGCTGAACGCCTTTTACGCCCTCGATCAAGCCATGATGCCATGGCGTGTCCGCCACGACATGACGGATGAAATCTTCCCACTGCAGCTTGAAGCCATTCTCATAGACCATGTTCTCCGGCACTTCCTCCCATTGCGACTGAAAGTTCATGGTCTGAGGAACGTCCGGATTCCACACCGGCCTCGGCGTGTTTACGCGATGCTGGGTCCAGCATTTGGTCAGACCGGCGACAGCCGAGCCATGTGTGCCGTCGACCTGGAAGGTCACCAGATCGTCGCGGCGAACCCGCACGCACCAGGATGAGTTCATGTGCGCGACCAGGTTATTCTCAAGCTTGAACGTGGCGTAGGCGGCGTCATCGGTATCCGCTTCGTAGGTCTTGCCGCTCTCATCGACCCGCTTCGGGATATGAGTCGCGCCAAGGCAACTCACAGCCTGCACTTTGCCGAAGAGGTTGTCGAAGACATAGCGCCAGTGGCACAGCATATCGAGAATAATGCCGCCGCCTTCGGCCTTCTTGTAGTTCCAGCTTGGACGCTGCGCTGGTTGTCCCCAATCGCCCTCGAACACCCAGTAGCCGAATTCGCCGCGTACCGCGAACATCCGGCCGAAGAAGCCGGCATCGCGCAGCATCCTGATCTTGCGTAAACCGGGAAGGAACAGTTTGTCCTGCACGACGCCGTTCTTGACCTTCTTCGTTTTGGCGAGCTTCGCGACGGCAATCGCTTTGTCGAGCGTGTCGGCGACCGGCTTTTCGCAATAAACGTCCTTGCCGGCTTCGATCGCCCGCGTGAGCAGATCGGCACGCATCTGCGTCGTCGCGGCGTCGAAAAACACCGTGTCGTCCGGGTTCTTCAGCGTGTCATTGAGATCCGTCGTCGAGCGCTCGATTCCATAGCGACGCGCCAGCGCTGCGACCTTCCCGGCATTTCGGCCGACTAAAATCGGATCGGGCATCACGCGGTCGCCGTTCGGCAGCACCACTCCGCCCTGCTCGCGGATCGCCACGATCGAGCGCTCGAGGTGCTGGTTGAGACCCATGCGCCCCGTTACGCCATACATAATGATGCCGAGCTTGCGAACCGCCACGTTTGCCTCCCGCTAGCGATTAAGCCATCGCCGCGCGAAGCCTAGCAGACCTTGCGGCAGGAAAATGATCATCACAATGA
>Ga0126374_10000445_pt1 | contig 10496 bp, 8 predicted proteins | sample PanSoiMetPlot_12_FD_89874 | JGI IMG/M metagenome (GOLD analysis project Ga0126374, IMG submission 89874) | Tropical forest soil microbial communities from Panama - MetaG Plot_12 | ecosystem: Environmental > Terrestrial > Soil > Tropical forest > Bulk soil | place: Panama | collected 2016-02-17
CTCCCGCTGTGATCGCCGATCTCGCCGCCAGGCTCAGATGAGTTGCCCGGCGGCCACCTTCACGCCGAGCGCGACCAGCGCGGTGGCTCTCAGGGTTGCCCGCACCCATGTGGAGGCGTGGAGCAAAAAAGACTGGGACACGGCGCGCAGCCTGCTCGCCCCCGACGTCCACGTCACCGCCACGCACACCGGACCTTACCCGCCACCCACCGACCTGACCGGCGCCGAAGACTACATGAAGGGGCTGACCGCGTTCGCTGAGCCCATCGTGGCGGGCAGTGTGCGCGAGCTGTCCGGGGTAGGCGATGACCGCAACGCGCTGCTCACCTTGGACCTGCAGGCGGCGTTCGACCCGTCGGGCCCGGCGGTCCCGGCTCCGTGTGCCCGGCTGTACCTGGTCGAGGACGGCAAGATCAAGACTGAGCAGGTCGTGTTCTACGTCGGCCAAGGGTAACCGCCCAGGCCGGGCAGCCCAAGAACATCATCGTCGCCTCCGTTGATCATGTGACCCGGCTGTGTTGGCTTCCGGATGTCCTGCGGTCCAGGTCGACGGCGACTAGGCGCAGCTCGCTGGTGTAGCGCAGGCCGTTTTGGTCGGCCAGCCAGCAGTCGTCGGGCGCGGGGAGCATCTCGGTGAACCGGGCCGGCTGGCCGGGGGTGCCGGCGGCGCGGCGGAGCTGGCGGCACAAGATCCGGGTGAGGACCGGGCTGTCGAAGTCGATGTAGATCGGTTTGGTCTCGCCGGGGCACTGGGCGAAGACCCGCCGGGGCAGGCCGCGGCAGCGTGCCCAGTCCGTCGCGGCTTCGGGGCTTGGCGGTCCTTGGGCTGCCGGGATGTCCCAGGTTTCCCGCCGCCAGACCGTCCGTCCGATGGTGATCCGCTGGCCGTGGCCGTCGGCCGGGTCTACCGGGAACGGGTCGTACGCGTACACGCCGGCCACCAGCATAGGCAGCCACAGAAGGTGCGCCAACGGGGCATGCCAGGAGCCGTCCGGCGTGGCGACGGTCTCCCCATCCACGATCAGGTCCGCGGAGTGGAGGGTGCGGTAGCCATCGGGCATGCGGTCCCGGGCCGTGGCGGCGACGTGCACGTCTGCGGCCCGGGTTATCGCCGGCATGTTCCGCGTCGTCTGCAACCCGACGTCACGCGGCGGGATCAGGAACGGTAGCGTCCCGACGTCGGAGGCGATGGCGGCGAGGAAGCGTTCCCTGTCTGGGTGGCGGGTGGCGAACACGCCCTGGCCCAGCGGGTTCGCGCCGGGATGGAAGTCGCCGACGACGCACAGGTAGTCGCCGGCGTTGACGGCGGCCACGCTGTGCGCGGCGATCTGAACGTCGGCTGACTGGTAGGCGCTGATCGGCCATGCCGTCGCGTAGTCGGCGAACGCTGCCGTTGCCCGGGCCGGGAGACTCGCCGGGTCCGGGTCGGCGAGCAGGACCGACCACCGCTGCTGCAGGTCGCTGTTGGCTGCCGCGGCGGCCTCTGACAGGTGCCGCAAGGCGGGCAGGACTTCTTCGAGCACGCGGTCCAGCCTCCGCGACGTGCTCGCGGCGGCGGCTTCGCCGATGAGCCGCCCGGCGGCTTCGTAGACCTGGCCGCAGTACCAGCGAGCGCCGGCAAGCAGTGGCGGCAGCGTTGCCGCGAGTTCGGCCTGCAGTGCGGGGCCGACGGTCAGGTCCAGGTCGCGCATGCAGTCGAGGTAGAGCAGGGTCCGTGCGGCGTAGGTCTGGCCGGGCCGGCGGGTGGCGGGCCGGCCGGTCAGCTCCTCGAACACGCGGTCCAGGTCGGCGAGCGCCTGGTCGAGAGCGCCGGGGGTGGTGGCGCGTGCGGCCGCGGACCGGCATCGCTCCAGCCGGTCAAGTGCCGCCAGCCCGCGCCTGCGGACGTCGGGCCGGGACTGTTCCAGCTGGATCCGCAGGTCGCGCTCGGAGCCCGGGCCGGCGGGGATGGCGAGGTCCGCGTCCAGGGTTTCGGCGAGGGCTTGGATGGCCCAGGCCTCGAATTGCACCGTGCGCTCGCTGACCAGCTGGCCGCAGCGGGCCCAGGTCGCCGGGCCATCGCCGGCGAGGCGCCCCCAGGCAAGTGGCCCGAAGAAACCGATCGTGTCGTTCTTGGCGCAGTACCGCTGCCAGTAACTGGCAACGGTCTCTTCCCGCTGCCGCTGACGGCTGCCGGGCGCGGGGGCTCCGTCGGCGATCTTGCCGACTGCGTTATGCATCGCGGCCCGGTTCTGCCAGGTGACCGCCGTTTGGAACAACGGATCGCGGGCCACCGCGCGCAGGCCCGCCCGTTCGTCCTGCGAGCCGAAGACATCGAGGCCGGATACAGGGAATCCGGCGGTCCGGACCGCGATGTCGCGCCACAGGGCCCATTCGCCGGCCAGCGGCACCAGATGCGGCGCGGCGAGCGGGGCAGGACGCCGGTTAGGCGCTGGCGCGGACAGGAGTTGGCGCATCACCGGGTCCTCGCAGGTGGCGGGACTGCCTGGGCCCGGGGTGACGGGCCGGCCACTGATGTAGACCGCCCGCACCTGCCGGATGGCGGCGGGGTCCTGGAGCGGGTTGCCGTCGATGGCCAGGATGTCGGCGTCGAAGCCGACAGCGATGCGTCCCTTGCGGTGCCCGAGCCCGCAGGCCTGGGCGGCCCCGGACGTCATCGCTTGCAGGATCTCGGCTGGGCCAAGGCCGGCCGCGGCGAGATCGCCGGGGGCGAAGCGCAGCACGTCGTGTGGCTTGGCGGGCGTAACCCCGGCGTCGCTGCCGGGCACCAGCACGGCTCCGGACTGATACAGCCGCCGCCGGGCGGCCATCAGGCCGGGCATCCGGCTGGCGATCTGCGGCATAACGGGCCCGGGCTGGCCGGGGTCGCAGCCGACCGTCCAGCCGACCGCGATCCGCTGGCTGGCGATGGCCTGAATCACGGCCTCGGGCACGTCGACGCCGTCGGCGGTCATGAACGTCGCGTGCTCGATCCCGTCGACGCCGGCCGCCACCGCGTCGGCGATCGACCTGGCGCTGTGGGCGTGCGCCGTGACGGGCAGCCCGTGGCGGTGGGCCTCGTCCACGATGGCCCGCAGTGCCCCGTCACCAAACTGCGGCTCATGCGCCAGGGAGCCGGGGGTCATGTTGCCCCCGCTCGCCATTACCTTGATCACGTCCACTCCCCGCTCGGCGTGATCGCGCACCGCGGCGCGGAGGCCACGTTCGCCGCTGGCGGCTCCGCCGAGGAAGTGGCAATGACCGCCGGGGGTGGTGATCGGAGGACCGGCAGCGACGATCGCCGGCAGCGGCCCGGCCCCGCCCGCAGGATCGCTGTCGCGCAGGTCCAGGGCCAGGTAGCCACGGTCGCCGAGATCGCGCACCGTGGTCACGCCCGCGCGCAGCGCCCGCCGAGCCGCCTTGGCCATCCGCTCGCGCAGCAGGTCGTCACCGGTCTCGGCCAGGTGGCCGACCGGGTCGCTGGTGGCGTCGAAACACAGGTGCAGGTGGGCATCCACCAGGCCCGGCATCAACGTCAGCCCAGACAGATTCACCACGCGGGCGTCGGCAGGGAGAGGCCCGTCCGGGCCGTGCACGGCAACGATCACACCGTCGGCGACCACCACCGACGGCCTCGCCATGAGCGCCGAGCTGACGCCATCGAACAGCGCCGCGGCGCGCAGGACGACGATCTGGCCAGCATCAAGGGCGCGCGCGGTCAGCGCCTGTGGGCGCTCACAATTTCGTGATAGCTCTACTATCTCCATAAGAGTAGTACTATCAGCAACATGGCTGAGCCTGTCAAGAGGCGTTATGACAACTCCCGCCGCCAGGCCCAGGTCCGGGCCACCCGCCGCAAGGTGATCGAGGCCGCTCAGCGCCTGTTCACCGAGCACGGTTACCCGGCCGCCACCATCGACGCGATCGCCGAGGCGGCGGACACGCCGTTGCCGACCGTGTACCGGCTGTTCGGCTCCAAGCGGGCCCTGCTGACCGCGGTCCTGGACACCTCCCTCGGCGGCGACGACCAGCCCATCGCGTTCGCCGACCGGCCCGCCGTCCGCGCCGCGCGCGCCGAGCCCGACCCCGTGAAGATGCTGGACGCGTTCGCCCGCATCGCCCGGGAGCTGATGGACCGGTCCTCCGCCATCCAGCGCGTCCTGGCCACAGCCGCTCAGGTCGACGCCGAAACAGCCGAGTTGCTGGCCGAGATCCGCCGGCAACGGCACACCGGGCAGTCCAGGATCGTCGCCGCGCTCGACGCCAGGGGGGCTCTCGACCCTGGCCTCGACACCTCCGAGGCCGCCGACATCGTCTACGCCCTGCTGTCCCCCGAGGTGCACAGGATTCTCACCGTCGAGCGGGGCTGGCCCACCGACCGCTACGAGCGCTGGATCGCCCGCTCCCTCGCCACCCTCCTGCCCGCCGACCAGCGCCCGCCAGCAAACCCCGCTAGCAAGCCCTCCGAGCAAGCCAACCCGGGCGACTCTGCGCCCGCCGCGGCCAAACACACCGCTTCCCAGACAGCCGGATCCTTCCCGCAGGATTTCGGGGGAGCCTGATAGCTGTCCTCAAGGGAGATGGGCGGAACAACCTCTTCTGGGCGGCCTAGCAGCGCCTGCTGCTGAGCCAGGATCAGCGCAGATCCGCGGCCCGGCGATGCGCCATCCTGTCGGGCCTTGCCGTGGTGTGGCTCGAAAGAGGGGCGAGCGCCCAGCGCGGGTCCGGTATAAGGGCATGCTTCGTCGAGCCACCGGTTACGGACAATTCCGACAATTCGCCAGAGCAAGAGGCACAGCGTTATCTCCATGCCGTCTCCATGTGTTCTCCGAGCGAGCGCCATATTCCTCGTGTGTGGTTCTTGCGGTCAAGTACGTCGGCCGCCGCCGGAATCCCGTATACAACGGCATACCGTCCGACACATGAGGAATAGTCATGCTCGGAGCGCTCTCTCTCGGCCTGTTCTGCGGAATCGTGGCCCGCACGCTTGTTCCCGGCGACATGTTCCGGGACATGACCGGGCCGGTGTCCTGGCTCATTTCGCTCGTGCTCGGCCTGGTCGGGGCCTTGCTCGGCTACCTCATCTTCACCGTGCGCCTTGGCATCGGTGACACCCACATCTTCGACTGGGGTGGCGCCCTGATCGGGACGATCATCGTCCTGATGATTGCCACGCTGGTATTCCGGCGCACTCGAGCCGCCCGAGCTTACATCCACTGCCATGGTGGCAGGCCTCAGGCCATGACCTGAGGCACACAGTAACAGGAGGGGGAATACGACAGTGGAAAACACAGTAGATGGTGGAGTGGCGCACGAGGCCCCAGCCTTTCTGCGCGCGGCGGCTGAGCCGGTCAGGGAGCAGCTGGGCACCTCGGTTTTGCTGGCGGATTTTCTCCGCGACGCTGGGAAACTGACCCTCGATGAGCGGAGAATACTGGTCGAGCAGGCGCTCGTTCTTTTCGACCAGAATTATGTGCATCTGCCGCTGAAGGTCGCGATGCACGCCGTCAACCCGGTCCAGCGACTGCGGCTTCTCCGCGACCGCCTCGCCCGGCAGACGGTAGAGACGGCCGACCCAGAATGGATCTTCCACGCCGAGATGTCGGAGATCTTCCACTCGGTGCGGGACCTGCACACCAACTACCTGTTGCCAGAGCCGTTCTCCGGCAAGATCGCCTACCTGCCGTTCCTGGTCGAGGAATACCAGGACGAGGGCGGTAACTTTTACGTGGTCTCCCACATCATGCAGGGCTTCTCGGCCCCGGGCTTCGAGCGCGGAGCCGAGATAACGCACTGGAGCGGCATCCCGATCCAGCGCGCCGTCGATCTCAACGCCGCCCGGTTCGCCGGGAGCAATCTGGCCGCGCGCCACTCGCGTGGCGTGCAGTCGCTCACGATCCGGCCACTGCGCATCCACCTGCCGCCCAACGAGGAGTGGGTGACGCTGAGCTACATCGGTACCGAGGGCACGCCCCGGGAGCTGCGGGAACCGTGGCGTGTGGTCGACAACCTGCCGCCTCTGGCCGATGCCGACGCGGTCAGCCCGCAGGCGGCGGCTACCGGGGTCGACCTGGGCGCGGACGAGGCGAGCCGCGCGCAGCGACTGCTGTTCGCGCCGCACACCGTGGCACAGGAACTGGCCCTCCAGGCCACGGGCGAACTTCCGTCCCCGGCCGCGGGTGACGACGTCCTGCCGACCACCATGCCGCAGGTGTTCCGGGCCCGCAGCGTCACCACCTCATCGGGCACGTTCGGCCACATCAGGATCTTCACCTTCAGCGTCGACGACGAAGACGCGTTCGTGAGCGAATTCATCCGGCTGATCGAGCAGCTCCCCCAGAACGGCCTGATCGTCGACGTGCGGGGCAACGGCGGCGGGCTCATCTTCGCGAGCGAATTCACGCTGCAGACGCTGACGCCGCGGCCGATCCAGCCCGAGCCGGTTCAGTTCATCAACACGCCTCTCAACCTGCAGATCTGCCGGAAGCACAAGGACAATCCGGCCGGCATCGACCTGGGCCCATGGTTCCCCTCGATGGATCAGGCGGTCGAAACGGGAGCGACGTTCTCCAACGCGTCGCCGATCTCGCCTGCTGACCGGGCGAACGCGATCGGCCAGCGCTATCACGGTCCCGTGGTGCTCATCACCGATGCTCGCTGTTACTCCGCGACCGACATTTTCGCCGCCGGCTTCCAGGACCACGGCATCGGCCCAGTCCTGGGCGTCGATGACGACACTGGTGCCGGCGGCGCCAACGTGTGGACCCAAGACCTGCTCAAGAAGCTGCTGGAGCTGCCCGCGCCCGACGCCAGCACGCCGTACAAGCCGCTGCCCCGTGGCGCGGGCATGCGAGTGGCCATCCGCCGCACGCTGCGCGTGGGGTCGCTGGCCGGTACTCCGGTCGAGGACCTTGGCGTAAGGCCGAATGAGCGCCACCATCTGACCCGCAACGACGTGCTCGGCGACAACGCCGACCTGCTGCATCACGCGGGCGAGCTCCTGGCCGCGATGCCCGTGCACAAGCTGGTCGTAGGTGTCAACTGGGACCGCGCCGGAAATCTTCGCGTCCACCTGGAGGTGGACAATCTCGACCGCGCGGACGTGTTCGTTGACGGTCGCCCGCGAGCGTCGGTCGACCTGACCGGGCCGAAGGCGGAGGTCATGATTCCAGGACTACAGGAAGCGACCTCGGTGCGAGTCGAGGGCTACCTGAAGGGCGAGTTGGCAGCGGTCCGCATCGCCGCCGTGTAGATGTACGTGCGGGGTCATCCGTCAACCGGATGACCCCGCACGGTATTTATTAGCGGTTGCCCACCGCTGTGTATTTGGCCACCTGGTTGACGTTGCTGCTGTCGATGAACGACGGGCCGGTCAGCACGGTCTGGCCGCCGCCGAGATGCGGCCAGATCAGCGTAGGTCCGTGCAGCGAACGTCTGACCCAGCCGCAGATCGAATTCGTCCTTGCTCAGCCGTCCCTGCACGAACGCCACCTTGAGCACGCCGATCACCTGCACGCGGTCAGCGTGACGCCCGCAGGTGCCCACGGCCCGCCGTGAGTGCTGCTCTCTGGTCTCCTGTCCCTGCCGTCACCGGGCCCCTACAGCTCAGCGCAAGGAAAGCGTAACGCGGTCACGGTATTCCACACGTGAAAGGCCTCGCCCGCTCTTGCAGCGCGACCGCCTGGCGAAGCGGAGTGGCGGCCCGCGGCGGTATTGCGGACTCACGCGAGCGAACGCTCATAGATTTGACATTTGCTCAGAAGCATATAGGAAAGTCCTTGTCAGGCCAGGGCTCATGCCCGCACGGAGCGCAGCCCTGGCCGAACCGCGCATCGTATTCCGGCCTATTCGGGGAGGCTTCATGGCTGCCTCCGGATCCTCAGGTTCCGGTGGCTCGACCGACTTGGGCCTGCGGGGCTCGACGGTCGTCGTCACCGGTGCAGGCAGCGGGACCGGCGCGACCGCCGCACGGCTACTTGGCGTGGCGGGCGCCTCGGTGGTGCTGGTAGGCAGGCGGGAGGCGGTCTGGAGCTATGGAGGCCAGGTTCATGCTGGCCTGGGGGCGAGCGCGAGGAGTTAGGTGAAGCAGTGAAGTCAGATCGTGTCGACGGCCCGGGACGCTGGAGTTCGGAGGAACTCCTGCTCCGGGTGGCCTGGTACTACTACAAGGACGAGCTGACCCAGGACGAGATTGCCAGGCGGCTGCCGATGTCCCGGGCATCGATAGGGCGGCTGCTCGACCGGGCCAGGAAGGTCGGCCTGGTGTCGATCCACCTCAACACCGAGTACCTCGACGCGTTCGAGCTGAGCGGTGAGCTGCGGAGTGTCTTCGGTCTCGCCGAAGCACTCGTCGTGCCCGACCACGAGAAGGAGCCGGCCGATCATCACGCCGTCAACGCCCGCATCGGTCTCGGCGGCGCCCAGTTTATGAGCACTCACCTGCGGCCGGCCGCAAGCCTTGGGGTGGGCTGGGGCGAGACCGTCTCGCGAGTGATCGCTGCCACGAATTTCGGCACGGTCGGGCCGGTCCACATGGTGACGCTGACCGGCGGGGTGGATGGTTACCTGCAAACCTTCCTGTCGTCCCAGAGTGAGGTCGCCGCCGAGCGGTCCGACCTCAGCTCGGCCACGGTGATCCCCAGCCCGATCATGGCCTCCACCGCCTCACTGGCGGCCGCCTTGCGCGAAGAGCCGACCATCCAGCAGGTGCTGAAGCAGGCGTGTGCCGTGGAGTACGCACTCGTCGGCGTGGGCACCCCGACGGCCGACGCGACCATCGTCCACATGGGGTACCTGAACGCCGAAGAGGCACGCGGGCTGCGCGATCGCGGTGTGGTCGGCGACATCCTCGGCCAGTTCTTCGACGCCGAAGGTAATGTCGTCGATCTCCCGATCCACGACCGCCGCATCGGCATTGAGCTAGCCGACCTGGCGCACATCCCCAAGGTGGTCGGTGTGGCCGGCGGACTGCACAAGACCGCGGCGATTCTCGGTGCGCTGCACGGCGGATTCCTTGATGTTCTCGTCACCAACGAGCTGGCCGCGATCCGGTTGCTCGAACTGGAGCGCCGCCGGCCAGGGCGCACGAAACGGGACTGACCAGGCCCGCGGCGCGCCTGGAATTCCCTCACCTGGCTCTTGCGGCACAGCCGCATCAGGTCAATACTCGAACCTGAGCGGATGCCCGCTATCTGAGCAAGCGCTCCAGAGTGCCCGCGTCTGGCCCACTTGGCTATGAGGCATCACGCCCGCCGAACCCTCCGGCAGCGAAGGAGGAGGACATGGCCAACGGCAACGCACGGCAGATCGTCCCGCCCCCTACACCGATGAAGATCACCCAGATCGCCGTGGTGGTCCGCGACATCGAGGCCGCGCTGAAGACCTACACACAGACCTTGGGCTGGGGGCCATGGAGTGTCTTCGACTACAAGCCCCCACTGCTGCACGACACGAGGGTCAAGGGCAAACCGGTCGAGTACCGGATGATCGGTGCTGAGGCCTCGGTCGACGGGCTCGGCTTCGAGCTGATCCAGCCCGTCAGCGGGCCGAGCATCTACCAGGAGTTCCTGGACACTCACGGCGAGGGCGTCCAGCACATCGCCTGCATGAAACACTCCACGGAAGACAGCGCGCTGATGCAGGAGCACTGGCGGGCCTACGGCGCCGAGGTACTGATGAGCGGCCGGATCGGCGACTCGATCGAGTTCTACTACCTAGACACCGCGCCGATGCTGAAATTCGTGCTCGAGTCGGGCAGCGGTCACGCCATCGACCTCAAGCCGACCTACGAGTACCCGTGACCCTGGCCAAGCCGGTGGGGGTCCTGGCTGTCGGCGACGCCTACATGCCGGCCGGCCTATTCACCGCCGGGCTCGCCAGTCTCGGTGACGCCGTCGCCGTGACCGAGCTGCAGATCGCAGGCACCGAGGCGGCGCCGCCGCGGACCGAATCCGGGAAGCTGCTGCGCGAATACGTGGGAGACCCGGCCAGCCTCGTCGCCGCGCTGCCCGGCCACGAGGTCCTCCTGGTGCACGGCGCTCCGGTCACCGCGGAGGTCCTTGACTCCGCGCCCCTTCGCCTGGTCTGCTGCGCTCGCGGCGGGCCGGTGAACGTGGACGTGACCGCGGCCAGCGCACGAGGCGTCCCCGTTACGAACGCGCCAGGCCGCAATGCCGAGGCCGTCGCCGAGCTGACCATCGCTTTGGCCCTGATGCTCATCCGCGGTGTGGCGGCCTCAGCCCGCTACCTGATCGACGGCGGGCAGCTCGCGAGCAGCACCTACGAGGGCAGCCAGTTCATCGGCGGCGAGGCGGCCAGCATGACCCTCGGGCTGGTCGGCCTGGGCAATGTCGGCAGGAAAGTGGCCTCCCGCGGCCAGGCGCTCGGCTTCACGATGCTGGGTTACGACCCGGCACCGCCGGACACCATTCCCTCAGGCGTGACCATGGTCGCGCTGGACGACCTGCTCAGCCGCTCGGATCTCGTATCTCTGCATGCCAGGGCTACCGCCGATAACC
>Ga0126374_10000447_pt1 | contig 10474 bp, 8 predicted proteins | sample PanSoiMetPlot_12_FD_89874 | JGI IMG/M metagenome (GOLD analysis project Ga0126374, IMG submission 89874) | Tropical forest soil microbial communities from Panama - MetaG Plot_12 | ecosystem: Environmental > Terrestrial > Soil > Tropical forest > Bulk soil | place: Panama | collected 2016-02-17
GAAGCAGGACGACCGCCGGGCCGCGTCCATGCGAGAGCACTCGTACTCGCACACCTGTCTGCGCGAGTTCGAGGAAGAACTCGTCGACGTCCGCGCCGACGGCGACCTAGACGCGTGAGACGCCAGGCATGGTGTTCCATACCGGGGGCAGCGGACCGGTTGTCATTGCCGGGCCTCGTTTCCGGTTCCGCCAGCGTCCAGCCGGCGTACCGAGACCAGGCACAGTCCGAGGTCGCGGATCTTGACCAGTAGTCCGTGCAGCGCCGCCTGATCGGCCAGTTGGCCAGAAATGACCGTCTGGGTGCCATCGCTGCTAACCCGGAGGCCGCCGAACCAGTCCGCCCACCGGTCATCGAGGACGCCATCGACACGGATCTCGTAGTGGGCACGACACTTCAAGCCGCTCATGCTCGCTCGCCCCCTCGCCGGACAGCCAGCCTTCGGCCAGGTCCGGGAAGGGCATTGTCGACCATGACGACCAAGTCGGCGTGCCCGGTGAGCATGTCCCCGGCGTCGCCGGGGCCAGTTGTGCAGCGGTCGAGCTTGTGAACAGCCACTTGCCATCCTCGGTCGGTCCAGCCTCGTTCACCCGCACGCTACGAAAGCCTCCGAGACGGCGCGTCACCCGAAGGTGCGCATGCGGGTGGAATCTTCCGGAAAGGACACTGGGCACGACAGTGCTGCTGCGCCACGGCTAGGCCTGGTGGTGCCGGGCACGCCGCCGGACGCGGCGCGCTCCTGCGGTAGGGACCACCGCAGCCGGCCCGTGATCCCGCCGGTCACAGGTGACCCGCGGCAGCAGCTGGGCCGGTGCGATCGCATCGAAGGATTGCACAAACAACGGAGACTGATGGCCCCGGCTGGGTTGAGGCCGCGTATGCGGCGGGCCGCGGCGGCGGTCAGCCGACCGTTAGAATGACCGAATCCAGCAGCGAAGCTGCCCATCGCTGGATGAGCTGAGCGGTAGGTCGCCGATGGCTGAGCCGCCCGCGGCAGCGCATATAGGGGTTGCCGCTTCCGAGCGCGATGTCCTGCTGGCTACCAAGCTGGACGCGCCTCACCCGCAGCAGGGGTTTGTGGCCCGGGCCCGCCTGGTGGCGAAGCTTGACGAGGGGCTGGCGCGCCGGCTCATCCTTGTCTGCGGCCCGGCTGGGTTCGGCAAGACAACCATGCTGGCCGACTGGACCCGGCGCGGCAATCGGCCGGTGGCCTGGGTGTCACTGGACGCCGGTGACAACGACCCAGCGCGGTTTTGGCGGCATGTGGTTGCCGCGATGGACCGGGCGTGTCCGGGGATCGGTGAGCGGGCCGGCCCCCTACTGGGCCCGCCGGCCCCATCCTCGTTTGAGGGATTGGTGTCGGCGCTGATTAACGAGCTGTCCGCCCAGCCCGGTGACCCCGGGGTGCTGCTGATCCTCGACGACTATCACCTAATCGACACTCAGCTGGTGCACTCGCCGCTTGAATTCCTGCTCGAGCACCTGCCGCCGGGATTGCACTTGGTCCTGGCCGGCCGGTCCGACCCACCGCTGCCGCTGGCGCGGCTGCGTGCGAGCGGGCAGCTGGCGGAGCTGCGCGCCGACGACCTGCGGTTCACCACTGAGGAAGTGACGGTGCTGTTGCGCGATGCCCTTGACGCCGACCTGCCGAGCTCGGCGGTGGCGGCGCTAGAGGCCCGGACGGAGGGGTGGGCGGCGGGCCTTCAGCTGGCCGCTCTGTCGCTGCGTGGGCAGGCGGATCCGGTCGGGTTTGTGGCGGCCTTTAGCGGCAGCCACCGTTATGTCCTGGACTACCTGGCCGAGGAGGTTCTGGAAGGCCAGAACGAGCCGGTGCGCGAGTTCCTGCTGGAGACCTCGGTGCTGGAGCGGCTGTCCGGCTCGCTGTGCGATGCGGTCACCGGCCGTACCGATGGCCAGGCGATGCTGGAGACGATCGAGCGAGCCGGCCTGTTTCTCGCTCCGCTGGATGAGGTGCGCGAATGGTGGCGCTACCACCAGCTGTTCGCCAACTTGCTCCGCGCCCGCTTGCGGCAGGAGCGGCCCGGCCGGGAACCGGTGCTGCACCGACACGCCGCCGTCTGGCACGAGGACCATGGTCTGGCCGACGATGCCGTGCGCCACGCGGTGGCCGCTGGGGAGATGATCTGGGCCGCGCGCCTGATTGAGCGGCAATTCGACGAGCTTTTCTACCTGCGGGGCGAGGGGGCAACGTTGCAGCGGTGGCTTGCGGCGCTCCCTCGCGACCTGGTGCGGTCACGCCCGCGGCTGCTGGTGGCGCAGGCGGCCCTCGCCGACGCTAGTGGCCGCGTGGAGGCGGTCGAAGGGCTGCTCGATGACGCGGAGGCCGCCTCAGCGGATGCCTCCGATGAGCCGTACGAGCCATCGGCGGGCAAGGCCGCGAGCTTGCTGGTGAATGTCCCCGCAACGATCGCGATCTTCCGTGCCTATCTCGCCGAGCTCGGTGGCGACGGCGAGGACGCGGCCGCATTCGCTTCGCAGGCCCTGGCCGAGATCGGCGAGGGCGAGCGGATGCTGGACTTCATCACCCAAGGTCACGTGGCCGTGGCCCTGTGGCTGCGCGGTCGGCTAGCAGAGGCCGAGCGCGCCTTCGCTTCCAGCATCAGCGGATGGCGGGCGGTCGGCCAGCCTACCCTGATCGCCTGGGGTGGCTACCACCTCGGGCAGGTCCAGCGCGCCCAGGGCCGCCTGGATGCGGCACTTGGCACTTACGAGCAGGTGCTGGAGGTCAACGCACCGCCCGGCCGCCCTGCCGTACCCGCTGCTGGCATCGGGTATGTGGGCTTGGCGGAGGTGGCCTACCAGCGGGGCGAGCTTGACACTGCCCGGCGTCGCGTTACCGAGGGCATCGCGCTGTGCCGGCAGTTCTCCTATGCCCCGGCGCTGGCCACCGGCCTGGCGACATTGGCGTGGATCCGGCAGGCTGACGGTGATCCGGGCGGGGCCCTAGACGCAATGGGGGAGGCTGAGCGCGCCGCGCCGGGCCTAGCGGGCGGCAGCCTACTGAACGCCGTCCCGCCGCAGCGGGCGCGGCTGCTGCTGGCCCAGGGCGACATCGGCGCGGCCGCCCGCTGGACCAAAGAACGCGGCCTTGGTGCCGGCGACCAGCCGGGCTACCCGCGGGAGCCAGAATATCTGGTGCTGGCGCGGGTGCTGCTCGCGCAAGACCGCGCCGGCCCAGCGCTTGCGCTGCTCCAACGGCTGCACGCGACGGCAGCCGCCCAAGACCGGACAGGCAGCATCATCGAGATCCAGGCGCTGCAGGCGCTTGCCCTGGCCACCATGGGCGATGAGCACGCCACGGTAGGCACCCTGGCTAGGGCGCTCACACTGGCCTGTCCCCGGGGCTATGTCCGGGTGTTCGCCGACGAGGGCACGCCGATGGCCGCACTTCTGGGCCGGCTTGTCGCGGCCCAAAAGGCAGAGCGCGCCGCAGCGGCCGACGTCCCGGTCGGCTGCCTGGCCCAGGTGCTCAGGGCGTTTGGCGGCAATGATGCTGCGCGAGGCGCCGGGCGAAACGCCGCTACGGCGGTGCCGGGCCTGGTCGAGCAGCTAACCGCCCGCGAGCGGGAAGTCCTGGTCCTGCTGGCCGCGGGCACGTCGAACCCGCGCATCGCCGAGGAGCTCGTGGTCACCCTCGACACCGTCAAAAAGCATGTCAGCCACGTGCTTAGCAAACTCGGCGCCACCAACCGCACCGAGGCCGTTGCCCGGGCGCACCAGCTCGGCCTGATCCCCTAGCCGGCACCCGCACCGGATCCTCGCCGGCACTGCCGTGCCCCCGGTGCGCCCCAGCGGCACTGCCGTGCCTGCTACCCGACTGTGGAAGATTCCACCGGTATGCACACTTTCGGGTGATGCCCCGCGGCGCCGCCGATTCGTACTGTCCGTCGAAGAACCAGTCCCATTGACGGTCCGGACCCCTGTTACCGGCCCCGCACGCAGCGACTGGCCCGGGAGATGGCAGTGAGACGAATCCAGGTCCGGAGGTCGAGGGCGCGGCACGAGCGCGACTGGTGTGAGGCCCTTCCGCCCGGCCTGCGAGACCCCGATATCGTCCGGGCCAAGGCGCTTGCCCGCGGCGCAACGCCTCGCCGACTGGTGACGGGTGGTGCTGTCGTGGTCAGTTCGAGCCCGGCATGAACCTAAGGGCCTGGCTGTACCGCATCCTCGCCAATACCTTCATCACCGCTTACCGGAAACGGCAGCGTGAGCCTCGGCCGGTGCCTACCGGCGAAATCCAGGACTGGCAGTTGGCCCGCGCCGTGTGTCAGCCCTCCTCCGGGAAGCCAGCGGACACCGAGGTCCTGGAACACCTGGCGGATTCCCGCGTTAAGCGAGCCCTCCACGAGCTCCCCGAAGACTTCCGCACCGTGGTGCTCCTCGCCGATATCGAGGGCTACGGCTACCGGGAGATCGCCGGCATCATGGGAACACCGATCGGGACCGTGACCTCGCGGCTCCACCGCGCCCGCCGCCAGTTGCGTGACCTTCTCCAGGATTACGCCGCCGCGCGCTTCCCGGCCAAGCGACAGCCAGGCCGCGATGCCCTTCCAGCGGCCGGGCGGTGCGGCCTGTGAAGGCCAGAGTTCCGGCGGGCCGGGCCGGGCTGGCCTGGCGCCGCCTGCCCGCGGCTGCCGAGCTGGCCACTATCGCCGCCGGTTACGGCGGGTATTCCCTGGTGCGTCTGGCCGTTCACGCGGACCGCCACGCCGCATTCGAGCACGCGGCCCAGCTATGGCGGGCAGAACGGTGGCTGCATGTGACCGTCGAGCCCTCCCTCAATCACCTCGCCGCAGCACACCTTGTGCTCGCTGAGGCGGCAGGTTACTACTATGGGCTGCTGCACTTCGTGGTCACCCTGCTGGTGCTGGCCTGGCTGTACGTGCGCAGGCCCGCAGTGTTCGGCCGATTGCGCTCGGTGCTGGTGCTGGCCACCGCGGGCGCTAACGCGGTGTTCTGGGTCTGGCCCGCCGCCCCGCCCCGGTTCTCGCTGCCAGGGATGACCGACCTCCTGGTCGCCCACGACATCCTCGGCGCGGCCCACCCGCGCGGCGCCACCAGCCTGGTGAACCTCTACGCCGCCATGCCCAGCCTGCATGTCGCCTGGGCCGTTTGGTGCGCCGCCGCAATGGCCACCGCTGCCCGCAGCCGGTGGCGCCACCTAGCTTGGCTCTACCCGGCCGCCACCACGCTGGTGGTGCTCGCCTCGGCCAACCACTTCCTGCTGGACGCGATCGGCGGGCTTGCCGCCGTAGGCCTGGGCATGCTTGCTGCGAGCTGGCCCAGCCAGCTGGCATCGCGTCGCCTTGCATGGTCTGCCGGCCCGGGACACCGTCATGTCGTGCGCGCGCAAGCCCCGGCTCACGGCGGCTACCGGAGACCGTCCGCTGGTGACCGCCCTTGCCCGGGACACATCGGCTACCCCGAGTTGTGGCGGGCGCTAGCCGCCGGGCACGGGTTTTCGGTCGCCGCCGCCACGCCGGGCTACACCGTGATTGCCTGCACGGTGGGCCCCTCAGCAAGTGCCCAGCGTCCGGCACTGGCCACCCTTCGCCGGGAAGCGTGATGATCTGCGGCATGCAGCCAGGATCGGCCCTACCGGGGGCAAGCGATCATGCGGCGGCACGGCTCTGGGACACGACGGCCGCACGGGTTTCGTTGCTCAGCCGCCGGGTGCGGCCGGCATTCCGTCGTGGCCGGCTCTGGCTGTGGGTGCTGGCGGTCGGCGCGCTGGTGGCCACAGCCCGTTTGCCCGGCATAGCCGGTGATCTGCGGGCTGCATTCGCTCACCCCGGCGACCTGCGGCCGGCCTGGCTGGGCGTGGCCGCCGCCGCGGAACTTGCGTCGCTGGCCGGCGGCGCGGCGGCGCAGCGCCAGCTGCTTGCCGCCGACGGTACGCAGTTGCCGTGGCGGACCGTGTTCGGCGTAGTGCTCGCCTCCACCGGGCTGGCCAGGGTGATGCCGGCCGGGCCGGTCGCAGGCGGCGCCTGGCAGATGTGCGAGTACCGGCGCCGCGGCGCGAGCGCGACGGCCGGGGTGTGGGCGGTGCTGGCCGGGGGGTTCAGCTCCACGGTCGCTGCCCTGGGGCTGCTGTCGGCCGGGGCGGCGGTAGCCGGCATGTGCTCCCTCCCGCTGCTCGCCTGCGCTGGGGCGGCACTGCCTATGGGCATAGCCGGGCTCGCCACCGCGCCGCGCCGTGCCTACGCGCTCAGCCGCTGGCTGAGCCGGCATCACCGCCGATCGTCCACGATCGCCCGGCTGGCTGCGGCCCTGGCCGTGGCGTCAGGCCAGCGCGCCGGGTTCCGCCGCGGCACCGCGGTGCTCGCCTGCACCGCCGCGGGATTGGTCGCCGACGCAGGCGTGCTCGCCGCGTGTTTCGGGCTTGCCGGGCTGCCGGTTCCGTGGCGGGGCCTGCTGTTCGCCTACGCCGCCGGGCAGCTGGCCGGTCGGCTTGTCCCGCTGCCCGGCGGGCTAGGCGGTGTGGAAGGCGGCGTGCTCGGAGCGCTCACACTCACCGGCACCGCGCCCGCAGCGGCGGCAGCCGCGGTCCTCGTCTACCGAGTGGCCGGGTACTGGGCCGTCGGCACCGCAGGGACCGCGGTGGCGGTCACCGCCCGCCGCCGAAGCCGCCGGGACGGGACGGCGGCAGCCCACCAGGCACCGCGCGAAGCGGACAAGACGGCGGCGGCCGCCACCACCGCGCAAGACGGCGGCACGCCGCCCCGAACTCCCGGCCAACTTTGCACCCACCCCGGTGGCACCGCAGTGCCAGGTGCCGCCGCCGAAATGTTCCACCCCTCAGGTCCACCATCGAGTGACGGCTTTCCAGCGACCCGTTCATAACGTGCCGAGTGTCCGGGCTTTACCCCGCGACCACACCGCCCGAAGTGTGACGCGCCGACGGCACCCCCGTGGCCCGAATTAGCCCGAAGCGACCCGCTAGGAGAACCATTCATGTCCCAGGTACGACCGCTGGCCGGGCAGGCAGCCGCGCCGGGCGGCCCGTCGGCGGGCGCTGCCGGTCCCCGGCTGGGCCTGGCCCTTCTCATCATCGCGACCGCGCAGCTGATGGTGGTACTGGACGCGACGATCGTCAACGTCGCGCTACCGCACATCCAGCGGGCGCTCAGCTTTTCCGGCTTCGGCCTGGAGTGGGTGGTCAACGCCTACACACTCGCCTTCGGCGGGCTGATGCTACTGGGAGGCCGGGCCGGGGACCTGCTCGGCCGCCGCCGGGTGTTTCTCGCCGGGCTGGTGCTCTTCAGCGCCGCGTCGCTGGCTGGCGGGCTCGCCACGTCTCAGGCCTGGCTGCTGGCAGCCCGCGCCGCTCAAGGAGCCGGCGCTGCGATGATCGCGCCTGCGGCGCTCGCGCTGATCACGACCACGTTCCGGGAAGGCCAGCCCCGGAACCGGGCGATGGGTGTGTACGCCGCGATGAGCGTCGCCGGCGGCGCGGTCGGCCTTATCGCCGGCGGCCTGCTGACCAGCTACGCCTCTTGGCGGTGGGTGCTTTTCGTCAACGTGCCGATCGGGCTGGCGGCGGCCCTTGCCGCGCCACGGGTGCTCAGCGAGTCGCCGCGGCAGCCAGGCCGGTTCGACCTGCCCGGCGCGATCACCGGGACCGGCGGACTCGCCGCTCTGGTCTACGGGCTGTCCAACGCCGCCACCACCCCCGAAGGGGTCTCGCATTGGGGCGACGCCAAGGTTGTGGCCTCGCTGGCAGCATCGGTGGTGCTGCTCGCCGCGTTCGTGATCACGGAGATCCGCAGTAAGAACCCGCTGCTGCCGCTGCGCCTGCTGGCCGACCGTGACCGGACCGGGGCGAACCTGATCGTGCTGTGCGCCGGCGCCGCCGTCTTCGGCATGTTCTTCTTCCTGACCGTCTTCATGCAGACCGTCTGGGATTACTCGGCACTGAAGACCGGCGTTGCCTATCTCCCGCTCACCGGCGCCATCCTTGTGTTCTCCGGCGCCGCGGCCCAGCTCGTGTCACGGGTGGGCGCCCGGTCGCTGCTGCTGGCCGCCGCCCCTACGGTCGCCGGCGGCCTGTACTGGCTGTCACGGATCGGTGTGCACAGCAACTATGCCGATGCGGTACTGGGGCCGCTGCTGGTCATAGCCGCCGGCCTGGGCCTGCTGTTCGTTCCGGCCACCCTCGTCGCCATGTCCCGGGTCACCGACAAAGAATCCGGGGTCGCGGCCAGCATTCGCAATACCGGCCAGCAGGTTGGCGGCTCGATCGGGCTCGCCGTGCTCGGCACCGTCGCCTGGACCGCCGTCGCCAACAGCATCCACACCCAGACCGCGCCCGCCGTGGCCAGGGCAGCACCGGCCGGCCATCCGGTGCGCCCCACCCAGGCAGCGCTCACCGCGGCCTACCACCACGCCCTGGCTACCGGCTTCTCCCGCGCCTTTCTGGTCGCGGCCGGGATCATGCTGCTCGCCCTGGTCATCACGATCGTCGCGATCCAGGTAAAGCGCGCCGACCTCGGCGCGCCCCGATTCTGAACCATCGGGCCACCCGGCCCGGGCCCAGCACTCAATGATCACACGGAGGAAAACATGAAGCTCACGATTGTCGCGGCCACCGGTGGCGTCGGCCGAGAACTACTTGGACAGGCTCTGGCCGCCGGTCACGACGTCACCGCAGTGGTCCGCAATCCGGCCAAGCTGTCTCGCCAGGTGCACGCCATTACCACCGACCTGACCACGTCTGATCCGGCAGCCCTGGAGTCCGCTGTTGCCGGAACCGACGCGGTGCTCTCCGGCCTTGGCCCGCACTCGAACGCCGACGCAGGCATCGCCTGGCGGGGCACCCGCGCCATCGTCGCGGCGATGCGCGCCAACGGCGTCCTGCGCATCGTCGTGATCAGCGCCGCGCCGGTCGCCACCGTCCCCTCCCGAGGCCGCCCCAACCCGCCGAAACACGACCCCGGTGACGGGTTCTTCATGCAGCACCTATTCAGCCCGATTGCCAAAGCCGCGTTCCGCAAGGTGTACGCCGACCTCGCGCAGATGGAAGGCATCCTTGCCGAAAGCGGCCTGGACTGGACCGTGGTACGGCCGCCACAGCTAACTGACAAGCCGCTCACCCGTGCTTACCGGACGGCCTACGGGCAGAACATCCGCGGCGGCTGGTCCGTTCCCCGCGCCGATGTTGCCCACCTCATGCTCGGGCTGCTCGAACAACGCGAGACGATCCACCAGATCATCGGAATCGCCAGCTAGGAGCGGCATGGACCGGGCAGCAACCGGGGTCCTCTCGTGGCGAAGTGAAGGAGACCAACCCATGGCCTCATCCAGCACCATCCAGCGCAACGATAGGGCCGACTGGGCGCTGATGAACGCGATCCACGACGCACTGCGCCGGGACCTGGACGAACTACTGAACACCGTGGCCAGCCCAACGGTGGCCCGGGCCCGCTGGACGGTGTTCCGCGATCAGCTGCACTTTCACCTCGCCGCCGAGAACGCGGCCATGTGGCCGCTAGTTCGGGCCAAACTCACCGGCGACCGCACGGGCCAGGCTCTGCTCGAGGCGATGGAAGACGAGCACCAGCTCATCGGCCCTCTGCAGGCCGTGACCGACGACGCGTTCACCATGAATGCCGACCCAGGGCGGCTCCGCCACCTTCTGACCAGGCTGCGGACCAGGCTGATCAGCCACCTCGCCCACGAGGAGGCCGAGGCACTGCCGCTGATTACCCAGATCATGTCCCCCGCTGAGCTCTGCGGAATCGCCAGGGCCATCCGCGGCCGCTACGCTGCTCGCACTCTCCCTTGGGCCCTGGCCCACGCCAGCCCTCATGTCCGCATCGAGGTACTGGGCCAACTGCCGACACCCGCCCGTCTCTTCTACCGGAAGGTGGGGCTGCCGCGCTATAGCCGCAATACCTCGCCGCTATGACGAATATCGGATCCTGCCTCCGCTTGCCCCTGCCGCTAAACAGAGAGTCTGGGTGGCGAGGCCTTGTGCAGTTGCGGACGAACTGCCGGGCGGGCGCGGCTTGCGAGCTGCCGCGCCGCACCGGTGCTGCGCCCGATGATCGGGGCGATCTCCTCGAAGGGCATTTCGCGCCCCGCAGCTCGCTGTAGCTCCAGATGCATTCGATGCCCGGACCTGCGAAGCACATCAAGCGCGGATCAGCCGGACCTGCGGGGGTGGAGACGGTCTCGCAAGGTATCCGCTTGCGCGACGCGCGCTGACGTACAGCGTGGCCGCTGTGGCTCGTGGACGTCATCGCTTGATCGGGTCCCGCAGGTGAGTGATGCCATCCGGTGCCGCGATGACAGCCGTGCGGTCCAGTTCTAGCGGCTCGCTGCGGGATGTGCGATGAGAGCCGCTGTAGGCTGCCGCCATGAGCACGCGCGAGGATTACCCAGCCGGGGTGCCGTGCTGGGTCGACACCAACCAGCCCGACCCCGCCGACGCCGCCCGGTTCTACTCCGGGCTC
>Ga0126374_10000448_pt1 | contig 10471 bp, 8 predicted proteins | sample PanSoiMetPlot_12_FD_89874 | JGI IMG/M metagenome (GOLD analysis project Ga0126374, IMG submission 89874) | Tropical forest soil microbial communities from Panama - MetaG Plot_12 | ecosystem: Environmental > Terrestrial > Soil > Tropical forest > Bulk soil | place: Panama | collected 2016-02-17
ACCAGCCGATGTCATATTCCATGAGGCGTTCCACGGAACACAACTGAATCGTCTTGTCGATCAAAAGTTTTCCGGGGTCATATTGCTCTACTTCCGGCAAGAACCCGCCAGTCCAGGCGTAGAGACCTGAACTGCCGACCATGGCCAGATCAATCCCCGCTATCTGATCGCCTACAAACAAAGCAAAGGCCCTCAGACTTTGGCCGGCAAAGAGAGAAGGAAGGAGGTGATGGATCCAGGCGCTCGCCGACTGGGAAAGCAGTCTGCTTTTCCCGCCAAAGCGAGCTGAGTGCAGAGAAAGGAATGCTTCGGGAAGACGCTTGGGAACAAAATCATGCAGGTGCAATTCACGCGTCACAATTCCATCTCGTTCAGCCTTATTACGCATCCGGTTCAGAGTAAGGCGGAACTTTCTACTCAAGCTCTTCAAATATCTGTCGTATCCCAGACTGAGATCAATCACGGCGTACTCGCGAGCGGTCCCGGCAGCGAATCCTTCCTCGATCTGGCGGCAAAAGCCCAGCGCGCGGGCCGCCCGGACACAGTTGGAATCAGGTTTTATGCGCCTCAATGAAAGCCCGCCGTACCTGGACGCCTCCTGGAGCGCAAAGGCGAGCAAGCCTGTCATGACTTCCAAGTCGTCATCGGCGGCAATGATGTCGAGATGATCACAAAAATGACCCGCGAATTCGACTTTTTGCTGGCGTTGATCAAGCCAGAGGGGAAGGATGCCTTGCACAGTTCCTGCACGCCGGGCAATGCAGAGAAATGGCGACAGCTCAGGAAGGATCAGAGGTACGGCGGAATACCACTGTGAAGAATTGAAAGCACGATTGCAACGTGAATGCGTGAGCAAGACATTCCATTCTTCACAGAGTGAAAGGATACTCCGCCAGTCTGTCACAACCTCGCATTGAATACCGGTATCCATGAATACTCTTCATCTCCGCATATGAAATCAGTTACCGGTGGATATCTGCTCCGCGCATGCGCCAAGGTTTGCAAGGTTTTCCTAAATTCCGTGCAATGGAAATCCTGATTCACTGTCGACCTTACACTCTTTTAGTCGCTGTGACCCACAAGTAGCTATCCTCCCACAGCTTTTCCTGCGCATCAATCACTTTAAGCCCCACGTTCGTAAACTCGGCTGCAAAGTCTTCCAATGATTTATAGAAGTGTCCATGATATCCTCTAGTTCCAGGCTCGCCCTTGTTAGTTTGTACCCGCACTAGCCCATCGACCTTCAGTACTCGCTGCGTTTCCAACAAATAACGCTTTATTACTTCTTGGCAGTAAATGTGTTGGAAGACGATAACAGAGAATACATAATCTACACTGTTATTCTCCACAGGAAAAAGATCATTCTCGATCAGTGCCAATTTAACATTTCCAATCTTATCCAGATACTGTCTTGCCAGCGCTAGCATGTTAGGAGCAATATCTAAACCTATTACTTGTTTGAAGTAAAGCGCCATCGGTTGCAGTAGCCTGCCCACACCACAACCGATTTCTAATGCTATACCGCCAGTTTGTACCTCGTTGATAAGTATAGGAACAATATCGTTGGTTGGTTTGCTCCAATCCTCCGCCGGATGGATCAATTCACGAGCGTGGGCCATATCCTTCGGATTCCAGAAGTCTAAGGTTGTTTTTAGCTGTTCACTGTTCATGGCCCTTTCCTCAGGAGCATACTTCCGATACCAAGGCGTGTTTCAAGCGTCCGCCTCCGTGGACTAGCTTTCGAAACTCAGGGGCTGAAGCCCACATTTTGTGGGCATGAGCTGCACGGCAAACCCGTGCGCTTTCAAACCCTATCTTTGAAACAGGCACCCAGCATCCATCGTCATTTCAGCATCGGCAATAGGATTCCCCCCAAACTGCAGCCGATACAATCCCCAGTACAGTCCTCGCCGGGCAAGAAGGGACTTGTGATTGCCGCACTCGCGAATCTCACCTTTTTGCATCACCAGGATCTTGTCTACCGATTGGATAGTGGACAGCCGATGCGCAATGACAACAGCAGTCCGGCCTGTCATTATTTTTTGGATAGCATCACGAATCTGTGATTCTGTCCGGCTGTCAATCGAACTGGTGGCTTCATCCAGTATTAGAATAGGACGATCAAATGCAAGCGCCCTGGCAAAGCCGACCAGCTGCTTTTGTCCGGTGGAAAGATTTGCCCCTCTCTGGAGAACCGCGGATCGATAACCATTCTCCAGTCCCGTGACAATTGGGTCTAAATGAACCTGACGGGCCGCGATCCTCACTTTAGCTTCCGAGATCGAATGATCTCCCAGCCTGATATTGGAGGTTATATCGCCGGAGAAGAGAACGATATCCTGGAGGACAATGCCGAAATTGGAACGGAGTTGTAGCAGATCTATTTGCCGGATATCTATGCCGTCGAGCAAAATCTGGCCCTGCTGGATTTCATAGAATCTCAACAGAAGGTTGGTGATGGTTGTTTTGCCTGCTCCTGTAAGGCCGACGAAGGCGACCTTCTCACCCGGTTCTATAATGAAAGAGACATCCTTCAGTATCCAATCGTCAGCCTTGTAGGCGAACCAGACATTGCGGAACTCGATGCGGCCGCGGGCGCGGCCCAGCTCTACCGGTTTCTCCACGGAAGGATTCGAGACTGGCTCATCCAAAAAACTGAAGATTCGCTCAGATGAGGCCAAGGCGGATTGCAAGACGGGATACCTGGAGTGAAGGTCTACAACCGGGTCGTAAAAGGATTGCGCCAGTTGGATAAAGGCAACGAGGGTCCCCAGTGAGATAACTTTGTACATTACCTGGATGCCACCGAAGCAGATGACGAGGGCAATTCCGACCAATGCCAGGGTTGCGATGGCCGGCTGAAACAGCGCATTGCGGAACAACGCAGCCATTCCTGCCCGCAAGCGCGCTTCATTCACCTGCTCGAACCGGCGCATCTCCTCTGCCTCACGATTGAAAATCTGAATTACCTGCATGCCGGTGAGATGCTCCTGCAAAAAAGCATTCATGGCGGCAACGCGCTCACGAAAAGACCGGGAAATGGGACGAGCTATGATTCGAAACCAGGCTGCAAAACCTGTCATCGCTAACAGGGTGGCGCAAGACACCAGCGCCAGAGACCAATCGATTCGCAACATGCAGCCCACAATATAAATGGCTATTGCCACATTGCTGAGAACGGCGATCATCCCTGAACTAAAGATCTCGACCAGAGCATCAACGTCATTGGTCATATAGGTCATCATCCTGCCAACAGGAGTCCGGTCATAGAACTGAATTGGGACTTTCTGCAAATGGCTGAATATCTCCTGCCGCAGCTTATAAATTGCCTTCTGTCCTGCACTCTCCGCGATAACCTCGTGAAGATATGCCGCTGCGGATTGAACGAGATTGCACAGCAGAAACAATGCTGCAATAAAAATAAAGCCTCGACTTCTTGACCCTCCCAGGCCCACCGCGTCCGCGGATTGCTTCAGCCAGAGCACATAGCCGGTTGGCGGCCGCGAGGGATCGGGAACTAAGAAGAGATCAATAGCTGCTTTCGTCAGGAGCGGGCCTGCGGTTGCAAGGGGACCGTCGACCATGCTCAGAACCAATGCCGCAAGAACGGACCACTTGTGAGGGAAGAGATATTTAAGCAATCTGGCAGCCAGGCGCCGATCGTAGACTTTATCCGGACCCTCTTCGCGATTATGTCCATCACTCATGGTCTGAACCCGATGGCCAGAGCCGCTTTCGTATCAGTTCTCAACTTGCCGCCAAATCTTCTTCCAATAATTGCGTCTCATACATTTCCGCATACATGCCACCCCTGGCCAGCAGTTCAGCGTGCGTTCCACGCTCAATGATTGTCCCTTTATGCAACACCAGGATCAGATCGGCATCCCTCAAAGTTGAGATTCTGTGGGAGGATATGAGGCAGGTTTTTCTCTGCCTCAGGTTCCGCAGCCGGGCAAGAATTTTTTCTTCCGTGTAAGAATCAACCGACGAAAGAGCGTCGTCCAGCAACAGGATTGACGAACGCGGAAGGACAGCGCGGGCAATGCTGATTCGCTGTTTCTGGCCACCTGAAAGGGTAGCGCCGCGCTCTCCTACGATCGTTTGATAGCTGTCAGGAAATGCAGCGATATCGGGACCCAGGCCGGCGGTGATTGCGGCCTGCTCAATCTCAGCCTGGGTAGCTTCCGGCTTTCCAAAGGCGATATTCGCCGCAATCGTGTCGCTGAAGAGAAAGGTTTCCTGGGGAACATAACCGATGGCGGAACGCAACAACTTGAGAGAAATGTGGCGGACTGAATGTCCATCAATCAGAATATCGCCGGAGCAGGGATCAAGCAGCCTGGGAACCATATTCATGAGGGTGGTTTTTCCCGAACCCACTCGGCCAGCTAATCCCACAGTTTGACCAGGCTTAATGCGGAAACTGACGCCGGCCAGGGCAGGACGATCCGTTCCTTCAGGTGTGTAGGTCACGTTTCGAAACTCTATGCCGCCATCAATCCTGTCAATGGCGGCAGCGCCGGAAAGATCCTGGATAGCCGGCTGTAGTGACAAAATACAATCGAGTCTACCCATGGAGACAACTGCCTGCTGGAGAACAGTCAGTTGCTCCCCCAGCTCATGCATGGGCCAGGCGACATAACTGAGATAAACAATGAATTCCAGGAATTGGCCGATCGAGAGACTTTTGGAGGAAGCCAAATTGCCGCCATACCAAAGCACGGCAAGAAAGCTAAGTCCGACAAAAAACTGCATAGCCGGGTAGACCATATTGGCCAACCGGTTGCGGCGGAGATTATGGCTTAAATATTGCTGATTGATTTGCCTGAATGCCTCGATTTCTGCGCGCTCCTGCGTATATGTGCGGACGGTTCTGACTCCGTCAAGCGCCTGCTGGGCGCCTGCGCACATCTCTCCCAACGATTCCTGGATCTTTTCAGACCAGCTTCGCATCCTTTCCTGGAAAAACACGGTGGCGATGATGGCCAGCAGCAATGGAGCAAATGCTAAAGCGGTAAGCCTCCAGGAAAGCTTGGCCATGAGGGGCAAAATCACTAGGAGCGCGACGACCGTATTCAGTGAGTACACGAAAGCTCTCATGCCGGCGCTGACGGCGATATTCATATCGTTGGTGGCCCGCGCCATCAACTCTCCCGTCCGATTCTCGCGAAAGAACCCCAGTGGCATTTTCTGAAGATGCGCATAAAAATCGTTTTTCATGTCGCGCTCAATCTTCCGCGTCATTCCGGTGAGCAATCGCTCTTGGGAAAATACAAATCCACCTTGCAGCAAAGCGGCCGCAATGATCATGACGCTATAGCGAAGCAACAGGGAATAGGTGATGCCTCGAAGCAGGGCATCCACAGCCTGCTGGAGAATCAACGGCACTGCTGCTTTGGACAGGTTGGCAGCAATAAGGCACAGGATCCCCCAGAGGAGCATCGGCCTATAGCGCGCAACATACGTCAGCAATCTACGGATTGACGCCATGGTCTTAGTATTTAGAAATCAGTTCAACTTCGCTGATCCTATATTCGCGGTTTGTCCAATGCAGCTTGTAGTCCTCATCCCCTGCGCCAAGATCAAGCTCATGAAGCCCTTCGGCAATTGCCTGTCTTATAGCGAAGGCATAGAGGGAGGTTCCAGGCGACCACTGCTCCTTCCCTGCCAGGAACCCACCGTTCCAAGCCAGGAGGCCCTGGGCCGCAACGAAAAAGAGCATTATGGCTATGATGCGTTCCTCCTCCAACAGTCCGAACACCCGCATGCTTCCTTTCCGAAACATCACCGGCAACACTTCGCTGACAAAAGATTGGGTCTTTATCTGCTCCGGTAAGCCCATATGACTGTGACGGCACAGGAGGAGCTGGAAAAATATATCTGGAAGCTCGGCTGGATGTAGACTTTCAGGGTATAACTCGCAAATGGTTAACCCATTCGTTGCTGCCGCAGCACGCAGGGCTCTCCTGATATTCTTCCTGAATTTCCTTCCTAGGGAAGCCAGATAATCTTCAAAGCTGGATGGCAACTCCGCATAAAAAAAGGAATCAATAATGCTGTGGCGGCATTCGATATTGGACTCATGTTTGAAATAGGGCAAAGCTAAGAGGCAGTTAGAATCCGGCCTCAGTCTAGACAGTTTAAGATGCCGGAGCGGAGTTGCGACTGATAGCGCATATCTGAGCAAATCAGCCACTAGCGCGGGATTGCTGCCTCGAACCAAGACATCGTTGTAGTCACTGCCGTAGTTGGGAAACTTGGCCACTCCTACCGTTCGATTCAGCACGAGCGGCAAAATGCAGGTCATTTCCGAGCCCCGGAAAGCTGCAATCACAAATGGCGTGCCAGAAGTATCCATGCGGCAGCTTGCCAGATACCACTCCAGAGAAGCAAATACCTTATTACACTGTGAAGCTGCCACTAAGTCTTCCCATTGTTGAAACAATCTCCTGATTTCCGCCAAGTCGGTGTATATCCTATAATCAACATTATTTCCATACTGGACAACACCTACCATGTTTTCTATAGTTTTAATAGTCATAAGACAGCCAAGTCTAAATGGTTAATGCTATTCAGGCCGGTAGCGAATTGCAGGTCGCCGACTTCCCGCTTAATGGGCTGCCAATCGAGCTTGTAGCCCGGTTCCCAATATCCAAGATCATATTCAGTCATTCCTTCCAGACAAGACTGCTCGATGGCCTGGTGAATCATGAGTTTCCCTGGAGCATACTGCCGCATCTCAGGTAGAAACCCTGTGTTGTAACTGTACATTCCTGACCTCGCTATCATCTGCAGATCGATTCCCACTATCTGCCCTTTGTTCAGTATTGCAAACACCCGCATGCGCTGTTCCGCAAATAGCGAGGGAAACAGCTTTCGCACCCATGACTCTGACGATCTAAAATCCGAACGTTCGCCAAATCGGCTCAGGTGCAATGATAAAAAGGTGTCAGGGAGAAGCTCTGGATCCAGATCTGCCGGCGTTAGCTCGCGAACAATCAGGCCATCTCTCCTGGCCCTATTGTGAGCAAAATTCAAACTACGGCGGAAGTTTCGACTCAACCTTTTCCGATATTCATTGTATCCGCACGAGAGATCCAAGACGGCATAGGCAATGGATCTGCCAGGAACAAAAAAACCGTCAACAGTTTCGGCTAGGCCTAAGGCTTCTGCCCCTTTTACCAAATTGGAATCGCGCTTTACTAATCCCAGGTCCAGACGGTCATAATTCCAGGCGCCCTGGAGAGCAAGTTTCAGCAAGCCAGTAATGACCTCGCGATCCTCATCGGCAGCAATAATGTCGAAATAATCTCGGTAATCGTCCCCGAATGTTGCCAATCGCCGGCCTGGCTCAAGCCAAAGGGGCAAAACGCCCGCGAGAACCTGATCCCGATAGGCAGTAAAAACCAATGGCTGAATGGTGGGCAGAAGTTCAATCCTCGCCAGATACCATTTGGAACAATTGAATGCCAGATTGCATCTGGATGTCGCCAATAAGTAGTCCCATTCTGACACGATTAACCGGACATTCTCTATTTCCGTCAAGATCTCGTATCTGACGGCCGTCTCTGGTTCCACTTCGTTGTTCATTGCACTTCCAAGATAGCTGCTTGTCCTTTAGAGGTTAGACTGAATCCTTGATGTGACGGCGTCTTGCCTCTTCCGGTGGAGGCCAGTTAAGGTCGCGATGTTGCGGTAATCTCATCTTTTCGTTCATCATCCACTGATCGATCAAAGACTTTTCTGGTGGAAAACCAGTGTCGTCATCAGGTATACCGCAATACTTTTCGAAATCCAGCTTGAGCCAAAGCAGATGGGAGCTGGTGTTGCGCTTTAACAAGTCAGTCAGTACTTTTTGGTCGTCATCACGCAGCGTGGCCCGCCCAACAAGGTGCGGCGGCGGCAAATTTTGTATGTAGCTGATACATTGTTGGGACCATTGGCTGATGATGGTTTCCACTATTCCACCACTTCTGCCCTGGAAGAACAGGAAACCGCCGCAAATATGCTCCTCAGGCAGCCAGTCCTGGCCGGCCCACCAAGGCCCAGCAACGATCTCTGCATCTGGATCAAGCTCGATATCCAAGGGACCATTCAAGCGGGAGTCTGCATCCAGCCAGATAAGGCGATTGTGTGGCGATTGAGTAAGTTTTTTAAGATTGTGCCACACTTCGGCTATCCACCAGGGTTTCATCAGAGCGATTTTGGCCCAGTCTCTCTCACTAGCTTCCCTGTTCCCTTCCAGGTTGAGAGGAACGGGCAGGCTCCAGTGGCACTTGCCTGCTGGAAATTCGACCTCAAGAGTCGACATCTCAAGACCTGATACAGGCCCCCTGCCAACTACTATAGGCCAGTCTGGATGGTGCTCTCGAACAGTTGGAATCATTCCTTCCAGTTCGCGGACATATTCACTTCGATAGCCATAGGAAGTTAATACCGCAGGCAATTTATCTATTCTGCAAATCATAGAGCGTCTCCTGTTCTAGCGCTGGCCGTGCAATATCGGTTTAGGAAATAGTTCTGCGTCGGGCCTGCTCCGAAAGGCGATCTTTTTGAAGTCTCATTTTTCATTCATCATCATGTGGTGTCCACTTGAGTTCCGCAACCGGACCACCGCTGGCGGCAGCGCGGCGGAATTCCTCCGCCGGGGGCCACCTGTTGTCACGCTGTTCTGGGGGCTTCTTCATGCGCCAACTCATGTTCCAATGGTTTATCAGCGACCGGCGTAAGCGTTTGCCCTTCGCAATCGGGCATCCTGTGTATTTTTCCTCATGGAGTTTGATAAGCGTGTAGTCGCCGATGGATTGGGGAAAGTTTTGCAAAAGCTCAGTCAACACTTCCTGGTCGCCGTCTCCCCAAGGTACTGTGGCAGGCGGGAGATTCTGAATGCGATCGAGGCACGCGGCCGACCATTGAGCCAATATGGCGGCGATTGTCCCCTGTTTGCTACCTTGCAACACCAGCATGCCGCTAAGGATATGCGCATAGCCAGGGACATCAATATCGTCATAACACCAGGGAGCCGCAATCACTTCACCTTCTGGTTCGAGGATGATATCTAATGGGCCGTTCAGCCGTGCATCTGCATCCAACCACACAACGCGATTGGGTTGAGAAAGGCTTGGACCGCAAAGAGTGTCCAGGCTTTGCCAGAGCTGGGCCAGCCACCAACCTTTCATCATGGTGATCTTTCGCCAATCATCCTCCTCGCTGCCGAGATTGAGCGAAACTGGCAAGCTCAAGTGAAATCTGCCTGCTGGCGATTCGACCTCCAGAGTCGGAAGTTCGAATCCAGCGACCGGCCCTCTGCCACCGACAATACTCCAATCGGGATGATGTTCCTTTACGGTGGCCAGCATGGCCTCAATTTCGGGAAAATAGTCCTCTCTGTAAGCGAACGATGTCAGGACAGCCGGCAATTGAGCTATTCTCTTAATCATTGAGCATTCCCCTTCATTAATACAGGCGTTGTGTCTTCAAGCCGTCAACCATCGACACAGGCAAACCATCGGCCGTCCACAAAGTGCTGGTCAATTCCAGGGATTGGTTTAAATCGGAGAGCGTTTCTCCGCTAAAAATGCCAATCGACCAAACCTGGAGGCGAGTTTTTTTGCGGCGTGTTCGATACTAAGTTCTGCCTTCATCTTACTAACGTCCTCATTTCGTCGATTCAATTGCTGCGGCGAAGTCTCCGTCTGGCCCATTCCGGAGGCGGCCATTTTTTTTGGGGCATTCTCATTCTTCTATTCATCATCCACTGGTCGATTAAAGCGTCCTGCTTGGGCAGTCCCGTTTGGTAGTCGGCTACGCCACAATACTTGTCATACTCAATCAGCTTGCAGAGCGTGAAATGCGAACGCTTCATCTCCGATAGCAGCACTGCAGTCAAGACTTCCTGATCGCCTCCGCCCCAGTGCCGCGCCAGCATAGCGAAGGGAGTCGAGGGGGATGGCGGGTTGCAGATATGGGTCAAACAACTTGTTGACCATTCATTGATGATGGACTCCACAACTCCACCCTTGCTTCCCTGAAAAATCACAAATCCACTCAGCATGTGGTCATCCGGAGTTCCCTCTTCCCCTCCCCAGACGCCCGCAACTACTTCCTTCTCCGGCTCAAGGAAAATGTCAAGGGGGCCGTTGAGGCGCGCATCCGCATCCAGCCAGATCACGCGGTTTACCTGGGCGCCTCCGAGTCTGCCAAACTGATGCCAAACCTGAGCCACCCACCACGCTTTCATCCAGACGATCCGCAGCCAATCGTTTTGGCTGCCATCAAGCTCAAAAGATACAGGCAAAGTCCAGCGAGAATTACCCTGGGGAGATTCGACTTCAAGCGCTACACGCTTAAGACCAGATACAGGTCCTCTGCCTGTCACAAGATGCCATGTGGGATGATGCCTGCGAACGGTGGCAAGCATTCCTTCCAGTTCCGGGAAATACTCCTCTCTGTAGGCGAAGGAGGTGAGAAT
>Ga0126374_10000449_pt1 | contig 10468 bp, 9 predicted proteins | sample PanSoiMetPlot_12_FD_89874 | JGI IMG/M metagenome (GOLD analysis project Ga0126374, IMG submission 89874) | Tropical forest soil microbial communities from Panama - MetaG Plot_12 | ecosystem: Environmental > Terrestrial > Soil > Tropical forest > Bulk soil | place: Panama | collected 2016-02-17
ACCGACCTGGCCACCCGCTACCTGGCCGACCGGCAGGCCCAAGCCGGCGCCCGCCTCGGCGACCCCGGCACCTGGCTCATCCCCGCCATAACAAGCACCATCGCCACCCTCTAACACCCGAGTGCGCGCCTTGTCACCTATGGGTCGGCTACAGTGACACTCGGCGTGCGCCCTGCGGCCTGCTTTGTTTGCAGTACCGATTGCCGAGCCGGCTTCAGCCCAGGAGGACTAGCCGGGAGAAGGGAGACCTCCTGTTGTTGAGCGCCGAGCCAACGATCTTTTTCTCGCGCGGGGCATTGATGCCATGAGCCTCGGCAATGGGGCGGTAGCCGGCGCCCGACGCAACGGCAGGGCAAGGGGCAGGGACGGCTGCCCGGCGCAGCCAGATCGCAAGCAGCTCACCGGCCGTCGCAATGCCTTGCCTTCGGCCATCACGCGGGCCGCCCGCCCCGTCCTGGTGGCGGCGCGGCGACCCGGATACCGGTCGCGGATGCTGCCCGGCTTCCTGATCGCCGGCGCAGCGCGGTGCGGCACCACTTCCATGTTCGAAGCGCTCAGCCAGCACCCGGCCGTGTTCAATGCCGCCCTGCTGCCCTGGACCAAGGAAGTTCACTACTTCGACAACAATTACGATCGCGGACTTGCCTGGTATCAGTGCCACTTCCCGCCCACCGCGCGGGCCCGGCTGTCCGCGCGGCGCGCCGGGACAGCACCGGTGGCCTTCGAGTCGGGCCCCAGCTACATGTTCCACCCCCTGGCTCCCGAGCGGATCAACCGAGACCTGCCCGGCGTGAAGCTGTTGGTCCTGCTGCGTGATCCGGTGGAGCGGGCCTACTCCGCGCATGCCAACCGGGTGAGCAGCGGCTGTGAGAATGAGCCGTTCGCGCGGGCCCTGGAACTCGAGGATGCCCGGCTCGAGGGCGAGGTGGAACGAATGCTGGCCGATCCGGTCTACGTTAGCCACAGCTACCGGCACCACGCCTACCGCACTCGCGGGCAATACGCCGACCAGCTCGAGCGCCTGGAGAGGATCTTCGGCCGCGACCGGATCCACGTCATCGACAGCGGCGACTTCTTCGCCGACCCCGGCCCCGTCTACGACCAGGTCCTGGACTTCCTTGGCCTGCCCCGCCGCGGTCATCCCCTGTTCGGCCGCCACAACGCCCGCCCGCGCTCGGCGATGCCCGAGACCGTGCGGGCTGCGCTGGAGGAGCACTTCCGCCCGTACGACGAGCGCCTGACCGCCTGGCTCGGCCACGAGCCAAGCTGGGGGCGGGCCGGTTCCGGTAGCCGGGCGAGGCGTGGCCCCGTAGTTTCATAAGTAGGCTGACTTTTGATCTTGGTGTCTGGGACCATGAAACGTGCGCGGAAGCGACGGTCGGAAGCCACATAACAGGCCCCTGGAGGTGCTGCGGCTGTGTGCGGTGGAGCAGGAACGCCGGGCGTCCGTCGGCGGGCCGTTCTAGCTGTGCAGCCAAGCGCCGAGGCGACAAAGCGCCAGGCCGGCACGGTCACCGATTCGCCAACTGTCATCTACATCGCGGGCTCGGGCCGCTCCGGTAGCACTCTGCTCGAGCGGACCCTCGGCCAGATCGACGGTTTCGCCAATGCAGGCGAGCTGATCGACCTGTTCCGGCGCACCGCGGCGCACGGCGAGCGGTGCGGATGTGGCCAGGCGTTCGCCAGCTGCCCGTTCTGGACCCGCGTCGGCACGCATGCGTTCGGCGGCTGGGGAGACGGGCACCTCGAAAGCGTCCAGTCACTTCAGCGGCACGTCTCGCGCCAGCGCCACATGCCGCGGTTGCTCGCCTTTCGGCTAGCCGGCCGCGGCTTCCGCGAGGACGTCACCAGGTACGGCGCCAGCTACTCCAGCCTGTACCGGGCAATCGTCACCGAAACCGGCGCGGCCTGCGTCGTGGATGCCAGCAAGTGGCCGGTCCAGGCGCTTGCGCTGGCCCGTGCCGGAATCGACGTCAGGGTGATCCACCTGGTCCGGGATGTGCGGGGCGTCGCGCACTCGCTCAGCAAGGCGGCGGTGGCCCGCCCGCATGCGATGGGGGAGACCAGCCTCATGTGGCGCAACGGGGCGGCAAGCGCTGCGCTCCGGTGGGTTGCCTGCCAGCTCCAGGCCGAGGCGCTGGGCCGCTGCAGTATTCCTGTCACGCGCGTGCGGTACGAGGATTTCGTGCGCGAGCCGCGGCAAACCGTGACGGCGGCCCTAGCGGCGCTGGGCCTGCCGCCAGGCCCGTCGCACCTCACTCACCTCAGCGGCCAGCACGTGACGCTGGCCCCGGGTCACGGCCTGTCGGGAAACCCGTCCCGGTTCCACAACGGTGAGATCACCTTGCGGGCGGATGAGAAGTGGCGGGAGAAGATGTCACGCCGGGACCGTGCCGTGGTCACCGCGATCGGCATGCCGCTGCTGTTGCGCTACGGCTGGCGTCCGCGGGCGCGCCGGTCTCTGCGGGCAGGGGCCTCGTGAGCACCGTGGCTGCGCCCGCAGGCATCCGGTGGCCGCTGGTCTCGGTGATCATGCCGACACGCGGCCGCCCAGAACTGGTCCGCGAATCCATTGCCGCCGTGGTTGCCCAGACCTACCAGGGAGAAATCGAATGCCTGGTCGTGCACGACCAGGAGGCACCCGACAACGACCTGGTGCGCCTTGGCTTGGCCCGGCGGAGCGTCCGCGTGCTGGCCAACACACACGCGCCTGGCCTGGCTGGGGCCCGAAACACCGGTCTCGAGCACGCGGGCGGTGACTTCATCGCCACCTGTGACGACGATGACGTGTGGCACTCCGACAAGCTGCAGGTCCAGGTCACCCGGATGCTCGAAGAGCCGGACCTGCTCGCCGTCGGCTCGGGCATACGGTTGCGGCTGCCCGGCAAGAGGGTCCTCGACTGGCCTGGCCGGGCCGATCGCATAAGCTACGAGCTTTTGCTGCGCAACCGCGTGAAAGAACTGCACTCCTCCACGCTGGTCATGCGCCGTGATGCCTTCGCGAAGGCCGGAAGATACGACGAGGATCTGCCGCAGGGTTATGCGGAAGACTACGACTGGGTCCTCCGCGCGGCGCGGTCCGGCAACGTTGGCACGGTCTCCCAGCCGCTCGTGGACATCCGCAAAGATGGGGCATCATGGTATGCCGGACATGCCGAGAACGCCGCGTCGGCACTGGAGTACATGCTCGCTAAGCACCCGGACATCACCAAGTCGGCTCGCGGGCATGCACGCATGCTCGGCCAGATCGCCTTTGCCCGCTCGTCGCTCGGTGAGCGCGGGCCCGCATTGCGCTATGCCGTGAAAGCTCTCGCCAGATGGCCATGGTCACCTTACCCATATATCGCGCTCTTGCACACGGTCATCGGCGTCCACCCGCGGCACGTGCTGCGCGCGGCGCGGCTATTCCGGCGTGGTATGGCATAAGAGGGAGCTATGTCGTCTGGGCTTGTGAACTTCCTTCACCTGGGGCCGAGCAAATCTGGGTCCACCTGGCTGCACGAGATTCTTGTATCCCATCCGGAGGTGTACCTCAGCCAGGCGAAGGACCTCTACTTCTTCAACCGTTACTACGACCGGGGCCTGGACTGGTACCGGGCTCAGTTCCGCGGCGCTCAGGCTGACTCCGAGATCGTCGGCGAGGTCTGTCCCGATTACCTCGCCTGCCCTGACGCACCGAAGCGGATCCGTGCCTGCCTTGGCACGGACGTCCGCCTCATGGTGACCTTGCGTGAGCCCGCCGCACGCGCGTTTTCCTCGTACTTGTACCTGCGCAAGCACGGGCTTGCAAGGGACGGCTTCAGGCAGGCGACGCTCACCGCGCCCGAACTGCTCGATGAGGGGCGGTATGCGACGCACCTGCGCCGGTATCTGCGCTACTTCGACCGCGAGTCGCTGTACATCGCGGTCTTCGACGACCTGGAAGCCGACCCGCAGAAATTCCTCGATGGCGTCACGGACTGGCTCGGGGTCAGCCGCCTCGCCGTCAGCCCGGAGCTGTTCAGGGCACAGCTTCCGGCCAGCGAAGCGCGGTGGCTCCCGCTCGCGATGCTCGCCAAGCACGGCGCCAACTGGGTGCGGCGCCGCGACGGAGCAGACCTGATAGGCCACATCAAGCGCTCGCCGCTGGTACAGCGCGCGCTGTACAAGCCGTTCGGCACAGAGCGGCCGACGATGTCGCCGGAGGACGTCTCGTTCGTCCGCGAGCGGCTCGCTGACGAGATCGCCGATGTGGAAAAGGAGTTCGACATCCCGCTGCGGCAGCGCTGGGGCTGGCCGTGAAAACCATAAAAAGGGCCGCGGTAGAGTCTGTGCGCAAGGCGGCACCGGAGCCATTGCAGCGAATCGGCCGGCACCCATACATTTGGGCGTGCACCGCGACCGCGTCGCTGCGCCTGCTGCCGGGCTTCATGCTGATCGGGGCTCAGCGCTGCGGCACGACATCGCTGTTCCATGCGCTGGCGGCTCATCCCCAGGTGTCGCGCCCACGGTTCCACAAGGGGGTCAACTACTTCGACCTCAACTACTACCGCGGCGTGGACTGGTACCGAGGGCATTTCCCGATGGCTGAACCAGCACGGCGCCGCGCGGCCCGGCACGGCGCCCCCGTCGCCTTCGAGGCCAGCGGCTACTACCTTTACCATCCTTTCGCGATGGAGCGCCTTGCGCGCGACCTGCCCGCCGTGAAGCTCGTCGTCATGGTGCGCGATCCGGTGGAGCGTGCCTTCTCCGCGTACAAGCACGAGTCCGCGCGCGGCTTTGAGCGGGAGAGCTTCGAGAAGGCGCTGGAATTGGAGGAGAGCCGACTGGCCGGTGAGATCAGCCAGATGCGGGACGATCCGCGCTACGAGAGCTTCACGCACCGCCACCACTCCTACAAGCGCCGTGGCCACTACGCTGAGCAGCTCGAGCGGGTCTTCCGGCACTTTCCCTGCGAGCAGGTGCACGTCATCGACAGCGAAGCCTATTTCAGCCAGCCCGCGGCGGTGTACCGCCGCCTGCTGGAGTTCCTGGGCCTGTGCTCGTTCGAGCCCGCCGACTTCCGAGGGCGCAACGCGCGCCCAGGGCCGCCAATGGAATCCAAGACCCGACATATGCTTGAGCAGTATTATGCCCCTTATGACGAGCGGCTGGCCGCTCTACTTGGGCGGTCGCTGTGTTGGGCCCCGATGAGAAACCAAGGTGTATCCGAGGTTAACAAAGCCCATCGCCGAGGAAACCAGTCACCCACACCAGAATCTCCCAGAGAAAGGCCAGAATGACGGATACCGGAGTGAGCATGCCAAAGACAATCTGGTTCTCCTGGTTCCAGGGTCTTGATAATGCTCCTTACGTGGTTCGCAAGTGCCATGAGTCTTGGGTGGCCAAGAATCCTTCCTGGCGCGTGGTTTGCCTTGATGCGACTACTTTGCAGGACTACGCGTCGGTGGATTACGCCAGTGACAACATCGGCCGCCTGTCGTTGCAGCATAGGGCGGGCCTGCTTCGCCTTGATCTCCTTGCCCATCACGGGGGGGTTTGGGTCGATGCGACGTGCTTCTGCATGCAACCCCTGGATGACTGGCTGTTGCCGAATGTGGAATCGGGTTTCTTTGCCTTCCGGCGGCCGACCCCGGACCGCGTCATCTCCAGCTGGTTCCTGGCTGCCGCACCGGGGAACATCCTTGCCGGGCGCCTCTTTGACCGGATGCTGGCCTACTGGGGGGGACACGCGCTCCGGAGCGACGAGCGAAAGGTACTTCTCAAGGCGTTCACCAGGCTCCTCCGGGTATCGCCTCAGACGCGGGCTTGGTGGTTCTCGCCCCTGCTCCGGGACTGGCTCGCGATCGGCCCCTACTTCGGCATCAGCTACGGGTTCGAGAAGCTAGTCCGCGAGGATGCCGAGTGCGGCCGCATCTGGCAGCGGACTCCCCGGGTCAGCGCCAAGGCCCCGCACCGGCTGTACAATCTCGGCCTGCTGTCCCCGGTGTCAGCCGAGGTGCGATCGGAGATAGATCGCCGGGAAGTTCCCGTCTACAAGACAACGTGGCGAGTCGAAGGGATGGCAGCACCCAGCGGGAGCATCCTGGAGTACCTGCTGGGCGTAAACGACCGCCCGCATAACGAGCACCTGACCGCCTGGCTTGGGCCCTGAAGTCCCAGGCCGAGCTCAACGTCGATGGGGTTCGGCGCCCTCGGCCGGGCGAGCCTGGCCTCTGGCCCACTTTTCCCGCAGCAGCATGCCGCCGTAGGCGGCGAGGTCCAGCGAATACCGCTTCCACAGGCGCCGTGGCTCCCGGGACAGCCGGTACGCCCAGCCGAGCCGCATCTTGTTCACCCAGCCTGGGTACCAGTACACGCGCTCTGCCAGGTGGTCAAGATAGCTGCCGCCAGTGATGATCACCGGCGATTCGAGCCGGTCAGCTACCTGCCACACCCAGCGCTGCTGCATGGGAGTGGGTATGGAGACGTGGAGGATATCGGGCTTCGTTGCGTTGATCTCCTCGACCATCATGTCGACATCGGCGTCGTCGTACCGCCCTGGATGCCCCCGCGCAACATCCCAGTAGCCGTGCAGGGTTCCGGCGATCGGCAGGCCCGGGAACACCTCCGTAAGGTTGCCCGCGGCCCGCTCCGGTATTCCCTCACCGCACCCGAACAGGAAGTTCGACAACTTGTGCTCGGCTGACAGCGCGAACACCTTCGGGCAAATGTCGTCGTTCCCCTGCCGGTCAGGCATCGGATAGCCGATCCAGCGCCCGCCCAGAACGATGCCCCACCCGTCCGGCAGCACGATGTCGAACCGGTTGATGTTCTCGAGCAATCCAGCGATCTTGTGCGCGCGCAGCACGTAGTCGGGGTTGATGAACGACACGGTCAGCCGCGACCGGGTCAGCACCGCCTGGTGAACCGCATCGACGAACACCTCGTCCGACAGGCATGACAAACCGATCCCCAGGAAATCCCGCTTCCTCGCGCGCAGGGTTTCCCCGAACTCCGTGTCAAGCGTGGTCGTCACAGCAGTCCTTCCGAGTCGAGAAGTCTGCGGAGCCCTGCTTCCAGGTCATAGCGGGGCTTCCAGCCGGTGGCCGCCATCAGCTTCCGCGGATCCGAGACGAGATGGCCGTCGCCGTCCCGCATCCGCCCGGGCACCTGGCGCATGTCTAGCGGGTTACCGGTGAGGCGTCCGATCGTTTCCACGACATCTTCGATTGCTGTCCCGCGGCCCGTCCCCACGTTGAAGATCTCGAGGCCGGGCCCGCCGGCCGCGGCCGCCACGAGCCCGGCCGCAGTGTCGGTAACGAAGATCAAGTCACGCTGCGGCCATATGTTCCCGAGTTCGAGGGGCTTCCCCTCGCCCAGGGTCTTCATGATGTCGGGCAGCACGTGAGGATTCGTCTCCCGTGGCCCGTAGGTGTTGAAAAGGCGCGTTACAACGGTGCGGACGTCGGGCCTGTCGGCATGAAAGCGGGCCATGGCCTGCTCGCCCATCCACTTGGAGATGCCGTAGATCTCGTCGGGCCGCGCCGGCGCGGTCTCCGGCCATGGATCGTCCCCGAAGCCGTAGACCGCGCCGCTCGACGGGAACACGAACGCCTTCACCGGCACGCGGCGCAGCGAGCGCAGCACCGTATCCAGTCCGAGCACGTTCACGTCCAGCGCTTCCTTCTGGTGCGCGTTGCAGTAGGGGATGAAGTGCAGTGCAGCCATATGGAAGACCGTGTCGGGCGCGAAGTCCCGGACCGGCCGGAGGTCGCCCGCGCTCCTGATATCGCCCTCGATCACCGTCAGTCGGGCCGTGGAACGGGCCTGCACGAGATGCTCGCGCCTGCCCAGTCGGAAGTTGTCGATGACCAGGACCTCGGTACCTGAATCCAGGAGCGATTCCACCAGATGCGAGCCGATGAAACCGGCGCCGCCAGTGACAAGCACGCGTTCCATGTGTCGTGGTTTCCCCTTAGTCCTCTGCCGTCTCGTCCTCGCGATGTGGTTGACGGAACCTGTCCCGGGGGCACGCGAAGTAGCGATCATATCGGGTATCAGGGGGTTACGAGGCGAAACAGGTGGCCCGGAAGTTACAGCGGGTAGGCGGTGGTTAACAGTAGGTGCGTAGCAGGTGTTGACGCACATGCGGGCGCGCCGTGGGCCCTCATCCGTGAAGCACCCGCCCGATCAGCGAACGACGCGATCGGGGGTTACGGCTAGTAAGGCAGGAAGCAGATGCCGGCGTGGCCGTTGACGCCGCCGCAGGCGCTCTCACCATCGAAGTTGTCGCTGGCGATCCACAGGCCCGCGGCGGTGATCAGCATGTCGTCCGCGCCGAGCCCGCGCGCGCGGGAGTACTGGCCGGCCGTGCCAGCCGAGTTCGTCCACAGCGACCCTCCCGAGGCGCCCGGCATGAAACCGCCCATGCCCGGCGCGGGCACTCCCCCGGGGCCCAGGTTGTTGCAGCCGTTGGCGTTGTTCGCCCACCGCTCATGCCCGCCGATGTAGACCGCGCTGGAGTCGGCGGCGACCGAGAACAGCGAGTCGCAGCCGGTGTAGTTGATCCAGTCGTGGGTCACCGGAGTCGAAGTCGGGGAGGCCGGGTAGGCCGCAACCACGTCGCACGGCCCGGTGAGGGGGAACGTCTTGTTCCAGGTGGCGAGGACTTTGCCCGTGGTCGCGACGTAGACAGTGTTGCCATCGGGTGACCACGCCGCGGCTTGGACATAGAAGGGGTGCCCGACTGCGCAGTGCTGGTTGAAGTCGTTCGAGGTCCAGCCTGTGACCGTGGCACTGGAGCCAAGGCCTAGCATAAAGATCTGCTGCCTGGGCAGGCCGCCGACCGTGTTGAAGGTGCCCTCGACGAGAAGCTTGCTGCCGCCGGGGCTGAGCTGCGAGTTGTAAATGCCCGTGCTGTTGGAATGCACACCGGGGTAGACGTAATTGCCTGAGATGCCTAGGTGCAGGTAGCCATCGTTCAGGCCGGTGGCCGGGGCCAGGCTGGCCATGAACTTGTCCGTGCTGTTGCCGTTAATCGTGGTGAATTTGCCCCCGACCAGCAGGTGGCTCGGGCTCGTCGTGTTGATGTACTGGATCGTCTCGACGAGCTTGTTGGCATTGCTCGCGAAGGCGGGTACCACCGCGCCCGTCGACGTGTCGACCTTGGCGATGTTGTCCACCGCGGTGCCGCCTACCGAGGTGAAGCTTCCGCCGATGTACGCGTCGGAGCAGTCGCCGGGGGCGAAGGCGATGGTGTTCACCTCACCGTTGGCGTTTGGTTTCCAGCCAGTGATCTTATACGGGGCTGTAGCGTTGAAACTGAAGATGTTGTTCCGAGCGAAGTTCTTGCCGCCCCACGTGATCTTGCTGAAGGTGCCCACCGCGTACATTTTTGAGCCGCACTGCACGATCTGCCGGACCTGCTCGGTGGTCCCGGCGGGGTACCGTACGAGCTGCGGGGTGCCGGTGGCCGGGGTGGGGGAAACGCAGGAAGAACAGGGGCCGCTCTGCTGGGCGACGGATGAAACGTCGGCCTGGGCGGGGTCCGCCGGGCTGGCCGATGCCGCCGGGGCGGACCCGAACGCCACCGCAGCCAGCACACCGGTGATTACGATGGCGCCGCTCCACGATCGGGGGGGCCCAGTCCTGCGCATCATGCCTCCAAGCTTTACGTTGCATTGCCAACAAGGCTTCGCCAGCCTCGCCCCCGGCGCGGCTGCCCCGATACACGCTGAAGCACACGCTGAAGCGCTGCCGCCTGGCCGCCAGTGTAGTGAAATCCATAGACGCGTTAGCTGATTGCATTATTTTGCTGGAATTTGGGTCAGTAGGCGCCATGTCCGCGGGCGACCGCGGGCCAAGTCTTCCATAGGATGAGCAGGTCGAAGGCAAATGACCAGTTCTCCACATACCGGAGGTCAAGCCGCACCGCTTCGTCCCAGGACAGGTCGGACCTGCCGTGGATCTGCCACAGGCCGGTCAGCCCGGGCCGCACGGCGAGCCTGCGCCGCACGTAGTCCCCGTACCTGGCGGCCTCCTCCGGCAGCGCGGGGCGCGGGCCGACCAGTGACATCTGGCCGAGCAGGACGTTGATGAGTTGCGGAAGCTCGTCCAGGGACCAGCGGCGCAGCCTAGCCCCGATCTTGGTGATCCGGGGGTCGTCGCGGATCTTGAACAAGACGCCCGCGCCCTCGTTGTGGCGTTGCAGGGCCGCCTTCTGCTGCTCGGCTTCCACCACCATAGTGCGGAACTTGTACAGCCGGAACAGCCGGCCGTCCTTGCCCACCCGCACCTGCTTGAACAGGGCCGGGCCGCCGTCCTCCACCCGGATCATCACCGCTATAGCCAGCAGCACCGGGGCAAGCAAGAGCAGTGCGGACGCGGCGGCGACCTTGTCGAACAGGCCCTTGATGACCTGCCGGAGACCGGACAGGTCGGGGTGGTCCACGTACAGCAGCGGCAGCCCCGCCGCCGCCCGGACGCTGGTGCGCGGGCCGGCCACGTC
>Ga0126374_10000450_pt1 | contig 10457 bp, 9 predicted proteins | sample PanSoiMetPlot_12_FD_89874 | JGI IMG/M metagenome (GOLD analysis project Ga0126374, IMG submission 89874) | Tropical forest soil microbial communities from Panama - MetaG Plot_12 | ecosystem: Environmental > Terrestrial > Soil > Tropical forest > Bulk soil | place: Panama | collected 2016-02-17
CGCGCCGTATGCGGCCGCGGTCTCGAGCGGGACGGCGGGTCTCCACCTCCTCTGCCGCATCGCCGGTCTCGGGCCGGGCGACGAGGTGATCACATCGCCGCTCTCCTTCGTCGCGTCGGCGAACTGCTTCCTGCTCGAGGGCGCCACTCCCGTGTTCGCGGACGTGGACCCGGTCACCCTGAATCTCGATCCGGCGGCGGTCGAGGCGGCGATCAGCGAGCGCACGCGCGCGATCGTCGCCGTCGACATGTTCGGCCTCCCGTGCGACCTCGATCCGCTCCGGGCGCTCGCGGGACGGCATGGTCTGACGCTGATCGAGGACGCCTGCGAGTCGCTCGGCGCCGAATACCGCGGCGCACCGCTCGGCTCGCACGGGCCGGCGGCCGTCTTCGCGTTCTATCCCAACAAGCAGATGGCGACGGGCGAGGGCGGCGTCGTGACGACGCACTCCGAGGAGGAATGGCGTCTCCTCTGCAGCCTGCGCAACCAGGGCCGCTCCTATGACGGCGGTGGTGGCTGGTTCCATCACGTCCGTCTCGGGCTCAACTACCGCTGGACGGATGTGCAAGCGGCGATCGGGCTCGCACAGCTCGAGAAGCTCGAGCGCATCCTCGAGCTGCGGGCCGACGCGGCCGCTCGCTACGGCGAGCTGCTCGCGGACGTCGAGGGGGTCGAGCCGCCCTCGAAGGACGACGCGGAGCGGCGCCGTTCGTGGTTCGTGTACGTCGTCAAGCTCGCCGCGGAGCTCGACCGAGACCGGGTGATGGACGCCCTGCGCGCCGACGGCGTCGCGACGGCCGAGTACGTGCCGTGCATCCACCTGCAGCCGTACATGCGCGAGCGCTTCGGCTTCGCCGAGGGGCTCTGCCCGGTCGCCGAGGAGACCGCGCGGCGGACGATGGCGCTGCCGTTCTTCACGCAGATCGACCCCGGCGACCAGGATCGGGTCGTCGAGCTTCTCCGCTCGGCAGTGTCCTGATGCGCGTCGCCGCCCGCGACGAGTTGCTGCCGTTCACGACGAAGGACGGCTCGGAGATCCGGGAGTTCCACCACACGGCCGCTCAGAGCCTCGCCGAGGCGTCGCTCGCTCCCGGTCAGTCGACGCAACGTCACTACCACGCGGCGAGCGAGGAGATCTACTTCGTGCTCGCCGGCGAAGGTGAGCTCGAGGTCGACGGCGAGCGGAGACAGCTTCGCCCGGGCGACGCCGCGCTGATCCCGCCCGGCTCGTGGCACGCGATCGCGGCGACCTCGCACCTGCGGTTCCTCTGCTGCTGCGCCCCGCCGTACAGCCACGAAGACACGTTCTTCGTGTAGAGATAATCCGGCTGGTGGCTGGCCCCGCTCGCATGGTCTTTCTCGGCTTCGGCAAGTACGCGCGGGCGGACCGGATCTACGCACTCGAGCCGCTCGCCGAGGGGGAGCGGGGCCACGGGCGGCGCACACGCGTCTGGGTCGAAGGCATCCCGGAGCCGATCGTCGCCTCCCGGACCGAGCGCACGATCCTGCACGACATGGGTCACGACACGACGGCCAGCTCCGTGCTGGTCGACGATGCGCTCGACCTGGCCGAGCGCCTCGCCGAGCAAACTCAGGCCGGCCGCGTCGATCTCGCCGACCTCGGGCGGCGCGCGCGGCGGCTGCTCGAGGCGAGCACCCGGGAGCCGGAAGAGAACAAGCTCTTTTGACAGCCGAGCCCGGGGTCGCCGCCGCGGAGCGCCGTGGCTTCCTGGCACGCTTCGCGCTCGACCTGACGCCGCTGCGGCGCTACCCGGCGTTCCGCCGGCTTTGGTTCGGCCAGGGCGTCTCCTTCATCGGCACGGAGATCGCCGAGGTCGCGCTCGCGTATCAGATGTACCAGCTCACGGGCTCGAAGCTCGCGGTCGGGCTGATCTCGCTGACGCACCTCGTCCCGCTCCTCACGCTCACCGTCATCGGCGGCGCGATCGCCGACGCCGTCGACCGCCGACGGCTCATGCTCGTGCAGCAGGTCGGGATGGTCTCCGGCAGCCTCGGCCTCGCGGCCAACGCGGCGCTCCACAGCCCGCACGTGTGGGCGCTGTACGCCTCGCAGCTCCTGATCTCGTCGTCGTTCAGCATCGGCGCGGGCGCACAGCGCTCGATGACCCCGCAGCTCGTCGACGAAGCGAACTTCCTCTCCGCGTCGGCGCTGAACAGCGTGACCTCACAGCTCGGCGCCGTTGCGGGCCCGGGCGTCGCGGGGGTCCTGCTCAAGTTCGTCGAGCTCAAGTGGATCTACCTGGGCGACTCGATCTCGTACGTGGGCGCGCTCATCGCCGTCGCGTTGTTGCCGCGACTGCTCGCCCGGGAGGACGCCGACCGGCCGAGCTGGTCGACGATCAAGGCGGGCTTCCGCTACGTGCGCCAGCAGCCGGTCATCCTCGGCTTCTTCCTCGTCGACACGACGGCGATGATCTTCGGGATGCCGTCGGCGCTGTTCGCGCCTGTCGCGAGCGACCGCTTCGGCGATCCGGCGCTCGTCGGATACCTGTACATGGCCCCTGCGGTCGGCGCCCTGCTCGTGTCGCTGCTGTCGGGCCCGCTGCGCCATGTCCGGCGGCAGGGCGTCGGCGTCATCCTGGCCGCCTCTGTCTGGGGAGTCGCGATCGCGGCGTTCGCGTTCGCGCACCAGTTCTGGGTCGCGTTGCTCCTGCTCGGCCTCGCCGGTTTCGGCGACCAGATCAGCGCGATCCTGCGGTCGGTGATGCTCTACCGCATTACGCCGACCGAGATGCTCGGTCGCGTGTCGGGAATCGAGTTCATGCAGGTCGCGGCCGCGCCGTCGGTCGGCAATCTCGAGGCCGGCGCGCTTGCCAACGCGACGAACCTCACCGTCGCGATCGCATCCGGCGGCATCTTCTGCGTCCTCGGCTGCGGCGTGCTCGCGGCCGTCTTCCCGGCACTCGTCCGCTACGACGCGAGCAAGCCAGTTGCTGAGACGTAGCTTCTTCGCGCGGAGCGTGCATGAGGTTGCGCCCGACCTGATCGGCGTGACGCTGCTGGTCGACGGCGTCGGCGGACGCATCGTCGAGGTCGAGGCCTACGACCAGGAGGATCCCGCGAGCCACGCCTACCGCGGTCGCACGGCCCGCAATGCCGTGATGTTCGGGCCGCCGGGCCACGCGTACGTCTACCGGTCGTACGGCATCCACTGGTGCCTGAACCTCGTCTGCGGCGGCGTCGGCGTGGCAGAGGCGGCGCTGATCCGCGCACTCGAGCCGACTGCAGGCGTCGCCGAGATGCAGCAGCGTCGCGGGGCGGACGACGTCCGCGCGCTGTGCTCGGGCCCGGGGAAGCTCTGTCAGGCTCTCGCGATCACGGGCGCGCACGACGGCCTTCCGCTCGACCGGCACCCGTTCCGGTTGACCGGGCGTGAGCAGATCCCGGAGATCGTGACCGCGCCGCGCATCGGCATCACGCGCGCGACCGAGCTGAGCTGGCGTTACCTCGAGGCGAACAGCCCCTACGTCAGCCGTGCCCGACGACGAGCTTGACCTGCATCCGCGGAGCGGCCGCCACGCCCGCGGCAGGGATTTGCGCGAGCACCCGTCCGGCCCGTCCGTCGGCGAAGCGCGCGATCCCCGGAACGAGCCCACGCGCCCGTAAGCGCGACCGCGCCTGCGGCAGGGACAGTCCGATGACGTGCGGCACGACGCCGTGCAGCGGCTTCGCCAGGACGAGAGTGATCGTGTCCCAGGACGATGCATGCCCACGCCGCGGGAACTGGTCGAGCACGAGATCGACGCGCTGCTTCGGCAGCGCCGGCTTGTAGACGAGGTTTGCACTCAGCGGCTGCCCCGCGAGCCGCAGCTTCGCGCGCCCGAGCGTCATCCCGACCACGCGGGGGATCTCGACCTCGTTCTTCCTGCAGTCCGCCTTGCGGCCGGGGCCGCGCCCGGAGAAGTACGAGACGAGCGACGTGTCGCGGCAGAGGCCGTTGTCGAGCTCCAGGCGGCCGTTGCGCCAGGTGACGCTCTTCGTCGTCGCGTAGTCGTACGTGTAGCTCGGGAACGCCTCCGGCGCGGTCCCGGCGAGCGCGGGCTGCGTGAAGGTGCGCCAGATCTCGGCTGGGAACGTCCCGCCGGCGACCGCCTCGCCGTGGTAGTCGGTCAGCATCGGCTTGAGCTTGTTCGGGTAGCCGACCCACACGGCCGTCGCGAGCTGCGGCGTGTAGCCGACGAACCAGGCATCGCCGTAGTTCTCCGTCGTCCCGGTCTTGCCGGCCGCGGGGCGATTCGGCAGCCACGCCTTTTTCCCCGTGCCCGACCGGATCACGCCTTCGAGGATGCTGGTCAGCAGCGCGTCGTCGTTGCGTGTCAGGACGGGACGGTAGACGGGGCGGTTGTTGTCGATCAGCTGACCGGTCGCGTTGCTCACGCGTGCGATCGCGCGCGGGCGGTTGCCGAACACCGAGCCGTCGACGCGCATCCCGTCGTCCGCGAACGTCGAGTAGGCGCGCGCCATCTCGAGCGGGCTGACCGCGTCCGCGCCGAGCCCGATCGCGAAGTAGGGGTTCAGGTGCCTGCTGATCCCGAGCCGGCGCGCCGTCTTGGCGACGTTGGCCGGCCCGACGAGCTTGGTCAGCTGCGCGAAGATGCTGTTGTCCGACACTTCCGTCGCCGTGACGAGGTCGCCCGAGCCGATGTAGTCGCCCTCGTAGTTGTGCACGGGCCAGTACTTGTCGCCGATGAAGATGCTCACCGGCTTCGACGGGAACGTCGTCGATGGAGAGATGCCCTCCCGCAGGGCGGTCGCGAGGACGAACGGCTTGAACGAGGAGCCGGGCTGGCGCTCGCCCTGCACGGCGAGGTTGAACTGGCTCTGGCGGAAGTTGTCGCCGCCGTACATGGCGAGGATCTCCCCGGTTCGCGGCCGGATTGCGACGAGCGCCGCGGAAGGGCCGTTCGGCTCCTTGAGGACGCTCTGGATCGCGTGACGCGCGAGCTTCTGCAGGCGCAGGTCGATCGTCGTCTGCACGTTGAGGCCGCCGCCGAAGACACGGCGGGTCCCGTACTTCTCGATCAGCTGCTGCTTGATGTAGTTGACGAAGTAGGGTGCGGGGCCCTGGATCCCGGGGAGGCGCACGTCTTGCGCGCGGGGGAGCGGCGTGCGTGCGGCGCGTGCCAGGTCACCCTGGGTGATGTCGCCCTGGGAGAGCATCGCTTGCAGCACCTCGAGCCGCCGCGCCCGCGCCGCCTTCGGGTTGGTGACGGGGTCGTACCGGCTCGGGTCCGCGGGGATCCCGGCGAGCAGCGCCGCCTGCGGCAGCGTCAATCGCTCGGCGGACGTGTTGAAGTAGGTCTGTGCTGCGCGTTGGATCCCGTACGCGCCGTTGCCGAAGTAGATCGTGTTCAGGTACGCCGTCAGGATCCGCAGCTTCGACCAGTGCTGCTCGAGCTGCCACGCAAGCGCCGCCTCCTTCAGCTTGCGGCTGATCGTGCGTGCCGTCGTGACGCAGGAGTTCTTGACCAGCTGCTGCGTGATCGTCGACCCGCCCTGCACGACGCCCTGGTGCGCGACGTCCGCCCAGACGGCGCGTGCGATGCCGCGGAGGTCGACGCCGTTGTGCTCGTAGAAGCGCTTGTCCTCGACCGCGACGATCGCCTGTTGCATGATCGGCGAGATCTGATCCGTGTCGACCAGGATGCGGCTTTGCGAACCGCGCAGCGTCGCCAGGATCGTGTGGTTGTCGTTCGCGTAGATGTGCCCGTCGACCTCGTGCGGCACCCGCCGCGGATCGCAGTTCGGAACCTGGCTCGCCACGGCGGTGATCAGCCCGAAGCTGAACGACGCGAGGCCGAGGACGAAGAGGATGAGAACGAGCGCCAGAAGGCGGAGCTTGCGAATCCGACGGCGACGCAAGCGGGGGATTCTAGCTCTGGACGCTCAAAAACGGCTTCTGTGTCGGCGCGTCGACGCCGCCCGAGCGCTCGACCGTCACGAGCACGCTCGCACCCGGCCGCACAGAGCCCTCGAGCGGCACCGTGACGACCTTCCCGCCGCCGAAGGTGCCGGCACGCTTCGGCGCACCGCCGGAGCTGATCCACGCCTCGTACGTCTTCCCCTGCGCCGGTTGCCTCAAGTGGTTGACGACGAGGGCGGCCTCGCCACTCTTCGTGACGACGAGAACGCCGCGTCCGAACGAGATCGAGCGGGAGCTCGGCGCAGCCAGGATCGCAGCGACCTTCTCCTCGCGCCCGAGCTCCTGCGTCCGCCGGTCGAGCTTGTTCGACAGAGTTGCCGCCCAGATCCCGAGACCGACGGCGACGCATGCGGCGACCGCTGCAACCGCCGCCACCGGCGCCACCCACCGCGGCCGCAGCGGGGCGACGTTGGGCCGCTCGCGCTGAGCCTGCTGCAGGATGCGAGCGCGGAGCTCCGGCGGCGGCGCCGGCCCTTCGGTTGCGTAGGCGAGCGCGCCGGCTGCTTCGGAGAACGAGGCGAGCTCCGCGCGGCAACGCTCGCAACGCGCGAGATGCGCCTCGTACTCGCGCGCCTCCTCAGGGCTGAGAGCGTCGAGCGCGTACGCGGCTGTCAAGTCGTGAAGGTCGGTTTCCATGTGCTTTCTCCGTTGGGCTCCGCGAGTAGCTCGCGCAAGCGCGCAAGTCCCGCGAACATCCGGCTCTTGATCGTACCGACGGGTTGTCCGAGCCTCTCCGCAAGTTCCGACTGCGTAAAGCCGCCGTAGTACGCGAGCTCGAGCGCTTCGCGCTGCTGGTCGGGCAGTTTCCGTAACGCGGCCTGCACGCGCTCGCGCTCGAACCGCAGCCAGGCGTCGTCCTCGGCGGAGTCTTGCGGCGCGGGCTCGGCACTCTCCGGCAGCGGCTCCGCTCGGCGGCTCTCCTCGCGACGCACCAAGTCGACGGCGCGCCGGTGCACGAGCGTCAGGAGCCAGGTTCCGGCCTTCGCGCGCTCGGGCATGTAACGCTCGGCGTTGCGCCAGGCCGCGAGGAAGCCTTCCTGCACGGCGTCCTCCGCGAGCTTCTCGTCGCGCAAGACACGGAGCGCGAGCCCGTAGGCGACCCGACCGAAGCGGTCGTAGAGCTCCGCGAGCGCTTCCTGGTCCGAGCGCGCGACCAGCGCGACCACCGCTTCGTCGGAGAGGTGCGCGAACGACCGAGGCATCGCCGGATATTCGCGCATCGGTCCGAACCGGTTCGCCCGCCCTCGCGAATGAGCGCCGACATGCAGGTCACCACACCCGAAAGGAGCGACAGGACGATGCGAAGGCTGGCATTCGTTCTCCTGGCGGCCGCAGCCTCGGCAGCGCTGATCGCGGCGCTCGCGTCACGGGGCGGGAGCCCCTCAGCGGCCCAGGCATCGAGCCACCGGGAGGCCCCCTTGATCTCGGAGGATCCGTCCGCGGACAACACGGACACGTACGCGTTCCGCAGTCCGGACCGGCCGGACACGGTCACGATCATCGCCAACTACATCCCGGGCGAGGATCCCGCGGCCGGGCCGAACTGGTACTCGTTCTCGCCGTCGGCGCGCTACGTCATCTACGCCGACACGAACGGCGACGGCAAGCCGGACGTCACCTGGCGGTTCCGCTTCGCGAACCAGGCGCCGGTTGCGTTCCTGCAGAACACCCAGCAGAAGTACACGGTCACTCGGCTCGACGGGAGCTCGTCCCGCGTCGTCGGCAGCGGACTGCTGACGCCGCCCGACAACATCGGTCCGCGTTCGACGCCGAACTACCACGCCCTCGCGCTGGCCGGCGTGCACGACCTGAACGACGGCTCGAAGGTGTTCGCCGGTCAGCGTGACGACGGCTTCTTCGGCGACATCGGGTCGATCTTCGACCTAGTCGCGATCCGCGAGGGCACGGGCGCGAACGGCGGCGGGAAGGACTTCTTCGCCGGCTACGCCGTGCACTCGATCGCGTTGCAGGTGCCGCTGTCGCAGCTCGACAACGGCAGCAACCACGTCGTCGGCATCTGGGCGGCGTCGGACCGGCTCGTCACGAAGGTGACGCTCGCGAAGTGGCGCGGCCGGAAGGTCCTGAAGAGTGATCCGGACTGGCGGCAGGTCTCGCGGCTCGGGAACCCGTTGATCAACGAGGTGCTCATCCCGACGGAGCTGAAGGACAAGTGGAACGCGAGCACGCCGGACAAGGACAGACAGTTCGAGCAGTACTACTCCTCGCCGATCCTGGCGAAGCTGCTGAACCAGCTCTATCCCCAGTTCGGCCCGTTCCAGGAGACGAATCGCAGCGACCTCGTCTCGGTGCTCCTGACGGGCTTGAAGCAGCCGAACCTCAACTTCACCGGTGACACGGCGGCGGACGAGCTGCGGCTGAACCTCGGGATCGCCCCGACCGCGCCGGTCGGTCACGGCAACCGCCTCGGAGTGTTGGGCGGCGACCTCGCCGGCTGGCCGAACGGACGGAGGCTCGAGGACGACGTCATCGACATCGCAGAGCGCGCGGTCGGCGGCGCTCTGATCGGGCACAGCCTCCCGCTCGGCGACGGCGTCGACGCGAACGACGTTCCGTACATGGCGACGTTCCCGTACGAGGCCGACCCGTTCAGCGGGTTCGACAACACGAAGGGACAGCAGAAGCCGTGAAGCGGCTCTTGCTCGGCAGCGCGGCGGCGGCGGTGACCGCCGCCGCGCTGCTCCTCGGGGGCGCCTTCTCGAGCGGGGGCAGCGCTGCGCCACAGACGGCGCCGCAGCTCGACCGCCTCGGGAACCGCTTCGCGCTGCGTGCGAGAGAGACCGGGGATGCCTCCTACTACGCGCGCGCCGAGGCCGCCTACCACCGGGCGCTCCGGCTCGCCCCGGACGACCTTGCCGCCACGATCGGGCTCGGCTCCGTCGCGCTCTCCCGCCACGAGTTCCGGCGCGGGCTTGTACTCGGGCGCCGCGCCGTCGCGCTGTCGCCCTCGACGGCAGCCGGGTACGGTGTCGTCGGCGACGCGCTCGTCGAGCTGGGCCGTTACGAGGACGGCTTCGCCACGTTCGACAGGATGGTGTCGCTCAAGCCGAGCGTCAGCTCGTACGCGCGGATCTCCTACGCGCGCGAGCTGCTCGGCGACGTGCCGGGCGCCGCGCGAGCCATGCGCCTGGCAGTCGACTCGGCCGTCGGCGAGCCCGAGGCGCTTGCGTGGTCACTGACCCAGCTCGGGAAGCTGTACTGGTCGAACGGCCGCCTCGGGGAGGCCGCGCGCGAGTATCGCGCCGCGCTCGAGATTCGGCCGCGCTACCCCGCCGCGCTCAACGCCCTGGCCATCGTGGAGGCGGCCCGCGGGCGACGGCCGCGGGCGATCGCGCTTGCGCGCACGGCTGCCGAGGTCCTGCCGCTGCCGCAGTACGTCGCGGCCCTGGGAGACCTACTGCACGGCAAGGCAGCGCGGCGGCAGTACGCGCTCGTCGGCGCGATTGCGCGGCTCGAGCGCGCACAGGGCGTCAACGTCGACCTCGAGATCGCGCTTTTCGACGTCGACCACCGAATCGACCTTCAACGCACCGTTGAGCTCGCACGGCTGGCGCAGCACGAGCGGCCCTCGATCGACGGTGACGACGTTCTCGCCTGGGCGCTCGCCCGAACCGGCGGGTGCCGCGAGGCGCTGAAGTACTCGCGGCTCGCACTGCGACTCGGTACGCGCGACGCGCCAAAGTTCTTCCACCGCGGCGTGATCGAGCGCTGCCTCGGCAACCACCGCGAGGCGCGAGCCTGGTTCGCGCGCGCACACCGGACGAACCCGTACTGGCGGCAGCCGTGAAGCGCGTCGTCCTGCTCGGTGCGATCCTTTCGGCACTGCTGCTGCCGGGGATCGCGTCGGCGCACCCCCTCGGCAACTTCACGATCAACCGCTTCAGCCGCGTCGAAGTCGCGGGGCCGCGCGTGTACGTGCGCTACGTCCTCGACCTCGCCGAGATCCCGACGTTCCAGGCCGGGAAGATCGATGCGCCGGTCCTCGCGCGCAGGCTCGCGAACGGTGCGCGGCTGACGGTGAACGCACATGGTGCGCCGCTCGTGCCGGTCGAGTGGGCACTCGCCCATCCCGACGGCGCCGGCGGGCTGAAGACGACGCGCTTCGAGGTGATCCTGCGCGGCCCGCGGCTCGAGGGACGCAGCGACGTCACGTACCGCGACACCAACTACGCCGACCGAATCGGCTGGAAGGAGATCGTCGTCGGCAACGCGACGAGCGAGAGCCAGGAGCTCCGCGCCTACCCCAAGAACCTCCTTTCCAGCCCCCTCCAGATCACCCACGTCCGCACGAGCCTCGTTCCAGGGACAGTCCCTGGGACACGTCCGCACGTGACCCGGGGGACGGCGCTGCGCGCTCCCGACCGCGTCGCCGACTCCGCGTTCGCGTCGCTGATCGCGCGCGAGCGGCTCGGCTTCTGGGTGATCGTTGCCTCGCTCGCGGCGGCGCTCTTCTGGGGGGCCGCCCATGCGCTCTCGCCGGGTCACGGCAAGACAA
>Ga0126374_10000451_pt1 | contig 10451 bp, 8 predicted proteins | sample PanSoiMetPlot_12_FD_89874 | JGI IMG/M metagenome (GOLD analysis project Ga0126374, IMG submission 89874) | Tropical forest soil microbial communities from Panama - MetaG Plot_12 | ecosystem: Environmental > Terrestrial > Soil > Tropical forest > Bulk soil | place: Panama | collected 2016-02-17
CCCGGCTGGGCGCGGCCGGCGTCGGGGTGGCGCACTGCCCCAGCTCGAACATGCTGCTGGCTGGCGGCGGGTTCGCGCCGGTCACCGAGCTGCGCGCGGCCGGCAGCCCGGTCGGGCTCGGCTGCGACGGGTCCTCCTCCTCGGACACCTCTTCGCTGTGGCTGGAGGCCCGGGCGGCGCTGATGCTCGGCCGACAGCGGCGCGGGCCGGCGGGCATGACCGCGCGGGAGGTGCTCGACATCGCCACCCGCGGCGGCGCCGCGTGCCTGGGCCGGGACGGGGAGATCGGCCAGCTCAGCGTGGGTGCCGCCGGGGACCTGGTGTGCTGGCCGCAGCAGGGCCTGGCGTTCGCCGGGGCGCTGACCGACCCGGTGGAGGCCTGGCTGCGCTGCGGGCCGAGCGCCGCGCGGCACACCATGGTGGCCGGCCGGGTGATCGTCCGCGACGGTGCCCTCGCCGTGCCGGGGGGCGACGGCATCCTGGCCCGCCACGCCGCCGCGGCCGCCCGCATCCAGCGCCTCGACCGCTGACCTGGGTGATCGCGGACGATTCTCCAGGCGCGAATCCGCCGCACAAGATTGTCCGCGATCATGAAACCCGGGGGTCGCGCTTAGTGGTGGCCGCCTGCGCCGCCGTGACCGCCGGACCCCGCGGAGTGCGCTGAATGGGCCGCGGACACGGCCGCGTGCGTGGCCGAGTGGACCGCCGCCGAGACCGCGGCGTGGCTCGCCGCGTGCACCGAGTGCGACACCGCGTGGTGCGCGTGCTGCGCCGCCCCGTCCGGCCCGGCCGTCAGGCCGCCGTCGGCGACCAGTTCGAGGCGCTTGCGCCGGTCCCGGCCATCGCGGCCGGGGTAGAGCCGGCCCGTCAGGCCGATCGCGTGCGCCAGGCCCCCGAACGCGGCCTGGGACAGGTCCACCTGCCCGGTGCCCTTGGCGATCGCGTCCAGCCGGGCCCGCGCATCCGCCACGCGCGCGGGGTCGGTGATCTGCCACCGGGTCACCCGGATGAACCCAAGCCGGATCCGCTCCTTCCGCTGGATCACCCCAGCGGCCGCCAGCCGCGCCAGGTACGCGTCACAGATGCCGCGGCCGGGCCGCGAGCACCAGGTCCTTGCCCGTGGCGGGCGCCGCTGCGCGGCCAGGCTGGCCAGCGCCGCGTCGGCCTCGGCGTCCCCGGTGGGCGCCGGGTCCAGCACGGTAATCCGCCCGGCGGTGACGTCCACGCGCCCGCTGGCGGCCAGCCGTACCAGTTCGGCGCCCATCAGCCCGACGCCGGTCACGTTCGGCGTGCCGATCCGGCCGCCGCCCTGCGACACCGACAACAGCACGAGATCATCGCCGAGCGTCCTCAGCTGGCCGTCCGGGTCCGGGGTCACCCGGTCACCATAACCCGGGACCGGGCCCCGGCGGCGGCCGCCCGCCGCCAGGGTTATCCTGCGTGCCGGGCCTGGGGCATCGATAGCATCGGAGGATGCGGGGCGCCCGCCCTGGCCAGCTCTGTTCGTCCGCCTCAGGGAGACCGCCGTGTCACGCCAGCCGATTCACATCACCCTCGCCGGCCGCGAGCTTGTGATGGACGCTGGCACGACGGCGGCCGACGCGATTTTCCTGCCGGACGAAACCGGCGGCGCGCCGTCACCCGCCACGGTGATCGCCGCCCGGGTCAACGGCGCTCTGCGCGACCTGGCGGTCCCGCTGGCCGACGGCGACCGGGTCGAAGGTGTGGAGATCGGCAGCGAGGACGGCCGGGCCATCTTGCGGCACTCCACCGCGCACGTGATGGCCCAGGCGGTGCAGGCGCTGTTCCCCGGTGCCAAGCTGGGCATCGGGCCCCCGGTCGAGGCGGGCTTCTACTACGACTTCGACGTGGCGCAGCCGTTCGGCCCCGATGACCTGAAGAAGATCGAGGCGCGGATGCGCGCGATCGTCAAGCAGGGGCAGCGTTTCTCGCGCCGCGTGGTCACCGACGTCGAGGCCCGCGCCGAACTCGCCGGCGAGCCGTACAAGCTGGAGCTTGTCGCGCTCAAGGGCGGCGCGGCCGGGCAGGCGGGGGGCGCCGTGCCCGCCCACGTCACCACGGAGGAGGCCGTGGAGGTCGGCGGCGACGAGCTGACCATGTACGACAACCTCGACCCGGCGACCGGGGCGGTGATCTGGACGGACCTGTGCCGGGGGCCGCACCTGCCCACCACCAGGCACATCCCGGCGTTCAAGCTGATGCGCACCGGCGGGGCGTACTGGCGCGGCAGCGAGAAGAACCCGCAGCTGCAGCGGATCTACGGCACCGCGTGGGAATCGCGGCAGGCCCAGGACGACTACCTGCACCTGCTCGCGGAGGCGGAGCGCCGGGACCACCGCAAGATCGGTGCCGAGCTTGACCTGTTCTCGTTCCCGCCGGAGATCGGCAGCGGGCTGGCCGTATTCCACCCCAAGGGCGGCACCATCCGGCGGGTGATGGAGGAGTACTCGCGGCAGCGGCACCTCGAATCCGGCTACGAGTTCGTGAACAGCCCGCACATCACCAAGTCCGAGCTGTTCGAGACCTCCGGGCACCTGGGCTGGTTCAAGGAGAACATGTTCCCGCCCATGCACATGGAGGGCGCGGAGTACTACCTCAAGCCGATGAACTGCCCGTTCCACATCCTGGTCTACCGGTCACGCGGGCGGTCCTACCGGGAGCTGCCGCTGCGGCTGTTCGAGTTCGGCACCGTGTACCGGTTCGAGAAGTCCGGGGTCGTGCACGGCCTGACCAGGGTCCGCGGCCTCACGATGGACGACGCGCATATTTTCTGCGCCCGCGACCAGGTGGGCGCGGAGCTGAAGAGCCTGCTGAGGTTCGTGCTCGACCTGCTGCGTGACTACGGCCTGTCCGACTTCTACCTGGAGCTGTCCACCAGGGACGAGGCCAAGGAGAAGTTCGTCGGCAACGAGGAGGACTGGCAGCACGCGACCGCGATGCTCGCCGAGGCCGCCGCGGAGTCCGGCCTGGAGCTGGTCGCCGACCCCGGCGGCGCCGCGTTCTACGGTCCGAAGATCTCGGTGCAGGCGAAGGACGCGATCGGGCGCACCTGGCAGCTGTCCACCATCCAGCTCGACTACAACGAGCCCAAGCGGTTCGGCCTGGAATACCAGGCGGCGGACGGCACCCGGCAGGAGCCGATCATGATCCACCGCGCGCTGTTCGGCTCGATCGAGCGGTTCTTCGGGATCCTGGTCGAGCACTACGCGGGCGCGTTCCCGCCGTGGCTGGCGCCGGTCCAGGCGGTCGGGATCCCGATCGCCGACGCGCACATCCCTTACCTGGAGAAGGTCGCCGCCCGGCTGCGCGAGCACGGGATCCGGGTGGAGGTCGACGACGGCGCCGACCGGATGCAGAAGAAGATCCGCAACGCGCAGCGGCAGAAGGTGCCGTACATGCTGCTGGCGGGGGACGACGACGTCGCGGCGGGGGCGGTGTCCTTCCGTTACCGCAGCGGAGAGCAGAAAAACGGCGTGCCGGTGGAGGAGGCGATCGCCGAGATCGTCAAGGCGGTGGCCGACCGCGTCCAGGTCTGACTGCTGGTCCTGCCGTTGTCCGCGGGTCTTATGCTGCAACCATGTCGGTACCGGAGGAGCCAGTGGAGCGCGATGGGGCGGGCGTGCCCGACGGGTTGCAGCGGCTGTGGAGCCCGCATCGCATGGCCTACATCAAGGGCGAGAACCGGGCGGCTACCGACGGTCCCGAAGAGTGCCCGTTCTGCCGGATCCCGGAGCTCGACGACGCCGAGGGCCTGATCGTCGCGCGGGGGGAACTCGTGTACACGGTGATGAACCTGTACCCGTACAACTCCGGCCACGTCATGGTGTGCCCGTACCGGCACGTGGCCGACTACACCGACCTCGACCTGCCGGAGACCGCGGAGCTGGCCGCGCACACCAAACAGGCGATGCAGGCCCTGCGGACCGCTTCGGGCGCGCAGGGGTTCAACATCGGCATGAACATGGGCGGGGTTGCGGGAGCGGGGATTTCCGCGCACCTGCACCAGCACGTGGTGCCGCGGTGGGGCGGGGACACCAACTTCATGCCGGTCATCGCCGACACCAAGGTGCTGCCGCAGCTGCTGAGCGACAGCAGAGACCTGATCGCGGCTGCCTGGCCCGTCGGCACGAGCGAGCGGGCCCGCTGACCTCGCTCAGTCTTTGGCGGCGTTCACCTGCTTGTCGGCCAGGTGCGACGGGAGCGGTTCATAGCGCAGGTAGGACCGGGTGAACGAGCCCGTGCCCTGGGACATCGACCGCAGGTCGATGGCGTACCGGATGATCTCCAGTTCCGGGATCTCCGCCTTGACCAGCGTCCGCCCGCCGCTGACCGGCTCGGTGCCGAGCACCCGCCCGCGCCGGGACGACAGGTCCGACATGACCGCGCCGACGTAGTCGTCGGGCACCAGCACCGACACTTCGTCCACGGGCTCCAGCAGCGACACCTTCGCCTTGTCCGCGGCGTCCCGCAGCGCGGCCCGGCCGGCCTTCTGGAAGGCCATGTCGGAGGAGTCCACCGAGTGCGCCTTGCCGTCGAACAGGGTGATCCTGATGTCCACCATCGGGTACCCGGCCAGGACCCCCTGCTCCATCTGCGCCCGCACGCCCTTCTCCACCGACGGGATGAACTGCCGCGGGACCACGCCGCCGACGATCTTGTCCACGAACTCGAAGCCGGAGCCCGAGGGCAGCGGCTCCACCTCGATGTGCGCGATGCCGAACTCGCCGTGGCCGCCGGTCTGCTTGACGTTGCGGCCCAGTCCCCGGGCAGTGCCCGCGACCGTTTCCCGGAGCGGCACGCGCAGATCCGTGGTCTCCACCGCGACCCCGTGCCGGTTGGCCAGCCGGTCGAGCATCACGTCCGCGTGCGCCTCGCCCATGGTCCAGAGCACCAGCTGGTGCGTTTCTGGGTTGTTCTCCATGCGCACCGTCGGGTCCTCGGCCACCAGGCGGCTCAGTGCCTGCGACAGCTTGTCCTCGTCCGCCTTGGACTTGGCCGTGATCGCCACCGGCAGCAGCGGCTCGGGCATGTTCCACGGCTCCATCAGCAGCGGGCGCTCCTTGCTGGAGAGCGTGTCGCCGCTCTCCGCGCTGGACAGCTTGGCGACCGCGCAGATGTCCCCGGCGGGGCAGGCCGGCACCGGGCGCTGCTGTTTGCCGAGCGGTGAGGTCAGCGCGCCGACCCGCTCGTCGGCGTCATGGTCGGCGTGACCACGGTCCGCCATCCCGTGCCCGGACACGTGCACCACGGTGTCCGGGCGCAGCGTGCCGGAGAACACCCGGACCAGGCTGACCCGGCCGACGTACGGGTCGGACGTGGTCTTGACCACCTCGGCGAGCAGCGGCCCGTTGGGGTCGCTGGTCAGGCCGGTCACGGGCTTGCCGTCCACGGTGGTGACGGCCGGCAGCGGGTGCTCGTCGGGCGAGGGGAATGCCTGGGTGATGACCTCGAGAAGCTCCTCCATCCCGACGCCGTGCGGCGCGGACGCGGCGAGCACCGGGTAGAAGGTGCCCCGCGCCACCGCCGTCTCCAGGTCCTCGATCAGGCTTTTGGGGTCGATGCTGGCAGGGTCGTCGAGGTAGGCCTCCATGAGGTTCTCATCCTCGCTCTCCTGGATGATCCCCTCGATCAGCGTGCCGCGCAGTTCCTCGACCCGGTCCGCGAGCGCCGGGTCGGGGTCGCGCTCGGTCCTGGTCCCGCTGGAGTAGTCGAACATCCGGCCTGACAGCAGCCCGACCAGGCCCTGCAGGTCCGTGCCCGCGCCGCCCACCGGCAGGTACAGGGTCGCTACCGCGTCACCGAAGGCGTCCCGGCACGCGGCCAGGGCCTGCTCGAAGTCGCCCCGCTGGTGGTCGATCTTCGTGATGACCACGGCGCGCGGCATCCCCACCGCGGCGCACTCGTCCCACAGCATCCTGGTCAGGCCGTCCACGCCCTCGGTCGCGGATACAGCGAAAAGGGCCGCGTCCGCCGCGCGGAGCCCGGCCCTCAGGTCGCCGGTGAAGTCGGCGTAGCCGGGGGTATCCAGCAGGTTCACCTTGACCCCACCGTGCACGAGCGGGGCCACGGTGAGGTTGACCGAGCGCTGCTGCCTGATCTCTACTTCGTCGAAGTCACTGACGGTCGTGCCATCCTCCACCCGGCCCATCCGCTGGATGACACCGGTCGCGTTCAGCAGCGCCTCGACCAGCGTTGTCTTTCCTGCACCGGAATGGCCGACCAGCGCGACGTTGCGCACGCCGCCAGGCTGGTCGGCCGGTGCCGCACCGCCTGTGGCTGTCGATCCTCTCCTGTCTGTCATCGTCGCCTCCTGCTGGTGGATTTGGGCTGCTGGCCTGTTCGGCTCCCCTACGACCAGCCTTTACCCCATGGCTACCGCACCACAAGCCCCCGGCCAGAATCGCCCGGTGGATAGGGACGACAGTAGTATCGGACGGCCATGCTGAACGCGCTGCGTCCCGCCCTCACCCGCCTGCTGACCCCGGTCGCCGACGCGCTGGCGCGCACCCCGGTGACGCCCAACGCCATCACGATCACCGGCACCGCCGGGATGGTGGCGGGCGCGCTGTGGCTGTTCCCCACCGGTCACCTGTTCGCCGGGACCATGGTGTGCACCGCGTTCGTCCTGGCCGACATGCTCGACGGCGTCCTGGCCCGGGTCAAGGGGACCACCGGGGCGTGGGGTGCGTTCCTCGACTCCACCCTCGACCGGATCGCCGACGCGGCGGTGTTCGCGGGGCTCACCATCTGGCTGGTCCGCACCCATCAGGAAGGGCTTGCCTGGGTCGCGTTGTTCTGCCTGGTAGCGGGCATGATGGTGTCGTACGCCAAGGCCCGGGCGGAAGGGCTGGGGATCGCGTGCAACGTGGGCTTGGCGGAACGGACCGAACGGCTGCTGATCGCCCTGGTCCCGGCCGGGCTGACCGGGCTCGGCGTGCCGTACGTGCTCGCGATCGGCCTGTGGGCGCTCGCCGTCCTGTCGGTGGTGACCTTCGGGCAGCGGGTCGATGCGGTCCGGCGCGGGGCCGCCGCCCGCCCGGTACCCCCCGTGCTGGCCGGGACCCGGGGGCGGGACCATGGTGGCGAACCGGATGACCCCCGATCGTGATGAACACCGGAGCGCCGCGATGAGGAACGTGCTGTCCGCGCTGGAGGGGCGCCTGATCTCGGCGTCGTACGCCCTCGGCTGGTGGCTGGTCTGCCGCGTGCCCGAGTCCTGGGGCCGGTGGGTCTTCGACAAGGCGGGGGAGATCGCCTGGCGCAGGCAGGGCCCCGGGGTCCAGGTGCTCGAGGCGAACCTGCGCCGGGTCATCGGCCCGGAGCCGTCCGGCAAGGAACTGCGCGCGCTGTCCCGCGCGGCCATGAGTTCCTACGCGCGGTACTGGTTCGAGGTGTTCCGGCTGCCGGTGATGGGGGCCGACCGGCTCATCAGCGACATGCGCGCCGAAGGCGAGGACCGGCTGTTCGCGGCCATTGCCGCGGAGCGGGGCGTGGTGCTCGCGCTGTCGCACATGGGCAACTGGGATCACGCCGGGGCCTGGGTCATCGCCTGCGGCGCGCCCGGGTTGACCACCGTGGCGGAGCGGCTCAAGCCCGAGTCGCTGGCCCGGCGCTTCTTCGCCTTCCGGGAAGGGCTCGGCTTCGAGGTGCTCCCGGCCACCGGGGGCGTGGGGCGGTTCGGGGTCCTCGCGCAGCGGCTGCGCGCCGGCGGGCTGGTGTGCCTGCTCGCCGACCGGGACATCACCGGCGGGGGGATCGAGGTCGACTTCTTCGGGGAGAAGGCGCACATGATGGCCGGGCCCGCGGCGTTGGCGGTGCAGACCGGCGCCGCGCTGATGCCGGTCACGCTGTGGTTCGAGGGCCCGCTGTGGCACGCGCACATCCACGAGGAGATCCCTGTGCCCGAGGCCGGCGCCAGGCGGGAAAAGGTGGCGGCCATGACCCAGCAGGTGGCGCGCGTCTTTGAAACCGGGATCGCCGCCCACCCGCAGGACTGGCACATGCTGCAGCGGGTGTTCACCGCCGACCTGGACCTGGCGCGCCTCGCCGCCGCGGCGGCCAGGACACAGGCGGCGGAGGCAGCGGCCGCGGGCGGCAGGAGGCCGGCGGGGCGGGGGGCAGCGGGACCGGGAGCGCCGGCCGCCACCGGGCAAGACCGGGCGGCGCTCAACGGCGAGGTGGACGATGCCGCGCTGGATGGCCTGGTCGGCGACGCCGGGGCGGGCGAAAGCGGCGGGGGCGACCCGTGAGAATCGGCATGGTCTGCCCCTACACCTGGAACGTCCCCGGCGGGGTGCAGGAGCACATCAAGGACCTGGCCGAGGCGCTCATCGGCCTGGGTCACGAGGTCTCGGTCATTTCCCCCGCCGACGACGACACCCCGCTTCCCCGCTATGTGGTGCCGGCCGGCCGCGCGGTCCCGGTCCCGTACAACGGGTCGGTGGCGCGGCTGGCGTTCGGCTTCCTGTCGGCGGCCCGGGTCCGCCGCTGGGTCAAAGAGGGCGGGTTCGACGTGCTGCACGTGCACGAGCCGGCGGCGCCCAGCCTGTCCCTGCTCGCCTGCTGGGTCGCAGACGGGCCGATCGTCGCGACGTTTCACACGGCCAACCCCCGCTCGAGGGCGCTGCACGCCGCCTACCTGGCGCTGCAGACCGCCCTGGAGAAGATCAGCGGCCGGATCGCGGTGTCCGAGGCGGCGCGGACCACGCTCGTGGAGCACATGGGCGGCGACGCGGTGCTCATCCCGAACGGCGTGACGATCAGCCGGTACGAGAACGCGTGCCCGCTGCCCGGTTGGCCCGGCGAGGGCGGGGTGCTCGGCTTCCTCGGCCGGATGGACGAGCCGCGCAAGGGCCTGGACGTGCTGTTGCGGGCCTTCGAACTGCTGGCCGCGCAGCGGCCCGGCCTGCGGCTGCTGGTAGCCGGCCCGGGCGACGTCGACGACGTACGGTACCGGGTGCCCGGGAAGTTCCGGGACCGGCTCATCCTGCTCGGCCAGGTAACCCAGGAGGACAAGGCCCGCTTCTACCACTCGGTGGATGTGTTCTGCGCGCCGAACACCGGCGGCGAAAGCTTCGGCGTCGTGCTGATCGAGGCGATGGCCGCCGGGGCCCCCATCGTGGCCAGCGACCTGGACGCGTTCCGGCTGGTGCTGCGCGGCGGGCGGGCCGGTGAACTGTTCCCCAGCGGCGACCCGGCCGCCCTGGCCGCGGCGGCGGGCAGGCTGCTGGACGACCCGCCGCTGCGGGAGCGGCTGTCGTCCGCCGCGACGGACGCCGTCCGCGCTTACGACTGGCCGATGGTGGCCCGCGACGTGGTCAAGGTCTACGAGGCCGTGGTGCCCGCGGCCGGCAAGGTCGCGGTGTCGCTGTGACGGCCCCGCCCGGCCCGGCGTCGCGCGGTGCCCCGCCCGGCCCGGCGTCGCGCGGCGGGCCGCCCGCCGCTGGTGAGGGTGGCGCGCCGTGCTAACCGGCGTGATCGTCATCATCGTGGCCGCGATCCTGGTCGGCGTCTACGTATCGTGGCGGGCGGGCAGGCTGGACCGGCTGCACGCCCGGGTGGAGGCGGCGCGGGCCGCGCTCGACGCGGCGCTGGTCCGGCGCAGTTCCATCTCCCTGGAACTGGCCGCCAGCGGCCTGCTCGACCCGGCGACGAGCCTGCTCATCGCCGGGGCCGCGCATGACGCGCGGGCGGCGGGCGAGCCCGACGAGCGGGCCGAAAGCGATCTCACCCGCGCCCTGCGGGCGGCGCTGGGCCAGCCGGGATTCCGCGCCGACCTGGCCGCGCGGAGCGGCGGTGACGAGGCGCTCGCCGAACTCGAGGCCGCCGCGCACCAGGTGTTCCTGGCCCGCAAGTTCTACAACGACGCGGTCGCCGCCACCCGGGCGTCGCGGCGCCGGTGGCTGGTCCGGTTGCTCCGCCTGGCCGGCGGGGCCCCCTGGCCGGAGTTCTTCGAGATCGACGAGTCCCTGGTGGACGAGGACTCCACCGGGCGCGGCGCGGACATGCCGCACCTCACCGCGGGCGACCCGCCGGCCCAGGCCAGCTGAGGTCCGCGGGGCCGCAGCCGCCCATGCGGGGCCGGGGTGCGGTGGGGGCCGGTGCCGGGGCCCCGGCGCCGCTAGGCGGGAGCGCCTACCATGGGATAGATCTTGCGACAATCGAGTGAGGTTTATCGTGCCAGCCACCAGTTCCGCAGCCAGTCCCGGGCACCCGGCCGCGACGTCTGGCGGAGCCCCCAGCGGGAACGTTACCGCCGGGTCCGCCCCGGCGGCCCAGAGCGCGGAGATCGGCGGGATCGCCCCGGTGACCGGGACCGCGCGGGTTAAGCGGGGGATGGCCGACATGCTCAAGGGCGGGGTGATCATGGATGTGGTCACGCCGGAGCAGGCGAGGATCGCCGAGGACGCGGGCGCGGTGGCGGTGATGGC
>Ga0126374_10000453_pt1 | contig 10446 bp, 7 predicted proteins | sample PanSoiMetPlot_12_FD_89874 | JGI IMG/M metagenome (GOLD analysis project Ga0126374, IMG submission 89874) | Tropical forest soil microbial communities from Panama - MetaG Plot_12 | ecosystem: Environmental > Terrestrial > Soil > Tropical forest > Bulk soil | place: Panama | collected 2016-02-17
AATCTCACCGGCGTGATCGGGACATTCGGCGGAGAGTTCATAGGGAAGCGACTTCAATTGCTCAAGGAGCTGGCTCCCGCTGTCGCGCGGGTAGCCTGCATTGCAAGCAGTGAGGTCTGGGAGTCGTACCGCCACATCACTGCTGATGCCGATATTCCCCCGGTGTTTGCGCCGGTGAACCGCTCAGAGCAGTTCGATGAGGCCTTCGCCACCATTCTGCGCGAACGCGCAGACGCCCTGGTCACGGAGCGTAGTCCGATCATCTACGTGCAGCGGGGCCGCATCGTGGCGTTTGCGGCGGAGCACCGACTGCCTCTAGCTACCAATAATCGTGATTCCACAATGGAGGGGGGTCTCATGTCCTACGGGGTAAACCCATTCGGCCTGTTCAGCGATTTGGCAATTTATGTAGACCGAATTCTTAAGGGTGCGAAGGCTTCCGACCTTCCCATCCAGCGACCGACCCGATTCGAGCTGGTCATCAATGCTCGAACTGCAAAAGCGCTCGGACTCACCGTGCCGCCTACCCTGCTAGTTGCGGCTGGTGAGATCATCGAATAGCGATGGCTCTTTGCTGCGGCGCATCAGTCCGGAATTGGCAGATTGTGTTAGCAAAACTATTTTACCAGTCCGAGCGCGTAAGATTGATTCAAGGTCAGGCGTCAACGCGCAACGTTGATTCAAGAATCGACCCGCTCCGATTCGATTGTTGCATATTTTTATTCCACAGCCTCTCGGCGGTGACTTTTGCAACACAATCGGCACGAAGCGGCGTTTCGCTGCGGTGCCAATGTTTGACCGCTATTGGAGGCGAAGCGGACATTAGGCGCGCATCGCGGTCATGTCGATCGGGAGCGATTGACCCTGGCTTTGTGGTCAAGGCCGACTGGGTGCTGGATAACGAGTTGGGGATTCGGTGACACTTGCGCTTACGATCGGCGCGTAGCCCCGCTCGACCAACCCCACACACCAGGGCCCTCCGACCCCGCTGCTCTGCGGCCACAACCGCGAACCCTCATTATCGGCCCTGATCAGGACCAGTTAGCGGCGGCGGTGTGCATCTCTTAGTGGGGCAGCGGGACCCCGCCGCGCGGCTCAATCCGTCAGCTTGCCATAAGCGGTTGCAGTGGGAACTTATCGCGTTGCCTTACTAATGACCTCTTCTATTCAGATGCCATTCAGGGCCGCCGCAATTTAATGCCTTCGCGCTTCCGTTTTTTGAGGGGAAGGTCATGCCGCGCATCCCCAAGCTAGTGCTTTTTGCGCTAATCCCGCTCGTGCTTGCCTTCGCGTCGGGCGTCGCGCGAGCCGAAAAACGCGTTGCGCTCGTCATCGGCAATGCCGGCTACCAAGCCGGAGCGCTGACGACGCCGGCCAATGATGCGGGCCTAATCGCACAGACGCTGCAGGCAGCCGGCTTCGATGTGGCCGGCGCTCGCGATCTCGATCAGGATTCGCTGCGCCGCGCGTTTCGCGATTTCCTCGAGAAGGCCACAGCCGCTGGGCCGGATACGGTCGCGTTCGTTTATATGAGTGGTTACGGACTGCAGCTCGAAGGTGAGAATTATTTTGTTCCCATCGATGCCAAGATTGCGCGCGATTCTGATGTAGCAGCCGAAGCGCTACGAATGTCCGACTACATCCGGCCGCTGGCTGCGCTCAAGCTTAAGGCGAATGTCGTCGTTCTCGACGCCGCGCGGGCGAATCCATTCGCCAAGTCCGGCTCGCCGCTCGCCGGCGGTCTGGCGCTGGTCGAGCCGGAGCCGGGACTGCTGGTCGCGTTCAACGCGGCGCCGGGGACGGTGGCGCCCGAAGGGCAAGGCCCGTATGGGCCTTACGCCCAAGCGCTGGCGGAGATGATGCGCGAAGGCGGGCTGCCGCTCGCCGGCGTTTTCGATCGCGCGCGCCTGCGCGTCAACGAGGTGACCAAGGGCGCCGAGGTGCCATGGCACGCCTCCAAAGTGGAAACCGCGCTCGTGTTCTTCGAGCGGGCGGCCGATGCGCCGCCGCCCGCCGTTTCGAGCGAACAGATCGCGGCGATCCGCGCGCGACCGATGCGCGAGCTGGCCCTGCAGGAGGCCTATTCCGCTGCTTTGGAGCGCGACACGTTGGACGGCTATTCGGACTTCCTCGCCGCCTATCCCGACGATCCCATGGCCGCGCGGGTGCGCGCCATTATGGCCGCACGGCGCGAGGCGTTGACGTGGCGCCGAACCCGACTCGTCGACACGCCGGCCGCCTATTGGTCGTATCTGCGGCGGTATGCGCAGGGGCCGCACGCAGCCGACGCGCACCGCCGTCTAGCCTTTCTTGCCGCCGCCTTCGATCCGCCTCCCGAGTTCAGTGCCCTGGCCTACGACGTGCCGCCGCCTCCGCCGGAAGAGATCGTCTATATCAGGCGGCCGATTCTCATCTTTGATGATCCGGTCTTCGCGTTCGCACCGCCACCGCCAGCCGTCATTTTTCTAGCGCCACCGCCGCCGGAATTTGTGGTGCTTGCGCCGCCACCGCCACCCGTTGGGCTTTTCGTGCTGCCCATCCCGGTCTACAGGCCGGTTCCCATCTGGGTGAGTCCGCCGGCTTATGTGGTGTCGCCGCCGAACAACGTGATCTACAACAACATCCATAACACGGTCGTCGTCAACAACGTGACGAATACCGTGACGATTACCAACCCGAGTGGTCAAACCCAAACCGTGACGCCGGCGGCAGCGATCGCGCCTACGGCGCAGCCCGCCGCCGCCTCGCCGCAAGCGGTATCGCCGCGAACGGGAACCCCGCAAGCGGCGTCGGCTCCGGCAGCGCCCGCCCCTGCGGTCTCGCTCGCGCCGGCGCTGCCGCCATCGGTCGCGCAGAAGGCCGCCACGCTTCAGAACCAGCATCCGCTGAGCCCGGGCACTCCGACAAGCCCTCCAGGGCAAGCGGCCACGCGACCCCTTGGTCAGCCTTTGCCGGGAATGAGACAGCAGCCCTTGCCAGCGGTGCCGGGTGGCGCTGTGCCCTCGGCTGGGGTCACGCCGACGACGCCACCCGTCCCGGGAAGTGGCGCCCAGCCCGGAGCGGCGCCTGCACGAGTGCCTGGGGCAAAGCCGCCGGCATCACCGACACCTTCGGCTGCGGTCACGCCAGGGACGGCACCCGCAGGCCGCGCCAAGCGCGCAACGCCTCCATCGCAAGTGCCCGCTCCCAAGCTCGCACCACCATCCGCAACCCTGCCCGGGGCATCACCGTCTCCTCCAGAGACAACACTACCCTCGCGGCCTGCGGCGCCCGCAGGTGCTCCCAAGCCAGCACGTGCGCCGTCGCCACCGCCCGCCGCAACGCATGTGACATCACCACATCCACCGGCCGCGGCGAAGCCAATCGCGCCACCCCCGGCCGCGGCAAAACCCACCTCACTACCGCCACCACCGGCGCCCGCTGCCAGGCTCGCTCCGTCCCCAGCGCCCCCGCCGCCACCCAGCGCAAAGCCGGCGATGCCACCTCCCGCACCGGCGGCTGCCGCTGCGCGCCCGGCACCACCTCCAGCAGCACCCGCGCCCAAGGTCACTCAGCCAGAGCCCAAGGGGTGCCCGCCCGGTAAGGCCATGGCAGTCGTCAACGGCCAGCCCACCTGCAAGTAATTGATTGTAACGGCTCAAGCCGAAATGAATTGCCTGCGGCCAGACGCCATGTTGCTGCTGCGGGCGCCGCGTGCGCTCCATCCTGTAGCCGAGCGAAACCGGATTCACCTGTAATCGCGCACGCGACTCCAGGTATCACCTATACTTCGCAAATATGTCTCCGATGATCTTTTCTGCGACGGCCTTCTGGGACGCCAAAAACAGGTAGTAGGCGACCGCGTTGTTGCTGATCTTCATCGGCAGCGGATCCGGGACGAACTTGATATTCCGGTGCCGGCGTCCGCGTATCGAGGCGCACTCGGGTACAGGTCGAAGGCAGCCCAGCGCGCGCCTTCCGGCGCCCGGTCAGTCACCAGCATTTTGTTGCTCAGCTTGACTGATGGGAAAGCCTGTTATCGGCGGTGATAACGGGCGCCGATTTTGAAATCTCTCATTTCAAGCGCTTTGGTCTCGCCAGGGCTTGTTCGACTAGGCGGCGGATCGCCTCGGAACGAGTGATGCCCTTCTGCTGTGCCCATTGGTCAACACGCGCAGTAAACTCTTCAGGCAGGCGCAACCCAACCATTGGGGTAACTCCCGTCGCCGGACGACCGCGCTTTTTCTGTTTAGCAGATATTGACCGCATCATCAATTTGTGTTTAGCATAAAAGCGAGCCGAGGGGAAGCTGTCACCCCACCCGGCTCTAACCCAACGCAGGAGGCCTCTCGTGCGCCAGGCTGGCCGCGATCTTACCATAGCTGCCACCGCGGCCATCAAACAGAGTGCGAACGGGCCGGCTGTCTTTACGGAAGCGCTAGAGCTGGCCAATGATTTTGCGAAAGCTTCGAAAGCGGCGTCCACGCAGCGGGCTTACAGCGGCGACATTGCGATCTTTGTCGAATGGTGCCGCGGCCGCGGGCTTATTCCCTTGCCGGCGTCGGCCGAAGTGGTCAGCGCCTTCCTTGCGGACCAAGCTGCACTCGGCAAACGCCCTTCGACACTTGGCCGCCGTTTGGCTGCCATCAGGTATTTCCACCGCGCCGCCAATCAGCCGAGCCCCACCTCGGAAGAGAGCGTCAAGGCCGTGTTGGCAGGCATCAGGCGAACCGTCGGCGCCGCTCCGGTTCGCAAGAAGGCGGCAACCTCCGACATCGTCATCGCCATGGCCTCAGACACGACGTCGCTTCGTGCCTTGCGCAACCGCGCCGTTCTGTTGCTCGGCTTCGCCGGCGCGTTCCGGCGGTCCGAACTCGTTGCGCTCAACGTCGAGGACCTCGAGGAGACGCCCGAGGGCCTACTTATCACTATCCGGCGAGGCAAGACCGACCAAGAAGGCCTCGGTCGCAAGGTCGCGATCCCGCGCGGCGAGATCGCCTGCCCCGTTGCAGCCCTAGGAGAGTGGCTGGACGCTGCCGGCATTACCGAAGGTGCGCTGTTCCGCCGGGTATGGAATAGGCGAGCGCAGCGCGTCGCTGCCCAGCGCCTCACCGCTCGCATCGTCGCCGACATTGTGAAGGCCGCGGCTTCGCTCCTGCAACTTTCGGCGCCCATTCGCTGCGCTCCGGGCTCGTCCCCGGTCCCGCCTCGGCTACTGGCGCACCTGCGGCGCTGGCAGGCCAGGGACAACATCAAGGAGCACTTCGTGTAATGGAATGGGGCGCCCATCGCGTCTGTAAAGACCGCGCTCAAGACCGCAGTGCGACTGGCGAAGCTCCCCGGCAAGATCACGCCACATACCCTCCGCCACACGGCGGCGCCCTGGCTGATGCAGAACGACGTCAGCATGTGGCGCGCTGCCGGGTTCCTCGGCATGAGTGTCGAGACGCCGGATCGCGTCTACGGCCACCACCATCCCGATTACTTCTCCGACGCTGCCGTGGCGATCGGCCGCAAACCAAACCGGAACGAAGCATTGGTTGTTTCATTGGTTGGCGCCGCAGCCAGACGGGAAAAACGCAAATGAATCATGGTGGGCCCGGGAGGACTCGAACCTCCAACCAGACCGTTATGAGCGAAGCGCCTACCCCGGACGATCAAGAAAATTCAGATACTTAGAACGATAATCGAAGACGTTTGTTTCGCGTTCGGTGCACGTCATTCATTGGCCGAACATTGGCCGGTGCGCGCCGCTGCAGCGCCCCTGGCGCCAATATGTGGCGCCTCGATAACTTGCGGGCCGCGCCACGTGGTTTGATCAGACCCGCGACTTTCCTGATATGCGCGATTGCGGTGCTTGCTCCCGCCGTCTTGGAGAGGCACTACCGCCCTACAAATCGGATAACGGCTTCGCCGAAAGAGTAGTCGGATGGATCCGACGCGAGTGCGTCGACCACCAAAAATCAGAGTCTGCAAAATGGCGATGAAGTCCACCGCGACGGGGTCGCCGCGATCGTTCAATGCGCGGTGAGCGTCGCGCCCTCCTCCTCGAGCCGGCGGAATGCTTCACGGGGGTGGCGACGCTCACCTTGACGCCGAACTCGTAAGGCTGGTGTGCCTTGCCCTTGCCGATGCACTCCACCTCCGGCGCGTGCAGGGAATAGACCTTGCGGCCGCGCTGGCGGCGCTCTTGTTCCAGCACGCGCCGGGCGAGATACAGCGGCCGCACGCACCTTCGCAATGGCTTCCGGCCCATGACGCTTAAAGTCGGCAGCGAGCGCGAGCAGGAAATCCTTATTGAACGATCTACGCGTAGCCTCCAATGACCATATCGCGGGCGCGCCGGCGGCGGCAGGAGCATCGATCTCGCCGCACGAGTTGATGCGGACCGTCGGCCCGCTACCCGAACTCAGGGTCGTGCCCAGTTATATTGCCGACATTGTTGTGGACATAATCTTGAGTTGATGAAAAGCTTTGAACACCCTACGCGCGGCCGACACTCCATAGGCGGAGAGGTGGAGGGGAACTTCAGCGGCACGAGCGGGGTCATTTTCGTTCGATATCGAGGTTAAAAGCCGTTTCTCCGATCGCGAAATTTCCGCCGGGGGAGCTCGATATGCAAGGGGCGAGCGGGTTCGGGCCGTCAGCGGATGCGTTCGTCAAGCTCAACCTGCTGGGGGAATCGCCGCGCTTCCGCGAGGCGCTGCGCGTCATCGGGCGCATTGCCTGCGCGGACGCCACGGTGCTGATCGAGGGAGAGACCGGAACCGGCAAGGAGCTGGCCGCCCGCGCCCTGCATTACTTGAGCCGCCGCAGCGAGTTCCCTTTCATTCCGGTCAATTGCGGCGCGCTCCCCGACACCTTGCTCGAGAGCGAGCTGTTCGGCCACGAGCGCGGCGCGTTCACCGACGCGCGGCGCGCGCGCGCCGGCTTGGTGGCCCAGGCGGAAGGCGGAACGCTGTTCCTCGACGAGGTCGAGGCGATGACGCCGCGCGCCCAGGGCGTGCTGCTGCGCTTCCTCGAGGACCACATGTATCGACCCGTGGGCGGCGGCTCGCTGGCGGGCAGCGACTTGCGCATCATCGCCGCCACCAACGTCGACCTCGCCGAGCTGGCGCGGCAAAATCGGTTCCGTCGCGACCTCCTGTTCCGCTTCTCCACCCTGTGTGTCACCATGCCGCCGCTGCGCGAGCGCGGCCACGACGTGGTGCTGCTGGCCGAGCACTTCCTGCGGCGCCTCGCGGCCCAATACGCACGGCCGCCGAAACGCCTGCACCCCGATTCGGTCGCCTGGCTGCTGGCGCACGACTGGCCCGGTAACGCGCGCGAGCTCGAGAACCTGATGCATCGCGAATTCCTGCTCACCGACGGAAACACGATTCGACTTGCCGCCGCCGACGGGCCGGCCCGCGCGCAGAGCGGGCCCGTTCCGGTGCAAACCTTCAAATGCGCCAAAGCAAGGGCGATCGCTCAGTTCGAGAAGGCGTATCTCGGTGAGCTTCTGTCCAAGACGTCCGGCAACATCTCTGTGGCGGCGCGCATTTCGCAAAAGGATCGCAGCGCGCTGAACAAGCTGGTCAAGAAGCACGGCCTGGTGTGCGAGCGCTTCCGCACGCGCCCGGAGTGACGGCGCGATCGATCCTGATGAATCGTGTAGGCGGCAGTTGCAAATCGTAAATGACGTGCGGACGCCTCCCCGGCAACGGCGGGCCAACTGCATATCGCAGGAGTCGCTGGCACCATCTTTACCCATGGACCGTGGCCGCTGCGGGTGGCTACGCGCGACGCGCGGCGCGGGCCGGGTCGAATCAGCCACACGTTAGGTCAAATAGTGCTCACCATCGAGGAAGCGCCGGACTTGCGCGGCGAGCCCGCGCGCCGGCGCCGCCGAGCGGGAACAAATCGCCCCAGGCCATAACGGCGCGTATCGCCGGAAAGCCGCGCCGCGCATGAATCTCCACCGTTGGCACGCGCCGTGCATCGGTCGCGGTTGGACGGCTTCCCGACGGAGGTCTTCTGGTGACGACCGACACCGGGCAAGTCCGCGAGATTGCGAAAATCATCGAGCGTTACGTGACAGAGCACCCGCGCGCCGCCGACACCGTCGAGGGCATTCGCAGCTGGTGGATCGCCCGTGAAGAGCCCGATGCCTCGCTGGAGGTGGTGCAGCAGGCGCTCGACCGGCTGACGCAGAGCGGCCGCTTGTCGCGCACCACGCTCCCCGACGGCACCGCCATCTACGCGCGCGCCGCGCCGCCCGACACGCCCGATGGCGCAGCCGCCGGACCGCCGCGCCGGCCTTAGCGTTCGCCAGTGAACCTCGTCAACTTGAAAGAGGATCGCCGATGCCCGTACCTCTGACCTACCCCGGTGTCTATATCGAGGAGCTCCCCAGCGGCGTGCGCACGATCGCGGGAGTTGCGACGTCGATCGCGGCCTTCGTCGGCCGCACCTGGCGCGGCCCGGTCGACGAGCCGGTGATGCTGTTCAGCTACGCCGATTACGAGCGGCAGTTCGGCGGGCTTTGGCGCGACAGCACCGTGAGCTACGCGGTGCAGCAGTTCTTCCAGAACGGCGGCAGCCAGGCGATCGTGGTGCGCACGGCAACGCGCGCCGCGCGCGCCGGCGTCAATGCGGCGGCGGCCGCCACGCTCGATCTGGGCGGCGGCAACCACCTCGTCGCCGCCAGTCCGGGAAGCTGGGGCCGCAACCTGGTCGCCACCGTCGACTGGAACACCAAGGACAAGGATCTGCCGACGCCGCCGCCCCACGACGACAACCTGTTCAATCTGACGCTGTTCGACGACCCCAACATCAAAGCGGACAAGTACAAGCTCGGCGGCAGCGGAATGCGGGAGGCATTCCTCAACGTCTCCAGGGAGACAACCAGTCCGCGCTTCGTCACCACGGTGCTGGCGCAGCAATCGGTGCTGGCGCGCGTCTCGGGAGTAGGCGGCGCCCGACCGGGTGAGACCACCAATCCGGTGGCGGCCGATCCCGGCGTTCTCGGCCTTGCGTTCGACAGCGCCAGCGGCGAGGACGGCGGCGACCTCCTGGACAGCGACGTGGTCGGAGACGAGAACGGCAAGACCGGCATCTACGCGCTCAAGAAGGCCGACATTTTCAACCTGCTGTGCCTGCCGCCGCTGACCGCCGGCGGGAGCGGCACCGACATCGCCATGGCCACTTGGACCAGCGCCGCCGCCCTGTGCCGCGACCGGCGGGCGTTCCTGATCGTCGATGCGCCGAACAACTGGACCGTCACCTCCGCCGTCTCCAGCATCGGCAATTTCAGCGCGATCGACCGCAATCACAGCGCCATCTATTTCCCGCGCCTGCTCGCGCCCGATCCGCTGCAGGAGAACAAGCTCGAGATGTTCGCCGCGTGCGGCGCGGTCGCCGGCATCTACAGCCGCACCGATACGGCGCGCGGCGTGTGGAAGGCGCCGGCCGGCATCGACAGCACTCTGCAGGGCGTGCTCGGCCTGTGGATCAACGGCGCGCCCGGCAACCTCATCGACGGCGAGGTGGGCGAGCTCAATCCGGTCGGCATCAACAGCCTGCGCGGGCTGCCGGTGATCGGCCAGGTGGTGTGGGGCGCCCGCACGCTGGAAGGCGCCGACACGCTCGCCTCGCAGTGGAAATACGTCCCGGTGCGCCGGCTCGCGCTCTACCTCGAGGAGAGCCTGTTCCGTGGCACGCAGTGGGTCGTGTTCGAGCCCAACGACGAGCCGCTATGGGCGCAGATCAGGCTCAATGTCGGCGCCTTCATGCAGACGCTGTTCCGGCAGGGCGCGTTCCAGGGCTCGACCCCGAAGGAAGCGTATTTCGTCAAATGCAGCAGCGAGACCACGACGCAGAACGACATCGACAACGGCCGCGTCAACATCGTCGTCGGGTTTGCGCCGCTCAAGCCGGCCGAATTCGTCGTCATCAAGATTCAGCAGATTGCACAGCAGCCCTGAGCGAGGGAGCCCCGCATGGCACAGTTCACCGTCAACACGGCGCGCCTCGACCCGTACAAGAACTTCAAGTTCCGCGTGAAATGGGACGGCCATTACGTGGCCGGCCTGTCCAAGTGCGGGGCGCTGAAACGCACCACGGAAGTGGTCGAGCACCGCGAGGGCGGCGCGCCGTCCACCGCGCACAAGTCGCCGGGCCGCACCAAGTACGAGGCCATCACGCTCGAGCGCGGCGTCACCCATGACACCGATTTCGAGCAATGGGCCAACAAGGTGTGGAACTTCACCGGAGGACCGGGAGCGGAAGTGTCGCTGAAGGACTTCCGCAAGGACCTCATCATCGAGGTCTACAACGAAGCCGGCCAGCTCGCGATCGCCTACAAGGTCTTTCGCGCCTGGGTGTCGGAGTTCCAGGCGCTACCCGACCTCGACGCCAACGCCAACGCGGTCGCGATCCAGCACATCAAGCTGGAGAACGAAGGCTGGGAGCGCGACACCGACGTGG
>Ga0126374_10000455_pt1 | contig 10442 bp, 4 predicted proteins | sample PanSoiMetPlot_12_FD_89874 | JGI IMG/M metagenome (GOLD analysis project Ga0126374, IMG submission 89874) | Tropical forest soil microbial communities from Panama - MetaG Plot_12 | ecosystem: Environmental > Terrestrial > Soil > Tropical forest > Bulk soil | place: Panama | collected 2016-02-17
CGGTGGACCTGCAAAAATGGTTCGTGACGGCAAACGCACCGCGTTTACGTACAATCACAAACACAAGGAAGAAATAATTCTAAACATAGACATTTTGATTTGAAATTAATCTATAAATCGTCATAAACGTGACTAAAATGGTAGCAGCCGGCGTGAGCCAGCTCTGATCTCCGACACGCTCTATGGAATAACTCTCGGGGGATCACAGAAAGCGCGATCTTTCGATCTTTCTCTTTCCCCAGCAATAATATTAAAGAACAGGAAGATGCATTTGAATCGACATGACTCTTAGAAATTCTCTCGGATTATCCTGCGAATTTGTTGCAAACGGCTCGCTGAAGAGCATGCACGTTGCTCCCATTAGAATAAGCCTCAAAGAGGCAACTCCTTTTTCAAAGCCAGGGACAAACCTCTACTTGAGGAAGAGGAAAAAACCTTTTGAATTCCGCGCTCTGCTGGGCCCGGAAAGCAACAGCCTTTTCAAATTCGCCGATGATGCTTTTATCGCCAAAGGAAGCTGGGCCGGTCTGGATTATACCTGCGTGCTGCAACTGTCAAAGAAGAGCCTGAGCTGGCAGTGGAGTGTGGATATCAAGAATGTGTCTGACGAGACTTTTGAGCTGGATCTGATTTATGTGCAGGATGCCGGACTCAAACCGGTGAATGCCGGGTTGATAAACGAATATTACGTAAGCCAGTACCTGGAACGGCGCATCCTGCAGGATAAAATCTTTGGCGCCGTGGCCTGCTGCCGCCAAAACATGAAGGAATCCACCGGCCATCCCTGGTTTATGATGGCATGCAAGAATGCAGCACGGTCAGGCAGTGTCGATGGCATGCAGTTTTATGGCAAGACCTGCCGGGAAACCGGCATCCCGGAAGGGCTGCTTGCGGATACCCTGGGAGGCGACTATGCCGGGGAATCTTCCGTGTTTGCCTTGCAGGAAAAACCATTCAGCCTGGCTGCGGGGGGGAGCCATAAAAGTCTTTTCGTCGGCGCCTATCGGCCGGATCATCCCCAGGCCACATCGGAGGATGACCTTAACTGTCTGCCCGGCCTGATGCGCGAATTTGAAGATGAGATCCCGACTCTGGACGCAAATGACCTCGTTCCCCCGGCAAGGAATCTATTCAATACCACCCCCTTTTTGCCGGTGGATGATTTGAGCGAGGATGAGCTGAACCGCTTTTTTGATAAGGAAAAACGCCATTGCGAATATGAAAATGGCCGGCTGGTGTCATTCTTCAGCAATCAAAACAACCATGTCGTGCTGCGGGCCAAGGAAGTAATGGCTGACCGGCCGCACGCGCACATTATGCAAGCCCGGGCCGGATATGTGCCTGATGAAAGCACGATGTCCACCACCGCTTTTGCCTTCGGGGTTTTCAATTCACATATTACCCAGGGCAATACCAATTTCAATGTGTTGCTGTCGGTCTGCACCAGCCAGTTCAATCTTGCTCCGCAAGCGGGCCAGCGGATCTTTGTGGAGGTGGATGGAAAACGCTATTTGCTTGGCGTCCCCTCTGCTTTCGAGATGGGCCTGAATCACTGCCGGTGGATCTACAAGCACGGCAAGCATTGCTTCCAAGTCCGTTCGTGGACCTCCAAAGCCGAGCCGCAGATCAATGTGGACTTTAAAGTGGTCACTGGAAATAAAGCAAAGTTGCTCATTACTCATGATTTTGATGCCCTCAACGGCTGGATGGTTTCTCCCGGGAGCCAGGCTGGTGAATATATCGCCAAACCCAGGGCGAACAGCATGATCATGACCAAATTTCCGGATGCACGATTCAGAATTTTGATAAACAGCGCCGATTCTGATTACCAGGCTTGTGGCGATGAAGCGCTATACTCCAGTCAGCATGGCCAGGGAAGCTCTTTATTTGTCCTGGATGTCCGTGAAACCGCAGGTTTGTGCATGAGTTTCGTGGGCGAGGTGTGTTCTGCTGCGGCTGCCGTTAAATTCGAAGCTCCTGATCCTCAGTGGCTCTCAGATTGCCAGGATGCGCGGTCTTCCTGGAAGGATCTGAGCCTTAATCTTTCCCTGCGAGGGGATCAGAAAGACATCGCCGCCATCCAGGAGATCCTGCCCTGGTACGGCATGAATGCCCTGACGCATTTTCTAACGCCTTATGGGCTCGAGCAATTCGGCGGGGCGGCTTGGGGCACGCGTGATGTGTCCCAGGGACCGATTGATCTGTTGTTGACCTTTCAAAAGTATGATGCAGCGCGGCAGGTGCTGCGCATCCTGTTCTCAAATCAGAACCCGGATGGCGGCTGGCCGCAATGGTGGATGTTTGACAGCTACTCGAACATCCGGTCTGACGATGCCCATGGCGATATTGTTTATTGGTGCCTCATTGCCCTCAGCAACTATGTCAAAGTGACTGGCGACCTGAAAATTCTGGACGAGGTCCTTCCCTACTATCATGAAGAAGGTCCGGCACAGGCTGAGAAAACGCCGCTGAGCGAACATGTTGACCGGCTGATCAAAATGATCATTGATTCCTTCATTCCGGGCGCTGCATTTGTGCCCTTTGGCGGAGGTGACTGGAATGATTCCTTGCAGCCGGTCAGCAAGGAATTGGCCCAACGCATGATCTCAAGCTGGACCGTTGAGATGAATTATCAGGCTTTTTCCCAATATCAATGGGTATATGAACAGACCGGCAATACGGCAAAGGCCCGAGAACTGAAAGAAATCTGCGAAAAGATCAAAGCGGATTTCAACCAATACCTGGTCAAGGATGGCGTGGTCGCAGGGTATGGGCTGGTTGAAGGCGACCGTAGCATCAGCCTGCTGTTACATCCGACTGATACCACAACCGGTATCCGTTACAGCCTTCTGCCAATGAATCGTGGCATCATCAGCGGGATATTCACCAATGAACAGGCGCGGCATCATCAGGAAGTGATTGATGCGTACCTGAAGGGCCCTGACGGCGTCCGACTTATGGACCGGCCCTTAAAATACAAAGGGGGTATCCAAACCATTTTCCAGAGGGCAGAAAGCAGCGCCTTCTTTGGTCGCGAGATTGGCCTGATGTACATGCATGAGCATATCCGTTACGCAGAATCGCAGGCCCGTATAGGCAGGGCGGATGCCTTCATGAAAGCGCTCCGCCAGGCCATCCCGGTGGGATACAAAGAGGTTGTCCCCTGCGGGGATGTCCGCCAGTCCAATTGCTATTACAGCAGTTCGGATGTCATATTCAAGAATCGATATGAGGCCGATGAACGTTACGACGAAATAAGAACAGGCAAGAGCACGCTTAGAGGTGGATGGCGGGTGTACTCCAGCGGGCCTGGTATTTATATCAGCCTGATTGTCTCGCAATTGCTTGGCTGGCGGCTTGAACCCAGGAAGATCATCATCGATCCGGTTATGCCGCATTCCCTCGATGGGTTGTCCGCCTCGATCAATTTATGCGGTCATGCGGTGACCTGCAATTATGCGGTCAAGGAAGGCAACTTCAGCCCCAAAGCGGTTTCCATTAATGGCAAAACCATTCAGTTCGTGCTTGAAGAGAACAAATACCGCGCGGGTGGAGCGGTCATGTCGGCCGGGCAATTCCTGGCCATGCTGGACCGGCGGATTAATATTGTATATGTAAGATTATAGAGTGGTATACATATCCATCAGACACGCCGATCAGACAGGCCGATCGAGATCGGGGAATCGAAACCCGGCAAAACCAACTTTCGAATTGACCTCCCAACTCTGCGCTGATACTGTCGCGCTGTGATAGGTGAGATTCAAGGCCAACTCTCCCTCTCCCGCGCAACGCTGAGTACGCTAGTGGGCGCTACCAAAGCAAACTTCAATCAGTCACCATGCCTGATATGAGTCCTTCAGTCGGAATTTTGCCCGATAAGGTCAGAATCCAGTCTTTTCTTATGATCTTTGCAACCTCCAGATTCCTCCCCACCGTTTGCGTTTTCGTTCTAATTGCTTTCCTGTCTGGGGCCGACGCTAACGCTCCCACAAACGCGCCTGCTGCCACCAATGCACCTGTTCTCACCAACGCGCCTACTGCGGATGTCCCGCTGAAGCGACTCGTCGTGGATGACTTCGATCGTCCAGGCATTCAAAACAATCTCGGCGGCGATGCTGCAACCTGGAATTACGATCCGATCGATCCCAAATCGAGTTGCACGTATAATCTCGATGCACAGACCAAACATGGCTCCGAAGGAAACTCGCTCCACCTGGTATACCGACTCAATCCGAACAAATCGTCCCAGAACGGATTCTGGATGAACCTCAACCACCTCGACGCCCGAGACTACGACCACCTGGAGCTTTGGATAAAGGGCGATTCGAAACTGGGCTTCGCCAAGTCGCTAAAAATAGAAGTGAATCAGCCAAATCCGGATTTATTACCTGGTGGAACCATCAAAGGCAGCTATGGCATCCAGGGCATCACTGATGAGTGGCAGCGCTTCCGCATTCCACTCAACATGATGACTGGCATCGGGACCTGGAATAACCTCAAAACCCTGGTCATCGGATTTCATTCCCGCCGCGAAAAGGTGACGCAAGGGGCGGTTTTCATCGACGACATCGCCTTCGTCAAAACCGGTGATCCCGGCCCCTCCATCCGCGATCGTGCGCCCTATCCTATAAAACGCGCATGGGAACAGGCCCATGGTGGAGAGATCGCGTCTCAGCCGTTCGTCCAACGGCGCCTCGCCGGGTGGCCCACCAACCTGCTCGCGGATAAGTCCAAGTTTCCGAAGAATGATCGAAAATTTTTGATGCGTGTCGCGCGCGACACCTGGACCGGCCTCGATTCGCTCTGTGACAAGGAGCATCGGCTGCCTTTCGATCAGGTGCGCTTCGGCAAAAAATCAGTTCATCCCGCCGAAAGCCGTGCCGGTGATTATGCCAATATCACCGACATCGCCCTTTATATGCTTTCGGTCACGGCGGCCTATGACCTTAAGCTGATCACGCATGAGGAGGCTCTCGAACGCCTGCGCCGTACGCTGGAATCGCTCGAAGGAATGGAAACTTATGAGGGTTTTTTTTACAACTATTACGATACGACGACAGAAGAGCGCACGAGCAACTTCATTTCGTTCCTCGATAACGCGTGGCTCACGTCGGGTTTCATGGTGGTCCGCCAGGCTTTTCCGGAATTAAGTCCTCGTTGCACGAAACTCATCGATCGCGCCAACTTCAAATTCTTTTACGATGATGTCGATCAGGTGATGAACCACGGCTTCTACGTTCACATGAAGTGTCGCGCGGAATATGGTTATGGCCTGCTCTACACGGAGTCGCGCATCGGCAGTTTGATTGCCATCGGTAAAGGCGATGTTCCCAAGGAGCACTGGTTCCAGCTCATGCGCACATTCCCGTCCGACACGCCCTGGCAATCGCTCACGCCGCATGATCGCAAAGTGAAAACGGTGGATGGATACCAAACGATCGGCGGTTGGTACGAATGGAACAATTTCAAATATATTCCCAGCTGGGGCGGCAGTCTTTTTGAGGCGCTGATGCCGACCGTTCTCGTCGATGAAAAAAAAGACGGACCGGAAAACGTCGGAACCAACGACGTGATCCACGCGATCATCCAGCGCCGTTATGCCCTTGAAACACTGAAATATCCCGTCTGGGGAATGTCGCCCTGCTCTATGACCTCCACCGACGGCTACGCGGAATATGGTGTGAAAGTGCTTGGCACCCGCGGTTACAAGGCGGGAGTCGTTACGCCGCACGCGAGCGCACTCGCCCTCTATGTCACGCCCACCGAAGCCATCGCGAACCTTCGCAATTTAATCGAGAAATATGACATTTACGGCCAGTATGGATTCTACGACGCTGTTGATCCCGTTTCCGGGGAAGTTGCTTATAAATATCTCGCGCTTGACCAGGGGATGATCTTTCTTGCGCTCGCGAATTACCTCGACCATCAGTGTGTTCAGAAGCATTTCGCCTCAGATCCGATCGCTCAAAAAGTTCTTCCGATGCTCAAGAACGAAAATTTTACGTCACACTGACGGTCTCGATGCAATTGCATTCCTGTGGGGCGTTCAGCAAAGATCACGGATAACGTGCGACATTTGGAGGGGGAGGGTCGAGAGGAGCGAGGATGGAGCCAACCAGGGAGGGAGTCGAGCAAATCGAGGTGGAAGGGAAGTTGGCCGTGGAGGAGGGGTGAGGGGGACCGCCGGAGGCGCCGGGGGAGAAGACGTTGAGCCAGGTGATTCGGATTGACGAAGGGAGGATTCAGGAGCACTTGGGAGAGGTGGTACGCAGCACGGTGGAGCGATCTGGGAGGCGAGCAAACTCCGAGGTCCAGAATTCGTTGGCCAAAGGTGCGCGGAGAAACGACTCACGCAAACGGCCCTCGGGCTTTTACGGAATATGCTTTGGCGATTGTGCCAGTCAAATCCGAATAGCTCAAATTTCCGCCATTGGCCGAACCGCCGACTAGGAGCGTGCTCAAGCCGGACGTGCCCGTCAAATTTAGCGGGCCGTTCGAAATTTGCGTTGTTCCAAAGATAGCCGCATCCACAGTTTCCGCCATCGCGATGGCAATCAATTGCTCCATCACCGAATCCAACCCCGGTACCGCCACGCGAAACAGCTCCTGGCTGAAGAGTGACAGCGAACGCATAGTCTTCAGACTCAGGGCCGCTTGGCCGAAAGCGGCATCGGTTGCACTGGAACTTGAGTTCTGTCCCGTGAACGCGACGGTCGGTAGCGTTGTGCGCGCGGCAATGTCCAAGGTTTGAATTCCTGACATTGGCCAGACGCGACTTCCAATCGCTCGGGAAACTCCGTAAAGTGACAGAATTTCGATGATTTTGGCAGATTGGATTGTCGGCACCAGGACGGAGCCAGGACTGGTGCCTGTTGTTAAGGCGCGGTGGCTCCACCCGATGTCGCCCTCGGTTGTTCCCGGAAAGCGGAAGCCCTTTTGGGCGCATTGCGCGCGAATGTATCTGGTAAATGAGAAGCACGGTAACTCCCTTCACCAGGCGTTCCCCAAGGCGGCAACTTCACGTTGATCGGTAAAACTCATTTATCTAATCGATTAGGCCGAGTGTGGACGATGGACAGGCCAGGAGAAAGGTGCGACCATCAAAACCTACAGGTCTGAAGTCCCACTAATGAGTACCAGGGCTCAAAATGCGGCTGTCCCGGGTAGCCGAGGGAACGGAATTCCAATTCCACGCGTTCTTGTCGCGACCACCGCGCTTCTCAGCTTCATTTCTTTCTGGCGCGTGGCCGCGATCGTTCTGAACGACCTGGCTTCGTCGGCGTATTACGCCGGTGGTGAAGCTGAGGTCTACATCGGCAAAGCGGCGCCTTGGTTCATCCTGGCTATCATGCTGTTTTCGTACGCCGTTCGTGCAGTCTACGTCGAGAGCTGCAGCATGTTTGTGCGCGGCGGGGTGTACCGTGCGGTGAAGCAGTCGCTCGGGGGCGGCTTGGCGAAATTCAGCGTTTCCGCCCTTATGTTCGACTACATCCTTACCGGTCCGATCAGCGGAGTCGCTGCAGGCCAGTATTTGGCGGGACTTATAACCGACCTGCTGCAATACTTGCGGCTGGGCGGTCCGCTGTCGGATAGCGGCACCAATTTCGTGGCGGTCGCATTTGCGCTGGCTGTGACCGTGTACTTCTGGTGGGAAAACACCAAGGGGATCCCGGAATCCAGCGAAAAAGCGTTGCGAATCATGAAGTTGGTCACCGTGATGGTGGTGATCCTGATCGTGTGGTGTACCTATACGGTTTTATTGCGGCATGCCTCTCTGCCTCCCTTCCCTTATCCGCGAAATCTGAAATTGAGCGATTCCGCGTTAGGTTGGCTGGTACACACCAACATCACGCATACCTTCGGGATTATTGCCATTTTTGTTGCGTTGGGGCACTCCGTGCTGGCCATGAGCGGAGAAGAATCGTTGGCGCAGGTATATCGGGAAATCGAGCACCCCAAACTGCCGAATTTGAAGAAGGCCGGGCTGGTCATCTTTATCTATAGCCTGGTGTTCACCTCGCTGGTTTCTTTCTTCGCGGTGATGATAATTCCGGACACCGATCGCCAGCACTTCCTCGAAAATCTGATCGGCGGACTGGCCATGAATCTGCACGGACCGTTTCTGCTCCGCCTGATTTTCCACGGATTTGTGGTGGTCGTAGGTACCCTGATTCTGGCTGGTGCTGTAAACACCGCGATCGTTGGCTCGAATGGCGTGCTCAATCGCGTTTCGGAAGATGGCGTGCTGTCCAGTTGGTTTCGCCAACCGCACCGGAAGTTTGGCACTTCCTATCGCATCATCAACATCGTTGCGATTCTGCAGATTCTGACGATCATCATCAGCCGGGGCCGTGTTACGTTCCTTGCCAACCTGTATGCCTTTGGGGTGATTTGGAGTTTTGCCATGAATGGCCTCGCCGTGCTGGTTTTGCGTTATACGCGACCGGGCCAGCGCGAATTCCAGGTTCCTTTCAATTTTAAGTTTCGCGGCGTGCAGATCCCGGTTGGGTTAGGTCTTATCACCTTGGTGCTATTTCTAATCGCCGTCATAAACCTGTTTACGAAACCGGTGGCCACTATCGCTGGAGGATCCTTCTCCGTACTGCTTTTCATTGGGTTCACGATTTCGGAATGGCACACGCGCATTGGCGGTTCAGCGCATGTCGAGATGGATCAATTCAATCTCGAATCGGAAAGCGAGCTGACGCCGGAAGCCGTGGGAGCCCGGCCGGGCAATATTCTGGTGCCGGTCAGTAATCATTACCATCTTTATCATTTGGCGAACGTGCTGCACCGTGTCAAGCCAGGCCGGCGAGACGTTGTGGTGTTGCACGTCCGGCTACTTCGCCGCGCTGCCTCCGGCGAGTACGAGTTGGAAGCAGATCAGCTCTTTGGCAGCATCGAACAGCACCTCTTCTCTCAGGCGCTATCCATGGCAGAGAAACGAGGCAAGTCCATTCGACTTGCGGTTGTCGCCTCGAACGAAATATGGGACGGCATCCTGCGTGCGGCCAGCAGCCTGCAATCCAGCACCATCGTGCTCGGACATTCGCCGAAGGAGCCCACGGAAGAGCAGGCCCGCCATATCGGCGATGCGTGGGAAAAGCTGGGCGATCTTAAGCCGCAATTCAACCTGGAAATTCATCTGCCGAATGGCGACAAAGTCTTCAAGGTCCTCGGTCCCCACGCGCCCAACCTTACCGCCAATGAAGTAAATCTGGTCCACCTGCTGTGGCTGCGCTTCAACGAGTGTACCGCCCCGCTGGAGTTGCATCATCACGACGTGGTGCATTTCGCGCTCGAAGAAGTGCAGAAAGAACTGGATGAGGGGCGCGAAGAAGAGGTGACGGCTCGCTTGCGCGCCCACGTCGAGTCGAACATGAAAAAAAAGAAAAAGTCGCAATCCTAATTGCTTCTCGTGCAGTTCGTCGAACGATTCGCGTCATTTTCGGCAGGGTCCCCAGTCATTCAGGTATCCAAGCAAATCCTTGCCACTGGTTCGTTGGTTTGTTGTATGCACCTTTCGCAGTCGTAGCCCGTTTGCAACGGCATGGAAAAAATCTCAACAAAGACGCAGCACTCGCAGCGGGGTACGCGTTGAGCGTAGCTGAAGACACAAAACAGCGGATCTGGAAGCCGCAAGTGCTGGCGGAATATGAACGGGTTCGACGCACTTTGACGACAACCGCAACGCCAATGGAGGTCTGACCGATGCCGAGGAAATGCCTGGCCTGTTCCAGTCCTGAGCGAGAAGCGATTGACAAAGCCCTCGTGACCGGAGAGCCGTTACGAAACTTACTACCAACAGTCATCTACTTCAGACGGCCGCTACATCCTGACGACTACTCAGCCCTGGTTGCGGCCACTAGAGGTTGGAGAATATGTCTTGATTCCTCGGGGTGTGAAACTTCTTCACTCGAACTATCCGCTAGTCAGTGCACCTAGTGGCACGGCTCAGTTTCGCATGCTCCAGTTTATGCCGCGGCAGGATTGGGTCTTGTCTTGGCAGGCACAATGAAACTACTCCTAAAACGCTTCTGCATGATTGTTGTACTTGTTTTCGGTTGCGTAGCACCTAGATTGATGCCTTAAGCCCTGTGGAACATCTCGGCGTTTTTTCGTCCAAATCCCGTTATCCGGGCGTGACTCGTTGTTTGTCCTGTGATTGAGGCTGCTGTTCGGAGTCGGACGGCGGTGTTGTCGGCGCGCTTAGCGCATCTTTGGCAGCCCGTTTGGCGAATTTCTTCTGCTCCCGCCGTTCTGCCTTCGCTCGTTGCTTTTCCTGCCTCTTCAGTTCCTTCTGGCGCTTTTGGAATGTGATGCTCAAGGGTCTCCTCAGAAGTCCGCTTCTATTCTACCTCTATTGAGAGTCGTAAGATTACCAGCGCGGTTCGCGCGGCTGGCGGGCGGACTCGCGGTAATCCTCGTGCGAGAATCCGCCA
>Ga0126374_10000460_pt1 | contig 10399 bp, 15 predicted proteins | sample PanSoiMetPlot_12_FD_89874 | JGI IMG/M metagenome (GOLD analysis project Ga0126374, IMG submission 89874) | Tropical forest soil microbial communities from Panama - MetaG Plot_12 | ecosystem: Environmental > Terrestrial > Soil > Tropical forest > Bulk soil | place: Panama | collected 2016-02-17
GCAATGTGCGGCATTTCCCCGTGGTTTCGGGCATCGGGTGCCTAACCATCATCGTCGATAATGATGAAAGCGGCACCGGTCAGCGAGCTGCGCTCGAATGTTCGAGCCGCTGGACGAGCGCTGGTCGGGAGGTATTTCGCATTATTCCCGACCGATGCGGTGAAGATATCAACGACGTTGTTCGAAGGACGATCGCATGAACATCCAAGGGTCTTTCGGAGGGCGAGGTTACACGGTGCACCGGAATAAGCCGAAGACCAATGGCACCAGCGCTGGCCGACAAAAGGACAATAGCAAGACCGATCAGGGAGTTGACAATCAGAAAAGCCGCGAAACACACAGCTGCACTCATAGTTGGGATGATCCCGATTGGTCTATTCTCGACGACCGTCGCGGCGATCTGTCTGAGTTCCCTGTCGATACCTTGTCGACCCCGTGGCAGGAATGGGTCGCGCGCGCAGCACATGGCGCGGGTGCGACGCCCGCCCATGTAGCCGTCCCGTTGTTGGGAATCGCTTCTAGTCTGATTGGGACTGCGCGCCGCGTAATGGCGTCTCGATCGTGGACACAGCCTATGACCATCTGGACGGGAGTTGTGGGCTTTTCGGGAACGAGCAAGACGCCAGGGATTGATGCGACGAAACGTACATTGTCACAGATAGAGCGTGACCGCAGCTACAAGATTGCTGAGCTGCAACGAGCTCATGAGGTCCGCGTCGAGGCAGCAAAAGCAGCACGAGATGAATGGAAAAAAGACCTTAAACGCGCCGCGCAAGCAAAGGTCGTCTCGATGGAAGAATATCGCAGCAAAATTGCTTCGGAGCCAGTGATGCCACCAGCGGCGGCGGATCCTGGGCCATTCATCGCGCCGAGGCTCTACGTATCTAATGTGACCATCGAGCGTCTCGCCGTTCTCTTGGAGGCACGGCCGCAAGGCATGTTGATGTTGTCCGATGAATTGGCCGGCGTATTCCTCAACATGAGCCGATATTCGGGAGGCCAGGAAAATGAGTTCTGGCTCGAGGCTTGGAATGGCAACCCATATACCGTCGAGCGAATGGGACGGCCTCCAATCACTGTCAAACATTTATTGGTCGGGCTCGTCGGCGGACTGCAGCCGGACAAGCTCGCTCGATCGTTCAAGGGGGACCTCGACGGCATGTATGCACGGGTCCTTTTCGGGTGGCCGGTCGACCCACCCTACCGGCCGCTGACGAACGAGGTGGCGGAGGTCGAACCGGAGATCGTTAACGCTCTCTCGCGCATTATTGATCTCCCCTGCGGCGAACAGGACGAGTTCGCGCCTCGCCATATCGCGCTCTCGGCGGAAGCCATCGAGGCCTTCGAGCGGTTCCGGCAATTCCAGCATTATGGCAGGGACGCCTTGGATGGTCGCGAACGGGAGTGGTGGGCTAAGAGCCCTGCGCATGTGCTCCGTATGGCAGGAACGCTATGCTATCTCACCTGGGCTATGGTCGGCGGTCCGGAGCCGAAGCGTATCGATGTAGAATATGTTCAAGCCGCTATACGACTTGTACGAGACTATTTCTGGCCACACAGCCGAGCTGCGCTTCGGCAGATTGGGCTGAATGAACGGCACGCCAACGCCCGGCGCGTACTCCGGTGGATCCGGGCTCATCATAAGAATGAAATCTCTTTAAAGGATGTTCGCCGGGAGGCCCTCAGTCAAAGTCTCGATGCCGACCAGACGCTAGGTCTCTTGGGCGGCCTAGTGAAAGCTGGTTGGCTGCATGAGACCACCACGCCAACAGCCGGGCGCCCAATCCGTCGCTGGGACGTCAATCCAAAGCTTTTCGGCAATGTAGAAAGTGCAGGAAGTGCAGAAGGGGGGAATGCTTCCTGCACTTCCTGCACTTCCTACACTTCCTGCACCTAGTCTCCCCTAATGCGGTCTCCAATCTTTAAGCAGCCATGAAAAATTCCACCAGTAATATCGTCTCAGGTCGGCAATTGAGAGCGGCCCGTGTACTCGCTGGTCTAACGCAGGCACAACTCGCGCAACAGGCAGGTTTCCACGTGAGGGCTTGTCGCTATTGGGAAGCACAAGGCGACGATCCACCGACGAGCATACCGTCTTCACTGGCAAAGATTGAGGCTGCGCTTGAGCGCAATGGCGTGGCTGTATTTAGTGATCCGAGCCCCGGCGCTCGACTTGCGCCACACCGCTAATTGCCGCTTAGGGCGTATTTCCACAGCAGTACGTGCGCGCGCACGTTATGGGGTCTTACATAATTTTGGGAGCCACAGATGAAATCATGAGGCTTAACTGATGAACACTATTGTCAGCTGCCCAAGGACCGGACGCGCATGCTCTGAAGGAACCTGTCGGGAACGGCATTGGTGTCGCGAGATGCTCGAACGTGGCCTATCGCGCACAGGGCTGCCTTTGAAGCGCAAACTCCGACCGAGGTGCTGCGCCAAGACCAGAGCTGGAGCCCCGTGCCTCATGAGGGTGGTGCCGGGAAAGCGACGCTGCCGGTTTCACGGCGGCATGTCCACCGGGCCTAAAACGAAGGCTGGTCGCGCCCGGATAGCAGAAGCACAGCGACGGCGGTGGCGAGCATTCCGCGCCGCAATCCCCTCAATAAAAAGCCCGCTGGAGGAATGCCGAAATTTCGAGCCAGGCGATGAGCGGCAAGAGCCGGATCGGAACCGAATGAAGCGTGTGAAGGTGAGACATGAGACTTCAAGTGTCTGACTCTGTCCGCCCAGGTGGGACTGTTCTTTGGAGCGGCGCGCTGCCGTCCCGAGCGGGGGGACATTCGCCGCAAATTTCGCCGCGTGACGGACGAGCCCCCAATTTTCCCAGTGTGGACAATAGGTAGAGGTTTCACAGGGCTCTGGGCGACGTCCCTGGCTGCAACCTTCTGTCTGAGTTTCAGAGGTGAGCCAGGAATTCAATGGCCGGCTGGACCGCTCGAGATCGACGCATTCTCGATTAACAAAGTGCGCGCGAGGCTCCAGCCTACGGTGCTGGGAAGGGCATGGGAAGATTGGGCGACGAATTTCCCCCGGAAGGCAATTCCTGCCAATTCCTGCTAGACCTTAGCAAACCTCATCATCCAGCTAAGACCCCATGACGTGGGCGCGGATGCGTGCGCGTCTATTGCTCCGATTTGCCCCGCGTAGGATGCGGTCAACGTAAGAGGCAGCCTCCCGCACCAGCTCAGTCTGATCGATTCCGTAGGACACCAAGCCTCCGCTGGCGGCATAGAAACGGAACGAATAAATCGTCGGCAGACGCAGTCGCGCAGCCAAGTCGATGATCAATGTGCGTCTGGTCGCAGTCAGTGGGCTTGGCGTTACCAATAAGGCCCCCGTTTGGTTCTTGCGCAAATTCCGTGAGGGCGCGCTCGATGTCGGCGGCATTGCGCACGCCTGCCCCCGACACGCTCATCCCAAGTGCGGCAGAGGAAGCTTCGCCCACCCGCATGAACGCATGAACGCAACGTTCGCGGTTATCTCCGGGACGTGCACGAACGCTACTCGGCGCACCGCAGGCGCAATCTCCTTGAGAATACCCATCCATTTCGCGCCGAGCACTGGCTCGTAGTATGGAAACCGGTGATATTTCCGCCTGGATGCGCGAAGTTGGTGACGTAGCCGCTGCCGACCGAATCCGAAACCCACGTGAACACGATCGGAATTGTGCGGGTGACCTCCTTCAGAGCCGATACGACTGGATTGGTCGTGACGAAGATTACATCCGGTGCCATCGCGACCACTTCCGTGGCCGCGACGCGCATACGCTCGGTGCTTTCACCGGTGAACCGGTAATCGAACTGGATATTGGGCGCTCGGTCCAGCCGAATTCGTGGAGCCGCTGCCTGAAAGGCCGATCAGCGGCGTGAGGTGACGCTCGACGAGGCGCTGGCGGCGTTTATGGGGGCGATCGAGGAGCAGGGCTAGGATGCCCGCCGGGGCGGGAGGCTTGGGGCGCGCGCGACCATTCGGCGAGCACTCCGATGACCGCCATCAGCAAGCAAAGGAGCACAATCTTTTCCACGTGCCGCCCTCCGGCCGCTGGTGCGTTTTGGGTGCGAGTGCCTAGCCCCCGCTGACCACGGGGACCAACTCGGACATCGCTGCGACCGACCAGATCAGGCCAATCGCGACCACGACGGCGACGGCGATACCGCTCCCTATGCGCATTCGCATCTCCTCTGGGTCGCGTTGAGCTTGGCGAAATAGGGCTCGCATATTTTTCGGTGCCCCAATGTGAGGTAGTTCACAGTTGATCGGAAACTTCGCGCCGGACCTGCGCGATGCGGGCGCTGGACGATGGCGGCGTTTGCGGACGTGGTGGGGGAGGATTGAGGGCTGGCGCGGCTAGCTGATTTAGTGGCTCGGCCCAGCAGCTTCTTGCCCCTAGGACGAAACGGAGGATCATCACGAAACGTCCCAAGCAGCGCCGGACCGAGCCAGTGGCGACTGTCGCAAGAGACTCTAAACGGCGAGTTAGCGAGTGGCGGCCCGGTCCAGCGCCCGCATCGGCGCGCGGGGATGCGTAAACCGTAGGGACGCCGGACCTAGCCGGGGCCGACTCTCACAAAGAAACGCTAAACGAGTGTTAACTGAGGGCGGCTACGGGGCAGACTGTCACCGAAAGCCCCTGAACGCCCAGATCAACGCCGATCGCAGGCCCGCACGGTCAGGAATGCGCCTTTCTCAGTGCAAAAAAAGCCCGCCGAAGCGAGGCTTGAGGTGCGTTATGCAAAAGCGGGAACGAGCACATCCCGCCAAGCATCCTAATTAAGCCCAAACCCCAATGCGTCGCGGTCCCGGTACCCGACACTGTAGGAGGACCGCCTGTGCGTTATTTCCGGCTGGGAGCTACCCTGCCGCAACGCGAGGACTTTTCTGACATGTACGCGCGCGCTCGAGAGGAACGCGCCGATCTGCTGTTCGAGCGCATCGCCGCGATCGCCGACGCGGCAGCGCAACAGCGCCCCCTGCCAGATGCAGAAATTGTCTGCGGCGGGGAAGTTATTTTGAACATCCCTTACATCACTCGATCACCTCGTCGACGCGGCTAATATACACAATATCTGTTTCGCGACTCTTTAATGCGCCTGCGCTCCAGCTGATACTAAGATTTATGGTCGAATCTGCAGTGTCACGGCTTGCCGCTTAAAGCCCGAACCGTCACCTTTTTCATCCCAAAAGAAACTTGATGAGATGAGACGAGGTGCGAGTGTGATTATGTCATAGCACATTGGCGACGAATCAGCACCAGTATTTGATCCACATCCAATAACGAGTAGTTCGTACTGTCGATCTTCTGTAACTTGCGCGCTGTTACATTGTGCGGCTGTCGATGTTTTAACGAGGTCATTCGGCGCTCCGCGCCGGTGCACTGGCAGACAGCCGTCTCTGCCTAGTATTTTCGGAATACCGGAGCCCGTATTCGGACACGGCCACCCCGTCTGAATTTGTCTCTTCTCAAGGATATATTTTCTGTAGTAGGTTCAATGGATACGGAAAACTGCTGCTGATAAAAGCGAGCGCTGTACGGCGAGATCGCGCAGAAAGTGTTTCGGGAGGAAAGGAACGGGACCTTGTCCTTCGACTTGCAGTTTCTGCCTCCTTCGCCCCGGCGACAACTTGCAATGTAGGCGCGATAAGGCACCGTAGGAGAAGGCAACGATGAACAAGTCGGCTGCTTTCGATGTTCTCAAACTTGCCGCCGAAAGCCCCGCGTTTGCACGAGAGCTTCTAACTGGCCCTGATGTAGTTTTAGCTGACAGGGGTTTGCCAGAGCCCGAAGCGCGCACGGAGATAAGGCAGCTTATCATCGGTCTTTGCTCGCATGCGCATTAGCGAACGATACGTCTTACCTGAAGCAGCACGAGGCAACGCAAGAAACTGCCGAGTCGTTCAAAAGCGGCCTCAGGAACACAGTTGCTCAAATCGAGCGGGGGTTCCGTTCAACGATGACGATGTACGAGGTTGCCTTCTATCTGGGGGTGGTCCTCATTCTCGCTGCCGTGGTGATGGCGTTCTTAGACAATAAATCCCTTCTTCCGATCGTCTTCGGAAGTCTCGGAATGGTTGATGTCATCGCGTATTTCATTACTAAGCCGCCTCGAGATCTGCAATTCAGCAGGGCGCGCCTCGCGCAGCTCCAGGCGGCATTCTTCAATTGGTTCATTGACTACACCAACTGGAATGGTGCGTTGATGGCAATGGCGCAGGATGGCAAGCTCGACTTCAATGCTATGACAACCGTTTCGAAGACGTTGATGGAGCACACCGAGAAGACAATGGAGCTCATCGACAGGTACTGTGGCTCACCGAAGAAAGGCGCGAACGATGGCGCGAGAGCGTTGGGGCACATTTTCGGTAATCGATCACAGAGATCCGGCCGCGCTCATACCAGAAGTACTGATTTACGATCGGCTGGTGATCCCCGTGCCGGCAACACCGGATGATCGAAGTGAGCGGATGGGAGCCGGATCTCCTTTTCGCTCGTCTCGAAAGGCTCGGCACCCTCGCTGTCCAGGCGAACTGGAGCTTTGCCGACGCCCACAGTGCAATCCATAGATGGGCTGAGCAATTTGCAGCCACGAAGCACGATACCGAGGACATCGTCCGCGAAGCAAAAGAAAAACTCAGCTATCAACTGACCCGACGAGTACTTGCGCAACAGAAACCAATTGCTCTCCCTAGCGGCGTGGAAGCTGTTGACCTCGTGGCTGCGTATCAGTCTGAAGCGGAGCTGAAAACCGTCTTCGACGTGGAGAACGCTCATGACGAGAAAGGCAATCCTGCCCTAAAGCTTGGACAGAAAATCGCCATCCCCGTAATAGAAAAGGATGCCGAACAGTCGCTGGAGAGGGCGATTGTTTTGGCGGGTGACTCCGACCTTCGTCACAAGAGGACGAGGGTATTCGATCTTCAAAATAAGATTCTGACCGAGAGACGACCAACGCTCGATATGTTCTTTGAGTTGGAGCAAGCAAGCGAAAATTTCGCCGACTTTGTCAAGCTCGCCTTGACCAATGTGCGCTTCACCTTTGTTTTCACTCTCGCGGCGATCTCACCAGGCTCCGCGGTAGGGATTCCACTCAAAGGTTTCGCCTCGCGGTCGACACCACTGTCTTCGGTAGTTTTCAGGGCTCGGGAACCGTTCTTCGCCGCGCTGCCCGGCGCGCCGACCGTGATGTATCACGGCTAGGGCTAGGCCACATGACTGCATGGCGATTACGCACGCGCGCACCCATGCTGGCGCGAGATGGGACGTTTGCTTTGAGCACCTCGATGTTGAGATATCTCTTAGTCGACCATGCCGTGCCGGCGATGTGGCGTAGCCTGGCCGCGGCGAGGTTGAGCGCGGATTGACCGTCAGGGAATGCGCCCACGACGCGGGTGCGCCGCCGGATCTCGCGCAGGATGCGCTCGATGAACGTGGGTGGCTGACGCAGAAACGCCCGGCAATGATCGATCTCCGTGTCCAGGAACGGCTTAATCGGACCTTCTATGAGTTGCGTCTGCAGCTTATTGAGCCGCTCCAGGATATCGAGCCGTTTGTTGAGATAGTCGATCGCTGCGGCTTCCTTTGAAATCCTCGATCGCCCAATAGCCCATGCCACGATCGGCGAAAGAATCACGGGAAGCGTTGCGACAAGGAGCGGAATGTAGAAGGGGGCTGCGGGGACCGGCGTCGTTGCCTCCTGCGCGCGCGCCGCGAGCGGCCATGCAGCCGCACCGCCGAGCAGCGTGATGAACTCGCGGCGGTTCACCAGCAATTTCTCCCGTGCTTCGAAGCGGAAGATAGCACTGCGGGAGACCTGCTGCACTGCGGGATTTCGAAGGAGCCCTTGTCGGCTGTGGGTCTAAACCGGTAGTGCTCTGGTCAAGCACAAGATTTCTGCTTTGCCCCCAAAACCCGACATCTGCGCGTTAATGAGTACACGCCGAAAACGCGAAATCTGCTAACGTGAAGATCGGATCGGGAGTGCTGCAGTCGAGGAGGAAGTCATGCGCAGGATCCCGCTCGTTTTGATCACCTTGGTTGTTCTGTCCCTGTCCCCCGCCGCGCGTGCTGGTGCTAACGGCAGTTGGTGCGCGAATTACGGCACCGGCTTGGACGGAGCGATTAACTGTAGCTATACCTCGTTCGAGCAATGCCGCGCGACCGTGTCGGGCATCTATGGGTTCTGCACGCCAAATCCGTACCCCGGAACAGGCTACGGGAAAGGCGGGACCTGGAACCTGACGCCGACGAGCCGAGATCGCTCTTACCGAGGCGAGCGATAGATCCCTTTTCAACAGGACGAGAGCGTAGGTCGGATGCGGCCCGTCTTTTTTCACATGCGCGGGGCGACTCGATTGTAGCCAAGGTTACCACCGCCTGTGGCTTCCGGACTGTTTGGGTCGGAAAACGGAGTAGTGGACGGAACGCCCTCGCGGCGAACCGAGCCGCGGCTTTGGGGGATATAGGCTTGCGAGGTATCGGTTCGAGCAGGGCCGTAGCGCCGATAGGACTTTGCATCCGCCGTTTCCACCCCAACGGTCACAGCCAAAATGCTTACGCTTGCGACAGCGATTAGAGCGCGCTTCATGACTTACCTCGCTTTGCACAACAAAGGTGCGCATGAAACTACCTCATAAAACTTTCGGCAGATCGGGGCACACCAAGTCACAGCGCTCGTGCATGCTGTGTGCATCGCGCCTCGGGCAGTCGCCGTTGAGTTGCTCGCGCCATTTCATCATGTTTGCCTTGCGGCCATATTTCTCGATGAGCTTGCGGATGTGGACGCTGTAGCGTGCATTCGACGCGGAGCGTGTCGAGCGCGCCCTCCACATCACCGAAGACGAGATAGGTTCGGGACATCCGCTCTCCGTGTAAGCGTCTGATCAGTTCACCGGCCAGCGGTCGTCGTAGCGGCTCATAGGTTCATCGATACCTTGCCATCTCGGCGCAGTCGAGTGCGACGCGTTGTGTCTTCGTTGGCGGCTTGCCGATCTTGGCGATGAGAACTGGCGTTATTTCAAGCGCTGCCGCAACGCGAGAAGTTCTCGCTCTCTACGCTCGTTCTGCGGTCCCTACACGAACCCCAGACACAAAGCAGCTTTTTGTGATGCCCATCACAGCGGCTGGTCAGCAAGCGGTTAAGAATGGCGAGATGGGCTTATACGCTGCTGGCCGCGACGAACAAATGTTTTGCGCGGAGTAACAAATCTGCACGCGGGGCAGAGCGACTAAGAAGTGGTGAAGTGGGTTAAGTCGGCGGCCCCACGGTTTAATCGACAACGAAAGACAGTGAACATGAAGACGAAACTTGCAATCGCCGCCGCCGCCCTATTGGTCGTCGGTTTGAACGTCAGTACCGACAGCTATGCTCAATCCTGGGGCATGTACGAGAGAGTAGGAAGAGGGCACGCCCGAAACTACAAAGAGCCATGTTGGTCAGCATCTGTATCCAAGTGCGGCAGAGAGCAATCCTGGCCAGCTTGGAGGGAGAGCCGTCGTAATGGAAGCGTCAAGAAAACAGCTTTGGGAAAGTGAAAGGAATCAACCAATGACACGCGCCAACGAAAAATGAATAAAAACGGCAATCTCGCTTTCGTGCAGTTTCGTAACCCAAAAGCCGCACTTGGCAACGGCCGCGTGCAGCGGACCGCACGGCACAAAAAGACCGATGGGCTGGAACACTGAAGTTCCAACACCCATCGGTTTTTTTGATCAGGGCAGCTTGAAGTGCGAAGCGATGAAGGCGGCTGATCTGTGCACGCGCAGGACAACCGGGGCACCTCGCCCTACGTTTATCTGTTGGGTGGCTGGGTTATTCATTCGAGTAGAAATAACTTGAGATACAGGTTGGTGTACTCGTGGCCGAACTCTTCGAGCACGGCGGCGTCGTGCAAGTCCCGCCCACGATACATCAACAGGGGTGGCTTTTTTTGAGCGGGCTTTCCCTGTCGGCGCAGAACGTTGAGCCGCCAGTTGTGGCTGCATTTGTTCCGCAACCTGTTCAACTCTACGAGGCGCTCCTTCGTCTTTAGGTCGATCAGACCGATAGCAAGGGCGAGGTTCAGCTTCGCATCAAAACCAATGCTGCCAGCGCCATAGAAGAGCTTTCTGAGAGCACGCGCTGCGTTGTTCCTTGTGGTTCTCCTACCTCGGCCTGCGAGAACGCGATTGATGGTTCGAATGTTTATAAGGTCCTCAGTAGATGTGTGTAACTGAAGGACAATGGCTCGCACCATATCGTCGCGTTTCAGTTCAAGGGTCCAAACCAAGTCAGCGTCGTCGGGACTGTTTGTGTAGAAAAACCCATCAATCCTGTCTATTTCACGCCTCAAGCGGGCAATCTTTTTTTGGATCGGTGTTACCACGCTCATTGCCAGCGGTCCTGCGCCAATTCTCCTCGGC
>Ga0126374_10000461_pt1 | contig 10387 bp, 13 predicted proteins | sample PanSoiMetPlot_12_FD_89874 | JGI IMG/M metagenome (GOLD analysis project Ga0126374, IMG submission 89874) | Tropical forest soil microbial communities from Panama - MetaG Plot_12 | ecosystem: Environmental > Terrestrial > Soil > Tropical forest > Bulk soil | place: Panama | collected 2016-02-17
GAGCTGGCGGCGAAGCTACACGTGGAAGCAGTTTGAGCGGGTGCTTAAGTGTGTCTCTATCGCCAAGCCGTGTATCACCGAGGTGCCGCGCCGCAGGATGTTTGCTTGATGACTAAGTCTTGCGCGGAAGCGAGTAGAACCGAGGAACCCGGTGCGGTAGTACTGCACGCCGGGGTCTGCACGGGGGGCGCCGGGTAACCGGCGTCCCAGAGGCCGACGATAGTCGAAAACCAAGAGAGAGAAAAAAAACGTCATGCATGACAGGCAAGTGGCGGCCCCAGACAACACGGCGGTGCGGGTCGCCTTGTGGCGGGCGCTGCACGTAGAAGTCGATTCGCCACCGCACGTGTTCGAAGACCAAGTCGGCTTGAAGCTGGTGGCCCCAGACGACGAATGGCGCAGCCGTCCGGATATGAGCCCATTCACGCGGCCCTTTCGCGCCTCCATCGTGGCCCGCGCACGGTTCATCGAAGATCTCGTCGCGGAACAAGCTGCCCGTGGTGTCGGGCAGTACGTCATCCTTGGGGCGGGCCTGGACACCTTCGCCCAGCGTCGGCCGGAGTTTGCCTCCCGTCTGCTCGTGTTCGAGATTGATCAGCCTAGCGCTCAGGCGTGGAAGCGCCAGCGCCTCGTCGACCTCGGCCTCGGCATCCCGTCGTTCCTGCGGTTCGTGCCAGTCGACTTCGAGGCAGGGAACGCGTGGTGGGAGCGGCTGGCAGAGTCAGGCTTCGACTCCGGGCTGCCCGCGGTGGTGGCGTCCACCGGCGTCAGCATGTACCTGACCAAGGACACGATCGTCGCGACGTTGCGCTACGTCGCGGCGCTCGCTCCGGGCTCCACGGTCGCCATGTCGTTCATGCTTCCGATAGAGCTGGTGGACCGCGAGGTGCGTCCCGCGGTTGAACGAGCTGCAGCGGGAGCGCGAGCAAACGGCACGCCCTTCATCAGCTTCTTCACGCCTACAGAGATGCTGACACTGGCCCGAGGTTCCGGATTTAGAGAGGTTCGGCACGTATCCGCAGCTACGCTTGCCCAGCGCTACTTCGCGGGCAGGACGGATGGCCTTCGGCCGCCAAATAATTCAGAGGAACTGCTAGTGGCGACTACCTAAGATCAAGCGGTCTAACAGCCGCTTCAGCGGACGGCGCTGCGCGCCGCCGCTGAACCGGAGCGTTAGGCCGTGCAAGGAAAGTTGGTTGTGATCCAGGTACCTGAAATTTTCACAACAGAAAGGCTGCTCCTACGTCGCCCCTTACTCTCAGATGCCACAGCTATCTACGAATACGCTTGTGATCCTGAGGTCACACGCTACATGGATTGGTGGACTCATACCGACATCCGTGACTCGGTCGCATTTTCTGGAGGCATGTGCCCCACGATGGAAAGCTGGTCAAGCATTTTTTTTGGTTATCACGGTCAAACCTTTCGCCGCAGCCGTAAAGGCAGCAGGCAAGCCTGTGACGTTCTTGATCGGCCAGGGCTACAACCACTTTGAAATGTTCGAGACACTGGGCAATCCCTACGGTCTGCTCGGCCGCGCGATGCTGGAACAGATGAAGCTTAAGACGGTGTGTGCGTAACGTACGACGGAGCGCCTAACCATCAGGTTAAGGACGCGATGCGCGCTGAAATTTCTTCCGATCGCGGTAACTTGAAATTACTTCTTCCACACGGTGTCGATGAAGCCGCTTTTTTCCAGTTCCTGGATGAAGCTTGAATCCACCACATTGGCAGGATCGAAAGTTTTGGCTCGAGGATCGCGCAGCTCTAGTGTCTTGAGCATGAATTCTATCCCTCTCATGTTCACGTAGGGAACGTGGTCCTGAAAGCGGGTCGATCCAACATAAAGGAGCATGCACGCATGACAGATGAACCAAACACACGTCTCGTTATCCTTTGCCAACCATCGCGCGAGTCGCCAGCGGCAACGAGAGACCACTCCGTTTACTTATCAACGTCAAAACAACTAAGACGTGTCACTGCAAGAGCTGACTACAAGACCACGTTGACAGACGCTGGAGTGGGGGAGATCCGGGAACGCCGGTTTCAGGGAGCGACGCGTAGCGGCTTTGCGAAGCCGTCGTCCTCTTCGAAAACGTGAATTCTGAAACCCTGCTCGCCGAGGCTAATGCAGGAGACGATGGCAGCCTGCATCGTACCGCTATTGTAGTACTCAATTTCCCCGATCCGTTTGTGCTCAGCATGATGCGTATGCCCGCAAAAGATAACATCGGCGCCTTTTGTCTTGGCATACCTGGCGGCGCCTTCAGCAACGATATGAATCGCCCGGGCGTAATGTTTGCTGTTGTTCTTCAAATACAGACAAAGCGGTGTTGTCTTCGGTCCAAAACTCTGCAGCGCCTGGTAGACCCATGTCCCCCATTCGACCAGGTTGATGTGGTCTTTGTAGAACTCATCGAACTGGTCTCCGTGGATCGCAAGACATTTCTTCCCGGCAAACTCCCACATGTACTCGTCGTGAACAGTTGCCCCGATGAGTGAGGAAAAGATGTGAGATATCCCTTCATCGTGGTTGCCTTCAATCCAAATCACCTCGCAATTATTTTCCGGCTTGGACAATCCGCTGATTAGGCTGAGGGCCTTCAGATGACTTTTTTTCAGCCGGTGCTTTTTCACCCGCGGTCGTTCGCCCTCTCTTAGATGTCGGGTCTTCACTTCGAACTCGAGGTTCAGATGATCGAATATATCTCCGTTCAGGACCAGACGCTTGAACCTGAATCCGGAAAGGACTTTACAGAATAGTTCTGCGTTACAGAGCTCCGAACCTAGATGGACGTCCGAAACAATCAGCGTATCCACGTCCTCGCGCCGCTTCGGGCCGGTCTCCCAGCGGTTCGAGAGGGCCAGCGATGATTCTATTCCTTCATCGGAATCGTAGATGTTATCTACGTTGTTGATGAGCCGATTCGCTCTGATGTGAACCTCGCTTAGTTGCGGCGCACCTTAACCAGCTGCACAACAATCTACCGCAATAAAAACTGATTTTATTTACGGCTATGTGAACAAACGATTAAATGAGGAATTTGGCAGGGTACGAGTGGTCCCCGCAGAGCGGCGGCGTTAGTGCTTTAACGCCTGTTATCGTGGCATCTGTTCCAGGAATACCATGCCGATACTGAGCCAGACGCCAACGCTGAAGTAGAGGGTCATCCAGGGCACTTCGCAGCGCCATACGAGCCAGCTGGTCGTCGAGTGCCTTCGCGCTAGTGTATCCTTAAGTCCTCGATGAAGCGACAGGTACTTATTCTCTGCGCGCCGGTGACGATACCATCGGGAAATATACATGGGGACATCGACAACGCTTATCAAAAGTGCCGCTCCGGCACAGCAGGCGATGCCGATCGCAATGATGACTTTCAGGAAACCGTAGGAGTTGATCCAGCAGCCAGCGAAGGCAGCCGCCATAATGACGAAAGCTACCGTCCAGAGAAGTTCTTCAACCACATGGCCGAGATGGTCGAGCGTTAGAACCGCATACCAACATGATACTTGTGCTACCACGATCACTGGAACAATCCATATCGAAAGTATTTCCGCATAACCGACCCCTGCCATTTGCGACAGTTTAGAGAGAAATAGCGTGCATTGAACGGCAAAGCAGATCTCTGCCAGCGTCGCCACAAACCGGCCGGCAAAGATCCCCGAAAGCGCTGTATCCCATAAGCAGTTACGCTCAAGGTCCACGCGCGGGAACAGAGAGCGGAACGTGCACCCAGCAACATAGACACCCGACAAAACTAGCTGCCAGAACCTGTAGTGCGTCGAGGGAAGATCGAGAGAGGCGGCGACAAGCCATACTGTTATGTTCAGGAGGGCAATGCCGCAGAGGACCAGCCACCACACCATCGTCATCTGTAAGGATGCGCGGCCCGCGACTGAGCGCGACGTTAAAGGTATTGCACGAGCGGCGCTACGGCCAGTCGGTGCAGCGAATCGTTGAAGCGAAGGCAAACCTGCGCGTTTATGAGCGAACTGCAGCTTCAAAGGATCGTTCTTTTCCACGGCCCAAATAGAAACCTCCGATTCGAAACTTATCGCACGTTTGTGTCTTCTAAACTGGCGCTGGGTGCATGCAGTCCGCAACCGTTGTACCAGCCAATCATCGATCTCCTGAGCATGATTTTCTAAGACGGCGATAGACCGAGTTGCGTTTCAGCGGCGACACAGGGATTTAACATAATCGCAACGTTTTCGAAACTCCTGGAGACGTTTTTTTTTGAGGGGAGCACGAAGAGAATCGCGTGCGAACCAACCAGCTGATGTTCGGACGTAAATGAAACGCGATGGCTCTTGTTGTCGGTTGGCGTTTACATAGAATTCACGATTTCGTAAATAGAATGAAATTCTAAATCGGTAATCTTTCCCCCGAAAGGAAGGGAAAGACCCTTGAGCAAAGATCAACTGATTCTATCGATCCAGTGGGTGGTCGATCGTGAAGTCGTTGTCTGTAAGCTCTTCAACCGAGTCTCCCGTCGCGCCGGCATCAGAATGTTTTTCGTCTCAGTAAGCGAACTTGGCGACGGCGGCGCCTGGTATGTGCTGATCCTATTTCTGCCTTTGATCTACGGCCAAAACGGATTCAGCACGTCCTTCTTTATGGTGAAGGTGGGGCTGGTAAATCTGCTGCTCTACAAGGTTATCAAACAACTCACGAGCCGTCCCCGGCCCTGCGCGGTTAACTTGAGCATAGACATGGGAACAACGCCACTGGATCAATACAGCTTTCCATCAGGACACACGATGCACGCGGTGGCTTTCTCGATGGTCGCAACTGCGCACCATCCCGATCTGGCCTGGGTGCTGGTCCCTTTCAGTACCCTGATTGCTATGTCGCGGATTGTTCTTGGTCTTCATTACCCAACCGACGTAATTGCGGGCGGTCTCATCGGTGGATGCGTCGCATCCATCATGATGCCCGCATAAAAGAAAGGAAAAAAACGTATGGTAACCGCGATTGATTTCCTGCATTTAACGGCAGGCACGTTCTTCCGCCTCATACTTTCCGGAATTCACTCCAGGTCAAACGCGAGCGGTTTCAATTGGAGGCGGGCATCAGCCGGGGCTCTTACCGGTGCAGAAAACGAAGCGGGAAAATTAGCTAAGGTAAGCGAGACCGGTGTCGATAAAATCTCCGAGCAACGGAGAGATTAAGAAACACGCAGAAGATTGGAATCGCGCGAGGGTTTAGTTGGTCAGCGGCAAGGCCCTAGAAAAACCATCCGCGACTGGGAGGACGGGTGTCATCTAGCCCCGGATCATTCAGGCTCAATCGCCACGAGGAGAAAGCCTCGCCGATCGCGGGCAATGGGTCTCTACCTTGAGGAGGCCTGCATTTTTTAGTGATGCCGCCGGCTCGAGTAAAAAAGCGAATTGACTGCCACGCCCGCACAAGTCACCGCCAGTTAACGCTCAGTGCCCGGACTCTGCGAGGCTTCCTCGTCGTTTTGGTGTCTACTCGTTTTTGCTCGTGGTAGGAACAATCCCGGCTAGAAGGATTTCGCGTCGGGAAGGAGGGGCGTCGTTCACCCTCCAGATAGGCGCCGGCCGCGTAATACAATGATTCGAGCGCTGGAATCACATACCAATCAGCGTTGGGAAAGCGCATGACCAAGAAAAAGCCCCAGATCGACAGCACTGCTCCGACGTACTGTGGGTGCTTGAAAAAAGAAAACGGAAAGCCCACCTGCCAAGGAATCCTGTAGCCAAACTTGTTGCCATAAAATACTCCCACTTTGCCCAGCCGGTAAAATACCCCAATATTGAGCAATTGACCGATTGCGATTAAAAGCACGCCTGCGGCGACTGACGTCACGGTGGCGTTGTGCGGCCAAAGCGATCCGCTACCATGAACATAGCACCAGCCCGCAAATACGATGAGTTGGAGCGCCTTAAAGACGCTGAAAAGGACGGCCAAGACATCAACGGGCGTGCCGATTGACGCCCAGGCCGGACGGGCGCTCCAATAACGGAAGGCAGCTGGCTTACGCCAGATCCAGACGTAGCAGATGCGCTCGAGGCTCAGCACGAACGCGACGCAAAAAAAACACCCAAGATTCACTGGGCAGCGCTGTTTCGATCGTAGAGTACAGCCTACGCGCGTTGAGGCCAGCGCGGGAAATAGGCGACGATGTCCGTCAACGGATCGGTTATCAGTTTAATGAACCAAACCATCGAGATCCGAAAATCGTGCTTCCACATGAGGTAAACAACGCGCCCGAATACCACCAGCAGCGTCCAGAAAAACCAATAGAGCGCAATAGAACCGATGAGCGACATGAAACTGTCGAAGGTCCAGGAGTTTCCTTGCGCCATGTGGGCGATTGGGATCAGGATATATCCCAGCACAATCATCGTTTTTTTGGGAGTGTTGTACCCCAGCAACAGAGCTTCTTTATCGTGGCACGGCGGTTCCAAAACGGCGTGGCCAAACTGCCGCACGAACAGAGCGGCCAACCCCAGGCACATGGCTCTAGTGAGATCAGAAAAGGCGATCACATAGCAGTAAATGAAAACACTCGAGCTGAGCAGATGAAAAAATTGATTGATCCCGTTGCTATGGGATGCGTGATGATCGTCGTGCTTGCGCTGCATCACCTCGGCATAAAAGCTCGTTAGCGGTTGAGGGATTTGCACCAGACTTCCCGCCATTTCGCGAATCAAACGACTGCGCATAACTTTCTCCCTTTCTGGATATTCCTGGGTGGTCGGCCACCAGCCATCGCTCTTCATCGCTTGCGCCGCGCTAAGCAGCTTTGCTTCCAGCGCGCCGTAATCTTCAGCAGTAAAATCCATGCTGCTCAAGCACCGGCCGGTACCGACCCAACTCAAAGTCACGCCTTCGCCGCGTAGATAATACTGAAGCAGCCAGTTGTACCGGCTCGGCTCCTTGAACAGCACCGTCCAAACCGTCGCCAGATTCACGACCCTCAAAGGCAGTGAGGCTGCGGCGAGTCTCTGATTTGTGGATTGCACCCATTCTGCGCAGCGGCTGTTGGATTCCTGGTAAGCTTGCGCCGTCTCGGGTTGCGTCACCCAGCGCAGGAATTCGTTCATAGCTCCCATCACGGCGGGATGCGCTGAAAAGGTGCCGACGACGTAAGCGATCCGCATTGGATGCCGCGGATCGAAGCGGCGCATGAGCGTCTTTTTGCCGCACACAACTCCGATGGGCATGCCGCCAGCCACGGTTTTTCCGTAAACCACCATGTCCGCTGACACAGCAAAATATTCTTGAGCTCCGCCGGGAGCGAGGCGAAATCCGGTGTAAACTTCGTCGAAAATCAGTGGGACGTCACACTCGCTGCATACTTGCCGCAGCTGGCGGAGCCATTCGGCATAACGTTCGGTGGAATCCTGGGTCTTGCGCGCATCGCTGGTCAGCAACACCGCGTCGTTCGGCGGCGGCGAATTCGGATGGAAAGACTGTACTGGATTCACCATCACCGCCGCAATTTCCCTGGCCCGCCGGCGAATCACCCGGAGAGACGCGGGGTTTACGTCCTTCAGTGTCAGACAATCGTCGAGTGACCGCTCGCTCCCGAGGCCGGGCTGCACGCCGTCCCACCAGCCGTGATAAGCGCCGGAGAAGCAGACAATGAGCTTGCGCCGAGTATTGAAGCGCGCCATCCGCACGGCAGCCATCACCGCCTCGGTTCCGCTCATGTGAAATGACACTTCGTCCGTGTTCGAGATTCTTTTGAGAATCTCAATGTTGTCGGCAACGATAGGGTGGATCGGTCCCAGCACGGGGCCGAGATCCTTTACGCGCTCCCAGCCCTTGTGAATCCATTCCTTATAGCGATCGAAGCCGGCGACATTGACGCCGTAGGAGCCGCTCACGTCGATGGTCCAGTCGCCGTCGAGATTTTGCAGCTTGGGACCTTGGGATGCGACGACCACCGAACAGAGATCGAACTTCTCGCGCATCACCCGGACGAACGGGAACGGCACCCGGTTGGCGTCCGTGAAGCGCAGATCGGAGAAGGCCTCCCGGATAGACTTAGCCCAGGCGATGGATCGGCCATAGCGCGCCTGAAGCGAACTCGCCAGCTGGTCAAGGGCCTTCCTGCGAATCTCCACGCAAGAGTCCGGCGCGCCATCAGCGCGCAGGAATTCTTCTTCCGTGTAGTCGCGAGATTTGACCCAGTTCGACAGCCGGCGGGAAAGGGTAGGCATCCATGCTATCGCCGGCAGCGTCGAAATGGTTTTGACGAGCTTTCGCCCAACGTGTAGCGCCAAACTGCCGACGACGAAGACGGCCAGCCACAGTCGAACGTTCACTGCTGATTTGGAGAACGCCACAAGATATAGGTTTAGCGCCTCGATCGTGTCATGGTACAACATTGTTGGTCCTCCCCGGACTTTTAAAGATGGTTCACTGTTATTGAGTTAGTAAATCCTGCTGTGAAAGAATTTCCGAATCTGATTCGGCCCGCGTCGGATAGCGTTCCTTAAGAGAGCTGAAGAGAAGCGCCGCGAAGGTTTCGACGACGCGCTGCCAATTGACGGACTGCGCATGGGCGCGGGCGTCACGCCTGATTCGAGCCAGCAATTGCCGCTCGCGTATCAGCTCCAAGGCGGCATCAACAAACGCCTGAGCGTTTCCGTACGGCGCCAGCATCCCTGTGCAGCCATTACGAATATGCATTCGTGCTGCGGCATAGTCATAGGCCACCACCCCTAAACCGCTGGCCATTGCTTCGAGGGTGACATTGCCGAAGGTCTCGGTTTCGCTGGGAAAGAGGAAGATGTCCGCGGACGCATAGCGTTTTGCCAGCTCCTCACCGGTGTGAACGCCGCAAAGAGTTATCTCGGGATACTTTCTTTGGAGGGCAGTACGGATGGGGCCGTCGCCAACCGCCACAAATTTTACCGACGGGTCGAATCGGCGCATGCCATGGTAGGCTTTGACGGCGAGGTCTACATTTTTTTCCGGCGCGAGGCGTCCTACATAGAGCGCAACGACATCATTGCTCGACGCGCCCCAGGCGCGTCGAAGCGCAGCGGAGCGCCGGCAAGGGTTGAAAAGTTCACTATCGACGCCGCGATCAACTATACTGACATTGTTCAGGCCTATCGCCCGCAAGTGATCACGAAGATCCACGCTCGCGACGAAAGTGCCGACTGTACGACGATGGAACCAGCACAGGTAGCGAAACACCACAGAGTGTAACCAGCCAACATGATAATGCTTCAGGTAACTGTGGAAATTGGTATGAAAGCCGCTGAATACCGGAATTGCGAGGCGTCGGGCAGCGCTCACGGCCGACAAACCCAACGGGCCTTCGGTGGCGACGTAAACCGCGTCCGGACGGTGCTCGGTCCAGTAACGCCGTAACCTGTGCCCGGCGGGCAACCCGAAGCGCAGCCCTTTATAGCCCGGCAATGGCAGGCCGGGAACCAAAGTTAGCGCGGGATCGAAAGGAGCGGAAGCCGAGTCAAAGCTTTGGCGGGGGCGGATTACGGATACGAAGTATCCACGCGAGCGTAGACCTTCGACCCAGCGTGCTAGCGTGAGAGCCACTCCGTTGAGTTCGGGAGGATAGGTTTCAGTGACAATAGAAATGTGTCGTTGTTTACCTGAGACATTTTGTACGAGGGTTTGGTTTGTGGCAGTCATCGAAGCGGTTGCTGAGACCACTGCATCGCGACTCTATTCCACTGTTTAGTAGCGGATAACTACGTTCTGCACTCGCTAACATACTGTCGGAAGATTTCGCTTAGGTTACGGCTATACTAAAAGTGTGTGACGCGATCGCAGGCCTTAGCCGACCGTTTGGACTTTGGACTAAGGAGACCTGTGAGTTTGTGACACCGAAAAAGCGATCCTCGGAGGACCAGCGCAGTTACACCGATCGCCGGCCCCGCCGGTTGCATCGAAGGTTTAAAACCCGGCGTTCAGGCGGCCGCTGATTAGCTCGATAGCGTAAAGCTAAAACGTCCCTTCGTAGTTTTCCATACGCAGTCATTTGCGAGTTGCCCGGCAACTGGGTAAGTCTGACACCAAATACCAACAGTTGTAACAGTAACTTAACCTGGCGGGCCTTGAAGTTCTCTCGATCTTGCCTCACGCTGCTGACGTGACTGACGACGGAATCCGTTCAGTTAACCTGTCATCAGACGATCCTGCATGTGTGTCCTGTTCGTTTGCACCGGAAATATTTTTCGCAGTCTGACCGCCGAGTACGCTTTGCGTGATATCTTGAGCAATGGAACCGACATTGTCGTTGCCTCTGCCGGCACGGAGAATTTTCCGCACGTTGTGAGTCCGCTGGTCAGAGACTACCTCTTGGCGCGGGGCATCGACGTCAGCGGCCATCGCCGGCGAACTTTGACAACTCAGCTCCTTCAGGAGGCGGGCCTTGTA
>Ga0126374_10000463_pt1 | contig 10369 bp, 9 predicted proteins | sample PanSoiMetPlot_12_FD_89874 | JGI IMG/M metagenome (GOLD analysis project Ga0126374, IMG submission 89874) | Tropical forest soil microbial communities from Panama - MetaG Plot_12 | ecosystem: Environmental > Terrestrial > Soil > Tropical forest > Bulk soil | place: Panama | collected 2016-02-17
CGCAAGGAGGAGGCGGACGACTACCGCTACTTTCCGGAGCCCGACCTCGTGCGGATCGAGCCGGAGCCCGAGCTGCTCGACCGACTGCGCGCGGAGCTGCCCGCTCTTCCCGGAGAGCGCATCCACGCGCTCGCACCGGACGTCGGCTTCGACCACGCTGTCGACCTCGTCTCCACCGGCAACGAGCACAAGGCCCGCCTGCTCGTCGAGCACGGCCTCGACTGGTCGACGGCGGCGAACGTCGCGATGAACCAGCTCGCATCACTCGAGCCGCTGCCGGAGAACGGCCCGGCGCTCGTCGAGATCATCAACGGGCGTGACACGATCCCCCGCGAGGCGCTGCTCGCGGCGTTCGCCGACAGCGCGGCCGGCCCGATCGACGCGGCCGCCGTTCTCGCGCAGACCGTCGTCGCGGACACATCCGAGTTGGAGCCGCTCGTCGACTCCATCCTCGCCGCGAGCCCCGACCAGGTCGCCTCGTACAGAGGCGGCAAACAGGGTCTCCTCGGTTACTTCGTCGGCCAGGTCATGAAAGAAACGCAGGGAAAGGCGGACCCGAAGGTCGTCAACGACCTGCTGCGTTCGAAGCTCGGGTAGAGCGCCCCGACTGCGGGGTCAGACCCCTCGCGGGGTCAGACCCCGACCTTGGACGCTGGAATCGAGCGGCGCCGAGAGCCGGAGCGTAAGACAGCGTGGGAGCGCGGCTTACGCGGAGGCGGATTCATGCGATGCGCGCACGCGTAGCCTGCGCGCGCCGCACGGAAGAAAACAGCCGCCGACCGGCAAAGAGCGCGCGGGCTCTGCCCGCGCGCGTTTCCGCGAAGCGGGTCCCTCAAATCAGCCCGCAAGAGCGGGCTGTATTTGGCCAGGGCCAGAAGCCGCGACCGGAGCGGTGCGCGCGCTCGGCTGTCCACATCTGCTCGAGCGGCGTCCAATGATCGGCCGTGCCCTTCCTGCGCAGCAGGTCGCCCCCGTACCTGCGCATGAACCCGAGGTCCATCTGCAACCCGCCGTAGTACGGCGGGTTCGGGTCCGTCCAGGCGCCCTCGAAGCGGTGGATGCAGAGCCACGCGGACTTGTGCGGCACGTTCTGTGCCCGGCGGCGCATGTGCACAGCGAGCTGCTGCCAGGCAGCGGCGCGCCGCCCGGGATCGATTGGTGAGTGCGGCAGCGTTCGTGTGAGGCGGACGCCCATGACGCGCTCCCACCGCCACGTCTCGGTGCGGTGGCGCAGGATGAGCCGTTCGATCAGGTCGAGATCCGGCGCCGGCGCCGGGACTGCGGCCGCGGCGGGAGGTTGCGGCCCCGGATCGGCGCGAAGCGCCGTTGCTCCGACGAGCGCCGTGAGGGCGCACGCGCAGGCCAGTAGGACTGTGTGCTTGTGCTTCATTCAGAGATCCCTCCGGGACCCGCGCCGCGCGTCGATGACTGTGCCGCAGTCGCGCTGCGCTGGTTGTTCAAGAAGCTAGGACGGTCACCCGAGTGACGAGTTAGTAAACATTCGTGACGATTGCCTCTAGTAGGTGCTCGTTCCGTGAGCGGCGCGCGCTGGCGTACCGCTTTCACCACCCACAGGCCCCGCTAGGCTCAGCTCACATGGCCAAGAAGCGCTACCTGCTGACACCGGGCCCGACGCCCGTGCCGCCCGAGGTGCTCGCCGCGCTCGCGGAGCCGGTGATCCACCACCGGGCGCGCGATTACCGGGAGATCTACGAGCGGTCACTCGCCCGCCTTGGCGAGGTCTATCGGACGCAGAACGACGTCCTCATGTTCACGACCTCCGGCACCGGTGCGTTCGAGTCGGCCGTCGCCAACCTCACGTCTCCCGGCGATCGCCAGCTCGTCCTGTCGGCCGGCAACTTCGGCGAGCGCTGGGCGGGGCTCGCGAAAGCGTTCGGTGCCGACCTCGTACATGTTCGGCTGGACTGGGGCGAGGTCCCGGAGCCGGACGATCTGCGCGCCGCACTCGCCGCGGCAGAGGACGTTCGCGTCGTCTACCTCACGCATTCCGAGACCTCGACCGGGGTCGTCTGCGACGTGCAGGCCCTCGCAGGGGTTGCGAAGGAGGCGGGCGCACTGGTCGTGGTCGATGCCGTCTCGAGTCTCGGCGCAGTGCAGCTGGAGACGGACGCCTGGGATCTGGACGTTGTCGTCTCGGGCTCGCAGAAGGCGCTGATGACGCCGCCGGGCCTTGCGTTCGTGTCGGTGTCGCAGGGAGCGCTCGACGCGGCCGCCAAGGCATCCTCGCCGCGCTACGTCTTCGACTGGGAGCGCACCCGCAAGGGGCAGGCGAAGCTCGACGCGCCGTTCACGCCGGCCGTGTCGCTCGTGCGCGCGCTCGACGTCGCGCTCGGGCTACTGCTCGAGGAGCGCCTCGAGGCGGCGTTCGACCGCCACGCGCGGCTTGGCCGGGCGTGCCGCGAGGGCGCGAAGGCGATGGGGCTCGAGCTCTTCTCGCCGGACGAGGAGCGCTCCGCGGTCGTCACGGCGATCCGCGCACCGGAGGGTGTCGACGCCACGGAGATCGTTTCCACGCTTCGCGACCGTTTCGGGATCACGATCGCGAACGGCCAGGGCGAACTGAAGGGCAAGATTTTCCGGATCGGCCACATCGGCTGGTTCGACGTCTTCGACATCACCACCGCGCTCGCCGCCGTCGAGCTTGCGCTCGTCGACGCCGGCGCGGAGATCGAGCGAGGCATCGCGGTGACGCGCGCGCTCGAGGCCTGGTCCGAGCACTCGCGCGTTTGACCGCCGTTCTCGTCCGCGAGGAGATCGCCGAGGCAGGGATCCTCCTCCTGCGCGAGCGCGGCTTCGACGTCGACGTCGACGGCGAGTCAGACCTCGCCGAGGCGATCGGGCGCTACGACGCGATCGTCGTTCGCTCGGCGACGAAGCTGACGGCCGACCTGATCGCACGCGGCGAGCGGCTGAAGGTCATCGGCCGTGCCGGCGTCGGCATCGACAACGTCGACGTCGAGGCTGCAACCCGACGCGGCATCGTCGTCGCGAACGCACCCGAATCGACTGTCGTCTCTGCGGCCGAACACACGGTCGGGCTGCTGACGGCACTCGCACGCAACATCCCGCAGGCGCACGCCGCGCTGAAGCAGGGGCGCTGGGACCGGAAGAAATACGGTGGCATCGAGCTCGCCGACAAGGCGCTCGGCGTGCTCGGCTTCGGACGGATCGGGCAGCAGGTCGCGCGTCGCGCGGCTGGGCTCGGCATGCGCGTCCTCGCCTACGACCCGTTCGTGGCGCCGGACCGCTTTCGCGAGCTCGGCGTCGAGCGGGTCGAGCACCTCGACGACATCTACGCGGCCGCCGAATTCCTGACGCTGCACCTGCCCCTCACCGACGAGACGCGGCGGAGCGTGGACGCGCAGGCCTTCGCGAAGATGCGCGACGGCGTGCGGCTCGTGAACGCGGCGCGCGGCGAGCTCGTCGACGAGGACGCCCTGCTCGACGCGCTCGCCTCGGGCAAGGTCGCGGGCGCCGCCCTCGACGTCTTCTCGTCGGAGCCGTACTCGGGGCCGCTGCTCGAGCACGACAACGTCGTCGTCACGCCCCATCTGGCCGCGTCGACCGAGGAGGCGCAGGACCGCGCCGGCGTGATCATCGCCGAGCAGGTCGCGGCGGCGCTCAACGGCGGCCTCGTCACGAACGCCGTCAACATCCCGGTCATCGGTGCGGAAGACCTCGAGGTGCTCGGCGCCTACATTCCGCTCGCGGCGAAGCTCGGCCGGCTGGCACTGGAGCTCGCAGAAGGTCGCGTGGAGGAGCTGCGGCTGACGTACTTCGGCTCGCTCGCGCAGTACGACACGCGGCTGCTGACGGTCGCGGCGCTGAACGGCGCCTTCCAGGGGCGCTCCGACCAACCGGTGAATTACGTCAACGCGCCGGTGATTGCGGCTGAGCGTGGAGTGGAAGTGCGCGAGGAGCGGCGGCGCGCGTCACGTGACTTCACGAACCTCGTGCGTGTCGAGGCAGTGTCGTCGGGCCGCGCCTTTCCCGTCGCCGGCACGACGATCGGCAAGGACGACCGGCAATGGCTCGTCAGCGCGCTCGGCTTCGAGCTGGACATGGAGCTCGCACCCTTGCTCGTCTTCTTTCGCTACGACGACGTCCCGGGCGTGATCGGCCGCGTCGGCACGCTGTTCGGCGAGGCAGGCGTGAACATCGCGAACATGACGGTGTCACGCACGCGGCGCGGGGGGCAGGCGCTGATGGCGCTGTCGATCGACACGCCCGCGCCCTCCGAGCTCGTCGACCGGCTCCACGGCGAGTTCGAGGACGCCCGCTTCATCTCGTTGCGGTGATGTGGCCCGAGCCGGTCGAGCGGATCGCCGAGTTTCTGCGGCAATCCGAGGCGCAAGGCCGGCTGGAGGAGCTTCCGAAGGGCGTTGACTCGCCGCCGGGCCCGCGCGTCCGCGCGGAGGCGTTCGAGTGCTACGGGAATGCGATCGTCGCCGTCGTTCCTGACGACAGCGAGATCGATCGCGGCAGCCTTGCGCGTCGTGCCGGCTGCGGCGAGCTCCGGCCCGCCGCTGCCCGGCCGTTTCCGTTCCAGGGAGCGCAGGTCCTCGTCGACCGGTCGCTGCTGTCGTTGCAGACGGTGTGGCTCGAAGTGGGGTCGTCCCGACACGTGCTCGGCCTCGGCCCGCGGCAGCTCCTGCGGTTGACCCGCGCGGAGACCGGCGCGTTTCTCGCCGGCGACTAGAGGTAGCCGTTTCGCTGCAGCCAGCGAAACGCGACGAAGCCCCACAGCGGCGGGAGGTAGAAGGTGGCGAGCCGGTAGAGCAGAATCGTCGCGGCGGCGGCCGAAGCCGTCATGCCGGCCGAGGTCAACCCGACCTCGAGCGAGAATTCCACGACGCCGATCCCGCCAGGCACCGGAATGAAGCTCGAGAGCAGCGAGGTGCCCGAGTTGACGAGGATCAGCTCAGCCAGTCCGAGGTGGTACCCGAAGCTGCGCGCCATCAGCCCGAGCGCCAGCGCGAACAGCACCTCGGTCGCGAGATTCCCTCCGATCAGGAGCGCGAGCTTGTGCGACCTCCGCAACGTGCCGAGCGCCGCCTTGACCTGTGGCCACCAGACACGCGCGCGCTCGACGAGTGAGCGGCGGATGCGTCCGACGAGCCCGGCGACGAGCGCGGCCACCACCGTGATACCGATGACGACCCAGAGAAGCGTTCGCGAGCCTCCGCTCGGCGCAGAGAGGTGGAGCGAAACCTCGGCGCTCGAGAAGAGCGCGAGGGCGAGGACGAGCACGCCCTGCAACAGGTTGCCGGCGAAAGAGTCGATCGCGCCTGCGGTCACCGCCGAAGCTCCAGGGAGTCCCTGGCGCTGGAAGAAGCGAACGAATACCGTCATCCTCGCCAGATTCGATGGGAGCGCGAGGTTCAAGTACGACGTTGCGAGCTGAAGCACATAGAGCGGGCCGAAGCGAACGTCGGCCGCGATCGAGCCCAGCGATGCGAGTGCCTGGGTGATCCGCGGGAGCTGGGCGGCGACGAATGCGAGGCTCACCCAGGTCCAGTCCGCGTCCCCGAGATCGTCTCGCACGGCGTCGAAGTCGACGTTCCCGACGAATCTCAGGACCGCGATCGCAGCCAGCGTGAGCAGAGCGACTTGAAGCACCGTCCCCCGAGTCACTCGCCGCAGCGGTGCGAGGACCCGCTGCTCTGTGCTCAGCAACACGAATCCATTTCGGCTGCGAACTATCCCGCGTCGACGCACGAGCAGTTGCCGGGGCGCCGACCCCGGTGACGCGCATCGCGTCGGTCTGTCTGCTGGCCGCCGCCGCACTCGCTGCGCCGGGCCTCGCGCTCGGCGGGCTCGGCGACGAGAGAGCTCTCGCCGACCGCTATGCGCCGGTCGTCAGGCTCGTCACACAGAAGAAGGAGTGCGGTCCGGGCGAGCCCTACCAGCCGATGGACGTCAATGCCCTCTTCGGCGAGCCGACCGTCGCACTCAGGGGGCCCTGGAGCACGAACGATCTCGTCAAGATCGGGCCGACCGCGAAGGACCTCTCTCAGGGTCTGTACCAGTACCACCTCGACTTTCCCGGAAACGCGCTCGAGCCAGGATGCGACTACGAGCGGTGGGCCCGTCGTGTGACGGAGGGCCGCAAGCCGACGGTGTACGCCCATGTGGCGACCGATCGGCTCCATCCGGGCAAGCTCGCGCTGCAGTACTGGCTGTTCTACGCGTACAACGACTGGAACAACCTGCACGAGGGCGACTGGGAGATGATCCAGCTCAACTTCGACGCGGCCGACGCCCACGAGGCGCTTGCCAGGCCGCCGACGATTGTCGGCTACAGCCAGCACGAAGGCGCGGAGCACGCGACCTGGGGCTCGTCGAAGCTCGACCGGGTCGGCGGCACCCACCCGGTCGTCTATCCAGCGGCGGGCTCACATGCAAACTTCTTCGGCGAAGGGCTGTTCCTCGGCAGCTCCGCCAGCCAAGGAGTCGGCTGCGACGACACCAACGGACCGCACCACGACGTGCGGCCGGTCGTCGCGACGATTCCGAGCGATCCCGCCCAGGCGCGCGAGCAGGTCCCGTGGATCGGGTTCGAGGGGCGCTGGGGCGAGCTGCAGCCGTCGTTCTTCAACGGGCCTACCGGCCCCAACCTCAAGACGCAATGGACGGAGCCCATCCAGTGGTCGGAGGGCTGGCGTGACCGGAGCTTCACCGTCCCGACAGCGAGCCTGTTCGGGACGCCGGCGACGGACTTCTTCTGCCGCGCGATCGGCGGCGGCTCGTCCGCGCTCGTGCGGCTCGTGCACCGCCCGCTGCCGTTCACGTTGATCACGGGAGCTCTGGTGCTCCTCCTGATCTTCCTGCTCTCGCGGACGCCCTGGCGGCCGGCGGCGCCGCTTCGCCTCGCGCATCGGCGAGCGTGGGGGCAAACGCTTGCCGCTGCGACGCGCATGTACGGGCGCGAGCTGCGTCTGGTGCTCGGGATCGGGGTCCTGTTCATCCCGGTGTCGCTCCTCGTCGCGCTCCTGCAGACGCTCTTCCTCCACGGAACGAGCTTTCTCGGCGTCGAGAGCGGCGCAGGCGGCAAGGGCTTCCTTGCCTTCGTCGTGATCGCGATCGGCACCGCGCTGACGCTCCTCGGGCTGGGGCTCGTCCAGGCGGCGACGTCGCGCGCGCTCGTCGAGATCGACCAGGGCCGCGCGATCGGCCCGGTGCAGGCGTACTGGCTCGCGCGGGACAGCATCCGACCGCTGCTCGGCGCGCTCGTCATCGCCGCCCTCGTCGTGTCCCTTCTGGCCGGGTCGATCTACCTGCTGCCGCTGGCGGTTTGGCTGGCCGGCCGCTGGGCGCTCATCGCCCCGGGCATCGAGCTCGAGCAGCTCTCGGCCATCGGCGGTCTGCGGCGGAGTGCGCGGCTCGTGCGCGGAAAGTGGTTCAAGGCGACCTCGCTCATCGTCGTCGGCGGCGCGCTCGCGTTCGTCATCGGCCCGATCGTCGGAGTGGCGCTCATCCTCGCGACGGGGGCGCCGTTCTGGCTCGTCAACCTCGTCGCGGGTGTCATCTACGCCCTGACGATGCCGCTCGTCGCGATCACGACCGTCTACGTCTACTTCGACCGGAGGGTGGCGTCCGAGCTCGGCGCCGAAGTCGGCGAGACCGAGCTTCCCGCCGAGATCGAGGTCGCACTGTGAGCCAGGACGATCGCCGGTCGCAGGAGACCGGGCTCGATGTGCAACCCACGGCCGTCGGCCGCCTCGCTCGCTGGGTGCAGCGAGCGGAGATCGCACGCGGGCACGTCGCCGCGGCGCGCGCCCGCCACTCCTCGGTGGATCTCGGCTTCACGGTCGTCGAGCGTGACTCGGACATCGGCGGGGCGCTCCTCGCCGGCGCGCTCGCGTACCGGTTGTTCGTCCTCCTGCTGCCGACGGCACTCCTCCTCGTCTCCGGGCTCGGGCTCTATGCGGGAGCAGCGGACAAGAGCACGGCCGAGGTCGCCCGGGAGGCCGGTATCCACGGGGTCATCGGGAGCGAGGTCGCCTCTGCTGCGTCCGGTCGCGGGCGCGCGCTGCTCTTCATCCTGATGATTCCGGTCGTCCTCTACGCGACCACCACGCTGTATCGCGCACTCGCGAAGGTGCACGCCCTCGTGTGGGAGGGCTCAGCCCGCGGTGTCCGCTTTGCGCCGCGCGGTGTGGTGGCGCTGTTGGGGGCGCTCGCGGTGCAGTTCGCCGCGGTGGAGGTCGTCGGCTGGATCCGCCGAAACGATCAGTTCGGCGGCGTCGCGATTCTCGTGGTGTACCTCGTCTTCGTCGGCGGCGCGTGGCTCGTCGTCTCGACACAGCTTCCCCATCGCGACGCCCCCTGGCCGGCGCTGCTTCCCGGCTCTGCGCTCTTCGGTCTGGGATTGCTGTTCGTCAACGTCTTCAACGTGTACGTCACCACGCGTCTGGTGGAAGGCCGTGCGGAGACGTACGGGGCGCTCGGCATTGCGGCGGCCTTGCTGTTCTCTCTCGTTCTCGTGGGCCGTGTCATGATCGTGTCGGCCGAGTTGAACGCCCTCCTCGACGAACGCCGAAGGTGACGACCTCCGCGTCAGCACTGCAGTCGATGAACCTCGAAGAGGTCCTCGAGCACGTCAACGTGCCGAGCTACCTGCTCGACGCGGGCGGGATTGTGCGCTGGGTCAACGAGGCCGCTCGCCGCATGGTCGGCGACGCCGTCGGCCGCCGCTTCACGTCGGTCGTCGCACCCGAGGACACGCGCCGCGCCCGCGAGCTCTTCGCACGGAAGATCGTCGGCGGGGCGACCGCGACCGACGCCGCGATGATGATCATGGACCGCAACGGCCGTCGTGTCGGCGTCGAGATCACCTCCGTGCCGGTCTTCGACGGCGAGCATGTCGTCGGGGTCTTCGGGCAGGTCTCGGACGTGGTCGAGGAACCCCATGCCCATCCAGACCTCCAGCTCACCCCGCGCCAGGCCGAAGTGCTCGAGCTCCTCGAACGAGGCCGGTCGACCAAGCAGATCGCCGGCGAGCTGCATCTGAGCACGGAAACGGTCCGGAACCACGTTCGCCACATCCTGCGCGCCGTCGGGGCGCACTCGCGCCTCGAAGCGGTCGCGATCGCGAATCGTTCTCACTGACTACCTGCTACTTCGGGGGATTTAGAAGACCGGAGCCCCGGGTAGAATTCGATCACCGGCCCAGCCTCCCCCTCAAAGGAGAGTCTCCATGCAGGAACTCGAGAAGATCTGGATGAACGGCGAGCTCGTCGACTGGGCCGATGCCAAGGTCCACGTCGGCACGCACGGCCTGCACTACGGGTCGGGAGTGTTCGAGGGGATCCGCGCGTACGAGACCCCGAAGGGCAGCGCCGTCTTCAGGTTGAGCGACCACCTGCAGCGGCTCCACAACTCCGCGCGGCTGCTCGACATGCAGCTCGGCTACACGATCGACGACCTCCGTTCCGCCTGCATGGACCTGATCGGCGCGAACGGCGTCGCCGAATGCTATTTGCGGCCGATCGCCTTCTACGGCTACGGCGAGCTCGGCGTCGCTGCGACCGGGAACCCCGTCGACGTCGCGATCATGAGCTGGCCGTGGGGGACGTACCTCGGCGCCGAGGGGATGGAGAAAGGCATCCGCGCGAAGATCTCGTCCTGGACGCGTGTCGGCCCGAACGTCATCCCGCACGTCGCAAAGGCAACCGGCATCTACCTCAACTCGATGCTCGCCGTGATGGAGGCGAACCGCGCCGGCTACGACGAGGCGATTCTGCTCACGGATGACGGCTTCATCGCCGACGGCTCGGGTGAGAACGTCTTCATCGTCAAGGACGGGACGATCTACACACCCGATCTGTCCGCGTCGATCCTGCCGGGCATCACCCGCGACACGATCATCCAGATCGCACAGGACCTCGGCTACACGGTCGTCGAGAAGCAGCTCATTCGCACGGATCTCTATCTCGCCGACGAGGTGTTCATGACGGGGACCGCTGCAGAGGTGACGCCCTTGCGCGAGGTCGACGACCAGCCGATCGGGCCGCCCGGCCCGGTCACGCTCGCGATCCAGCAGGCGTACCTCGAGACGGTTCGCGGCTTGAGCGAGCGCTGGTCGCACTGGCTCGAGTACGCGACGACCGAGCCCGCGCGCGCGCAGGCGTGACCGAGGCGACGCGCGAGATCCCGCTCGCGCGCCCGTGGCTCGACGAGCGTGAGGAGGAGCTCGTCCTCGAAGTCCTGCGGTCGGGGCGGCTCTCGCTCGGTCCCTGGATCGACCGCTTCGAGGCGGAGGTGGCCGAGCGCGTAGGCGCGCCGTATGCGGCCGCGGTCTCGAGCGGGACGGCGGGTCTCCACCTCCTCTGCCGCATCGCCGGTC